>ERZ890510.136-NODE-136-length-60246-cov-9.370255_pt1 | contig 60246 bp, 52 predicted proteins | sample MGYA00521265_ERZ890510 | MGnify/ENA primary metagenome ERZ890510 (study PRJEB32303, sample SAMEA104408624) | aquatic metagenome | biome: Brackish water; feature: Chemocline; material: water | place: Baltic Sea | collected 2014-10-26T21:54:00 | depth 110 m ... | reverse complement strand
CCTCCTGCTTGCAAAGCAGGCGCTCTCCCAGTTGAGCTAAAGCCCCAAACCGACTTTCCATTGTAAAACCAATAATCCGAAAAGTAGTGCAAGTTACCCACCCAATTTCGAACATTCGAAAAACAACGTTTCCAACCGCTATCAACGAACCGACACTACATACCACCCCCACACAAACGTCCAAAAAAGTCGTAAAGTGTGCCCTCGCCATATAAAAGCGAAACAACTCGATCCAGCCAGCATTAGTCCTTTCGAAGAAAAAGTGGCGAGCCAAACATGAAAATCACCGATATCACCACCACCGCACTCAAGACCGGCAAATCGTTAGTGCGTATCCAAACTGATGCCGGAGTCGAAGGTTGGGCTGAAGGTCCCGGCGTGAACAACATCGTGCCTGGTCGCAATGGTTCAGTATTCGAGGCCTACCTCGAAAGCATCATCAAGCCAACGCTCATCGGCGAAAACCCTCTCGATATCGAACGCCACTGGGAGACTCTCGCGACAGGTAAAGAAGATCGTCTCTACAAGCTCCCTGCAGCAGTAGTCGGCGTAATCGATGTAGCGCTCTGGGATCTACTCGGAAAAGAAACCGGAAAGCCCGTTTACACCCTTATGGGTGGAGCGGCACGCACTGAAATCCCACTCTACTGGAGTACCGGATCAGGCTGGAAATTCACGCCCCAGCAGATGCTCGACATCGTCAAAGTAGGCTATGACATGGGTTTCGGAGCTTTCAAAATCCGCATGGACTGGAAAGGCTGGCGACAGGATGCCAATCCGACCAAAGACTACGATATGTTCAAGCTCGTCCGAGAGTTCCTCTCAGATGGCCAGTACCTCGGATTCGATGCCAACAATGGATACTCAGTAAGCACCGCAATCCAGCAAGGACGTAAATTCGAAGCACTTGGCATTGACCACTTTGAAGAGCCGATTCCTAACTGGGATCTGCCAGGTCTAAAGCAGGTTGCCGACGCTCTCGACGTAGCGGTTTCAGCCGGTGAACAAGACGCCTACCGCTGGTGGTTCCACCACCTCGTGCTACTGGGCGATCCCGACATTCTCCAGCCTGACATCCTCAGTGCCGGTGGACCATCGGAAGTGAAGAAAATCTTCGATCTCGCTACCATGTGGAACAAACCAGTCATGCCACACAGCCCACAAGCCGGGATAAATTCAATGGCGTCACTACACGCCTACTCGACGGTTCAGAACGCTACACGACCTCACGAGTTCTCAACCGAGTTCTCCGGACCGCTAGATGAAGTGGCCGAACTTTATGGAGAAGGCGTACTCCCCAAGAACGGACGTATGCACCTCTCCGACCGTCCCGGTCTTGGCATCGAATTAAACGAAAAAGCGGTAACCAAGATGACCGTCTAGGCAAGATGACGCTCGCGACAACGCGTGAGAGTTGCCCGCTGTGCAGTATTGAACAACGGCTTCCGAAAAATGCTCAGACTTGGCGAATCGTTAGTCCTAAATGGAACTATCGGAACTGAACTCGAACAAGAGAGCGAATCCGAGTGCCCCATTTAATGGATCTGCACTTGCCAACAGCAGAGCTCAAGACGCACATAACTCGCGCTATATCGAAATTCATTAGCAAACCGCAATATCCCTAGATAAATACCATCCAGAAATACTCGAAGGCGGCAGGAACACGGCCGACGACAACACTGCAGACCTATCCCTGATCACTTTAAACTGGCAACACAATTCCCTCAGGTTCCTTACCAGCCATCAGTAATCGGGCGTTCCCAATCGCGTTATCTATACTCTTTTGGCGCGCTTCGACACTCAACCCGGCTCGATGTGGCAGTAACACCGCATTGTCTCTTCCGATCAACGCATTCGTCATTTCAATCGGTTCAATCTCAGTCACGTCCAAACCCGCACCTGCGATTTGTCCACTATCTAACGCTCGTATCAAAGCCGCCTCGTCAACAACCGGCCCCCTGCAAGCATTCACCACGATCACCCCAGGCTTCATCATAGAAAACTCTCGATCCGACAAAATTTTTTCTGTCGAGCGATCCAACGGCACATGCAAACTAATCACATCCGAAGTCTCAATCAGCTCAGTAAAATCTACCCGAACCGCACCAGCAGCCAGTTCATAATCAGTGGAATACGATTTCACATCTGAATACACAACCTCACACTCCCAACCAGCCAATCGCTTCGCAACACGCGAACCAATCTGACCCAGCCCCACAATCCCAACACGTTTGCCCGTCAGCTCGTGAAACCGACCCCAATCCATGTTGAATCCTTCACCGTACATCCCTTTGTTGTTGGTCTGATCCCACTGCACCATCAGTCGACGATACGTTGAAACCATCAACACAACCGTGACTTCCGCTACTGCGACCGCATTTCCACCCATGTTGTTTGCGACACGAACACCCATCTCAGACATCGCCACCTTCGGAATCGAATCCGTCCCCGCACTAAGCGTCTGAATCAACTTCAAGCGCGGGAAAAGTCGACCTGTCTCAGCGCTCCGAACACCACCCCCACCAACAACCATATCTGCATCAAAATTCTCAGCTCCAACCGTAGCCACATCAGCCATTTGTGGCAGTCCGACCACCTCCATATCCGCACCTACACCGGCACGAAACCGATCCATCTCCCACAAGTCCTGATATAGAAAAATCGCCTTAAATTTCGCCATGAATAATCAAAATCCCATAGTAAAAGAGAACAAAAAACAACAAGCCATGAAGCATAAACTCAAGTTATGACGCTGGCTACTCAACACTCCCAGCAAGCAAACACGCAGCTTGCTGATTCGGCGCCAACGTCCGCAACTCCGGAACCGTAGCTGAACACATATCGGCAGCAATTGGACATCTAGTACTGAACCCACAACCCGGCGGTGGCGACAGCGGACTTGGCAAATCACCCCGCAGAATTATCCGCTCACGAGACCGTTCATGTATCGGGTTCGGCGTCGGAATCGCCGATAACAACGCCTTTGTATACGGATGTAACGGCCTCTCGTACAAGTCCTTCGAATCAGCCGTCTCAACGATCTTCCCCAAATACATCACCGCCACGCGATGACTAATGTGACGAACTACCGAAAGATCGTGCGCAATGAACAAAAAGGCGAGGTTGTACTGCTCCTGCAAATCCTGTAGCAGGTTCAATATCTGCGCCTGAATCGAAACGTCCAGAGCCGAAACCGCTTCATCCAAAATCAGCAGACTCGGCTTCGCCGCAATCGCCCGTGCCACACCTAACCGCTGTCGCTGACCACCACTGAACTCATTCGGGTAGCGTTCCGACATCGCAGGACTCAACCCGACGGTCGAAAACAATGAAGACACCTGCCGGCGGTAGTCAACTTGCGATTCAGCGAGACCGTGAACCTTCAGCGGTTCACCGATGATATCACCCGCCCGCATTCGTGGATTCAGCGATCCATAAGGATCTTGAAATACCATCCCAATCTTGCGACGTACAGGTCGCATGGCGGAAGTCGATAGCCCGACAAGCTCCTGTCCCTCAAATTTAACGCTGCCACTTCCGGGTCGGTTCAACTGAATTACAGCCTTAGCAGCCGTCGTTTTACCAGAACCGCTCTCCCCTACAAGCCCTAACGTTTCACCAGGTCGAATATCGAACGAAATACCATCGACCGCCTTCACACTCGCCACTTCACGTTGAACCAGAAAACCACGCTTAATCGGAAAGTGAACCTTCAAATCTCGAACGCTTAGAAGAACGTCTGACTCTGATTTTTCAGAATCAGATGCCACCGCTCGATCGGATGCAGTCGGCGTGACGGTCATTGCAAGGTAATCCCAACCGAACCAGAAACAGCCTTCGACTCATAACATGCAACCGACTGCCGACCCGCAATCTGCCCAAGTACCGGTTCTGCAACTTTGCACTGTTCAGTGACCCAACGGCAGCGCGGCCTGAACGCACAACCCATGGGCAAGTTCAACGGATCGGGAATCTCACCTTCAATGGGATCAAGTCGCTCCGATAGTGGACGATCCAGTCGAGGTACCGAGTTCAGCAAGCCAATGGTATAGGGATGACTCGGTCGCAAATAAACCTGCTCGGCAGTTCCCGATTCTCGAATTTTTCCCGCATACATCACATTTAGCCGATCGGCGTACCGAGCGATAATTCCCAGATTGTGCGTGATGATCAATAAGGACGTGCCGAGTTGTGAGGTGAGATTCTTCATCAGCTCGAGAATCTGAGCCTGAATCGTAACGTCCAAAGCAGTTGTCGCTTCATCTGCGATCAACAATTTCGGCTCACAACTCAGGCCAATTGCAATCATCACTCGTTGACGTTGCCCACCACTCAACTGGTGCGGATGATCACCAAGTCGACGTCTCGAATCAGCAATCCCGACCATCTCTAGCAGTTCGGCCGCTCGATTCTCAGCAGCCACACCCGACAATCCCAGGTGAACTCCCAATGGTTCGGTAATCTGCCGACCAATAGTCAAAACAGGGTTTAGTGATGACATCGGCTCTTGGAAAATCATTCCAATACCAGCCCCACGAACCGACTGCATCTCCTTGTTAGAGATTTTTAGCAGATCGACACCTTCAAACAGAACTTCCCCACTTTCGATCACCCCGGGTGGATTCGGCACCAACCGCATAATCGACAGTGCACTTACGCTCTTGCCGCAACCGCTCTCACCAACGAGTCCCAACGTCTCACCATGATTAACGTCAAATGAAATACCGTTCACAGCGGGAATTTTTCCCTGTGGCGTAATAAACGATGTTCGGAGATCCCGCACTTGCAGCAGAGGAGATGTGTTGGTTGGTGTATCGGTAGTCATATATTTAGCGCGCTTGTGGCGCACCATCCTACATCGTGCCCACATGAACCGGACACGTATTACAGACTACGAAAAAACCACTAAGCGACTCACATGCTCACGAACTAAGAAGCACAAGTATGTGGAACGATATGTTCTCAAAGTCTCAAGAAGTGGTTAAGGGCCGCGATGCAGACACCTGCGATCAACGTAAAAATGCACGCCTTGCCAAGACCAGATTGCAATGCACTACCAAATCACGCCAACTACGTCTGGAGCAAACGCGCTCTATCGTCCGTGTCTTACTACACGTCTGCGACGAATAATTTTCTTCGTCTTCCCGGTACCAGAACTGGTGCCAGTAGTAGTAGCACTCGATTTTGGCTCACTGTCGGACGGATTCGAATATCTCTCTAGAATCTGCTGCACAGAACCGATTCGAGCTGAAATCAGTTGTTGAGTATTCTTCACCATACCTTGGCGAGCCTTCAAATTCGCGGAAACCGTCTCGAGTCGTTCCCGTTGGTACCCGAAATCCTGTTCAAGTTCATCCAAACGAGGTGCAAGGGCACTTGAACCCGAAGTCTGGGCAACTGCTCCCCCAGACTGCCGCATCGATTGCTCACGCCCAGTCAGATACACAACCTGTCTGGTGGCAATCTCTACTTCTGAGCGAAGTTTTTCTATCTCTAGAAGATAGTCTTTGACTTGGCGCGCCATATCAGCAACACGAGTCGACTTCCCATTCGAATCGGTTTCACCAATTCGACCGAGAATCTCATCGATTCGGGGATCACGCATGGGTATTGGTTTCCAGATGTTCGCACTAAAAATTATGAGACCCAATGATCCATTGAGCCATCTTCACTACTAGACCATGTCACGAATGCCCGTCAGCAGGCTAGGAGTAACACCCCATTTCGAATGTTGGTGTGCACAGTCACATCCCTGCCAATATCGAGACAACATCAAAGGTATCGACAGAGTTATAACCAGGCTCGCCTACTTGGCTCTCCCGCGTAGGACTATAGAACTACCTTTCAATTTGCACTTCAGAGTCATGCTGCTTCAACCTTAAACGAATGAGCGATTCTCAAAACAGCCATAAAACCGTCCTGCCGGCCATCAACCCAGAATGGGCATGGCTGGAGGTCTTGCCTGTTTCGGCGTTGATAATTTCTGCCAACCGAACCGTTCTGGCTCTCAATTCTGCTGCTGAAGATGAGTTCGGCTACTCAAGCGATGAACTAGTCGGAAAAACGGCTGATTTCTTGGTTCCGGCATACGTCTGGCCTCCGGCGCCGGGCGGTCTGACGCTCAACCTTGCGGCCGAAACCGCTTCCGGAGCGATAAGCCCGGTCGACGTATTTCTTGGACCAGCAAACCTCAATGGTCAAGACGCGTACCTTGCAATGGTAGAAAGCATTGAATACGAATCTGAGGACGCTGAACAAGAAACAAACTCGGCAGTACGCGAGCTACTCACCGACATCGGGCGAATCGTAAGTTCATCTCTCGATATTCAATCCGTCTGTGAACAATTCTCTATGGCTGTAATGAGATCAGTTCCTACCGAACGGGTCGCGATCTGCGCATCGCATGACGGATCAAACAGCTATCACATCATCAATGCGGTTCCATCGATATCGAATGATTCTCACGCGATCCTAAATTTCAAGGCAGATGCTCTTCTCGACGCATTTGAAACACACGCTCCGGTTCTAGTTGCCACCAATGAAATGGAAGAGATCGTCTCAGGGGATCTTGCATCACTCGGATGGAAGGCTTCTAACACTGAAGCAATCGTAATCGTCCCGCTCATGGCAGGGTCGACCCGAGTTGGAGCACTTATACTCGCTAGTTCTCGTTCCGATGCATTCTCATACGATGATATGGATCTACTTGGGCAAGTGGCAGGCCAAGTAGCAGGAGCCATTTACAACCTACAACTGCACGCCGATCTGCAACGAGAATCCGATGAACGACAACTTCTCGCCAGCGTCGCCCGCGAAGCCAGTTCAGTAGTCGAATTCTCTTCGGCAATCGGCCCGATCGCAGAAGAGCTATCTCAACGTCTCGACTTCGACTCGCTCGAGATTGCGTCGATCGACCGATCCGTAACCGGCGGCGCAATGCGCCTCTCATGGAATCGCGAAGACAAATTTCACCCTGTAAGTGAACGCTTCGCATATTCGGGATCAATCGAAGAAAGCGTCGCCCTCGAAATGCTCCCGCTTGTAGCAGCAGGGAAAGACCTAGAAATACTGAAGAAGCACTACTCCTCAACTCAGCTTGAATCCGCCCGATGGGGATCGCTAATAACCGTGCCCATGACAATGCTCAGCCAAGTTGTTGGAACGCTAACTGTGCGCTCAGAGTCCGATCAGGGGTTCCCTATCGCAGACGTTGAAATGCTCACAAGAGTCGCAAATCAACTCGCCGGTGCGGTTCAGTCAGCACGAATGTATGGACGACAGCAAAAAGAAGCCGAAATCAAACGATCCCTAGCTGCGATCTCTGTCGCAGTCAGTGAAGACCTCGAACTACAGCGAGTCTTCCAACGCGTATCCGATGAACTAGCCGTACTAGTGAAATACGACCATCTCACCCTGTCGAGCGCTCAACAAGGCGATGAGCAACAGTGGCAAGCGTTCTCCATCGGAACCGAATTAGACGCCCAAGAGCGGATAACTTATAAACTTGAACAAACCGACATGTGGTCAGGACGATCGCTCGGTGCTCGACCGAAAGGTAAACTCGGCGCCGCCATGAAAACTGCCGGACTGAATTCGCTCATCGAGGTACCTCTCGGCACACAGGCATCCGGACACATCGGATTCCTCACGATGATGAACAAAGCGGAGAACGCCTACAGCGATAACGACCTCAGTTTGGTAGCCCAAGTCGCCGCACAGGTCACTCCAGCCATTCAAAACGCTATGTCGCATGAACAGGCACTCGAACTCGCTGAATCACGAGAGAAACAATCTCTTCTCGAAGCAAAGAGCATAGAACTTCAACGAGTCAACGAAGCCAAAAGCTCATTTCTAGCGATGGTCTCGCATGAGCTCCGTACTCCACTCACGTCTATATCCGCCTACACCGACCTGCTTGAGCGAAATCGCACCGGAAATCTCACAGAAAAGCAGGTACGCCAACTTGGAGTCGTAGGACGAAATTCAGCGCACCTGAGCCGACTCATCTCTGATCTACTCGATATCTCAAAAATTGAAAACCCAGAATTCACGCTCACGAAAGCAAAATTCGACGTCAGCGAGGTCATGCTCGAACTTGTCGAGAGTCTTGAACCACTAGCAAAGGCAAAAGAGCAACAGATTACGGTAGAACTTATCAACGAAATCGATCTTGTAGCCGACAAGCAAAAAGTGACACAAGTCATCTCAAATTTGATAGAAAATGCCATTAAATACTCACCTACGGGAGCTAAAATTTCAGTTGAAACCTCACTGAATGGCACTGATGCTGAAATCGTTATCACCGATTCCGGTTACGGAATATCATTAGCCGATCAGGAACAAATATTCGAAGCATTCTTCAGGTCAAGAACCGAGGAGAACTGGGAAGTCCCAGGCACAGGGCTTGGACTCGCACTCGTCAAGCGCATCATTTCAATGCACGGCGGTAGCGTCACGCTAAAAAGCGAAATCGGAGTCGGATCCAGCTTCAAAATCATCCTTCCGATACTCACAACTAACGCAACTGAAGGTGGAGCAAGTGCACCAATCGATCCAGATAAAAACACGGAAGAAGATCTTGCTGAAGCCGCGTTCCTAGCCCGACGAAAAGAAATGGCCGAGCAAACAGAACAAGAATCGGCAGCGCGAACATCTGAAGATGAAGCTGGGTCAGAAGTTAAAGCCAACACCGCCGCTTAACACTATTACCGCCGCACTCTCAAAAAAACCTATAAACACCAAGACTTCACACTCGGCGGCAAACCCAAAAATCGCTTATCCTAGATAGCCGTATTCCCGGGTCGTTCAATGGTAGGACAGGGGCCTTTGAAGCCTCTAATCCAGGTTCGAGCCCTGGCCCGGGAGCCAACACGCAAATAATCTATCCCAAAACAAAATAAGCCCCCGGCAAATGCCGGGGGCTTATTTTGTTTATGTACCAAGTTGAACCCGAGGGTTCGTCATACACCAAAACTAAACGCCCTTATGGCCAGTCAGTGTTACTTTCAAGCCAGCATCAGCAGCCATCGACCATGGAGTTTCAACAACCCAGTGTCCAGGCTCCTTCTCAACCAGCGGCGGGCGCTCATTGGCCCATTTGTGGTTAGGGTCAACTTCCATAGGTGTTCGAGTCATGAACACATCGCCTGGCGGCGGGTTGATCGGCGAAACAACTTCACCAGGAAGTAAGAACTCTTCTCGATGAATGTCTGGGTGCGATGGTAAGGCCGCAGAAACCAAAGCATTTGTGTATATGTGCATCGGGTTGTTGAAGATAGCCTCAGTTTCACCAGACTCCTGTACAACACCCAAGTACATGACCGCCATATCGTGGCACATGTATCGAACAGTCGCCAAGTTGTGAGCCACCAGCAAGTACGCCAAGCCATGCTCTTCCTGCAGGTCAACCAACAGGTTCATGATCTGAGCACGAATCGAAACGTCCAACGCCGAAACAGGTTCATCCAACGCAATAACCTTAGGGTTCAATGCCAGCGCACGAGCAATCCCAATTCGCTGTCGCTGACCACCAGAGAACTCGTGAGGATACAGGTTAGCCTGATATGGGTTCAAACCAGTCTCGCTAAGCAGGTCACCAACACGAGTCGCTATCTGACCCTTTGTCATCGTAGTAGCGATCTCGAGGGGTTCACCGACAATTGAGCGTACACGCATACGTGGATTTAGCGAGGACCATGGATCTTGGAATACCGCCTGTACAGAACGTCGAAACTCAGTTCTACCCGCTTTCGACATTGTCGTTACATCTTCGCCTTCATAGTAGATATGACCACTAGTCGGCGTTTCAAGACCCAACAATAGCTTCAGAGTGGTCGTCTTACCACAGCCCGACTCACCAACAAGACCAAACGTCTTGTTGCGCTCAATGTCAAAGCTGACGTCGTCGACAGCCTTCAGGTAAATCTTGTCGCCGAAGCCCATGAAGCCTCCGCCAACCTGATACCACTTGCGAAGATTTCTAATAGAAATTATCGCATCCGCACTGGGGTTAACACCCGGTGCGCCTGGAATTGAAGTGCTTGCAGCTGTTGTCATGTGTCGTTACCGGTTCTCGTGGTTCGTTGAAATTCAGAAATTGCCGATTAGTCTTCGTCTTCGGCAGGCATCATGTGAGCGTACTTGTCATAATCAGCAACCGAACTTTTCGAAAGCTGAACCCAATGATTAGGTTTAACCTCAAGCAGCGGTGGGCGGCGTGCAGCATCCTCTGCTGTGAAGGTTAGGGTTGATCGCGGTGCGAAAGCATCACCAGGTGGAAGGTTGTACAGCAACGGTGGCTGACCCTCAATCTGAGGCAATCGCCCCGTCTTCTCCTCCAGCTTCGGTACGGAACTGATCAAAGCCTTGGTGTACTCGTGCAGAGGTTCATTGAAAATGGTGCGCACATCAGCCTCTTCAACAATTCGACCAGCGTACATAACCGCAACACGGTCACACATCTTCGCAACGATTCCGAAGTCATGAGTGATGAAAATAATTCCAACACCCTCTTCCTGCTGAATCTGTCGCAGAAGTCGCAGGTAAGCCGCCTGAATCGTCACGTCGAGTGAAGTAGTCGGCTCGTCGGCAATAATTACTACCGGCGCTGATGAAATTCCAATAGCTCCAACGACACGCTGTCGCATGCCACCAGAAAGCTGGTGAGGATAATCCTTAGCTCGTGACTCAGGAGCTGGAATTCTGACTTTACGAAGCGAGTCCACAATTTTGTCCCAAAGTGCCTCACCTTTAAGGCCTTGATGAATCTTAATCGCCTCACCAACCTGATTTTCAATACTGAAAACAGGGTTGAGGGCCTGCATCGGATCCTGAAGAATTATGGAGATTTCACCCCCACGAACCGACGTCATATCATGTTCGGAAAGATCGAGTAGGTTGCGACCACCAAGAACCACTTCGCCTCCAACAATCTTCCCAGGAGGTGAAGGTACAAGCCTCATCAGAGACAGGGCGGTAACCGACTTACCTGACCCCGACTCGCCAACAATTCCGAGTGTTTCTCCACGCTTCACGTGGTAAGTCACTCCGTCGACAGCCTTCACCGTTCCCCAACGAGTAGTGAAGTGTGTTTGGAGATTTTTTACATCCAGGACTACCTCTTCGCTCACAGCACTAGTGCCGAAGCCGTCGGTGTCGACACTCGCAGTTGCAGAGGAAATTAATTCTTTCTCTTCAACTGCTGAGTCGGTGGATTCTGCCATTCTGAGTCCCCTGTACTAGTCGTCACGCTCTCCGAGCATCCTGCGCGGCATTCAAGTTTAACAACTCGTATTCAATTTACAAATAAAACCCGGCGGATCAAACATTGAACCATCGGAAGTGACCGGCACGATACCAAACTTTACAGGTAAACGCTACTGGTCAACAATCGCTAACGTCACCTAAATTCCGAGATCGGTTTCCAACTCATCTAGAGCACCATCTATAGCATTCACAATGAAGTCGATCTCATCCTTATTGATTGAGAGCGGTGGACATATCGAAATTACATCCGCTGCCCTGAAGCTAACAATGTTCCTGTCGAACAACATCTTTGGCAATTTCTTCGCCAACCCAGCCGATGCTGGGAACGGCGTTTTGGTATCGCGGTCAGCCACCAATTCAACTGCTGCAAGCAAGCCTAAACCACCACGAACGTCACCGACGCTCTTATGGCTGAACAAGCCATTAAGCTGTTCAAACAGATACGTGCCCATCCGTTTCGAGTTGCCCACAAGGTCTTCTCGTTCGAATATCTTCAAATTCGCTAGGGCAGCCGCAGCAGCGATAGGGTGACCACCGAACGTAATTAGATGCTTGAAAGTCTCGTTCGGACCACCCACAAAAGCATCGGCAATCTTCTTGGTTGCTATTGCAGCACCCAAAGGCGCATATCCACTGGTAATCGCCTTTGCAACACTCGTTATATCCGGCTGCACACCCCAGTTGGTAGGGGCGAACCACTCACCAGTCCGACCAAATCCAGTAATCACCTCGTCAGCTATCAACACAACGTTGTACTGATCCGCAATCTCACGTAATCGCTGCCAGTACTCGGCAGGCGGAACCTGAATACCAAACGCAGCCGAAATTGGTTCAGCGATCATCGCCGCGACAGTGTCGGCACCCTGATGCTTGATGACCTCTTCGAACTCGTTTGCGCACTTGATAGCAACATCAACCGGATCACCCGCATATGGCAACCGATAAGAATTCCAGTTCGTTACGTGGATCGCGCCCGGCATCAATGGACCCATCGGATCTGCGGCGGCATTACCGCCCAAACTCACAGCCATCGCCGTGCCACCGTGATATGAGTACCGACGACTAATCACTTTGAAAGCGCCAGCCTTGCCATTCAAAATTGAGTACTTCTTCGCCATCTTGACGGCGGTCTCGACAGCTTCAGAACCACCCGAAACGAAGAACGACCGAGCACCATGATCCGGATACAACTCAGCCACCTTGCCGGCCAACTCGATCTGCGGAAGAGTTGCCCCGCCAGATGGAGCCGAATCAATCGCTGTCATCTGCGCATAAACAGCATCGGCAATCTCTTTACGGCCATATCCGGCAGACTTGTACCAAAGCCCGCCCATAGCGTCGAGGTATCGATGCCCATCGGCAGTCTCAACCCAAACTCCTTCACCTTTGACGTAAATCCTAAGGTTCCCGCGCCAGTCGTTAGTCTGTGCAGCATGCATGAACATGTGATCCCCAGCTATCTGCTGGAGCTCTTCGATCCGTTCACCGCTGAAGGTTTCTGGGTCTATGGTCGACGTCATCAGGGTCTCCGTTACGCGACATGTGAATTGGGCAATTTTTTGCTCGGCGTTCAATCCGCAACCAATTCTATGGCTCGAATTCCCACTGGTCTATCTCTTTCACTTACTCGGGCAGCAAATTACCAGTGCTATACTCCAAATATGATGAAAATCCGATTCTCAGCGGTCCAATTCTGTAGTTGTAATAGCGATACCCTGCTCAGGGATGAGTGAACTATGCCTGCGATTTTTCCAGACACATCGCAAACCCCTGTTCACATCGCCGATTCAGGGGTTTTTTATTGCCGGATTACTAACGCAAATACCAAATTTAACGGATGCCAGCCTAAGGCTCTCGAAGTGCTGCAGACGAAACGCTAAATACCGATCCGCAGAAGGCACCACCAATGGCTCTGACCGAACAACGATTTTCTGAGGCAGAACTCGACAAAATAAACGAAATACTCGAATCAGGACCGACCGAAAATATCCTGAAATGGGTCGATATCACGTTCGGCAATAAAGCAGCCCAAATGTCGAGCTTTGGACTCGAAGACCAAGTGCTCTTTCACATTTATTGGGGCGTCAACTCAAAGGCACGCCTAATGACACTCGACACTCTTCGCCTCCCAACCGAGACCTATTCCCTATTCGACCAAACCAAACTCCGCTACGGAGTCGATGTCGAATTTTTCTATCCGAACATGGATACCGTTGCCGAAATGGTCAAGGAAAATGGCAATAACCTCTTCTACAAGGGACGCTCTAACCGCGAATTCTGCTGCGGAGTCCGCAAAGTCGAACCACTCGCCAGAGCACTCTCGGGGCTAGGCGCCTGGATAACCGGTCTCAGGCGCGATCAAGGAATGGAGCGCGGTTCGATAAACATCGTCGAATGGGATGAGGCACACTCTAACTACAAGATCAACCCGCTTGCCAAGTGGACTTTCGAGCAAGTCCAAGCATTCGTTAGAGAGAACGAAATTCCCTATAACGAACTCCACGACAACGGTTACCCGTCTCTCGGCTGCGCCCCTTGCACTCGAGCCATCAAACCCGGCGAAGACATCCGAGCAGGACGATGGTGGTGGGAAGCCGATCCCAATGCCAAAGAGTGCGGCATCCACACAGTCGCCCCACTTAAATCTTGAGTTTGATAAAGACTAGGCGGATCTAAGTCGCGTGCAACGCGGCGGCTACTGCTGTAAGCGCAATGCCAGCAATAAACATAGCAATGGCAGTTACTAAAATTAGACTTACCAATAAATAAGGTTTCATGGCATTTGTTCCTTACTATGATCGATCTGTGTGGCTAAGAATCCACCGGTAATTGCCAGATTCGCCGATATTTGCGAACGTCGTTAGACCAAATTCACTACCACACTCCGTTTGTAATAAACCACACCCACCTGAACTTCTGTTCTGATACTGCGTGGACTCGATATTAAATAATTAACCAAATATTCAAGATTAATTCATGAAAATCTGTCTGAATTTCGCGAAGATTTCGTGAAACCGTTCGACGATTTCATTGGCATGCGACTGAAAATTCAGATGAGATCGGTCGCTGCACTCCTCAGTGAACTGAAAGACTGATGTCTATCGTCCTCAATGCGCTATTCTCCCTTTTCCGTGATTCCAAGCAATTCCGTATGAATCAGTCGAACTAAATACCAGACCCTCACCAGACCTTAGGATCAAAAATAAATGCACGGCATCGAAACACTTAAAACACGAATACAAAGTGGCAAGAAAATCGTCGGTGCGTCAGTGCGAATGTGGGCTTCCCAAGCTGATATTGACCACACGCTGTCTCTTGGAAAGTATGATTTTTTGGCCGTCGACGCTCAGCACAGCCCATTCAACGAAGAGAAACTTGCGAATATCTGTCAAATCGCCAACGGCATCGGAGTCCCGATTCAATTACGTATCAAGCACACGCAATTCACTTTCCTAATCGGAAACATGCTCGATCTTGGTCCATCGCTGATCGAAGTTCCACAGGTCGAAAATTTAAGAACCGTGAAGGATGCCGTCGACAATTTTTACTACCCACAAAAAGGCCGGCAAAGTTGGGGGCCTTCGAGAAGTCCGCAAATCGCTCAATATCCTGATCGTCTTGACTACGCCGAATGGTGGAATTCGCATGGAGTCTTGTGGATGCAGCTCGAATCAATAGCCGGTGTAATACAAGCTCGGGATATGGCCGATGCGGGTGCTGACGTACTTTCATGGGGACCCAACGATCTAGCGTTCAACCGCGAAGCCAATACCGACCACTTCTTAAAAACTGATGACGACTGCATCGAGTATGTCTTAGAAGCGCTAAAACGGACCCCAGCGACGCTCTGCCTTCGGACATATGACCAGCGACAGATGGATCGCTACGAGCAAATGGGCGCAACCATGTTCCTCGACGAAAGCAACCTATTTGTAGCACCGAACTGATCTTCCAGAACCGATGTCCCGCAAACCTAGTCAACAACTCGTCATCAAGGAGCAGGTTAAGTTGAGAGTGAACAGAACTCTGACCACCCTGCAACTCTCCTCAACCTAAATCAAATTGTCCTCGATATAGTCCCAATCGAACTCGAATCCTAGCCCATCACCCTGAGGCAACAATACATTTCCATCAGCATCCATCGGATCACACGCCGTTTTCAAATACAGTGGAGTCTGATCGTAATCACCCAGTGGATGATCCGACGGATACAACAGCCCTCGCTCGAAAAACTCGCACGTCTCTTGAGCCGTAGCACCCAGAATCGCAGCGTTCCCGAACCCGCCGACATGCATCTCGCACGGCAACCCGAACGACTCATACATGTCAACCGCCTTTTTACACGCGGTTAAACCACCAAAATTCACGTCGATCCGCCCAATATCGGTCGCCTTCTGCGCAACCCACTCAGCCCGCGAATAGTGCATTCCAGCAGCCAACTCCGGACCACATATCGGAATCTCTAGCTCAGCCGACAGCCGCCTGTAAGGCTCAACCGCCCGTTCGTCCATCGGGTGCTCGAAGAAGTAAAAACCCATCTGCTCGATCTCACGACCAACCATCAACGATTCCTGAAGCGAATAAACACCCCACGGATCAAGCATCAAATCCATCGAATCACCAACAGCGTCGTAAACCGCCTCGCACACTTCGAGATCAGCCTTCGGTGAAGCAGGTTTGCTAGGGGTAGCTTCTAAAGTCGAAGGATCGGCATAGATATAAGCGTGAATTTTGAACGCCGTGTAGCCGCTATCCCGACTCTCCAGAGCTAGCTTGGCGTAAACGTCCGGCGAACCGATGTTCGGAGCCGTCGAGGCGTAAGCCTTGGCCTTTGTCCGAACCCGACCCATCATCGAAGCAACCGACTGCCCTGCCGCTCGACCCGCCAAATCCCACAAAGCTGAATCGATGTTGCCAATTAGCGCCTCCGAAAATCCGCGGTTGCTCTTCATCCACTCCCACAGCAACCCACGGTCCATTGGGTCCTGCCCAACAAGTAACGGCTTGACCAACCGCTCAATTTCATCAACCGATGCACCGTAAAAGTAAGAATGAACCCCACCGGTCGCATAACCTTCGATGCCTTCATCGGTCACGATCTTCGTCAATATCTGAATGCCGTCAAGCTGCTTGCCATCTACCGCATATCCCCACTTAGTACCGTGGCTATACGTCGGCATTCTGAACTGAACAAGCTCAACATCAACGATCTTCATGATTCGCTCCATCAATCGCCCACGTAGAAAACTGTCATTGTGAGGAGGAACGACGTGGCAATCAACATCAAACAGCGTGATCTGTCGACCCTGTCATTCTCCAACCATCAGGTTAGAAAACCACCCGGCCACTTAAATCTCACGCAACCTAATCTCACTCGAAACGTTGTAACCCAGCACAGCGATCTCATCTCCGATCTTGAGCGTCACGACGCCTCGGTATGGAGCGACATCAGCAACAATCACTTGAACATCAGGTAAAACGCCGCTCTCGTACAGATACGCCACCAACTCCGCATCATCCTCTGGAATACGATCTACAACCATCGGAACTCCCACAGGGGCCTTGTCGAGAGTTACGATTCCTTTAGGCTCCCGGTACCCGCTGCCCGGAATTGGCTGCCCAAACGGATCTGTCTTCGGGTTCCCTAGCTTCTCCTGAATACGCTTCTCTAAGGAATCTGAAAGAGCGTGCTCCAACATATGTGCTTCAGCATCCACCTCGTGAAGCGGAACATTTAGCAAATCAACCACCATCCGAGCCGCCAATCGGTGCTTCCGAATCATCGATTCCGCTAATCCGCGGCCTTTCGGTGTCAGATCAATATCGCGACTGTCGCCCAAACGAATAAGCGACTCCTTCTCCATGCGCCGAAGCATTCCTGAAACAGCAGGTAACGATGTACCCAAATTTTCACTCGCAGGCACCCGTCTTAACTGATCAACAAGGTTTGAATTACTCACCTTGCCGCCTCGCTCTAAAACGACATATATCGACAACAGATAATTCTCCATCGCCTGTGTAAGCCGAGGACCCGAACGCTTTTCCTGTTCAGCCATAACCCGATCCTTTGTTCAACCAAAGTCCGACAACACACGAAGTCAAACTGACCACACATGTTACGGCATTGCTTCGTACCTACGAAGCACAGATGCTATCAACAGTGACGATAACTAATTTACTGATAGCCAATACTCCACTCTGGAAGCGACTCTTCAGACCGTCTGTACCCGCCATGACACTTGGTAACGTGGTGATCATGATATTTGTTGGCGCTCTCGCATTATTGGTAGCGGTAAACCTCTGCCCTACTCGGTCGCCCCACGACTACGAGTCAACAAGTGTGTAAACACTCGAAATCAGTGCAACGACACGAGGCTAATGGCGTACGACGGCATGCACTATGAATTCACACAGAGCAAATCCAACGGTAAGCCTCAATTATCTGGGGTTCAGCTGACTGTCGTTTACCTCATTTCAAGTGGTTCCGCGACGCTCCGGCAATACTAAGTAACTGACCTTACCGCCATCCCTTCCTACCGGATCACGCCTCACTCGCGATAACCTCAAGTCCATGGTCACCAACTTCCCTCTCGCCGGCACCCGCTGCTTCGGCACCGGATCGCCCATATACGAGGTGTACCACGACGAAGAATGGGGTGTACCCATCCACGACGATCGTCACCTGTTCGAACTCCTAATCCTCGAAGGCGCGCAGGCCGGACTCTCATGGGAGACCATCCTCAAACGACGCAAAACCTACCGCCAAGCCTTCGACAATTTTGAATTAGAAAAAGTAGCCAACTACGATGACATGAAAATTGCTGACCTACTCCAAAACGAAGGCATCATCCGCAACAAACTCAAAGTCAACGCAGCGGTCAAAAACGCCAATGTCGCACTCGCCATTCAAAAAGAACATGGTTCGCTAAACAACTACTTCTGGTCGTTCGTCGCTAACAGCAAACCACTTCAACCAAACTTCGCATCGATGAACGATGTACCTGCTGGAGCAACGGTCGAATCGATCGCCTTAAGTAAAGACCTCAAAATACGAGGTATGACATTTGTCGGCCCCACAATCACCTACGCCTTCATGCAATCGGCTGGCATGACCAACGACCATCAAACCACCTGCCCCCGCCACAAGCAAATCCAAGACATAGCAACTAACTAGGCACGTTAGCCTCAGGCACGTGTAACGTGATCTGAATGCACCTACCATCGACATACCAGCCGCCTACTTTCATTCAGTCGACCTTCCTACGGAAAGCGGTTACGGAAGAGGTTTCCGGTAGCTGCGCCCAAGTCATTCGATGACTCTCGGCACCACAACACCCCTGCGACGCACTACCAAGTCATCCGATGACGCCCCTCTTATAAAACACGCCATATCGCTGCTGCTACCAACCGCAGCGAACATGACAGTCGTGCCCATCCTCTCACTGCTCCTATCGGCAATTCTCACCCGAACCGACAATCCAGATGCCGCAATCGGAGGCTTCTCAGTCGCCCTCGGAATATCAATGTTCGTCGGACTCCCCCAACTCCGAATTCAGCAACTCACTCTCGTATTTTTCGACAACCAAGAATCAATCAAGCAACTGCGGAAATTCGTCGTATTCTGGGTCGTCCTCGTAACCATCATCGCACTGATAGTTGTCATCCCAGCCGCCACTGAATTCCTACTCACAACCGTCTTCTCCATCACTGGCGACCTGAAAGAAAACGCAGCCGACGCCCTCGTCTGGCTCATTCCTCTACCCGGACTTTTAGTGCTGAAAATGCACTACTACGGAGCAGTGTTACGAATTAGCCGCCCCCGTCTAGCCTGGTACGGAACAGGCGCAGGGGGGATCACCGTAGTCGTGGTTGCATTCGGACTTTTCTCGACCGATCTTGTCCAAGGCGCAAGCATCGCAGCCATCGCAATGTCGGCCGGAACCCTCGCCGAAGCCTCCACCCTTGCAATTCTCTCGATCAATCCCATCCGCAAATTCACAGGTGTCACCAATACAAACGATATCTCAGTCAAAGCAATGGCATGGTTTTTTTGGCCTCTGCTCTTCGCAGCCATGCTCCCCGCGGGAACCCAACCCATCCTCAACGCTGGCATGGCGCGATCACCCGAACCTGAAGTATCAATCGCCGCGGTTGCCCTCTCGTTCTACGTATTTCAACTAATCGCCGTCGCCACTAACGGCACGCAAAACACTGCACTTGCCTTATTCGCCAGCCACTACAATCCGTTCAGAGTCCGACGATTCGCGCTGTCAGTCGGGGTCATTACTTTCGCCGTAGTAGCGATCATCGCCTACATTCCACCGATAACCGACTTTGTGATCGGCGACATCATGGGAGCCGAAGGTCGGCTTAAAGAACTCAGTTCAATCGGATTTCGACTGTTATCAATCCTGCCAATCGCTCTCGTCATGGAACAGCTCTACACCGCCGCCCTAATGCGCACTCGCAACACCCGGCCCATCATCTACATCAATACGATGCGACTTATTACGTTGGCAATCTGGGTGGTAGTCACTGTGAATTTCACCGACCTCAACGGACTTTGGGTCGGAGCCGGAGCATGGGCACTGACTCTCTTCTTGGAGGCCGTCTACGCCTACATCTTCGGCCATAAATATCTCACCAGAGTAATCACCGCCGAGCAATGAATCACGCGCCCGCGTCATTTCGCCCAAGAGATCAACCCTGCCACTCCACCCTCGTCCCAACCGAAGTAAGGCGCAGTGGGGAACCGTCGGTAGTGTGTCGGGAGAGCGGTGAAGCCCGTACTACCTTGAAGGGAGGAAGTTAGAAGGTGGGGTTAAACTCAGGCAGGTTATGTACCGCCAAGCCCTACCAATCGGCGAATAGCACCAACTCATCCTCAGACGTCACACGCGTCTGCTGACTACCGTCTTTATTCATGGTGTAAACGTCGAGAGAACCGTCACCGTCAGAAAGAAACAATATCGACGAACCATCAGGACTCCATTTTGGCGCCGAATCCAGAACCCGGTTCGATGTCAACTGCTTCATGCCATTGCCGTCACGACCTGTCACATAAATCTCAGCTTCACCATAAGCACCACTTAAGTACACCAGTTGCTTGCTATCTGGCGACCAGTCGTGCGGGTCAGCCGGATTGACCCCCACCGCAACAATCGATTCGTTTTCGCCATCCTTATCGATCACCACAAGGTCGAATGAACCATCTTCATTTACCCGATCAAACGCAATCCACTGACCGTTCCGCGACCAACGAGAATTAGCGCTGCGCCCACTCGCAATCGTAATCTCATCAACTCCGTTTGGATTCCGACGCCGTATAGCACTGTCAGGACCCTCAGCAACCTCATAAACAACCCACTCACCGTCTGGCGACCAATCACCAACTCTAGCGTTCTCAGCCCCAGTAGTTAACGGCGTCAACTCATCCGTCTCGGTATCAAGAATCGAGATCGTTCCATTGCCAACACGGTTGTTCTCTATCGCGATTCGAACCGAATCTGGGGCCCAACGGAAATTCGAAATATCGGAATTAAGACCTGATATCTGGCGTTTCGACTGTCCACCGGCATCCATTAGCCACAATGCCGAAGCACCGTTCGTGTCAGAAATGAACGCTATTTGCTTCTTATTTGGTGACCACACGGGCATCAGATCAACCGCTACCGACGTAGTCAGCCGAATCAAATCCCCGGTCTCAGAATCGATCTTGAACAGATCAGCATTACTGTCGATCTCCACAGCAAAAACCACATCGTTAGAATCCGACCCAGAATCCCCAAGTGCACAACCGGTTATAACAAGCACTGCAACTGAAAGGATCGCAGCAGATAAAACAGTTGAGCGTAGAAAAGAAAAATTGTCGGAAGCTCTAGAAAATGTCATTACAGCAATGAACCACGGCGAACTGCCCGCACAAGGTGCGACTCAGCAAATTAAAGAATTCGGATCGATGAGAGTCAAAGACTACCCTCAACCGACAAATCATCGCCAGAATACAACAACCCCTGATTCACGCAATCTCAACAAATCGCCGTAGATGATGACTAACTGATGAAGGCGTATCACTTGCAGTCGATACTTAAAAATACTGAGAAATGTATGCATCAGAAATTCTGCCCTAAACTAACGCAAAATCCAAAACACCGCGGTATCATCAAACGCGCGTCAATCGCATTCCCGAGTAGCTCAGCGGTAGAGCAGCTGACTGTTAATCAGCGGGTCGTAGGTTCGAATCCTGCCTCGGGAGCCATATTTGAATCACACAAAGCCCCAGAAGTCTCTGGGGCTTTTTCGCGCCCGGGCATATTAGGCCTGAAAACACCACAATCTCCCGTCGAATAGCCATCGCTCCACGTCACGATGTACGATTCGCCCGATAGATTTACACCAATCGTCAAAGCGCAATACACAAAATACGAACCTAACCAACCTGCCTCTCTAAAGGAATAACGACATGAGCCGGAGACTTGAAGAAAAAGTCGCAATCATCACAGGGGCCAGTTCTGGCATGGGAAAATCAACCGCTTTCCAGTTCGCACGGGAAGGCGCAAAAGTCGTCATCGCAGCTCGTCGTGAACAAGAAAGTCTCGAAGTCGTCAAAGAAATTACCCACAACGGAGGCAAGGCAATCTTCGTCCAAACCGACGTCGCCAAATGGGCCGATGTCGAAAACATGGTCCAAGCAACGCTTATTAAATACGGCCAACTCGACTGCGCATTCAACAATGCCGGACTCAGCGGTCGACTCACCGGTGACTGGCTCGGTCTCACTGAAGAACTGTGGGACCAAACTGCCGACGTAAACCTGAAAGGTGTTTGGATGTGCATGCGCCATCAAATTCCCGCAATGCTCGAATCGGGTGGGGGAACGATCGTAAACAACTCTTCGCTACTCGGAATGCGCGGCTCCGACAGCGCACCTTACGCAGCCTCAAAACACGGAGTCATCGGCCTCACAAGATCCGCAGCCGTAACCTTTGGAGACCAGAACATCAGGGTCAATACCATCGCCCCCGGCTTCATCACGACGCCCATCATGGAAGCTCGATTCGATCTAGACCCCAGCCTTCGTGACAAATACGGAAGCGTCATACCAATGGGCGCACTCGGTGGCCCCGAAACCATCGCAGAGGCTGTTACGTGGCTAAGCAGCGATGAGAGCTCCTACATCACCGGCCAAACCATCACAGTCGATGGCGGAGTTCTCGCCCAAATGCTTCCCAAAATGACCTAGCACTCACAGTCAGTCAAATCATCATCAGGCAAAAGCGAAAGATCGTCCCTCCGACCACCGAACGAACAGAATGTAACTTACTCACAGGCCCCGATTCATTCATCGACCAAGCCACGCGTTACTTCGTTCATCTCGATCAACTACCAGCCCCTAAGCTGCCGCAGTTTCCCGTCTACGGTACCGACGGCGTTGTTCAACCGTAATTATCAATAGAACAACTGCCGAAATCAGGGTCGGAAATGGCAGCCAGATCATCATCCGACTTTCCATTTCGTACCGAACAACTCGACCAAACAAAAATCCCTCAGCAAACACCGAGGGATTTTCTTAGCTAACTGAACCGACTGATCACGAGAAACGAAACAGCCTCACTCAACATTGATTTCGAACATCACTTCGTCGACGTAGCACCAGTACCAATCTTCACCAGGCTGATGCGACTTAATAATCCCATGACCATCGGAATTAAAGTGCTTGGTAGCGTGGGCGTTCTTCGAGTTATCGCAACAACCAACCTGTCCACAAATCATGCACATCCGCAGATTGACCCACACATCGCCCATCTCTATGCACTGTAAACACTGATCCTGCGATGAAGGAGTCACATCCTGAATCATCTCAAGATGCAAACAAACTTGTTCAGTCATTCAACCTAACTCCCAATTAACAAACCAACCCTAAAAACAATTCGCAAACCTTACCAGTCATCCGAACCTAAATTCAGGAACACCAGTCACTATTCATCGAACGATCACAACACTCGAGCAACCCTGAATCCGGCGTATACCGCAGCCAAACCACCGGCATTTGTCAGCACCATGTTCGTAGCAAACCAACCCCACTCGGATGCCCTCACCATCTGCGTATTGTCGAACGCAAACGTCGAAAACGTAGTAAATGCCCCCATAAAACCAACCAGAGCTATCACCCGCATATTCTCACTAATCCACCCTCGTTCCTCACTTGCAGCCCAGATCAATCCAAACAGCAAAGCACCGATCATATTTACGGCAAAAATGCCCCAAGGCATACCGACAACGCCATCACGCTGCATCAAACTCCCAACCCCATAACGAGTCAGCGTTCCTACAGCCCCCGCCAGAGCTATGTACACAATTTTTTCCACGGCCAAAACCCTCATCTGACAATTCCACTCTGCATCGAGTGTCAGCCTTTCCCGACTATTAATCGCGCGGGTACCCATCGTGCCGACACTCATAACCTACGCACCGATTGGCTCGCCTCTCTGCATCTGTTGGAACTCATCTCAATTCGGATGACGTATGACAATAACTAATACGACACCGAATCTTGACCTTTCCAGACTTTAGCGAACTTCGGAGATTCAACAAGCAGCTAGATGTCAAGATCATCACATAAGCAGCAAACAGCTTGAACAATCATTTGGGGGGGGAACCGAGATCGAACCAGTAAGCTCAGCTACAACTAAAGCACATGCAGCAAAAATTCTTGTCGCTGAAGACGCTGATGATCTGCGTAACGGAATCGTCCTAGTTCTGCTCGAACAGGGCTACCGTGTCAAGGCTGCACGAGACGGACACGAAGCAACACTTCTTTTCCATGAATTCAATCCCGATCTCATCGTCCTAGATATGAGAATGCCAAAATTGAGCGGGCCAGATACTTGCGCTGTTATTAGACAAAGTTCTCAGATCCCAGTAGTAATATTCACCTCGTCCAATGATGCTGACGAGGTTCGAGATGCCATCAAGAAGGGCGCATCCGATTTCGTATTGAAATCAACCGGCATGATCGAACTAACCGAACGAATTGCCTTCCACCTCAACAAATTGAAGTTTGCAACAACCAAAACGACACCAAGTGAAATAAAAACTGCTTCTGAGGCCCCAAGGAAACGACTGGCCACCACGACGCTCATCATTGACCCCGATGAAAAAAGCAGATCCATTATCAAATCTGTGCTCACACGCCTGAACCAAAGTGTAGTGGAAGCCTCAAATGCCACCGAAGCAATCACAGCGTTTAAGCATCACAGTCCCGACATCATTATCAGCGAATGGTCACTGCCAGATAATGATGGTTTCAGTATGTTGTCTGAACTCAAAAGAGTCCGAAGAGGCAAAGAACTTCTCACGGTAATGATGTCGGCTCGGCTGTCTCCCGAAGCACAGCGCAAAGCTCACTTTTTAGGCATCACAAACTTCCTTGTCAAACCCCTAAATCCTGCCAAGGTCGAAATGATGATTGCCGACAGCGTGCGGCAGACAATACGGAACAAAAAACGAAATGCAGGAAAAGCAGCGTAGTTGCTGCATTATCACTCAATCGTACGTAAGTACTACACCCCGCACGTTAAATACCGGCTACAGACTATTAGGGTGATTTGAACGCCTCGACAACATGTCCTCAACCCGGCATGCACACCTAATAATTCTATTGACGGAAATACAAGATTGAGTCCGAACTCAGAAACAACTCCTTCAAGAATTCTCATCGCTGAAGATGCCGTCGATCTACGTGACGCGCTCACCGAAACTCTTCTCGAACTTGATTACACCGTTCAAGCTGCACGCGATGGATACGAAGCGGTCACGATGTTCCCCGAATTCAAACCCGACCTCGCTATCCTCGATATGCACATGCCGTTGATGAACGGTAGCGACGTTTGTGCCGTCATCAGACAAACATCTGACATTCCGATCATCATGTTTACGTCGGCCGACGATGTTGAACTGGTCAACGGAGCGATCCTCAAAGGCGCGACCGACTTTGTCCTAAAAACCACAGGAATAGAAGAGCTCGCAGCTCGAGTCCAATCTCACTTACTCAAGCAACGTGAGCCTCTCAAGCCGGCGATCACAAGTTCAAGCGTTTTCGGAGGCCCTGCATCCGATGAACTGCCCAAAAACTTGCATGTGTCTGATAGCGCACCCAACGCAATCAAGACATTCACTGTGATCATCGATCCCGATAAAGAAAGTCGCTCCAAAATCGCCTCAATCCTCGCCAGACTGAATCAAGACTTCATTGAAGTTGAATCTGCAGGAGAAGGAATCGCAGCAATCAAAGACTATGACCCAGACATTATTGTTACCGAATGGTCACTACCCGACATGGACACATTCAAGATGTTTTCGAGTCTACGACGAGGCCTCAAAGAGAAAAAACTAATCAGGATCATCACGTCTGACAAACTGTCACCAGAAACACAGAGAAAATCTAATTTCGTTGGAATCAACAACTTTCTAGAGAAACCTATCGACGCTGGAAAAGTTGAGGTTCTGGTCGGAGACTGCGTAAAAAAAGCTCTTCGTAACCTTAAACGCTCCGCTTCAATGGCTGTCTAAAACCTGCATGTCTCTGAACACAAAAGACTTCAGTTCTGAAAGAAAAAGGGAAGAGTTGAAACTCTTCCCTTTTCAAATTAACAGTCTTTATCAAGTACACACGAATTTGTAATTTTCAGTGACCATTCCACTTGAACTTAACTTCCGACCTGTTCCACGGAAACCGTCACTCACCGTTACCGCAGGTTCAATACCGTATCAAGTGCAGCCGGAAGCGTTCGTCGAATAGTCAAAACCGCACCAGAAGAAGGCTGAACCTCAAGTGTGAACTGGTCGTTGGGAGTCAAAAGCGTTCCCGCTGAAGTTAACCCACCGCTCGACATGTAGTTCACAGAGCTGTTTGCAGTTATCGCAGTACCCGTCGTGCGATCCAGCAGCCACACAACAATTTCAGCCTTCTCACCGTCATCAAGCAGATTATCGCCATTGTCATTACCCATAAAATTGAGCGACCACGGAACGTTCTGCAGAATCTGGTTGTCATCTATATAGGCGATAGTCGTCCTGTTCGTTGTACCCGAAAAATCCGGATCGGTACCTGCACCGTCAGCCGTGTAAGGCGGAGTGACGTCGATCGGCGTTGCACCATTGACAGCCTCAACAATCATGCTGACCTTAAAGATCGCCTCGGTAGCGCCTACGAATCCCTTGAACGCAATCACACTGCCAGAAGGACGCAAACTACTCTTTGTCTGCTCTAACCCCGCAAAAATCGTCTCTTTCGCTCGCTCGGCCGAGAACACACCGGTGCTCAAAACCGTAAACGCGAAAACAGAGGCCACAACCACAAACGCAATCAAGATGATCGCCGTTTCCAGTCCTGTTATACCACGCTGTCTAGTGTTCATAGTTCCAAGAATTTCTTCAAGATATTCGACCGGTTGAACCAATAAAGAGATCCCCCCTCAGTAGGTCCAGCAATGAGGTCGGAATACGAAACTTCCAAACCTTCACAAGCAGAATATCTATCGAACCTCAAACGACGGATGTGAATACACCGCCACACAATATGGGGGTAAACCGCAACATGTGAATAAAGTTTGCTAAAGGTGTGGATGATTGCGTAACGACCAACTTGAACGAAAGACCCGCAGTGCATAAGCCGAAGTCCTGTCTTTGTCCTACCATGTACAAAGAGTCCGATTTCTGACTCAACAAAACTAATGTGACCTAAAAATAGAATTTCCTGAATCGCCGATCACTAGGGTCTTGCTTCGGCAACTTCCGCACCTGAATGAGTGAAGAATGCCATTATGCATGTCGTTAAATAGACACTGCCTGAACCTTTACGCATCAGATCGCAGTTGGGGTACGTTTTTGTATCTGTCAGTGGAATTAGCAATCACCAGTAAATGACTGAGATCTGCGAGGCAATATTTCTGTTGAATTGAGAATGCGATTCGGTATTTCTCGTGTGCGGAAAAACGACCAAATTCACGCCACGAAATATCAGTAAATTACCCATAACTATCCTAATTTGGATCGTATTCACAACTATCTGATCAAAAACGGCGTGAAATGGGCAACATTGTTGCGATAAATGGTGATGAAAGCGCCATTTTAAGATAACTATCCAACTAATATGTCACTGCTCATAAAAATATCTACTCAATAGCTACCGGGCATCCTTTTTGAGGTTTTCATGACAACGGTCAACATGATCGTACACAAGTGGGATTTACGGCTCAAATGATCAATACGACCATTCAACCAGACTTGGCTAAACGTCGTGCTGAACTAACGCGTGCTCCGGAATCGATAGTGTTTTCGGGAGACGGAGAACCGCAATCGCCCGAGTCGATTATTGAGCGACTTCAAACAATGCTTGCAGCAGGTGATCTTCACCCAGACACCTACTCTTTGGGCGGCGGTGTCGAGGTATTTGAACGTCGAATGGCGGATGAACTAGGTAAAGAAGCTGCCATTTGGATGCCGACAGGTACATTGGCAAACCATTTGGCTCTGAGGCGGCACAGCGGAACCAATGCGAGAGTCGTTTTGCAGGAGCAGAGCCACATCTATCAAGATGAGGGCGACGCACTCGTACGACTGAGTGGACTTAACCCCATTCCTCTCGCGAAGGACAAGCCATATTTCACAGCTAGTGAATTGCAGGAAGCTTTACATTCCTCCGTTAGTGGTAGGGTTTTGAACCCGGTAGGGGCTATTTCGATCGAAAGTCCGGTAAGACGTCAAGCGGGCCAAATCGTTCCGTGGGACGATATGCAGGCGATAACTCTATTATGCAATAAGGCGGGTATTCCTGTTCATTTGGACGGAGCCAGACTGTACATGATGTCGGCTTCAACGGATGTGGGCATCAAGGAATATGCTGAATTATTCGATAGTGTCTACGTTTCGACATGGAAATATTTTGGATCACCGTTCGGCGCCATTCTCGCTGGAACCCGTGAGTTTATCGGGGGCATGTTCCACGACCGCCGCATGTTCGGTGGTGGCTTGCCATCGGGGTACTTAGCTACCGCGCTTTCTATGAATGGAATGGATGGGTTTGTTGATCGTTTTCGTGAATCACTCGCCAAGGCAAACGCACTTTTCACTGTTGTGAACAAACTACCAGGAATCGAAATTCACCCGTTCGAGCATGGCTCCAACGTCTTTGAGTTACATTTGGATGCCGAAATCGATACAGATCAATTCGTCGAATCTCTGCTTAATTTCGGCATCGTGATTCCTTGGCTAAAGAGTGAGTGGCCGCTTCCTTTATTACATGTGAACAGTTCGATACTCCGTCGGACAAACGAAGAAATCGCGGATACCTTTGCGTTTGTTGTATCTGCACAGGATTGACTATCCACACAAATTTGCTCGAAGAAACTGCGTCTTAATACTTATGGAGAATTACAAATGACTTCAGCTAGTTCCACCGGTTCTGCACAGTTCGACTCACTCGGCTTAAAAAGAGTCATCAACGGCAGAAGTTGGGTAACGATACTCGGCGGAAGCCGAATGCCTGAGGAAGTTCAGCAGGCCATGGTAGAGGCAGCGGATACGTTCATAGACTTTCATGAGCTGAATAAGCGCGCTGGTGAAATAATAGCACAGTACACCGGGGCTGAAGCTGGACTCGTCGTGGCTGGAGCATCCGCAGGGCTTCTGGTTCAAGCGGCGGCTTGTATGGCGGGTTCAGACCCAGAGCGAATATTACAGTTGCCAGACACGACCGGGATGAAAGACGAAATCCTTATATTTGAAAATCATCGTTTCGGATTTGAGATTTGCTATCGAACCGCTGGGGCAAAGCTAAAGGAATGGGGTAAGGGCGAAGGCTCTCTTGCCGACCAACTGGCTGCAGCTATCGATGAAAACACGGCAGCGGTTGCGTACGTGTTCGGCCCGTGGATGGAGTGCGACCTGTCTTTGAGGGAGGTCGTGGCTATCGCCCATGAGCGCGACGTGCCGGTGATCGTCGACGGTGCCGCAATGCTTCCACCCGCCGACAATCTCACACGGTACATAGCGGATGGCGCTGATCTAGTAACTTTCTCTGGTGGCAAAGGGCTTCGTGGTCCACAGTCCACAGGCATTCTTGCCGGTAGGGCTGATCTCATCGAAGCTGCTCGATTGAACATGTCACCTCACGCCTCGGTTGGAAGAGGATCAAAGGTGGCAAAAGAGGAGATCGCTGCTGTGCTCACGGCATTGAAGCGGTTTGTTTCAATGGATCATGAGGCTGAATGGGCGACGTGGCGGAGTTGGTCGGAGACCATTACCGCTACAGGCAAGGGAATCGAAGGACTGCGTCCAGTTATCGAAGATGGCGATCCTAATAGGCAGGGTCCTACAGCAGTTTTTTATTTTGACGAGAGCTGGGATGGACCTTCCTCAAAGGAGATTCAAGACGCGTTGGCGTCAGGTGATCCTTCTATCCATGTGGGTGTTGGTAGTTACGGTGACGAGTTGTACGTCAGCCCTGTTGCCCTTGAATCGGGAGAGGCCGAACTTGTCGCAGCTGCGCTACGAGCGCAGTTCAATTCGTCTCAATGACGACACGAACTCGAAGAACTGACAAACACAGTTAGAACGAGAGTGGATTACAAAGCGCGACGAATCCACCCAATAAAGCGCGGAACAAAACAATCTAACGCAGCGCCCTATTCCACATCGATCCGTGGCGGCGGATTCAACACGGGGTGAATTGCCAGCAATTTCGCCGGTTCACTACTCGTATTGTAAATACCATGGCGAATCCCAATCTCGCAAGTAAAGCAATCTCCAGCAGCCAGCGGAACATTGTTTTCATCCGCATAGACCGCAACCAAACTGCCTTCGAGACAGAACATCGACTCTTCATGACCGGGATGATAGTGATTCGGCGCAATCGATCCTGATGCAAAAGTAAGTTCGCTCATATAAAGCGAAACCGAACCCAAGAAATCACCAACCATATCGTAGCGAGAAACCCCAGCCATAAACTCGTAAGGTTCATTGTTGCTGCGAACAAAAACAGTCGAAGGCGGATCGCCATCCGAGTACTCAACATCCTGCAATGCCTCACGTTGAGGCTCTGCAGTAGGATAAATCGTGATCAAGCGCGCCGGTGAATCACCAACATTCTCAAGGCCATGGCCAATCCCCGCAGGAGCTAAAACACAATCGCCCGACGAGGCTCGAAATCGAGCACGCCCAACCCGAAACTCCATTTCACCGTCGACGACGAAAATCGCCTCTTCCGTGTTCGGATGAAGGTGATATCCAGAGATCACACCTGGCTGAACGGTCAAATCGCCGACAGTCGCCATCGCAGCACCCGTCGAGCTACCAGCCATAGTCAGCAGCTTTCCGCCCTCCATCGGAGAGGACTCTTCTTGATCAGCACGTCGGAGGATTGTCATATCAACTACTTTCAGGAGGGCTAATACAAACCAGCCCAGCAACGATTGAATTCAAGATGCGATAGTTTACAAGGATTGCCAAAACTGTGTCGTAACCAACATCATATCTAACTGTTCAAGAACGGATGAACTACGCACAACCGAGCAACTTCACTACCTCGATTGGCGAATCCATACGATTCGTTCGGCGCAACAACCGCACCATCGTCAGTATTAAGTTCAAACTCATCACCGACTATAGAAAAGACGGACCCTGTTACGACGAATATCGCTGTCTCGGCTTCAAATGTTTCTACGGGCATCGAAGCGGTTGGCTGAATGTCAACGAAGTACGAATAGGTAGATTTTGCACCCGAGAAATCACCCGAAAGCTCGACCTTCTCGACGCCGTCGACGCCATCCCCATAAGGCTTCCTGCGACTATCAGACCGAACGATTGCAGGATGAGAAATAGCATCCTCCAATTCTGGATCATCAATGTGAATTGTTTCAGGCGGAGTAAGCGGAAACGCTGTGATCATTCGACCTACAGTCTGGGTCAGATTATGAAATGCGTGGCCTGTACCCGGAGGAGCCGTAACCGTATCGCCCGGATACACAATCACTCGCTTGCCATCGACCCAACACTCAAGCTCGCCTTCGAGCATGATCTGAGTCTCTTCAGCCCCGCCGGTGTGGTAGTGATGCGGCACACCGAACCCCGGCAGATATGAAAGATCACCAACGTGCAAACTCGAATGCCCAAAATCGGCGCCCGCAATCGCAAATCGAGGACACCCCGGATACCGATCCGTCGGTTCCTGCTCACTCCTACGAATAATCAATTTTACTCAAATCCTTCTAAAATCATTCCACCGTCATCCTGAAATAGTTTCAGGGTATCGAACTAGTACGAAGTATTTCGAATACCGTCGTAATCCCCACAACATACTAACCATGAGGCACAACCATCACCCTCACTGCACCCGACGACCGCTTATCATCTGCCACAGCGAACGCCTCTTCAATATCTTCCAAACCGTAATGATGCGTAACGATCGGCTCCGGATTCAACTGCCCTGCCTTCAATAACTCAAGAGCAGTCGCAAACTCCCGCTCACCGTTCCAACTCGAAAAACTATTCGACCACTGAATCGCAATCTCGCGCTCCATCGCCATTGCCGGATCAACTGTCTGTGGCTTCGTAAACAACCCCAGGACCGAAATAGTCCCTCCGCGACGCGTCATCTCAACCGCCTGTTGAATCAGTTGACTCTGACCGCCGACCGTCTCAAATGTAACCGCTACGCCCTCGCCTCCGGTACCTGCCAAAACAGCCTCTACAACGTCCACGTCCGCCGAAACACCACCAATATCCGCCGATCCGGCAGCAATTGCCAACTCAACAGACTGCTCCCGAGTTCCGATCAAAATAACTTGCGAAGCACCGTTGGCCTTCAAAACTTGACCCAATGTAAGAGCGATTGCACCAGCCCCGATAATCGCAACGCTCTGCCCCGCAAGATCGGGCACTCGATTCATCGCATGCACACCACACGCATAGCAATCAACCAACGCCGCAGCGTCAAAAGAAACATCGTCAGGAAGAACCGTCACGTTCTCTGCAACACAAACGTCATACTGTGAAAAACCGTGACTCGCTTGACGAACTCCATGCCGCATCCCTCGATCAGCGCACAAGTGATACTGGTCATCCCGACACAATCGACACTCACCGCACCCAAGCAAATGCTCAGCCTCAACCCCAACTCGCTCTCCGATTTTCAGGCCCTTCACGCCCTCTCCCAAACCGGCGATCACGCCCGAAAGCTCATGACCCTGCTGCCACGGAACGTCTTCACGAACCCTATAACCTCGGTAATTGTGCAAATCGCTGCCACACACACCAGCCGACATCACCTTAAACAACACCTCACCCGGACCCGCCACAGGAATCACTTCCTCAACAATCCGAATGTCCTTACCACCGTAAAAATAAGCCGTCTTCATCATAGTCATACCTCGATCTCTTTCCAAAGATCCCAGCGTGTCCAGGGCAGAGTCATCTAAGTCGAGAGAACTGAAACGGTACAGTGAATTTTGTTCGACTCAAATCAATCCTTTATTCCCTAGAGGGAAGGAATTCGAACCGGCAAACATCAATGATCAAGTGCGAATGCCCGCACTGAGTCAAGACGATGCGATCACAGCCCAAAATCACTGGATGATGCCCAGAGCCCAACGCCTACCACTAATGACTTTTCTTCCACTCAACGTAGATCTTCTCAGTCTCCGAATTAAACGGATAAAAGAACTTCGGTGAAATCCCTTCTCGCTGCGTGTGCCACAGTATCGCCGCTTCTACCTCGTCATGATGCACACACTCATCGTAAATCTCCTCAGCCAACTGAGAAGGCAACACAACCACGCCATCCTCATCGCCAAGAATCACATCGCCCGGCCAAACCAACACGCCACCACACTGAATCGGCTCATTCACCTCATACGGTAATACGTTCGGTTCTCCAATCGTCGGAGTGCTTCCACCGCCATAAACCGGATACCCATACTCGGCGACCTTGTGACCGTCTCGAACCCCACCATCAGTAACCAAACCCGCTGCCTTCTGCGAAAGAATCCGTGAAAACACAACATCGCCACCCGTCGAAGTCATGCTCTCGCCCATGCAATCCGCAACCAAGCAATCACCCGGAGTCAAAGCTTCAAGCGCATCCCATCGCGGCGTCTCATTGAATCCTTCACCATGACCACCGCGAGTCACGTGCTCTTGCAAATCAGGCCTTGAAGGCAAATATCGCAACGTCACAGCCCGCCCCACTAGACGACGACCCGGCGCAAGGCTATGAACCCCGTTCATGAAAACCTTCAAATACCCACGCTTCGCCAATGCGCCCAGAACAGTGGCATTTGAAACATTTTCATACTTCTTCAGAACGTCATCAGGAACCCTGACAGCAACATCAACCAATGGTGGAACTCCCAATCGTGAAACCACGATATGGTCTAATATCAGCTCAACTCGCCAATAAATTAGGTGCGCCCAGTTGGCCTACCAAAAAAAACTAGGTCAACGAGAGACGCTGGCGCAGTATAACCGCACTGCTTGCCAAGTTACGGTCCATCAATCTCCTAATTCCTTCTCCCCTAAACAACTCCACTCCCGATCAAAATGAGTATGGGTCTAAGGGGAATGCAGTTATGTTGACGAATGCATAAACCACTATCGGTTAACCCCGCGAATCTCTCACACTACCGTTAACATCAGAGATACAAATTCCCACCCAAATTCGAATACCGATCAAGATCACATGAAAATCTACTGGAACACGCTTAATCCTCGACTGCGCGCCCTGTCAGTCTTCCTCGTTGCGTTCGTCGCCATACAAATCGTATTTTTTGCCGTTGATGGCAGCATCAAGCAAATAGACGTTCTCTTCGGCATCTACATCGGTGGCTTCGTCACCTACTTTCTCGCGCGCTGGGGATTTTTCGCCATCCGGCTACCAATCGTGCTGCCTAACCAAGAAATCACCACCTACGAAAAAATTCGAAAAAATTCTGGTAAGCGACGCCATGGCCCCAGCGAACCAGCCGAATTCATCGACCGTGAAGAAGCTGATGACGAACTACTACCCGATGATCGCGTAATCGGCGTCTACCTCAACGGAGAAGCCGCAGCCTACCCACTTGCCGCGCTCGGCGTACGAGAAGTATCGAACGAAGAGTACGGAGAGACGCCGATCGTAGTGACATGGTCGCCAGTCACCTACTCTGCTCGAGCGTTCATGGCAAAAATCGACAACCGAGTCCTGAACTTGAACCGGCACACTCACACCCTGTTCAACTCTCCAACTATGCCCGATGAATCTGGCAGCATTATCGTTCAGTTCATTGGACAAGCCGTCGCAGGCGATCTCGCCGGTTGGACACTTAAACAAATCCCCACTCTCACAACCACTTGGGCAGCGTGGAAAGAAGCGCATCCTGATACCGAAGTTATGTCTACCGAAGGTGGGCCTGAATCTGACATCTTCGAACGCTACTACGCCAATGAGCGCAACGGAGTTCATAGCCTCAATCCCACAGACAAACGACTCCACGGGAAGGACGTTGTTCTCGGTCTCGACATCAACGGCAACGCCAAGGCGTACTCATACACCGCTTTGATCGATCAACCATTGCTTGAAGAAGATCTAGGTAAACAGCCGATCATAGTTCTTCACGAACGCTCCTCGGCAACCGCCGTTGCATTCTCAAGAACAGTGAATGGAATCACGCTCAATTTCAAAGGCAAATCTAAAAACCCACAACGTCGATCCGCCGAGGCAACAGCATCCGGCGAAGGCGAGCTACCCGACTACGAACCTTGGCTCATAGAAGACACTCGAACAGGCTCAACATGGCGCGCCATCAGTGGTGAATGTATCGATGGTGAACTCAAAGGCAGTCAGCTCGAAATGCTCCCTGGAATGACCGGATTTTGGTACGCATGGTCACGCTTCTACCCAACAGCCGACCTCTTCGGAGCACCGACACAACCCGCAGAGTAGCCCGAACAGTGACCCAGCCATCCAAGCTCCCATTAACCGGAATAGTCCTCGGTGGAGGACGCTCTCGGCGACTGGCCGTAACACAATCCAAGCTCCTCATACACATCGGTGGCAAACTCGTTCTGGCTCGAGTAGCCGATACTCTGAAGATGATCTGTTCCGAGCTTGTTTTGGTGGTGAGACCCGACCAAGAAGATGACGTACCCGATCTTGGTATTGCACTGAATATGCACGTAATATCAGACACGAACCCATACGAAGGACCACTGGCTGGAATGCACGCTGGGCTCACTGCCTCAACCACTCCGCTCAGTTTCGTAGTCGCCGGTGATCATCCGTTCGTTTCGAGAAATCTCGTCACAGCAATGGCAGCTGTAGCTACCACCGACGGAATCGACAGCCCTTCAGCAGTGATCCCACGCACCGACGGCACACTCCAGCCACTCCACGCCATATACCCACGCGAACACTGGGTGCCGTATTTCGCACATGCCATGGCAGAAGGCGAAACATCCCCTCGCCGTGTCATCGAAAAGGCCATAGCCTCGGATTATCCACCTGTAACGATTTTCACAGAGGAAGATATCGAACGATCCGACCCTCGACGTATCAGCCTGCACGATATAGACACACAGGAACAACTGACCGCCGCCCGAAAAATCGCCGAAAGCCGAAAATTCACCCCCCGCCATCATTCTCTGGGCTGATGCAGAAATAATCGATCCTCTTTTTGTTCGGGAACGGGATATGTTTTAAGTTGGTTGCGATGCGTACCAAGTCACGCCAGTGCACCCGGAGCTGTTCACCCTCCTACTCGTATCGCAACGCATCCGTCGGACTAATCTTCGAAGCCTGCCTTGCCGGCAAAATCGTGTTCAGCAATGAGAACACAACTGCCACTAAAACGATAATCATCACGTTCAACCACGGAATCGAGAACTTCAAACCATCGGTCTCAGCACTAATCGCAAGAAAAATATTCCAACCGATCAACGTACCCAAACCAACTCCGATGGCCGAACCAAGCACCGCCACGATTCCCGACTCCATCAAGAATTGAATCTGAATCATTCGACCCTTATAACCAAGTGCGCGCATCATCCCAATCGACTGCCTACGCTCTACAACGGCCCTGAACGAAACGACACCAAGAGCAGCAACCCCCACCATCAAACCCAGACCCATAAAGCCCTGGAATAACTGGTTGAACGCATTACTCTGTGCCTGATTGTCCTTAATGTCTTCAACAGTTGCACTGGCTGTCATACCGTGCTCGATAAACACAGTCTCAAGAAGACGCGTTACCTCTTCGGTACGAGAAGAATCGGTCAGTCTGAACTTGTAATCTACAAACGGAACCGGCTTCGTAGAAAGCTCCTCAAGAACCGCCGGATTCATGTAGATATCACCCGACCCGAATTCAAATGCATCGGCGAACTGATCAAGAACACCGATAACCTTACGATTCACTGAGACACCCGCACCCTGACCAATCGGCGGTCGAATCGTAATATCCACCCCGATAATCTCGCCCGGCTCGTTCGCCTTGATACCAATAATTGCCAACGTCGGCCCTTGACCCGGCTCCCCACCGCCGAATCCACCAGTTTCGATCAGCGCACCATTTACAACCGCCAACGACGCATCAGCCACGATCGCAGCCCAAATCTCATCAGTGGTTGATCCATAAGCAGGATCCCAGTGTGACAACCTGAACGTGTTGCTTGTCAGCCAAGCGTCGTCTGATGCACGAATTCGTGCGCCCTTGAACGCAAGATCGTCTGCACCATCCTGACGCGCCTCAACAAACAACTGAGCCTGCGAAGTTATCACTTTGAAATCCGAAGCCAATAGCTTCCCATCGCTGGCAGTAATCACCGCGTACACATCATCGATCGGCAATTCAGGATCGATCTCGGCTCGAATATCGAATCCACCCGAAACAAGATCAGGATCATCCTCAATCGCACTCCCCAAATTGCTCAGAATCGCAAAGATCATCAGAGTGAAAATGACCAGCGAGAACATCGCCAACGTCAGCCCCGTCCGGAACCGCGCCGCCATCGGATAAGCAATAGCCATCTTCACCACAGGACGCAAACTACCGAATCGACCAGTCATTTTCGAAACGAACCAGACGATAACTTCCGCGTTGTGCATCACCACCCAAACGGCGGCTGCAACCAACGAAACACCCGACAGCAAGAACATCTCAACGCCACCGCTTAGAGTGCCCGTCAGCCCCTCCAAGGCATCAAAAGGAAGTCCCCAGAAAATCAACATAGCAACACCGATGAATGTCATCGAAACGCGCTTCTGGAACTCTTCCCGATAACCACGACGTTCTAGAAGTCCGCGCATAATCAACCCAATGCCAATGATCATGAGCGTTGTGCCACCCATAAACAACGCCGCGTTGTCATTGGCAAGTCCCGCAATTCCTTTGTCGGGATGGAATCCAATCAACGCCGAAAATAATCCGATCGGTAACAGCGGCCAGCCGGAAGCCAACCACGGCTGAACCAACTTAAACATCTTCCAGATGAAAATCATCAACCAGTAAACAATCGCCGCAGTCACCGCCTTAGCCACTACAGAATCTTCCAAGTCAGGAGCCGCTATTGCTGCAAGATTCTGAACAATTACCAGTAACCAAAGAATGTTCAGTACGACTCGTACCACCCATCCCTCTCCGGTCTTTCGTCGCTTCCAAGTGTCCACCGTATACGTCAATGGACCACCCAGCCAGCGCAAAGCAGTCTTCACACGCTTACCGGCACTAGGCGTTTCGTCTTTCACAAACTCTTGCCCGAGGCCACGTATTGCGACCACGATGTTCAGCTTACTTACCCGGTACGCCGAAATAGCGACAGTAATCGCCGTGATAAACAGTCCGGCAGAAAATGCCACAATAACAGACTGCAAAGTCACTGAATAAGTGAACGTAAAGTTGTCGTCAGAGCCGATAGCGCTGATCATGATCTGCACCAGCACAATCGAAGCGATAATGCCCAAAACCGTACCTAGCGCGGCCGCACCAACCGAATAGACAATTCCCTCGTAGGTGAACATCTGCACCAGATGCCGACGCTTCGTGCCTACCGCCCGGATAATGCCCATTTCCGTAGTCCGTGATGCCGCTAACATCACGAACACGAGGAAGATCAACAGCAGACCAACGATGATTGAGAACGATCCGAAAATACTGAAAATCAACGTGATCTGCGAACCTATCAATTCGGCAATATCGAGACCACGATTCTTGATCGCAACAACATGCAACTCAACCAAATGTGACATCGGTACTAGTAACGACTGCGCCAGTTGAGGGTCACCAATCTCCTCAATCACCCCGCCGACAATCGCCAATGTCGCTGTATCAGTTGCCGCTATCTTGAACTCGTCCGTCATCGAATTGTTTTCAAGTTCGGCAACCAATTCATCGAGCGAATTACTTGAGAACGGTCCACGACCAGTAGCACTACCGTCATCGATCTTCGCCTGAAGCGCATCGATAACCACTGGCGACTTGAACGCCTTGAACAACGTCTCTGCTGCCTCGTCATTGATAAACGCAATCTGGAGATCATCTGCCAGATCCTCGCTATCCTCCACATCTACCCGAAGACCACCAACAACCGACACCTCAATAGAGTTGTACTGCCCTTCGCGATCAAGCACACCCTGCAACGCCTCAATTGAAAACACAGCAGAAGAACGAGTCTCGCCATCACCTCCTGCAAGCCCCTTGTTCTCAACGATCTCAATTACCGAGTATCGAGTTCGTCCTGAAGGAGCAACCAACGTTATTTCATCGCCAATCCCAGCGCCAAGATCCTCAGCAAGCGATTTGTTGATTACCACTTTGCCAGCACCAACTGCCCCCAGATCGGCTACATCACCGTCCTGATTCTTCAGGTTCCCGAATCCTTCAAGAGAACCAACGTCGATACCAACAACGAACGTCCCGGAAACCGTCTTATCGGTCGCCTCGTTCAGCACGGGCAATTTCTCACGAATTAGCGGCATAACGCCATCAACTCGAGCATCGCCCGCCAGCCCATCTCGAACACGATCTATAAATGAGGCATCAAGATAATCATCACCAAATCGTGCGGTGATCGGTGACTCCAACCTCACATCTGTTTCACCAACCGCATCCAGCACGGTCGTCCGAATCGAACTCGAGACCGAATCACCAATCGCCAGAGCCGACATAATGATCGTCGTGCTCAGCATCAACCCGACGACTATCAATACGGTCTGAGCTTTACGACGCGGAATATTCCGTAATGCAAGCTTCAGCAGCACTCGATTACGCAATGCAAGCAATAGAACGATTAGAAGAACAACAATCGTTCCGCCGGAAAGAATCCCAGCGAGAACGTTCATCTCTATCCCAAAGAGCTTTTCCAATTCACCAGCTCCTTAGATATTTGTTGACGCGCCAGAACTGACGTTCGAAGCTGAAGATGAGCCATGTGTGGCATCACTTGTGGAAATGACTACGCCATCGCTCATTCTCACGATTCGATCAGTCACAGCACCCACATCCTCTGAGTGAGTCACAAGCACAAACGTCTGCCCCTGTTCGTTATTCAACCGAACAAGCAATTCCATAATCTCGGAAGCGTTTGTTGAATCGAGGTTTCCAGTCGGCTCATCAGCCCACACAATCGCCGGATCGTTCGCAAGCGCACGAGCAATCGCCACACGCTGCTGCTGTCCACCCGAAAGCTCAGCGGGAAGATGATCCGTTCGATCCCCTAGTCCCACCAATTCAAGCTTCTCACTCGCTCGCTCTCGGGCTATTTTTTGAGATGCCCCAGCAAGAACCAGCGGAAGCTCAACATTCTCCTGTGCGCTCAACACTGGCAACAAGTTGTACGCCTGAAAAACGAATCCCATCGACGTGGCTCGATAATCGCTCAAAGCGTCATCCGACATCGTCCGCAGCAGCTGCCCCGCAATACTCACGTCGCCCGCATCAATCGAATCCAGCCCTGACATACAGTTCAACAAAGTCGTCTTGCCTGAGCCGCTCGGGCCCATCACCGCAACCATCTCACCCGGTTGAACCTCAAACGAAACATTGTTCAAAGCGTTTACCACTACATCGCGAGAACGGTAAGTTTTCATCACGTTAGAAGCTGAAATAATCGGTCCGTTATCCATCAACGATTCTCCATCAACCCGATTCGGGCACAACTGTTACAGGCGAATTCTGCAAATTACGGATACAACTATGTCTGAATCCCAATAAAAATAAATACCTCGCAAGAGTGATAGTTCCGTGTAGCCTTGGTATTCGTTTAACGACAGGTGAAAACAATGGAACGTGAATGACCCGACTGATCTTGATTCGACACGGCGAGACTAACTGGAACGTCGAACGCCGTAAGCAAGGCCGAAACGATCAACCGCTTAACGAAACAGGCGCAGATCAAGCCAAGCTTGCTGCCCAATATGTGAAATCTTCCTACGACATTCGCAAAGTCTGGTCGTCACCCCTCCAGCGCTGCTCTGCCACCGCCGCGCTATTCGATATGCCGGTCTCGACCTCCGATCACCTCCTAGAGATCGACTACGGCGAGTGGGAAGGTCTACTGACCTCTGAAATCGAGCAAAACTTCTCCCATCTACTAAACGGTCATGTCGATCAAATGGATCCACCTGGCGGCGAAATGCGATCCAATCTCCCCGTTCGTGGTCACTACTGGATCGATGAATCTCAAATCGAAGAGCAAGAAGGAGATGTCGTACTGGTCGGGCATGGCGGGGCAATGAAAGGCCTTTTAGTTGCCCTCCTCAACCTACCCGACGAAGCCATGGACACTCTCGTAATAGATAACTGCTCTGTTAGCGTCGTAGAAATTAATCCCAACGTAAAATCCCCAAATCGTCTAGTGGCCCTGAATCACACAGCCCACCTAAATTAACAACTACTAAACAGCGAACTCTCGTGTCATCCCATCAGAAAAGTAAACGTGCCAAGGCACTCATGATCCAAGGCACCAGCTCTTCTGTTGGCAAGAGCGTCATGACGGCTGCACTCTGCCGAATCCTTGCTCAAGATGGCATCAAGGTAGCTCCGTTCAAAGCCCAAAACATGTCCAATAACTCCTATGTCACCGCCGACGGAGGAGAGATGGGGCGTGCCCAAGTAGTTCAAGCCCAAGCAGCCGGAGTCGAGCCGCATACCGACATGAACCCCGTCCTGCTTAAACCCGAAGCCGACAGCCGTTCGCAAGTCGTTATCAACGGCAAATCAGTTGGCAGCTTCGAAGCACGAAAATACTGGGGCGATCAATCTGAAGTCTGGACGGCAGTGACCGAAGCCTATGATCGACTAGCCTCTGAATATGACGTGATCGTACTCGAGGGTGCAGGCTCACCTGCCGAAGTAAATCTCCGTGATCGCGATATCGTGAACATGCGAATGGCTACCTACGCCAATGCATCTGTAATCCTTATCGGAGACATCGACAGAGGAGGTGTCTTCGCCTCGCTACTAGGCACGATGGAGTTGCTCACACGCGAAGAACGATCACTCGTAAAAGCCACGCTCATCAACCGTTTCCGAGGCGATATCACCCTCCTCCACCCACTCCCCGAAATGATCGCTGAACGCACCGGCGTTCCGGTCGCAGGAGTCATCCCCTTTATCTACGATCTCCAAGTAAAAGATGAAGATGGCGTAACCTTCGGCGACTACGATCCTCCGAGCGGTTCGGCAGCACTTCAGGTCTCAGTAATAGGGCTACCAAGAGTCTCAAATCACGATGACCTCGACCCGTTCCGTCGGGCTGGCTGCCGAGTCCGAATCGTCACCAATCCGCATGAACTTATACCCGCCCACATAATCATCATCCCCGGTTCGAAAAGCACCATCGCCGATCTCCGATGGATGAAATCCCGAGGACTCGACTCCGCAATAATCGAAGCCGCAAACCGCAACGTCACAATCGTAGGAATCTGCGGTGGCTACCAAATACTCGGTCGGCACCTCGACGATCCCGATGCCACAGAATCAGCCACTCCCCAGTCTGAACAAGGCATCGGACTACTCCCAATCAAAACGGTCTTCGATACCAAGAAAACCACACGCCGAGTCAACATCGAAATCCCAGCCCACGAACGCGGTCCGCTAAAAGGACCACACGCCACCGGAACCGGCTACGAAATCCACACTGGCATAACAATCGGTGCGCCAGCCTACCTCGCCCAACTATCCGCCGATCTATCCCCTGATTCCTTCTCCCCAAGGGAGAAGGCTAGGTTGAGTGGAAACGCCGACCCAGCCACCAACGACCAAACCTCAACCATCACATGGCCCGACGGCACAGCCGCACCCGACCTCCCAATCATCGGCTCCTACGTCCACGGTATCTTCGACTCGCCTGAAATACTCCGGCGACTCCTGAACACCACTGCCGAAACCCACAACCTACCCAAACCAACTATCGAGGAATTTTCAATGGAAGCTGAGTACGACCGTCTGGCTCATACCGTCCGCACAGCCATCGACATGGATTTCATCAAATCGCTAATTGATTGAACGACTCCGACTGATTTGTCATTGTGAGGAGGAACGACGTAGCAATGGACGATCAACCACTAAATATCGCCAAATCATCCGGCGGTAACTATTGGATCACTCTCGACACCCACAATGTCGGAAGCTAGGCAGCAAACCTCGCCTTACCAAGCATCGTTTAGCTCTTTGGCCACACCCGTTCATACGCCGCAATAATCCGATCCGTCAAAGCGTTGAACTCTTCATCAACAACCCGCCTAGATGGATCAGCGTCGTACCACTCCACCATCTCCTGCGCACCCTGCGCATAAGGAACCGTGCACATGAACTCCGGAGATAACCGCTTAATCTTCGTATTGTCGAAAACCATGCTCGCAGCCTTGTCGCCGAGTAAACCCGCACCCCAAGCCGGATCAAATGCATTGATCAAATCCGAAGGTACATGAACAATATTCAGCGGCGGCGCACCGGCAGCACGACCCGCAATCTCATGCAACTGGTTCCACGTCAAAAGCTCGTCTGAAGTGATGTGGAACGCCTCACCAATCGCTCGATTGTTGCCGAGTAGACCCACAAAGCCCTTCGCAAAATCGGTGTGGTGTGTGAATACCCAGAGTGAAGATCCATCGCCGTGAACGAGAATTTTCTTGCCTTTTCGCATCCGGTCAACCACCGTCCAGCCACCCTGAAACGGCAACATCGTCTTGTCATACGTGTGTGAAGGGCGAACCACCGTAAACGGGAACTTCTCTTCCTTGTACGCCCGCGTCAATCGATCCTCACAAGCGGCCTTGTCTCGTGAATACTGCCAGTAAGGATTATCCAGTGGAGTCGACTCAGTAACCGGCAAGTTCACTGGTGGCGACTGATAAGCCGAGGCCGAGCTAATGAAAATGTACTGATTTGTGCGGTCCCGGAACAGCTCGATATCTCTCTCGATGTGCTCTTCCGTAAAAGCGATCCAGTTCACGACAGCGTCGAACTTCAAATCGCCCAACGCAGCTTTAACCGATGCAGGGTCGTTCATATCGCCCTTGATCACCTTCGCACCCGCCGGCACCGGACGATCCGTAACCCCACGATTCAGCAAATAAAGTTCAAAGCCCTTCTCGACCGCTAAAGCCGTAACTGCCGAACTTATCTTCCCCGTACCGCCAACAAATAAAACCTTCAACGTATCCCTCTGTCTCAAGATAATCCAATCGACGGTCAGAATAGCAAAGTTCGCTCACCGAGCGTAGGCGGGAGCCAGAGTATCGCTCACGATCAAACACAAGCCTCAACACCCCAACTCAACCAACGACCACCCGATGTCTCATAAATCCTCGCCTCGCGAGCGCGCCAATTCAAACAGCAACGTCGATTCCGGAATCTCACCGAATTTCTCGATCATCCCTCGACGAAGCTCGTCGGCAATACCGTCAGTGAAATCAGGAACCCCAGTCGCAACATCAAGCTCAAGATCGCCGACCCGCTCCAGGGGCTCGATCATGATCAAGTTCGAAGCAGCAGTGGCAGCCACCACATTTCGAACGTTATTCAACCCGACCGCCATCGCGCACAACACAACGTGATCCGCCGCTTTCACCAACTCCAAATGAGCCTCGTGCTGCTCGTCCGTAATACTCGCGAACGGCGGCGCTGCAACATAGTTCAGCCCCAGCCGCTCAGCCGCCTCACGATCTGAATCGCCAATGCCCAAAACCCCAACCGTCACGTCGTACCCGGCGACCCGAAGTTGGTGCATCAGCTCACGACCACTTCCGGCTCCGCAAATCAAATGCACTGTCCGACCCGTCCCCACTAGATCCTCTTTAGACGAATTATCGCTCCCTAGCAACAACACGTGCGGCTTGCCGGTCACCGGATCAGGTTCGACCAAACCCTCCACACCAAATGCAGCGCGCAAATTGCTCGGAGTCAAAACCTCCCACGGCGTACCCTCGGCTAGCTTTTTGCCCCCATCCAGCACCACTAGCCGATCACAAAATCGAGCCGCCAGCGATAGATCGTGCAAGATCACAACCACAGCAGCATTCCTGTCCCTCACCTCTTCTCGCACCAAATCCATCGTCAGAATCTGATGCCTTAAGTCCAGTGAAGCCGTCGGCTCATCCATTAACAACACATCTGCCTGTTGAACCAACACCCTCGCCAGAACCACCCGCTGACGCTCTCCACCCGATAACGTGTCCAGCTTTCGATTAGCGAACTCGACAGTCGACGTCCGCTCCATCGCCTGCCACGCCAGATCACGATCTCCCGAGCCCTCAAGCTCGAATCTACCTAAGTGCGGATAACGACCCATCAACACCGATTCGAACGCGGTAAAAGGGTGACTCACCGCCAACTGCGGCATGTACGCCACTTTACGTGATCGTTCCTGTCGAGACGCTCCGCCATTCGCATGACCGAACGAAGTTCCATCGATAACAATCTCGCCCGAATTCGCCGTCAACAGACCCGCTACCGTTCGCATCAAAGTCGTCTTACCACTGCCATTCGCCCCAACCACACCAACAACCTCACCCCGATTCACCGAAAACGAGACTGAATCGACAATCGACTTCCCGTCTAACTTCGTTGAAAGCCCCTCAACCCGAAGCACAGCCGAATCCTCCAGCATGCCATTAGCAGCCAGCAACTCGCTCTCTATAGAAACTGAATTTCTCAAATCACAGTCCCAAACCTACTCACCCCAGTTCAAGAAACCCTCGAACGTAACTCCAGAAAATGCCGAAGGGAACAACAACGTGGCAAGTCGCTCAATCCCTCGTACATTCCAATGCGAAAGCGTCGTGTGGTATTTCGGCACCACGTAGTACACCTCGCCGTTTTTCACTGCAGGAACTTCAGCCAACGCTGGATTCGATGTCAGCTCTTCGATGAAGGTATTCGCACCGTCCAACGGCTGCGGAACGATAATCACGTCAGGATTAATCGCGGCTATCGACTCAATGCTCACCTGCTGATGACCCTCAATTCCCGAATCGGCGGCGGCATTGATTCCACCAGCCTGCTCGATAATTCCACCCTCGGTCGTTCCCGATCCCGCTGCGAAAGCTGATGTCCACTTCGAAACCGAAAGCACCCGAGGATGAACATCAGAAGCCAGTACATCAGTAATGAACTGCATGCGAGCCTGAATCTCATCAGCCAACTTAATCGCCTCCGCCTCTGCGCCAATCAAGTAGCCCATCAACAAAATATTTGGAACGTTCCCAAGGGCCGAATTCTCAAGATTCGTTCTCGCAACCGGAATACCAGCACTCTTCATCAGAGCTACGGTATCGGCGTTCGTAAACCGAGAAGCAATAATCACATCAGGCTCAAGAACGACCACTTCTTCTGGATCAAAACCGATCATTTTATGATCCACCGAAAGTTCAGCGATGTTCGACTGCTCTTCATCCACGAAAAAACTGTAAACCGCAGTCAATCGGTCGAAATCGACCATTGCCGCGAGAATTTCCGAGTGCCCCAATGAAAGTGAGTGAATCTTCATCGGAGGCGCGTCAAGCGTTATGACACCCTCTGAGGTCTCGACGCTCCGTGGCCAGCCAAAGTTCGACGCATCGATAATCCCCGGAATGTCAGCAAATCGAGATTTGTCGAATGCATGAGCGACTTCGACAACCTCCGGAACTGCGAATGGAGTAACTCGAACTGTTGCAACGGGCATCTGTGTAGCTGAAACAGATGCCGTGGTTGTCGGTGTTACATCAACCGGCACTGAACTAACAGAAACCTCTGTCACTGCAGACTCAGCTTGAACCTCCGCCTGAACAGTCGCAGTCGGCTGCACCGCCACGCTAGTCGCTTCAGACTCGCTCCCGCCACACGCCACAACAAACGCTGCCGTCAAAGTGACCATCACCACAACCACAAACCGCGCACCCAGCCCAACATTAACTATCCGATTCATCTCATCCCTTTCAAAAAATTTCACACCGAATCATTCGCTCGTCATTTCGAAGAAGAACGTAGTGGAAGCAAATCCCCGCTCTTCAACACACAAAAGTCGCAACTACTCAACCTAGCCAACGCCACACGATCTCTCAGAAAAAGTCACACGCATCACTAAATCAACCTCGCCCGCGAATGCACGAGCAAGTAAATAAAAAACGGTGCCCCAATCAACGCCGTCAGCACTCCTACCCTCAGTTCAGCAGGCGAAAGCACAATCCGAGCCGCAGTATCCGCGACCAGTAAAAACAATCCACCCCCAAGCGCACTCAACGGGAGAAGAACCCGATGATCCGCACCAACGATCAACCGCACGACGTGCGGAACCACTAAGCCTACGAAGGCAATAATTCCTGAATACGCTACGGCAGCACCCGTAATCAAAGAAGCTGAAATCAAAAGCGTGTTACGAACCAAAGTCACTCGCACACCCAACGCCCGCGCCTCATCCTCACCAATCAAGAGCAAGTTCAGGTCACGAGCCGCAAAAATGGTTATCAGCGCGCCCACGACGATGATAGGAGCCACAATCTGAACCGACTCCCATCGCGCGGTATCGAATCCGCCTGCAATCCAGAAAATAATCTGACGCTGAACATTCAAATCGTCGGTCAATATGATCGTCGCAGTTGTAATTGCGCCAAGAAATGAACTGACTGCGATTCCGCCAAGCAACAGAGTCGTCATCGAAAACCGCCCACCCACTGAAGCGATCAAAAAAACAACTGCCATCGATACGGCCGAGCCAATGAACGCGAACAAAGGCAAAAAGAAAGTTGAAACAGTGCTGGCACCCGTAGCAATCGCGATAACAGCACCAGTAGCACCACCACTCGAAACACCAATAATTCCAGGATCCGCCATCGAATTACGGAATAAGCCCTGCATGATCCCGCCTGAAATTCCCAGAGCAGCACCAACGATGAAAGCAAGAAAAATACGCGGAAGCCTTATGCTCTGAATAATCGCTTGTTCGGTCGGTTTCGCTGTCGACTCACCGATCCCGATCAAATCGAGCAGAGTCGTCGCAGTATGCGTGAAAGGAACGCTGAACGGACCAACCGATGCCGCAACGATAGTCACCAACACCGTCAAAGCACCAAGCAAAAGCGTTCCAATGAGCAACCGTCTCAATACTGTTGAGCCAGTCGAAACACGCTGCACACTGCTACCGAAATCCGTCGCCAATAAAAAACCCCTGACTGCATCGTCAAGGGTCCACAGGTGACATCCGTTCCGTAGGAGGCTATCACCATGAGGCCACACCCTAGGCGGGGAGCAGTCACTCAGATGTTCCTCGGCAGGTCTCCTGACTTCCAGAATATCGGTCGAAACAAACTTTTACTTCGACTCGGCAACTAATCCACGCCTTCCCGTCTTATCGACAGTGGCATCTTGTGAATCGTCTTCCCGGTTACAGTGGCGCTACCGCAGCGGATTCTCACCGCTTTCCCTTTCGGTTTCAGTCTTGAAAACTCAAAAACCAAAACACCGAGGAACCACACATATTTAATTGATTAGCCGAGACTAGCTGCCAAGCGCTGTACTGTCAATCTTTACCAAATGTGTCGCAGCAAGCGTGTACACACACTCATTTGATTCGGGCGACATCTCAACGCTATGCTCGATATCTTTCCCAAGCAAACTGGTGACCATTGAACGATCTACCGTGCAAATAATTTCGTCATCGATAGACGCCCGGCGATATGGGCAATTAGTCACACGAATCTTCAAACCCTCCTCGCTAGTCTGAACGATCGGGTCGTATCCACCCTCTTCGAAAGCAGCAGTAACTGCTTCTACCGGGCCCCGCCCCTGTCGGTACTGCACCGCTCGCTTCTCGCCTATGAGTGTCAGTGAATCTCTCAGAACATCTCCACCAGAACGACTAGAAAGCTCATTCGCCGGAATATTTTTGAGTTCAAAGACCAACTCGTTCAAAAGACGACTGTAGTCTTTTGGAACTGAGTCATGACCTTTTTCAGTCAAATGAAACGAGTACTGAGGGCGACCTGTGGGTTTCCTAACCTCTGAATGGTCCACCAACCCGTCACGCTCAAGAATGTCTAGATGCCTGCGCACCGTCGCTGGTGCCAACTGCATCTCTTTCGCAATTTCATCAACGTTAACACCGTTGTTTTGACGAATGATCGTCATAATACTATTTCGCGATACAGACATTATCGATTACTCCGTGCATTCCACATTGGCAACTGACCAAATATACACTTCAAACATGCAACTATTCATGAATAGTAAATAAAACATATTTTCACTGCAATCAGGCTAACAACCAATGAAAACCACAAGGATTGCAAAGTTGGGTTAAAATTGTGAGGAAGTTGGTTGTTACATACGAGCAGGCATGTCGTCACTCACGAAAAAACGACTACGCGGAGCTAGAACTTATATGAGTCCATCGTCATTCCCAAAAAAGAATATTGCACCAGTCGAAGAGCCAATCGCCCAAGTAACTGAAGGTGGTTGCGTACACCACTGGGTAATCGATCCGCCGAACGGAGCCGTTAGCCAGGGCAGTTGCAAAGTATGTGGCGAAGCAAAAGAATTCCGAAACTCGTTTGAATATTCATCTTGGTACGGCAACAAATCGCCAGGATCTAAAGGCGGGGCTCCGGATAAGGCAGATGATGACGCCGGCAAAGACAAACCCGAGTCTGACAAGTAGACAGATAAACGGGGCTTATCTGAACAAATCTCTATTCGCCGGTCGAAGCAATCGACCGGCAGAATAATCTCCAGCTTCCCATTGCACCCCTCGCACTATCGCTGCTGGAATCCGCCCACTCTCTCCCATCACCAACTGCGCGGTCGAAGCAATTTCGTCAGCTAACGAAACTGTGCTCGTAGTCATTTCACGATGAAAATCATCGACTACTCCCCGCAAATCGCGTATTGGATCAAACCCAGCAACGCCGATAGCGACATTGATCGATCCTTCGCGCCACGGCCGATTAAACGTGTCGGAAACCAACACGCCAATCTCGCACCCGGTTATCCCATGTAACGTATCTCGAATCTGCGACGCCGACCGATCCGAATCGACAGGCAACGTTGTTACTAACCCGTCATCCTCGATATTGGAATGATCGACACCAGCATTCGCGCAAATAAATCCATGGTGGGTCTCCACAATCAGCACACCAGGAACAGCACGAACTACTCGCTGCGACTGATTGAGAACGATTTCGACCAATCGCGGGTCTTTACCAACAATCTCAGCGAGCTTCATCGCCTCGTCAGATGGCTTCTGATCTGAAATGTGCTGAATCGCCCCTTCAGCCTTCGAAACAATCTTCTGAGCCACCACAATCAGATCTCCGTCAGCAATACGCACACCGTTCGCTTCGGATTGAGCGGCAATCAAAGCACCTAAATCATCACCGACCACGATCTCAGGAAGTCCGATAATCGGGATCGCATTGACCGATGAAACAACTGCCATCAACCGCACCTCATCTAAAATTCCACCCTGAAAATATCGCCGTCCGGAATCAGATTGAACCCATCGTAATATTCCCGTTCATCGTCTGTCGTGTAGATAGGCACAATCCCCAAGTTCATTCCAACGACCCATTCGACACGCTGCAAGAATGAATCCGGACGCTCCAACGGCATCCTGTCACCGTAATACTGCACCAATTGATCCCAGTACCAATCATGCTGCAACATCACTGGGCCAATCACCATTACGTCCAATTCAGGGTTTGCAACTTGTGCCTGGTATACCAACGCAAACAACTCCGGCTCCTCAGCCAACACAACTCCACCGGCCGCCTTAGCTATCGTCTGCTCAACATACGACTTGGGTCCATCGTTACCTGACAGGTTCAGTTCACCCCAACCGGAGATTACCGACCAAACAGGCACCACTAATACCACGGCGACAAATACACCCACATACGCCTGCCGCTGATACCCACGCAAACTCGAAACTCGCCCAGCAAACCGCTTGATCCCCTGCCCCAATACTGCCGTACCAATTGCCAGCCACAGCGAAAACAACATGAAAGCTGAAATCAGATAAATAAAACTGTCGACAGTATCGTAAGCAACCGCATACACAGCAATTGTCAGCACCGACACGATCGACGCCAGCACAAACTCTCGGCTATATGTCCATATGGTCGTCAACCCAGCAATTCCGATCACCGTCCCAATCACCGTGAACTGAGTAAACAGCAATTCAGCGACCGAGGCGATCCGACCCGATAGGAAATCACTCGCCAATCCGAATGCGTAAGGTCGGTAGATCGTGCCAGAAATCATCCAACGGAAACCCTTAATAGAATCCGGTGAACCCCAACTAACGATTGGTGCTGACGAAGCGGCGATCGGCACGTAAACGTAAACCAATAGCCCACCTAAGAGCGCAACAATCGGACGCCAGTCCAAAACACCACGCCACCCGAAAAATCTCCACACAATCCACAACACCCAAAGACCGAAAGCCGCCGACGCCAAACCAAGCGTTGTGTGATTACCAAGACCAAGCCCAAGTAAAAACGCCATCAAAGTACGAACTCGAATCGCATGGTTCGACTGCGTAAGATTTTTAACCACGCCAAGCATCAAAACCAATAACGCTGCCCCAAACAGCGCATTCAGCGTGTACACCTCGGTAATCGTCGCCTGCGACCAAAACAATCTAGACGTACCGAATGCAAGTGCCGCTATTGCTGCTGATACCCGCACAGAGGCGCTACCGCCCACTTCATGGCTGGGAAGCATGCCAACCACCCGTAAAGCCGCCAGATACACCAACGGCACCGTCAACGCACCGAGAAACACAGAAAGAAGATTTGCCCGGAACGCATGATCACCAATCGCAACGACATCACCGAACACCCGCAGCAAAAGCGTGTACGTCGGGTAGCCAGTCGGATGCGGAACTCCGAACGCTCGAGCAGCGGTAATAAAATCGCCACCATCCGCCCCTGTGTTCAGCCAAGTGATACCCCTCGACATCGTCGAGAAGTACAACGCAAGCGACAACAGAAACAACCCACCAACAATCATCAAATGTTGGCGATTCTGAGTATATGAACTTCTATCGAACAGTTTCTAAACCACCCTCAAGTGCGCTCTAACCCAACTCAATGAACCGATTCTGAGAAGTAGATCAGATTTTCAACCCGTATTGAACCCAAAAGAGTCAGAACAAGTGAGTATCTTGCTCTGTCCCCCTTCCCTCGGGAAGGGGCTGTCACTTGCAGCTAGCAACCAAGTCTCTTCGACGGACACCCATGGAACCGTCCCGCCCTCCTTACAACGAGTGGAGAGGTGGGATGGATTAGTGTTCACTCACACCAGTGATGCCCTGAGCAATAACAACAGCCAGCGACCAAGTCAATCGACGAATGTCCAAAGCCCGTCTTGTCTTATCCTTCCCTATCTTCTAGGGAGGGAGCCAGAGGGGGGGGGGGCTGCTGGTTGCCCTCAGCGACCAAGTCGTCCTACGACGCACGGAGCTAAGAGCTAACGCAATAAAAAAGGGACCCGACTAGTGGGTCCCTTTTTTATTTTACGTTTTGAAGAATCCTAAGTAATTAGGAAACGTCTCGCACTCGTCGTGCCCGTCGTGCAGTGAACAAGCCACCAACAACCAGAGCAAAACCAGCCATCAAAGCCAGAATCAAAGTGCTAACACCAGGAGTGTAGCCACCAGTTACTGGTAGACCAGTTGCACCATCGGAAACTACCGGAGGAGCTACATCGAGACCAAGAGCAAATGGTGAGAAGGAGGAAGTCCATGCACAAACCCTATTCGGGTTAGTGAATCGCGTGGTATTGAGAGCGACCCACTGAGTTCCATCATAGTGCCAGATTTTCAAACCTTCCGTACCACCATAAGCGCCGTCAGAATCTGCTTGGGTGTACGGCATACAAACCTGAGCAGGTTTGTTCAGTCTTACTTTACCGGATACGCCTTCCGCACTTACGTTGTCCCAAAAACTAATCGTTATAGCTGAACTACCAAACTTGAATGTTCCCGACGTCGATCCACTCTTTTGTGCCGGTGGCGGAGCTTGAAGGTTAGCCAATGTGACCTTTTCCACAACCACAATTTTAGAATCACCAGAATCTAAACTGCCAGCCGAAATCGAAAGACTACTGCCACTTGGAGAAGTAACTTGCGCTGACTGACTTGGAAGAACATTTGCTCCTCGAACATCGGCGGTGAATTGACCCATAGTGGTGAGGACGGCGTTTAATGCCTCGTTGGAAGTAAAAGCCAGTGGCCCATCCGTAAGAGTCGCAGGATCGATGACAACCTGTGGCGCAATAGCGTTTACTGTCACATTGACAACTAATCCACTAGCTGGAACATTCGATCCGCCATTCTGTTGCGCATGTACTGTTAGCGTCCCGTTACATGCTCCGGCACCTGGAGTCCACACCACATCGGCTGCGGTAGTTGTATCAAGTGATCCACAACCAGATACGACCCACGTGTAGGTCACAGTGCCGCCCAATGAAGTGCCACCGAGTTCGTTCAGAGCGGTTACCCCAAACGCACGTGCATCGCCGTTTACAGAAGTCGAAATCGTACCCGGAACACCATTCTCACCCTCCAATGTGGTAAGAATACTGCCTGTCGGAATTGGCGTTGCCGTCGGCGTTGCCGTAGCTGCCGGTGCAGTCGTCCCAGTTGTAGCGGATGCAGGGTTCGCCCATACCGCCGAGTAAGAGGCAATGAATAGGGAAACCAAGCCCACCAGAGCGAGAGAAACTACCCATCGCTTTGGAATTGCAGAACCAAACATAGATATCCCCTTAGAATTATCTCTTTTTTGCAAGATACTTCTCTTTTTTATCTGCCTACGAACAATCTCGTAGGCTAATTATATTTATATCGTCCGACCGCGTAAACGCGCACTCAAGCATGAAACTCGAGTCCACCATGCTCAAAAACAATCTGTTTTATATTGAGCACAGCTCCAAATCGCCGTGATTCTACCAACGGCACCCGGTCACGATACACCACCACAAAAACGCCAGTCAAGATGATTACACTATGCCAAAGTCCCAGTTTAACTCGGCTTTGACAAATTCATGATTAGCTTTTTAGGCAGTGCACCACAATAATCAATCTATCAACATCCCGTTACCAGTGCATTACGGATTCACGTTACCGGATAAAGATTGGTCATATGTAGTATCGTCACCGACTACGAAACATATACCTGCAACTACAAAAACACACCCACGGAGCTACCTTCACAATGGATCTAGGAATTAAGGGCAAAGTAGCCCTCGTCACCGGCGGGAGCCGAGGACTAGGCCGTCAATCAGCACTCGCACTCGCTGCAGAAGGCGTGAACGTGGCAATCTGCGCCAGAGGTGAGGGCGCACTAAATCAAACTGCCGATGAACTTAGAGCCACTGGGGTACATGTTGGGGCATTTATTGCCGATCTCAGTGACGAAAGCGGAGCAGCCGATCTGGTAACCAAAACCGAGGCTGAACTAGGACCAATCGATATCCTCGTAAACAATGTTGGTGGAAGCCTTGGTACATCTGATCTCGTCAATTCGTCACTCGATGATTTCCACATGGTTATGAATGCCAATCTCTGGTCAGCTGTCGCCCTGATGAAACAGGTCGTACCGGGCATGCAAGAAAAAGGTTGGGGACGAGTCATCAACATCTCATCTATCTTCGGACGCGAGTACGGAGGCACCGCCCCTTACATGGTAGCCAAAGCCGCTATGATCGCAGCGACTAAGCACACAGGAATGGCGGTCGCTAAAGACGGTGTGACGGTTAACTCAGTTGCCCCCGGTTCAATACTCCATTCAGGCGGCAGTTGGGAGAAGTTCGTCACCAACAACACAGCAGAGGTTGTCGATGAATTCATTGCCCGCAACCTTCCTATGGGTAAATTCGGGTGGCCCGAGCCTGTGGGTGCTGCCGTTGCATTCCTCGCTTCTCAGCAAGCCGATCTCATCACAGGCGCGTGCCTAAACGTTGATGGTGGTCAATCGCACAACCTTTTCTAACAGCACTCGCTCATCCACTGCGTTCAGTCATCAACGAGTTCATCACAGCTCGCCGACCAGCAAGAATAAAGAAGCAAATAAAAAAGCCCCGGGCAACTGCCCGGGGCTTTTTTATTTGAACAATCCATGGTTCAGCTTAGCGATTTCCGCCAAACAACTCGCTCTCTAAAATCGATCCTCACTTCCTGAACATTATGGAATGAACCAGGAAGGTGAGTATCGACTCGAAGCCTAAGCGCTAATGTGCGCTCTGCCCCCAAAGCGACTAGGAAACGTCGACAGTGGCGCCGGCTTCTTCGAGCTTTTTCTTGGCTGTTTCTGCTTCGTCCTTTGAAACACCCTCAAGAACTGCCTTAGGAGCAGCCTCAACCAGGTCCTTCGCTTCTTTCAAGCCAAGAGGAGTGATCTCACGGACTGCCTTAATAACGGCAATCTTCTTTTCACCAATAGCTTTGATAACTACGTCGAATGTGTCCTTCTCTTCGACAACAGCAGCATCGCCACCAGCAGCAGCAGCGGCAACTGCAACAGGAGCAGCAGCGCTCACACCAAACTCTGTCTCAAGTGCCTTAACAACGTCTGCGATGTCGAGGACTGACATACCTTTGATCGCTTCGATCAGATCTTCTTTACTTAGGGCCATTTCTGGTCTCTCCAAAATTCGTCTCCTGAATTGTTCAGGAGTGCTATTTGCTAACTATCTTCAAACTCGGCTCGTGTTCATTCAGAACAATCGCCTAAACGCACATCAGTTCTGCCACTTATCTAAGCAGCCGAACCACTCTGCTGATTGTCCACGTGCCGTTGAAGCACAGTAGCCAGAGCCCTAATAGGCCCACTCATTACCATCACCAGTCCAGTAACAGGACTGTTCATCGCACCAAGCAACTTCGCAATAAGCTCTTCCTTTGAAGGAAGCATTGCGAGAGCCTTCACCCGATCAGCCGACAAAACGTCAGAATCGAGTATTCCACCAATGATTTTAACCGGCAGGTCGTTATCCGTGGCGTACTTCACAAATGATTTAGCGGCAACAGCCGGATCGCCATTAGCAATCACAAACCCAATCGGACCACCCATGATCTCTTTAAGTTCCGGCCTGCCAGCCTCGTCAGCAGCAATACGCGCAAAAGTGTTCTTCACAATTTTGAATCGCGCACCATTGCTACGCAGGGTCTGACGCAATCCGGTCATACCGGCAACATCAACACCGCTGTACTCCGCAGTAATTACAAGCGGGGCAGATTCAAAGATGACTTTCATCTCCGCAATCGCCGCTCTACTCTTATCAGTTGGCATTCAACCTCCTGTCTGCTCCACAAATTCAGAAGGAGCTCAAAAAGAGCCAATAAAAAACCCCGGAACCTAGTCCGGGGCAAAATGCAATCGCCACTAATGACGATATCTGCACGAAAACCTCGGGTGGCGCCTGAAGCATTACCCCGTTACCCGGGACCAACTGTCTGCGGTCGCAGTATTCAACTGTATGCCATCTATTCTAACTCGCTCGACCTGAAATTTGCCATCAATTTCAGAATTTCAACTAGGGCTCTCGAATAATTTGTCGATCGATCTACCAGAAATCCTGCTTCCGTCACTGACAGACGCCCCACCCTTAGGTTTTCGAAGATGCACAGATACATAAAAAGAAGCCCCTTTCTCCAACATCATAGGGATGGAGCGAAGGAGAAACGACCAAACAAGAAATCCTAAACGCTGCCAACAATCACAATTTTTGAAATAAAAAAAACCCTCGAGCAAAATGCTCGAGGGTTTTCATCAAATCGCGCACCCGTGGCAGAAATGCTTCTAGCGTGACTGTGTAAGCTTTTCCATCTCTGCTTGATCCAAGTGAAAACTCGGACCCATCGTCGTGCACAACGACGCCTTCTTCACAAGTGTGCCCTTCACTCCTTCAGGTTTCGCCTGAAGGATCGTTGAGTACACGCTGGCAAGGTTGTCGAGAATTTGCGTGTCTTCGAAACCAATGGTGCCAATACGAACGTGAATGTTCGCGCCACGGTCTAAACGAATCTCTGCTCGACCCTTCTTTACACCTTCAACAGCAGCACCCATACGTTCGGGCTGAACAACAGTATTGGTACGAGGGTTAGGCATCAAACCCTTTCGCCCAAGGTACCGACCGAGCTTACCGATTTTACCCATCTGGTCAGGAGTAGCGATAGCAACATCGAAGTCACTCCACCCACCCTCAATCTTCTTGTACATTTCATCGTCGGCAATGTATTCCGCACCAGCCTCAGTCGCTGCTCGAGCCGCATCACCCTGAGCGAACACCAAAACACGAACATTTTTACCGGTACCGTGAGGAAGATCAGCAATCTCTCGTATCTGCTGATCCGCATGTCGAGGGTCGGCATTCGTCGAAACGTGCAGCTCAATCGCCTCGTTAAACTTCACTTTGGAAACCTGTTTGGCCAAAGCAACCGCAGACTCAGGAGTGTGTTCCTCTATGCCAGCTATTTTAGCCGCTTCGTTATATCGTTTTCCGTGCTTAGCCATTTCGCAGTACTCCTGTCGGTGATCCTGGCTCCCCCTAAACGGGGTGCATACGCCAAGGCCGACTAATAAAAAATCAATTCCGCTAACCCAGCAAAAACTGGTTAGCCAGTAACTTCCACACCCATACTTCGGGCACTGCCTTCGATAATCTTCATGGCAGCATCAACATCATCCGTGTTCAGGTCTGGCAGTTTCGTCGTCGCAATTTCTCGAATTTTGGCTCGAGAAATTTTACCCGCAGTCGCAAGGCCGACCGTTGCAGAACCACCGGTAATTCCAGCAGCTTTTTTGATCATGTCAGATGCAGGCGGTGTCTTCAGTTCAATCGTAAACGACCGGTCTGCATAGACCGTCAACTCAACAGGAATAATATTCCCGGCAAGTGGAGCAGAACGTTCGTTGTACTCCTTAACGAACTGCATGATATTGACACCGTGCTGACCAAGCGCCGGACCAACCGGAGGAGCCGGAGTGGCCCCACCAGCAGGCAGTTGCAACTTGATTATGGCTGTTACTTTCTTAGCCAACTGAACGTTCCTTCATTTCTAACCCCTGCAATAACAACAGCAGGGATTGATTACTAAATAACTAAGCTTTCTCGATCTGTAAGAAGTCGAGTTCAACTGGCGTCTCACGCCCGAAGAATGAAACATGCACGCGAATCTTTCCGCGATCTTCGAGCACCTCATCAACAGTGCCCATAAAGTCAGCGAAAGGACCATCCTTAATTCGAACCGATTCGCCAGACTCGTAACCCACACGTACCCGCGGGGCGTCCGAAAGCATACGACTCATAATCCGTTCAACTTCCGCATCTTCTAACGGAATTGGCTTTGGCCGTTTCTCTCGCTCATCTTCAGCAGAAATAAATCCGGTAACACCAGGAGTGTTCCGAACCACGTACCACGACTCCTCATCCATAATCATTTGGACAATCAAGTAACCGGCGTACATTTTCTTCAGGACAGTCTTGCGTTCGCCCTCTTTGATCTCTACCTCTTCTTCGGTAGGAACCACGACGTTCAATATCTTGTCCTTCACGTCCATCGTGGAAATACGCTGCTCCAGATTCTTCTGAACGCGGTCTTCCTGACCAGAGTACGTGTGGACGATGTACCAGCGAGCTACAGTGCTGCCAGCTATGTCGCTATAAGAAGTCATAACTATGTTCCCGTTATCTCAGCCATGAATCTGGAGAATGCCATGTCGATCAGACCGAGGAAGACTCCGATTGCAGCCGACAACGCAATCACCATCACCGTGAGACGAGTAGCCTCCTGTCGTGAAGGCCATGATACTTTTCGGAGCTCAGAGAATACCTCGCCAAAGAAGCTGAAGATTGAAAATCCTCCAACTTTCGATGCGCCAGGACCGGATTTGCTACGTGCTGGTGTTCGTGCCAACTCGAATCCTTACCTTTTCTCTCGAAACATCTGAACTTTACGGCAAACAGGGCAGAACTTTTTAAGCTCAACCCTATCCGGAGTGTTCCTGCGGTTCTTTTCAGTGTTGTAGGTGTACGCCTTGCACTCCGTGCAGTTCATATCAACCAATGTGCGTACCGCACTTTTCTTAGCCATAGTTACGTTCTACAAATCCTATTGATCGCATCACACTTACCAAGTAAGCAGTACACAACCAGCAAAGGGCAAAAAGCCCAAATCATTCCGGAATTTCACGACTCCAGAAAGTCGCGTCAACGCCCGTATCTAACACCGGAGAGTCAGGAGGCTTCCCAACTATGCGCCCCCATAACGGGAATCGCATACCTGCCCGGTGTTAAAACGGGCGTTGACAACAAAGTTTCAGGAACTAGTCCAGAATCTCAATGATGACACCCGATCCCACAGTTCGACCACCCTCACGGATAGCGAATCGAAGGTTCAATTCAAGAGCAACTGGGTAACCAAGTTCGATTTCCATGACTGTGTTATCACCAGGCATGACCATCTCAACACCTTCACCCAAGTTGATTGCACCCGTTACGTCAGTAGTTCGAATGTAGAACTGAGGCCTGTAACCAGGGAAGAACGGCGTGTGTCGTCCACCCTCATCAGCAGTCAAAACATAAACCTGAGCTTTAGCCTTCGTCGAAGGGTGAATCGTTCCAGGCTTCGCCAGAACAGCACCACGTGAAACGTCTTCACGCTCAATACCTCGAATCAAACAACCAACAGCATCACCAGGAAGACCCTCTACTAGAGTCTTGTGGAACATCTCCACGCCAGTAACCGTTGTGGTCAGGGTCTTGCCAAATCCAACTATTTCGATCTGATCACCTGTCTTCACAACGCCACGTTCAACTCGTCCGGTTACAACCGTGCCTCGACCCTTGATGCCGAATACGTCTTCAACAGGCATAAGGAAAGGAAGATTAGTTGCGCGCTCTGGAATGTCGATGTAATCATCAACAGCCTGCATCAACTCGCCAATCGCCTTGACCCACTTGTTGTCAGGATCTTCGCAGTTTGCCAGTGCTTCTGTGGCGCTCACCTGAATAACAGGAATGTCATCACCAGGGAAACCGTTCTTCGTCAGAAGCTCACGAACTTCGAGTTCAACGAGCTCGAGCAGTTCTTCATCATCAACCATATCCGACTTGTTCAGAGCAACAACCAATTTAGGCACGTTGACCTGACGAGCAAGCAGAATGTGTTCGTAAGTTTGTGGCATAGGACCGTCGGCGGCCGATACCACGAGAATAGCGCCGTCCATCTGGGCAGCACCGGTAATCATGTTCTTGATGTAGTCAGCGTGACCCGGGCAGTCCACGTGAGCATAGTGACGGTTGTCCGTCTCGTACTCTGTGTGGGTTGTTGCGATGGTCACACCACGCTCTCGTTCTTCAGGAGCGTTGTCAATCTCGTCGAAAGCCTTCGCCTTCACATTCACTTGAGTCTGTGCGAGCACGTTGGTGATGGCACTAGTAAGCGTTGTCTTACCGTGGTCAACGTGTC
>ERZ890510.134-NODE-134-length-60901-cov-6.716941_pt1 | contig 60901 bp, 57 predicted proteins | sample MGYA00521265_ERZ890510 | MGnify/ENA primary metagenome ERZ890510 (study PRJEB32303, sample SAMEA104408624) | aquatic metagenome | biome: Brackish water; feature: Chemocline; material: water | place: Baltic Sea | collected 2014-10-26T21:54:00 | depth 110 m ... | reverse complement strand
GACGCCACCCTTTCAAGGTGGAGATCACGGGTTCGAATCCCGTTGGGGGCACCATTTTTTCTTTCCAACGCTACCTCGTTGGCTACGCAACTTAGCCGGGTCGGCGCACCTACTCCATCGGCGCCCGCAAGCGCCGCATCACATCACGCGTGCGTATCGCCGCGAACCCCATAAAGCCCAACGCGAGCGCCACGAGCCCCGCGATGATGAATACCCCGCCATTCCACTTAACCTCGATGACAAAATAGGCAACGGCTATCGCTACGCCTACGCCCAACGCGACCAGGATCAGCGAAACGGCCACGATCGGCGCAGCTAGCGCTAACAGCACGTAGCCAGCCCATCTAGCGCTGCGTCGAAGTTTCGTCGGCATGCCACGGTCGCTCATACAGGGCCTATCCCTCCACGGAGCGGTTCACCCGACTCCGATAGCGATTCTGGTCACTCGTAGTTTGGAGTCTAGACTCACCTCTTTCGATTGCGCAATAAAAAACAAGCCACCACCCAACGCTAGCCAGTCTCGCGCACCTCTGCTACCGTTCGCCACGTCCGTCCACGACTTCCTGACGTGAGGTGCCCTATGGAGATGCGAGAAGCGCTGCGTGTGTTCGCCGACAACCGTGATGGCGCGGTGGCGATGGTGTCGTCGGGTCAGACCCCCACCATGTGGGAGGTCGGCCATATCCCCCAGACCATGTACTTCACCGGCATGTCCTACTCAGCGGCCGGAGCCCTAGGCTTCGCCATGATGCGCCCCGACCTCCAAGTCGTCGCCGTCGAGGGCGATGGCGCGATGCTCATGGGCATGGCCAACCTCGCCACCATTGGTCGCTACGCCCCCAAGAACCTCACCATCCTCGTGATGAACAACCAAACGTACCTCGGTTCCTTCAAGGGCTACCTGGATTCAGCCACCGTCACCACCGACCTCCCTGCCGTGGCGATGGCCACCGGCTTCACCTACGCCGAGACCGCCGAGAACCCGGAAGACCTCGAACTGGCCATCAAGCAGGCCATGTCCACCGAAGGCCCCACGATGGTGGTCGCCAACGTCGACAAGTCGCGCGTACTGGACGCGGCCAAGCAGGCCACGCGCCCCGACCGCACAGACTTCGCCATGGAGTTCGATCGCTGGGTGCACGACAACCCGCTGCCAGCAGACCAGGCTCCTCAGATCGCGGTGCCGTCCCAAGCCCGCCAGCAGGGCGAGCGCTTCGGCAAAGGCGCGGGCACGCGTATCTACCAGGCCATCAAAGACGCCGGTATCGATTTCATCGTCTACCTGCCCGACGGTGAGCTCTACCCCATCATCGAAGAGGCCGAATTCGACCCCGACATGATGACCGTCTGCTGCAACCGCGAAGACGAAGGCATCGCCATCGCTGGTGGTGCATCCCACGCGGGCCTCAAGCCAGCGATCCTCATGGAAGGCACCGGCATCGGCTTCTCCGGCCTCATCATCGCCCACGAGATCCTCAGCCGCGTCCCCCTGCTCATCATCTCCAGCCACTCGCAGGAGATGGGCATACGCCTCCCCCACAACGACATCGCAACCATGGTCAACGAGCCCATCTTGCGATCGCTCAACATCCACACCGTCGTCCTACGTCACCTCGACGACGCAGCCCTGTACATCACCGAGTCACAGCGATCGGCCCGCGTCCTGCGCGCCCCAGCAGCAGTCATCATCCCACCCCACGTTATGGCGGAGCAAAGCTAACTACCTCGTCCCTCGCCCCTCCGGGAGTGCAGAGGCCCTCCTCTGCCGGGGGCATGGGGGTGTCCCCCATAGCCCTCTTTTTTTATCCCCCTTCCTGGATAGGAAGGGGCTAGGGGATGGTCGATACGCCGGGCCTGCAATGCGCACTCCACTCCCCGGAGCGCCGCGCGACCTTTAGTCCTGGCGGCGAAGCCAAGATATCCGAGGGCTCGCCCCGACCTGCTACACGACCTGCCCCCAATCGAGCCCGGGCACTCCCGGCTCGCCCTTAACCACGATAAGCACCCCACAGTTGCCAACCGAACGCTAAGGTGAGAGATTCTTCCTCGTCCGTTCCCCTTCACACGCACACGCTAACCGGGCCATCCCCCGCAAGGACGATCATGAAACTAGGCACAGTTTTCCCCCAGACCGAGATCGGATCAGACCCCATCGCGGCCCGCGACTTCGCGCAAGCAGCGGAAGAGCTCGGCTATTCCTATGTCCTCGCCTACGACCACGTCCTCGGCGCAGATACCTCCGTGCGCCCTGACTGGACAGGTCCCTACACGGCAGAGACCAACTTCCACGAGCCCTTCGTCCTCTTTGGCTACCTGGCCGGCCTCACCAAGACCATCGAACTCGTCACCGGCATCATCATCCTGCCCCAGCGCCAGACCGCCCTCGTCGCCAAGCAAGCGGCTGAGGTGGACGTGCTCAGCAACGGACGACTCCGCCTAGGAATCGGCATAGGCTGGAACGAGGTCGAGTACGAAGCCCTCAACGAAGATTTCCACAATCGTGGCAAGCGCAGCGAGGAGCAGGTCGAACTGCTTCGCGAGTTGTGGACCAAGCCCGTCGTGACCTTCAATGGCCAGTGGCACCACATCAACGCGGCGGGCCTCAAGCCTCTGCCAGTGCAGCGCCCCATACCCATCTACTTCGGTGGCGGTCGGACCGACGGTGTCCTCCGTCGCATCGCTCGCATGGGAGATGGTTGGCTCCCCCAGGCGCGCCCTGACGACGACGGCAAGGCGCTCCTCGAACGGTTCCACAACTTCGTGGCTGAAGCCGGTCGTGAGCCATCAGATGTCGGCATCGACGCCCGTGTCGCCGTCAGCGATGGTATGAACGTCGCCCTAGAGAACTGCCAGAAGTGGAACGACCTCGGTGCCACGTACGTGGGCGTGAACACCATGAAGGCTGGATTCACCTCCCTCGACCAGCACATCGACGCCTTGCGCGAGTTCGCTGGAGCCGCAAGCTAGCGTGGACCACCTGGACATCAGCGTTGGCCAAACGGCCAGCCGTGAACTGACCGTGACGCCGGAGATGATCGAGAGCTACGCCCAGATCACCGGCGACCGCAATCCGCTGCACTTCGACGCGGAGTGGACGGCCAAGACGCGCTTCGGTCGGCTCATGGCACAAGGAGGCATCGCCACCGGCCTCCTGCACGCGCTGGTCGCCATGGACATGCCTGGCGCAGGCACCGTGTTCACCAAGCAAGCGTGGACGTTCCCGCGCCCCGTCTACATCGGCGACACTATCACCGCAGAGGCGACCGTCCTCTCGGTGAACCCACGACGGCCCATGGCCGACATGGCGTTCACCGTGACCAACCAGGACGGTGAAGAAGTTTTGAAAGGCGAGGCCACCGTCTTCCAGGCCACACCCGAGGAGTAAAGAAGATGCCTACAGTCGAGACCCTGCTGCATGGATACAGCGTCAACGCCGATTCCGGTTCCATCGGCTTCTGCGCCATCACGCTAGTCCGAGGCGAGAAGCTCATCCTCGTTGACTCCGGCCACGTTGGCCGTCGACGTTTCCTGATCAACGAATTGGCCGCGCGTGGCCTCAAACCCTCAGACATCGACCTCACTGTGGTCACCCACGCCCATTGGGATCACGCCCAGAACTTCGACCTTTTCGAAGCGCCTCTGCTGATCCACACCGACGAGTTGAAGTACGCGCGTAAGCCCCACGAAAACGACTGGGCCACGCCGCGCTGGACATCAGCCATGCTGGAATTCGAGAACCGCGTCCAACAGGTCGAAGAAGGCTACGAGATCGAGCCCGGCGTTCGCGTCATGCACATCCCCGGCCACTCCGCAGGCACCATCGCCGTCATCGTCGACACCGACGCCGGCCCGGTAGCCGTCACCGGCGACGGCGTCCAATCGGCCAGCGTCGCCATGAGCAAGCAGAACGCCCTCATCTTCTGGAGCGAAAAAGACGCGCGCGAAAGCATCGAGCGCGTCCTCAAAGTCACCGACACCATCTACCCCGGCCACGACATGCCCTTCAAGATGCTCAAAACCGGCGGCGTGGAGTATTTGGTGCCAAAGCACCTCCTGCTCACAGGCCTAGACCCCGCCGACCCCGCCATCTCCTTCGACTCCACACCCCGCCCGCCCTCAATCATGCCCGGCATCGAAACGCAGACCTTAGAGCGCCTAGGCTAGCCCTTTCCCGGAGCGCCCAGCGACCTTTAGTCCGGCGGACGAAGTCCAAGAGTTCCGAGGGCTCGCCCCGACCTGCTACACGACCTGCCCCCAATCGAGCCCTTTTCCGGAGCTCCGAGCGACCTTTAGTCCTGCGGCGAAGCCATGAGATCCGAGGGCTCGCCCCGACCTACTACACGACCTGCCCCCAATCGAGCCCGGGGCCTCCCGGTTCGCCCCCAACCACGATCTCCAGCCAATCCCGGAGCGCCGAGCGACCTTTAGTCCTAGCGGCGAAGCCAAGAGATCCGAGGGCTCGCCCCGACTTGCTACGCGACCTGCCCCCAATCGAGCCCGGGAAATTCCGGCTCGCCCCCAACCTCGATCTCCAGCCAATCCCGGAGCGCCGAGCGACCTTTAGTCCTATAGTCCTAGCGGCGAAGCCAAGAGTTCCGAGGGCTCGCCCCGACCGGCTACACGTATCGCCCCCAATCGAGCCCGGGGGAAAAGCCAAGAGTTCCGAGGGCTCGCCCCGACCGGATACACGTATCGCCCCCAATCGAGCTCGGGGGGCCTACGCAGCCTTGGTCTTCGCGGCGTCGATCATCGCGCCTGAAAGCACGGTGTAAACAGCAACCCAAGCATCCTTGAGTTCGTTGTTCCACGCGGCGCCGAGCCCTTGTTCGAGCGTCCACAGCAAAGCGCCTGCGACAGTCCCGTAGTCTCGGTCCCGGACACCGTATTTTGCGTGTCGTTGACCAAGCGCCTGCACCGCCGGAACGATAGCTTCCACGTTGTTCAGATTGCCGACCGCGTTGCCCAGCATCGCCAACAGCTTCGATCGCTGCTCCTGCGCGGTGTAGCTCACGAACAATCCCTGCAGCGAGGGATTCATCTCGAACAACTTCGTGTAGAACATGTCAGCGGCGGTGTCCGCGACGGGAACGACTTTCGCCCATGATTGCTGGACGAGCCGGATTTGGTCGGGTGTCATCTGTAGGACCTCCAAGAATATTGCGAGGGCGGTTGCGCCGCCTACCAGTTTCGCCAAGTGCTCGTGATGCCACACTGGTGGATTCCCGTATCAGCGATACAAGAGAACTGGGAGACTCGCTCCTCCATTTGCCATGCGTGTTGTCCGCAGCGCAACCTGGCGACTCGTTCAAAGTAACGAGCCCGGGAGCTAGGCCGTCTTCTTCGCAGCCTCAATCATCAGATTCGCGAGCACGACGTAGACTGCGGACCATGCTTCTTTAAGCTCGTCGTTCCACGCGTATCCAAGGTTCTGCTTGAGGGCCCAGAGCAACGCCTCGCCCACCGTTTCGTAATGCGTTTCAAGCACGCCGTAACCATGGTGGCGTTTACCTAGGTCTTGGATCGTCGGGGTTAGCTTATCCAGGTTGCTGAGCCCGATGACACCGCTGGTCAGAATGACGAGCAGCATCTTCTTCTGCTCCGCCATGTCGGCCGGGAATAGCACTCTGACAGACGGGTCCAATTCAAAGAGGCGGTCGTAAAACATGTCGGCGATAGTGTTCGCGCGGGGCACAACTTTCGCCCATGATGCCTGCACTATGTGTATCTGGTGGGGAGTCATTAGGATGATCTCTCAGCTCGCTATACGGGCCATTCATTCCGATCTTTCAGTTTTACCATACCGGCGCGTTGTCGCGATGATGCATTCCCGCAACGGCAGCACAAGACAACTGGCAGACCTGCGTCTCCACTTGCTGATACCGTAGTAGTGAATCGCCTGACTGAGGAGAGTGTTATGAGTGTCGTAAAGATCAATGCCATTGAGGTTTCTGACGGGAACGGCCCTGAGCTGGAGAAGCGGTTCGCCGCACGCGCCAAAGCCGTCGACGGCATGAAGGGCTTTGAGGGTTTCGAGCTCCTGCGCCCGGTCCAAGGCGAGACCCGCTATTTCGTCTACACCAAGTGGGCGTCCGAGGAGGACTTCCAGGCCTGGGTGAGCAGCCAAGCGTTCCAGCACGGTCACGCTGCGGCCGCTGCCGACAACGCCCCCACGCCAGTCGCCACCGGCTCTGCGCTCCTGTCCTTCGAGGTCGTAGACCTCGGTTGATGTGAACCTGATGTACATCGTCTTCAGCACCAACAAGATCAAAGCTGAGCACCTGGACGAGTTTCTCGCCCAGGTGCGCGTCCACGCCGCCAACTCCAATGCCGAGCCCGGCTGCGTGCGCTATGACGTCATGCAGGACACCACTGACCCGCAGACCGTCTGCCTCCAAGAGGTGTTCCTGAACGAGGACGCGTTCCACGCCCACCAGGCCAACGACTTCTACAAAGACTGGATGGCGCGCTCCAAAGACTGGCGCCACGCCGAGTATCGTGTCCGGCACGTCCTCGGCTACGTCTTCCGCTCAGAGGACGGCTAGCGCATGAAACGACCCCTGAATCTCCTCATCGCCGCACTTACCGCCGCCATCGTCGTGGTGATGGTCGTCCTCTTGCAGGGCGACGGCGCGCCGACCGCCGACCGCCTACCCGAGCTGACCCCCACGCCCACGCTTGACCCGCTGAGCGCTGGAGACTTCTTCCTGGAGATGCTCGAACCGGGGCAGGACGAATTGGTCGTTAGCATCGCGTCGTTCACGCTCATAGGGCGAACCCGTGCGGACGCCGTCGTCTCAGTGAACGACTTGCTCGTCTCGCCTGATGGGGACGGCGTGTTCAGAGTCACGCTCGCGCTCGATGAAGGGCCGAACATCATTGAAGTCGTCGCCAGCGTCGCCAACCAAGACCCGCTTGATCGCGTCCTCGCCGTCATCTACGCCCCCTAGTTCCGGCGTTCACTAGTGGCCGTCGCCTAGCCAATCTCACGGCGAACCGGTATCGTTGCCCTTCGTGCGCTACCCCGCACCCCCATCGGGCGTGCCCGTCGCGCGTGCCCGTCCTAACCAAAGGAGCACCCAATGGAACCGCTGACTCTCGTTGAAGCCAACCGCATGCTTGTCGCCGCTGTCGCCAAGGCGACCGAGATGAAGATCAACCCCTGCACCATCGCCATCCTCGACCCGCGTGGCGATCTCATCGCGCTGAACCGCATGGACAACGCCCTCTGGCGCTCCGTCCCCATCTCCCAGGGCAAAGCCGCCGCCTCCGCCGCCTTCGATACCCCTAGCGGTGAACTCACCGAGCGCTGGGGTAACCCCGTCGTGCGTGGCCTGTCGATGATGGAGCAAGGTCGCCTCATCCCCTGGCAGGGTGCCCTCCCCATCAAGCGAGCGGACGGCATCATGCTAGGGGCCATCGGCGTCAGCGGTGCCAAGTCCGACGAAGATGAAGCCGTCGCAGCAGCCGGATTGGCAGCGCTCTAGCCACCATGGTTGAAGCCTTCCACATCAAAGAAGAAGACGCCGTCCGCGTCGATGGTGAGGAGCTCCGTCGCTCCACGATCGCCATCTTCGAGAAGCTCGGCGTGCCTGCCGAAGATTCGTCGCGCGCGGCCGACGTCCTCGTGACTGCCGACCTGCGTGGCGTCGATAGTCATGGCGTGTCCAACATGCTGAAGACCTACATCGAGCGCTTCGGCGACGGCACCCAGAACACCCACCCCGACTGGAAGATCGTCAGCGAGCGAGCGTCGATCGCCAACATCGACGCTGACCTCGGCCTCGGCATCATCATCGCCCCCAAGGCCATGGAGATCGCCATAGCCAAGGCACGTGACACCGGCGTCGGCGTCGTCACCGTCACCAACTCTGGCCACCTCGGCATGGCCGCCTACCACGCCATGCTCGCGCTACCCCACGACATGATCGGCATGTGCATGACCGCTGCTGGCGCGTCCGTACTGCCCACGTTCGGCCGCGAGCCTAGGCTTGGCACCAACCCCATCGCCATCGCCGCTCCGGCGGGCGAAGAGCAACCCTGGGTTTTCGACATGGCCACCTCCATCGTGCCGGTTAACAAGCTGCACAACGCCCACCGCATGGGCAGCATGCTTCCCCCTGGCCACATCGCCGATTCCGAGGGCACGCCGATCATGGAGCCCATCCTGGCTCCCGAAACCTTTGACCTCCTGCCCCTCGGCTCCACCCGGGAGCAGGGCTCCCACAAAGGCTACGGCCTAGCCTCCGCAGTAGAAGTCCTCTGTAGCATCATGTCCGGCGCGCGCTGGGCAACGCAGTTACCGCGGTGGTCGTTCCGCCACTACCTCGCAGCGTACGATGTCTCAGCCTTCAGCGACATCAACGAGTTCAAGTCCAACATGGATGAATGGCTCCGCGAACTCAAAGCCACCCCCACCGCACCTGGCCACGACCGTGTCCTGGTGGCAGGCCAGCCCGAACACGAGATGTTCATCGATCGCACAGCCAACGGCATACCCCTCCACCATGAGGTCGTCGATTGGTTCCGAAGCACGTGCGCCGAGTTCGGCGTAGCGTGCGCAATCTAGCCAAAGTTTCAGGAGAGAATCGAAATGTTTGTTGTACGAAGGATCCACCACGCCAAGCCCGGCCAATCCCGCAAGCTTGCCGAAGTGTTGCGCAAGATCGGCGAGATGTACCAAGGCAACGGCGAGCGCAAGCCCTCCCGCATCTACACCTCTGGCGGCTCCACACCTGGCGCACTAAACACCGTCTACATGGAGTGGCTCGAAGAAGCCCTCATGTCCCCCTACCGCCCGGAGCTCGTCACGCTTGAGCCTTCAGATGGCCTCTTCGCCGAGCTCAAGGAGTACGAAGAGTCCTCCTCCGAGATCGAGTTCTACGAACTCTTCTCCGGCGAGTAAACAGGGCAGGGTACACCCTGCACCCATACCGGGGTCGGACCCGGTTGTGGGCCAACGTGCTTGCGCGCCCTAGCCTTTCACGAGGCGAGTGTGGCTCTGGCAAGACCGAAATAGACAACAAAAGGGCCTCCCATCCGGGAGGCCCTTTTTCGTTCACAGTTGAGTGAGTTGAGCTACTTCAGCTTCGCGATGATCTGCTCGCCGAACAACGGGATCTGCTCGTCCATGATGTCGTTCGCGAACTGCACGTGGAACGTGTCCAGCCCCGCCGCGCGATGCTTCTCGATGATGTCGAACACCTGGTCAACCGTCCCCATCAACCCACCCTTCGACCCCAACGTCGAAGGCATAACGTCAGCAAGATCGCGATTGCCCACGTACGCCGTGCAGTTCACCACACGTCGGATCAGTCCAACGTCTCGCCCCGCCGCGTCCGCCGCGCGGTCTACCGCCTCTTGCAGCTCGGCGTATGCCTCAGGCGTCTCTGGCCATCCGCCGTTCTTCAGCCAACCATCCGCCATCGATCCTGCGACGCCCAGCATGCGAGGCTTCAGTGCGCCGATGAAGATGGGGATCGAGCCGTTCAAAGGGCGAGGGTCGAGCACCGCACCGTCCGTGGAGTACATCTTGCCCTCATAGGTGAACGGGTCGCTGGAGGCCCACATGCCACGAGCGATGTTCATCGTGTCGATCAGTCCATCGACGCGTTGGCCGGGCGTACCCCACGCCATACCGTAGTTCGTCGCATGATCCGCCTGGCCACCCGCGCCAAGCGTCAGCAGCACCCGGTCACCACCGGTGATGATGTCCAGCGCCGCCGCCGCCTTCGCCAGCAACGCCGGGTACCGGTATGGCACATTCAACGTCGAATGCGTCACCCGGATCTTCTCCGTGCGCATCGCAACCGCCGTAGCCATCGTCCAACCCTCAAGGTTGGGCTCGATAGGCCTATCGCTAAAAGTAATCACCTCAAAGCCTGCCTTCTCGGCGGCCTGAGCTATCTCTACCGTGCGCTCGAAACTCATCCCCCGAGGGTTGAGCCCGAACCTGATCGGATTCTTACTGACAGACATGAAACATCCTCACTGGATCGAAAGTTCCACGAGGATAGGCAGCCCCCTCAGGGGTGTCAAACGACCTCCCGCAAGGCGTAGCCTTTAAGCATGATCCGGATCACCGATCGCATCTCCATAGCCGAATCTGAGTTGTCGTTCACCTACACGACATCCCAGGGCCCTGGTGGGCAGAACGTCAACAAAGTCGCCACCGCCGCGCGCCTCGTGTTCGACGCTGCCGACTCGCCCTCGCTGCCGCCCGACGTCAAGATCCGTCTACGTGGCCTCGCAGGCCGACGCATGACCGCCGCAGGCGTCGTCACCATCAGCGCCCAGCGCTTCCGCAGCCAGGAGCGCAACCGCGACGACGCCATCGACCGCCTCGTCGACCTCCTCGAACGCGCCGCTGTTCGCCCGACGACCCGACGCGTATCTGGCCCGACGCGTGGCATGATCCAACAGCGCCTCGACGAGAAACGCCGACGCTCCGCCACGAAGCAATTGCGTGGGCGCCCCTCCTCCGACGACTAGTAGCGCGTGAGCGCGAGCCTTCTTGGGGTTGTTCCTTGAGCGAAGCGCCAGCGAAGTCGAAAGGTCTCCCACATCCCCCGCCGCCGGCCCCCACTCCCCCGCGTTTGCTCCTTGCCGGGCCTCCTCGCCCCCTGGGGAGAGGACTGAGGAGAGGGGGAAACGTCCACCACTAGCCAGCGCGCGCCAAAACCATGCGCCCTCTCTTAACGTCATTCAGAATCCGCGCTGAGCGGAACCGAAGAATCGCACCGTCCACGCGCCCTGATCCTGCGCTCCCCTAATACATCGAGTGATATAGAATAAATACCTCCCTTTCCGTCTCTTTACGTGCCATACCGTGCCATTCTGGTTCCATTCCGTCCCCAAACCGTCCCCTCCCCCTTCCTTCTCCGTGCTCACAGCCCGCGCGCTGCTTCTTCGGGCTCACGGTGAACCCTTGGTTAGCGAGCCGTAAAGTCTCGGTTAAGGATCGGTGTACTCCTAGAAATCACCCTTTCGAACGATGGGCGAGGAGGTTTTGCGCTGCTACTGTTTCCCAAATTCGATGTCGGAGGGCTCCCCCAAAGACCCCCACCGACCTCGTTTGAAGCAGACAGAAATCCCTGGAGCGTGAACATGTCATCGGTCAATGTATTGTCGGTAAATCGAACTAGAGTTCTATGGCTGTTGGCGGCCATTGCGATGGTCGTGGCGCTGTTGTCAGCGGCCACCACCGTCAGCGCTAGTTTTGCCCCCGTCGTGGTCAACATAGACGCAACGAGCCTGGGCAATGGCGCCAGCAACAAGGTCGCCGTGCCTCTGCCCGCAGGCACCTACCTCCTCAGTGAGATTGGGCCCAGTGATGGCGGCACCTACACGGCGTGGAGCGCATGGAGCGTAACCGGGCCGTGGATCAACCACTACAACTACGAAATCGGAACAAACGGCATCCTGAGCGTAGGCTCCACCGCGCCCGCCTTCCGCTACTCCGACCCTCAAACGTCCCTGGATAACGCACCCGACCAATACATTGTGTTGACGGTGGCCTCCACCGTCTACTTCTGGAACGGCGATGCTGATTGCTGTGGCGGCGACAACGCTGGTGGCGTGTCGATCCTCATCGTTGAGGACTCCGACAGCGATGGCGTGCCAGACGCAACCGACAACTGCCCTCTGATCGCCAACCCCACCCAGTCCGACGCTGACGGCGACGGTATCGGTGACGCGTGTGACTCGACTCCAGGGAACGTCTACTGGGCCGACTGGACTGGTGGCGATTTGGATGGGGATCTGAACATCCACACGGGATTCACGGGTCAGAGTACGATCACGACACCGACCTCCGCGGTCACCGTGACCTACGAGAACCCCCAGGGGATCTACCTCTACCAGCCAAGCGGCGGGACGGACTACTGGGCCAACGGCGTGTTTGGCACCACCAGGAACCCCGCGGCATCGCCCTACACAAGTAGCGTGGTTGAGAACATCCCGACGAATACAGATATCGTTGAGTTGTACCACGCTGGTACTCAGACGCTTACCTTTTCAGAGGCAGTCGCCAACCCCGTCTTCTCCTACCTGAGCCTCAATGGAAACGGGTACGGTTTCGACCAGGACTTCGACATCCTTAGCTTCGGCAACGCTTCCGACGGCAATGACTGTGGGTTCTGGGGCTGTGGCACGTCGTACAAGACGGTCGTCGAAGTTTCTCCCGGAGTCTTTGAGTACCAACTGCTAGGGACGGGCGAGCCGCACGGAACCCTCCGATTCCGCGGTACGTTCAGCACGCTCAGCTGGCGGAGCCTGAGCAGCGAGCAGTGGAATGGATTCACAGTTGGCATTGCGGGCACCGCATCTGAGATTCTCGATACAGACCTCGACGGCTACAGCGACAGCGTCGACGTCTTCCCAACCGATCCTACCGAGTGGGCGGACTTCGACGGAGACGGCGTGGGCGACAACGCCGACCCCAACCCGTTCGACGCATGCAACCCTGACGCCAGCGGCCCGGACTGCGACTCGGATGCAGATGGTGTCGTGAACGCTGCCGACCTTTGTCCTGGCACCCTCGTAGGGGCCTCTGCGGACGGTAATGGCTGCTCCAGCGCCCAACTGGACGCTGACGGCGATGGCTCCCCCTCCTCCCTCGACTGCGATGACGCAGATGCTGCCCGCTTCCCTGGCAACACCGAGATAGACAACGGGATCGACGACGACTGTGACGGTGTGCTCCTAGCCACCGAGATCGACAATGACGGAGACGGCGTTGCCGAGTACCAAGGCGACTGCGATGACGAGGACGCCACTCGCTTCCCGGGAAACGCCGAACTCGACAACGGAGTCGACGACGACTGTGACGGTGTGATCGACGAAGGCTTTGACGCTGACGGCGACGGGATCACACCCATCTTCGGCCAGGACAACTGCCCCGACGTTGCCAACCCGACCCAACTAGACACTGACCTCGATGGGCTTGGCGACGCCTGTGACCTCGACGACGACGCCGACGGCATCTCCGACGCCGATGAGATCGCTGCGGGCTCGGACCCGCTCAACGCTGCCTCAACTCCCGAGGTCTGCGACGGTATAGACAACGACCTCGACGGTGCGATTGACGAAGGCTACGTCGACACCGACAACGACGGCCTGGCCAACTGCGTTGACCTCGACGATGACAACGACGGACTCAGCGACATCGACGAGGCCATCGCTGGCACCGACGCGCTTGACCCCGACTCCGACGGTGATGGCGTGCTCGATGGCGCAGACCTCTACCCGCTGTCCATAGGTGTGGGCGGCACAGTTCTGGTCGCTGCCTGTGACACCGGCGTCACCAACCAAGTTCTGGCTACTGGTGCGACGTTCAACGACCTGATTGCCGCTGCACTGGCTGGCCCGACCAACCACGGCAGCCACGTCTCCGCCGTCTCGCACCTGGCTGAAGACTGGAAAGAAGCCCACCTGATCTCAGGCAGGGACAAGGGCTCGATCGTCTCGTGCGTGGCCCGGAACAATGACCGCGACGACGAACACGAAAACAACAACGACGACGACGACAACGACAACGACGACGACGATGACGATGACAACGACCATGGCAAGCGCGGCAGAGGGAGAGACTAACCTCCCCCTGCGGGCTTCCATCAAGCCCACATAGCGTTCAATGCTCACGAAAGAGAGGCCCCGCCAGGTGTGGCGGGGCCTCTCTTTTCTACACGCCGTATCCGAAACCCACATCACCTACAGTCGATCCCCCACGTTTGACAAACGCCCCTCCTCGGGGCGCTTTGCTAGCACCCCTCCCGGAGCGACTAAGCGACCCCTTCGCCCACAGCGTCAACGCCGGTCGCCCAATACTCACCACCGCCATCGACTAGCTCCACGAGCGAGGTCGCATCGACGACAAACCCAGCGTCAAACATCCTTCGCCGAAAGGGACCTTGGACTCTAGCGACACCAGCGAATCCGGGCCCCCGTGTTGCTCCCCGTCGTGCTTCACACCCCCACCACCGTGTCACTATGTCCCCGGTCCAAATGTTACCCAAGTCCCCGGCTGTACAATCGGGCCTCCTCTCCCTGGGGAGAGGATTGAGGAGAGGGGAAACGACCGCTGCAAGCCACCGCAAGCCAAACCATCCGCCCTCCCGCTTAACGTCATCCTGAGCGCAGCGCCAGCGGAGTCGAACGGATCTCTCATCGTCCCCAACTGACAAACGCCCCTATCGCCATACCCCATCCAATCGCTATCGTGGACACATGCGAGCCCACTTCCCGGAGCTCAGAGCGACCTTTAGTCCGGCGGACGAAGTCCAAGAGATCCGAGGGCGAGCCCCGACTGGCTTCACGACCGAACCCACCAACGAGCCCGGGCCCCCGGAGCTCAGAGCGACCTTTAGTCCCAGCGGCGAAGCCAAGAGATTCGAGGGCGAGCCCCGACTGGCTTCACGACCGAACCCACCAACGAGCCCGGGCATTTGGACTCACGATCGGTACACCACGAGCCCAAACCCCAGGAGTAAATGAGCCCAAATGAGACACTTTGAGTCCACCCCCACGAGCTCCCCACCCCCTTCCCAGAGGCCAGCCCAGCCAAGCCAGAGGTAAACCAGCCCGTCCAAACCTGACCACAACTGCTCAAACAACGTTTTTCCCGGCCTGTTTCCGCCCAGAACAAGATCAAACAAGACCACAGCACCTACCCCGGCGACTACAATCCGCCCCAACACTCGACCTGCCCTGAGAGGAATCTGAAATGCCACGCCTAGAAGACCTCACCGAAGTCGCTCGCCAGGGCCATCTGAACTTTCCCGTCTTTGACCACGACGACTCGCCGTTCGTGCCTCTGACGAAGCCCCTGTCCGAGGCCAAGATCGCGCTGGTGACCACCGCTGGCCTCCAGGTACGTGGCGACAAGCCCTTCTCCAACAACGATCAGTCGTTCCGGGTGATACCCGCGAACACCCCAGCCCGCGACATCGTGCAGAGCCACACGTCCATCGGGTTCGATCGCACCGCGTTCATGCGTGACGTGAACATCTCGTTCCCCATCGACCGCCTGCGCGAGTTGGTGGAGCGGGGCGTGGTCGGCAGCCTCTCCGAGAACTTCTACTCGTTCATGGGCGCGCTACGGAACCCCAAGCAGATCGAGGAAGAAACCGGCCCCGAAGTCGCTCGGCTGCTGATGGCAGAGGGCGTGGACGCCGTGTTCCTGACACCCACCTGACCGAACTGCACGCACACGGTCAGTGTGCTAGCTCGGGCGATAGAAGAGGCCGGCCTCCCCACATCCGCCATCGTCCTCATCAAGGAGCAGACCGAGCGGGTCAAGCCGCCTCGCGCGCTCTTCGTCCCATTCCCCTTCGGCTTCGCGCTAGGCAAGCCGGATGACCCGGAGTTCCAGCACAAGGTGCTGGGCGCTGCGCTGGATCTGTTCAAGTCAGGATCCGCCCCCGTCCTCGCCGAGTTCCCGGAGGACGCCGACGCCCCCGTGCGCCTGCTCCAGGCCAGCGCTGCGCGTGCCGAGATCACCACCGACGTCGATACCGACCCCGCCAACGAGGTGACCGCGCTACGCGGCTACTACGAACGCTGGGTTGAAGACCACGACGGCCGTACCGGCGTAGGCATCTCAGGCGTGCCCCAGCGCCAGTGGCGTGGACTGATGAAGTACCTCCACGCGTTCGCCCAGGGCGAGGAAGTCACGTACGCCGACATGCCCGAAGGCGTTGCGGAGCCACGCTTCCTAAAGCTCGCCGCAGACGACCTCAAGGCGTTCTACATGGAAGCCCGCATGTGCCAGCGACCCGAGCAACAGAACAACGACCTGCAGTCGTGGTTTTGGGCTGAGACTGCCGCAGGCAACATGCTCTCCAAGATCGCCGCACGCCTGAACGCATCGGACGATGAGACAGTCAAGCGCGCAGCCTTCGGCATCGCTCGCTAGGAGATTCGATTGCTGACTCACGAGGACAACCAGCTACTGACCCAGGTGGGCAAGGGCACCCCTGGGGGCGAATTGATGCGCCGCTACTGGCATCCGGTGGCGGCGGCTTCGCAGTTAGACGACGACCCCGTGCAGGCCGTCCGCATCCTAGGCGAAGACCTGGTGCTGTTCCGCGACCGTTCGGGAACGCTGGGCCTCATCGCCCAGCGCTGCCCGCACCGCAACATGAACCTGCGGTTCGGCATGCCTGAAGAGAACGGCCTCCGGTGCCCGTACCACGGCTGGATGTTCGACGCGACCGGCGCGTGCATCGACACGCCTTTGGAGCCCCCTGAGTCGACCTTCAAGGACAAGATCACCACGCAGGCCTACCCCGTGCAGGAGTTGGGCGGTCTCGTTTGGGCCTACCTTGGCCCAGCACCCGCGCCCCTGCTCCCTCGCTGGGATCTCCTCGTCAAAGAGGGCGGATTCCGACAGATCGTCGGCCACCAACTCCCCTGCAATTGGCTCCAGGTCATGGAGAACAGAGGCGACCTTGGCCACGCCATCTACCTTCACGGCCAATTCTTCCAGTACACCTTGGAGAAGCAGGGCAAGCTCACCGACGACCCCAAAGCCCGCTACAACTCGGCCGCGGCCAACCAAGAGAGCAGACTGGCGCGTGGCGCATACCAGCGCTACGAGCCGCGCTACAACCAGTTCGGGATGACTAAGGCCAACCTGGATTCGGACAAGTCCGAGGACACCCCCACGTGGCGGGTGGGCACCAACCCCATCCTCTTCCCGTACCACCTGGCCTTCGGGCCTGGCAGGCGAACCATCCGGCAGACCTACCAGCTTGGCGTGCCCATCGACGACACCCACACCTGGCACATCCAGTACTTCTGCTACATGTTCCCGCCTGAGGTGGGCGTCCCTGAGCAGGACAGCATCCCCTACGCCGAAGTTCCCCTGAAAGACGAGACCGGCGAGTACATCCTCAACAACGTGCTGGCCCAGGACATGATGGCCTGGTACGAGCAGGGCGAGATCACGGATCGCACGCAAGAGCACCTCGGCGTGTCAGACGCTTGCGTCATCGCGTACCGCCAGATGCTGCGCGACCAGATCAAGGTCGTCCGCGACGGCGGTGAGCCCATCAACGTCTTCCGCGACCCCGCAACCATCGACCGCCCCGAGTTGGCGCTCGATCCGCCCGAGATCGACCGCGTCACCCAAGAGAACGTCGCAGCCAAGCAGGCCACGGTCTACCGCTCCAACTTCCACCAGATGTCCAAGGGTGGGTGGCTCTACTTAGACGACGACATCGACCGCTACTGCCCAGACCGCGACACGGTCGTAGAACTCTATCGGCGCGCCGACGAGATGGGCGTGGCAGACGTCCGCCGTTCGTTCTAGAGAACCCTGGTCGGAGGAGGTGGCTTCCTCGCCGCGATGAAGAAGACCGTGCTGATGATCGTCGCAACGCCCAGGGTCCAGAAGGCAACGTTATAGTCGCCTTGCCAGTCGTACATGATGCCCGCGTACAGCGGGCCGAAGACGCTTCCCGTGATGGTTATGCCGTTCGACCATCCGGCGATTACGCCCAGGTTGCGCCTACCGAAATAGTCGGCGCGGATCGCCATCATCAGCGGCCCGCGTGACCCCCACGCCAGGCCATGCAGCACGATGGCAGCGACAACCGCAGGCACCGATGAACTGAACGCCAGGATGATGAAGGCCCCACCATGGCCGAGCATCGCCACCGAAGCGACGAACCGCTTGCTGTACATGTCCCCAAGCGTGCCGCCGATGAATTGGCCGGATATTTGCATCACCATGATCGCTGGGAAAACGAACGACGTTGCCGCCAAACTCCAGCCGTTCTGATCAACCAAGAAAGGCACCAAGTGCACAGGGACAGTTGCCGTTACCAGCAGCGCCGTACCGTGACCGATAGCGATCAACCAGAACGAACGATCCCGCATCGCCTCACGCACCGTGAAATCCGTCTCAACGCCCACTGTCGTCGCCCGGTGAGAGGTGTCATCGACGTGTAAAGCGCCTGGCGCTGTCGACTGCTCCGGCATGTCGCCGTCGGGCAGCATGCCGTAGTGCTCCGGCGACCGCTTGAAGAACTGAGCGCCAGGAATGCCAATGACGAGGATCAACAGACCTGATATGACCGCAGTGGTTCGCCAGCCATACTCGACCATCGACCACGCGACCAGCGGCGCGACCAGCGCGCCAGACGCGAAGCCCGCAGAGCCGATGGACATAGCACGCGCCCGCTTGCGGTTGAACCAGTGAGCGATAGCCGTGTGGATGGTCAGGAAGCCACCGAGACTCGACCCGATGGCGATCACCGCGAGCGCAACGTAGAAATGCCAAAGTGACTGGATCTGGCCGAGGGCGATGAATCCCAGACCGAACATCAGCGCGCCAACCCGCATCACCGGACGTGGCCCGAACCGATCGATCATCCAACCTTGGAGTGGCCCCAAGAAGCCCGACTCCAGCCGCAGCAGCGAGAAGGCGGCGGAGATGCTACTGCGACTCCAGCCGAACGCCGCTTGCAACTCGATGAGATAGGCGCCCTGCGATAGGAATAGCAGAGAGGAATGAAGGATCTGGATGAAGAAACCCGCAGCTACCAACTGCCAGCCGAAGAAGATTCGACGTCTAGCTCGTTCGGGTTTGATCAATAGGTGCTACCTGGGGCCTAGGGTTGAGCCAATGCTATCACGAGGTCTCTGCCGCGGCCGGAGGCCAGCGACCTACGCGTCGTAGATCTCCACCTTCAGCGGCTTAGCCACGTAATCGTTGATCTCGCCCCGCAGGTCGCCCTCGTTCGGGCAAGCCGAAATCGCGACCAACAGATCCATCGACGCCCTGAAATCAACGTAGTCGCCCTGCTCGATGACCGGCGGCTCGAACGTGAATGTCCCTCCCGGCTCGTAGACAACGTTCATGAACACGTTCAGCGTGTCGAGCTGCACCTGCCGTTCTGTCAGCGAGTGAGGTGCGACCGCCTCCAGGATGTTGTCATGGCAATTGCGGTGATCCGGCGCGCCCATCGCTTGGTACAGGAACCGATTGCACCGGCCACCCAGCCAATGCACTCCATGGTTATCGTTCTCGATGGTGAGCATCTCGTTGAAGTGCGGCGCGCCTGAGAACACGCGCCGGACGTGGCTCACCGAACGGTCGTTCATCGTCGTGCTGAAGATGACGTTCATCTGCTCGTCATGGTCGTGGAGGTTCCAAGCGGTCAGATCCCCCACCTGTTTGCCCTCGACCGCGATCAGCCGGAGCACCTGGCCCGCCCGCATCTCGAAAGCTCGCCCTTCCATCCGGGGTATCAAAGTTTCGGCTATTAGTGGCCCTGCCATATGAGTCTCCAAAATCTGCCCCCAGGCGATTTGCGGGTTGACACCCACGCGCGGCCGCCTGGGCACCTTTATTCTTATTCATGGAGGGTGCTGAAGACACCCATATCTTGATTGCCATATCCTGGCTAAAGGTTACAACGTGTCCGAGTTACAACTCGCGATCCCGTTGATCGTTGCTGCGGAAGCTGCGGCGGCATTGGCCGTCGTCGGGGTATGGCGTCGCGGTGTTCCGGGATCAGTCCCGTTCGCGGCTCTCATGGCCGCTGCGGCTTGGTGCTCACTAGCTGTGAGCATGAGCTTGCTGTCCGACTCCGCAGGCGTCAAATTTGCGTGGCTGCGCATCCAATTCATGGGTGCCGCGTTCGTCCCGACGGCCTGGCTTGCCTTGGTGGTTCAGTTCGGAACACGGCAGACAGCGTTGCCGGATCGCATCCTCGGCTTCCTCATGGTCGAGCCGCTGATCATGATGGCGTTGGTTTGGACCAACGGAGTTCATGGCTTGTTCTGGAGCCAAGTTGGTCTCAATCCCACTTCGGCGCTACCGCTACTGGACACGTCCGCGGGGCCAATGTTCTGGCTGCACGAACTCTACGCGCTCGCTGCGGTGGGTGTAGGTGTGGGGCTTCTCGTATCGAACCAACGCAATCGTCAATCCGCATTGCGACGCCAGTCTTACGTGGTAGCGGGCGCCGGCGGACTCATCATCGTCGGCATGTTGATCACTCTTTCAGGAGTGTTGCCGCACGGACTCGACGCCACCCCGATGGCAACGCTCATCGGTGGTGCGGCGGTGGGGGCGGCGCTCTTCCGGTATCGCATATTGAGCTTGATCCCGATCGCGCGCGACGCAGTGATGGAAGGCATGACGGAAGGTGCCGTGATCCTGGATGAGGCGGGCCACGTGGTGGACATGAACCCTGCGGCCGAGCGCATCACCGGGATGAAGGCTGATAGGGCAGTCGGCTCACCCGCGCCAGAATTGCTCTCTGCGTTCGGCGACGTAGGCAACCACGTGGCTCTGCCATACATCAACTACGCGGAGGTTCCTGGGCAACTGGGAATCCGCCATTACGAACTTAGGATGAGTCGCCTGTACAAGGCGGAGACCAAGAGCCGAGGGCGCTTGGTGGTCATCCGTGACGTGACGGCGCAGAAGCAGGCTGAGGCCGAATTGCACCAAACCGTCGCGCGGGTTCAGGAGAGCTTCGAAACGCAGACGGGGGAGCTGACCCAAGAGCTCCAGGAGCGCAGGTTCGCAGAGATCGCGCTGAAGGACAGTGAGGAGCGCGCCCGTCAGGTCGTAGATACGGCGTACGACGCGTTCGTCGCCATGAACGCCAATGGCGCGATCATCGACTGGAATCCGCGTGCCGAGGAAGTGTTCGGTTCCAAGCGTGATGAGGCGCTGGGCAAGGACTTCGCCAGCCACCTGTTGCCCGCGAGGACCCGTGAGGACCACCGCAGGGGACTGCGCTACTTCCTGGCTAGCGGTGAATGGCCACTGCTGAACCGACCGGTCGAAATGGCCGCGATGCATCGCAGCGGGCACGAGTTCGAAGCTGAGATGACCATGAGTCCGGGCATCGTCAACGGCGTCCGAGTGTTCAACGCTTTCATCCACGACATCACGGAACGTAAGCAGGCAGAGCACGCTCTGCGTGAATCCAACGCACAGTTGGAACAGGCCCTCAAAGAGTTGGAGACGGCTCAGCAGCAGATGATCCAGCAAGAGCGGCTGCGTGCGCTAGGTCAGATGGCCAGCGGCATTGCCCACGAGTTCAACAATGCCCTGTCGCCCATCATGGGATTCAGCGAGTTGCTGATGGTCAGGCCGAATATCTTGGCAGATCAAACCAAGGCCAAGCGATACCTGGAAGGTATCCGCACTGCGGCTCAGGACGCGGCGCACGTGGTGAGTCGCCTACGCGAGTTCTACCGCGCCCGCCAGCAGGTCGACGACTCTGAGCCCATCGACCTGAATGCGCTGATCAGCCAAACGGTTGCACTAACGCAGCCCAAGTGGCGCGGCCAGGCGCAGGCAAACGGAGTCAGCGTCCGGGTCAATACTGACCTGAACGGCGATCCCCGCATCGCTGGTGACGCGTCATCGATGCGTGAAGTGCTTACGAACTTGATCTTCAACGCGGTAGACGCCATGTCCAGCGGGGGACGTGTTCTGATCCACACAGGCGAAGAAAACGGTCGCGCGATAGTGCAGGTCGCCGACACTGGCGGCGGGATGCCTGAAGAGGTACTCAAGCGGTGTTTGGATCCGTTCTTCTCCACGAAGGGTGAAAAGGGGACTGGCCTTGGTCTGTCACTGGTGCACGGTATCGTCGAGCGGCATGGCGGCACTATGGATATCCAAAGTCAGGTCGGCAAGGGGACGGTGTTCACGCTGGACTTCCCCCTAACAGAGGCCGTGGTGCCAGTGGCCGTGGTCGAGGGGCCAGGCCTGCTTGAGGGACGGAAGTTGAATATCCTGGCAGTAGACAATGACCGTGCTGTGCTGGAAGTTATCGAGGCGATCTTGCAAGCGGAAGGTCACGATGTGGTAGTGGCCAATTCCGCGCGTGAGGGGCTGGAGGAGCTTGGGAAGGCCAGCAAAGATCTCGTCGTCACTGACCTAGCGATGCCCCTGATGAACGGCGACAAATTCGCTCAGGTAATCAAGCGCATGCATCCCGGAACGCCGGTGATTCTGCTCACCGGGTTCGCTGAGATGCTTACGGACAGCGAATTCTCGGGTGCAGTCGACATCGTTCTCAGCAAACCGGTATCACCTGGAAAGCTCCGTGAAGCCTTCGAACAGGTGATCCGGGCCGCAGCCTGAGTCTGATCGAGTCCTACTGGGCGTTGTGCTTCAACCACTCGACGTATTCGGCGAACCCCGTCTCGATGTTGTGGGCTGGTACGTATCCGGTATCCGCGTTGATCCTCGTTAGATCCATCACGGGATTCTCCGGGAGACCGGGAGTCTTCCCTGGGATCAACGCTTTCGCCTTGGCTTCTGGGATGACTGCCTTGATGGCTTCGTACGTTTCTTTGAGAGTCGAGCCTCTGCCGGAACCCACGTTGTAGATACCGTGGTTGAGCTTTTCAGCCGTGGTCAGCATTTGGATACCCATGGCCAAGTCCCTCACGTAGGTCCAGTCGGTCGGGTCATCCTGGTTCATCGTGCCGCCGGGCTTGTCGCTGAAATCAGGCTCCTCACCTTTGATGGCTGCGTGGGCGATGCGAGCGCCGGGGTGGAACATGCTGTAGTAGTGCGGACCGTAGATCGACCCGATGCGCAGGCTGATGACCTCAATGTCCGCACGGCTGGCGTAGTGCAAAGCGTGGATCTCTTGGGCTTTCTTATGCGCCTCGATCTGCGACTTCGACTCGATGGGCAGGGGCGCATCCTCGAAGTAGGGGCCTGACTTTAGGCCCCCGTAGACGGACTGGGAACTCGCCAGTGCTGTGCGCTTCACGCCGAAGTTGCGTGCTGCTTCCAGCGTGTTCTGCAGCCCAGTGGTGTAGACGTAGTAGTCGACCTCAGGTGAGATTCCGCGCGCGGGCGGCGCCGCAAAACTGATGATGCGGTCGATCTCGGGGTGCTTCCGGAAAACCGCGCTAACCTCGAACGAATTGGTGACATCCATGCGCTCGATGAAGACGCGCTTGCCCACTTCGTCCTTGATTGCATCGGGGATGCGACTCGCGCTGTGCTGGGTGATGACGACGCTTTCGCCGACCTCCAGACACCTGACCGTTGTGTTCAGACCTATGAATCCCATACCGCCGATGATGAGGATCACGCCACGCCTCCCGAAGAAAAGTTGGCCCTATTGATACCACAGCTTTGAAGGGGAGTCGTGCTGGTGGTCATGAGATGGCTCACGAGATACGATTGCGCCGCATTGGCACCTGACAAGCAAACCCCTGAAACAGGCGAGACCGATCGCTCCAAGCGGCCGCGTTTGCTGCGGTCGATACGAACGTTCGACTCGCTGGTCGTACCGGCGCACCGGAATTATTTCGGCGCGATGTTTGTGTACTTTGCAGCCATGCAGATGACGGTTCTTGTGCGACCCTGGGTCGCCTTCGATCTGAGCGCCAACGACCTGGGGGAACGCTCAGCGCTGGTGTTGGGCCTGACTGTTGCGGCCAATAACCTGCCTTCGCTGGTGCTCTCGCCGTACGCGGGAGCTCTGGCCGATAAGATGTCGAAGCGGACGATCCTGCAGGCGTGCGCGGTGATCATGGCGGTGTTAGCGGGTGTGACGGCGGTGGGCCTCGCGTTCTCGTGGTTTGCCTGGTGGCACGTGACGATCATCGGCGTCGGTCAAGGGGCGGTGATGACGTTCATCACGCCGACGCGAAGAGCGATCATCGGTGATCTGGTGGGGCGTGAGCATCTACTCAACGCCACCGCGCTCCACACTATGTCTATGAACGTGACCCGGACGGTGATGCCGGCGGCGGGCGGGTTCATCATCGTGGCGGCTGGCGCAGAGTGGGCCTATTTAAGTATCGCGGCGATGTACGTAGCCGGTGTCTCCTTGCTCTTCATCGTCCCCAAGATTGTCCCGAGCGAAGCTGCGCGTAAGCGGGGCATGTCGGGTGCCGTTCGGGAAGGGTTCCGGTACGCAGCCAAGGACCGCACGATCCGCAGCTTGCTGCTGATCGCCTTGATGTCCACTCTGTTCGGTCAGCCCTTGCAACACCTGTTGCCCTTGTTTGCAGACGTGTTGGATATCACCGTCGACCGCGTTGGCCTGCTATTCACGTTCTTTGGGGCTGGCTCACTCATCGGGTCTACGACCGCAGCCTCGCTTGGAAATTTCAAGCGCAAAGGACTGCTATTGGTCAGCTTCCTCACCTTGTGGGGTGCTGCGATGATGGCGTTCGCGTTCTCGGATGTGTACGTGCTCTCGTTGTTCCTGCTCATCCCCGTCGGCATGGGGCATTCGGGGCGCAACACGGTGAATATCGCGACGCTCCAGACGTACACGGACCCGGACATGCGCGGGCGCGTGATGGCGCTCAACGCGATGATGTCGGGGTTCATGCCGCCTGCCGTGCTGTTGATCACGGCGATCGCGGAATTCGCGAACGCGCAGGTCGCGCTGGGCGGTGTGGGGGCAATCATCCTCGTGTACGGGCTGTGGCAACTATTGTTTGCCCGCACCGTTCGGAACCTAGAATAAGCGCCGCTGCGAAGATTCCGCCGTCTTGATTGACAGTACCTTGAGCCACTCCTAGCATGGGCGCGCCGAGGCCATGCTGCCCGGCCAAGGAGGAACTCCATGGTGCTTCGAGAGGACAAACTAGGCGCAACCGCACGACGCCGGCGTGGCGTTGAGGACGTGGCGATTCCAACCGACGGAAAGGTCGAGTACCAGTACCTTTCTGCGGATAACCACATGGACCTCACGTGGTACCCGAAGGACATCATCCAGTCACGCATCGCGTCCAAGTACAAAGACGCCGCGCCCAAGGTGGTCGAGGCCGACCAAGGAACTAGCTGGGAGTGGGAAGGCAGCCTCCACGCGTTCGCTGCCGATGGCAACGACTGGGCCAAGTACGCCCGCCGGTTCGATCCCATCTCCATTCCCGAAGGCAAACTTCCCCCGACCGACCCTGAAGTGCTGCTCCAGCACATGGATCTTGGCAAAATGTGGGCAGGCGTTTTCTTCGGCAATACACGAAAGTGGACATTCAAGGACAAGGAGATGGAGAAGGCGATCTACCACGCGTTCAACGATTGGACACAAGAGATTTCCAGCGCGGCGCCTGACCGCATCATCGCACTGCCATGGATGCACGCTCAATTCCCTGAATCGTGTGCTGCGGAGCTCTACCGTATGGTGGAGAAAGGTGCCCGCGCCGTGGAGTTCAGCTTCGCTGACGCCGAGGTCGCCGCTCCGCTGTGGTCACCTGAGTGGGAGCCGTTCTGGGCCGCCGCAGCCGAAACAAACACTGTGGTCTGTGCCCACGTCGGAGACTCGTCAGGGACCCCGTACCCGCCCAATGAGTATGGCCAATCGCTGGCACATTTCTCGCAGGTGCCCTTCATCCCCGTGGGCAAGCACATAGCGCAGGTGGTTTTCAGTGGCGTGTTCGACCGCTACCCCGACTTGAAAGTCGGAGTAGCCGAGTGCCGCATCGGATGGCTCCCGTTCCTGTTCCAGTGGATGGACCGGTGCTATGCGGATCGCGTGCCTGACAAGATTTACCAGTTGAAAGAAAAGCCTACGCACTACGTGCGGAACAACATGTGGTTCACATTCGAGGAGGACTACATCGGCGCCAAGATGCTGGCAGATCCCGAATTTGTGATTGGCGACTGTGCCATGTGGGGTGCGGACTACCCGCATGAGCAGGGTCAGACGTGGCCTGACGCGGGGCCAGCGATGGAGCGCATGTTCTCCGGGGTCAGCCCTGAGTTGATGCATGAGATCGTATGGGGCCGCACCCAGCGGATGTTCAACATCAAGGGCCCCGATGCTAGCTAGCACGGCGAGCTAGGAGCGAATCAGCGTGGCAGAGAACCGTTACACGAAAGAGATATTGGCGTCGGACGAACGCAACCGAGATTTAGCCGCTTTAGTGCGCTATGGGCCGTACCTGTTCCTCTCTGGTTCTGACGGCAACCGTGATCTGAAGACCAACAAGATCGACCTAGAGCTCGACTGGCAAGCGACCCCTCAGTGCAACAACGCCTACGGACGGCAGGCGCTACGTTTGCAGCAGGCCGGGTACTCTGGTGAGGACTCGATCTGGTGTGAGAACTTCACATCCGGGCAGTCTTGGCGTTTGGAGCGTATGGGGACGTGGCCGGAGCACTTCGGCGAGGACGGCCACCAGAAGGTGGTCAGCTTTGGCGCGCAGGTGAAGATGGCGGGTACCAACATGTTGACCGCCGTCGTACAGGGCCTGACGCCAGACCTCGAGCGTGAGGTGCTCGTGCCTCAGCCAACGCGTGGGCGAGCCTCGCGCATCACTCGCGCAGGCGATTTCACTTACGTCATCGGCGTGCGTGGCCGATCGAATCCCTACACCGAGGCTGCTGCGCCCGAAGAGGTCGAGGAGCAATTTGAGACCGAGGCGTTCTACACCTACGAGTGGCTCCGTACGCACATCGAGAAGGGCGGCGGAACGCTGGATGACCTCGTCCGCACTGACTGCGCGTTGAAGCGAACGGGCGACGTGGCTCGCTACCAGCGGAACATGAAGAATAGATTCGATGGCAGCATCCCGTTCGCGGCGTACTCAGTGGGTACGCTGCTTGGCGGGCGTGGCCTGATGGAGATCGGTGGGTTGGCGGTCAACCCGGGTGGCACGAAAGAGGTCGCCTGGTTGTTGGAGGATCCGCAACGGGCGCAAGCCGTGAAGGCCAACGGACTCGTGTTCGCCTCCGGGGCGTCTGGGTTGGCGGACGACAAGACCGGTGGCTTGGTGCAAGAGTTGTACGGCGACCGTGTCGCGCAGACCAAGCAGGCCTTCCGTAGGCTTGAGGCGGCACTCAACCGCTTCGACAGCACGCTTGATCAGACTCTGCGGCTCGACGTATTCCTGGACGACATCTACTTCGAGGACGAGTTCATCGGCATCTCCAAGGAGTTTTTCGCGGGCAACCCGCCCGCCATGAACATCATCGGAGTTGATCTTCAGTACAACGCGGAAGTTGAACTTTCCGCCATCGCGGGGGCCTAGCATGACCGATCTACAACCCGTCGCGTTCGGCGTACCCGCCGAGGCGATAGCAGCAGAGCTTGATGCGCTGGGCATCACACACGTGGTCTGCGTGCCGGACTCGTTCCAGCGCACGCTGATCGCCAGCTGGCAGTCCGGGAATGGCCCACGCTTTGTGGGCGTGTGCACCGAGGACGAGGGCATGGGTGTGAATGCCGGCCTATACATGGGTGGACAGAACCCCATGATGTGCATCCAGAACAACGGAATATTCGCGTCGATTAACACACTTAAAGCGATCGCGTTGGATGCTAAAGTCCCCACATTCATCATGGTGGGCCAGTTCCAGCGCGACGTGAACAAGACCATTGAGGAGCAATCTTCACGGGCGGTGCGCATGCTGGAGCCGACGCTAGATGCGTGGGGTGTGCCGCACTGGCGCATCGAAGGGCCAGACGACATCGGCGCGTTGAAGGCAGCGTATGAACGGGCGTGGGCGGATCAAGGGCCAGCGGTGGCTATCATTGGCGCCCCGACGCTTTAGCCGCTCGGCACTCTAGGGGAAATTATGGAACGACAAGAAGCGATAGATATCTTGGCCGAAGGGCGTGGTGGGGCGATCAGCGTCCCCACGATGCAGTCGGTCTTTCCTTGGCACGAAGCAGGCCAAGGCGACATCCTCAACGTGGACGCTTCGCAGTGCATGGGTAGCGCAGCGACCATTGGGTTGGGCTTGGCGCTGGCGCAACCGAGCCGCAAGGTGATGGTGCTGGACGGCGATGGCTCGCTGCTGATGCAGCTCGGGTCGCTGGTGACCGTCGTGGCCTCAGGCGTCAACAACCTGTACCACTTCGTTTTCGCCAACGGCTTGAACCAGAGCACCGGCAACCAGCCGCTGCCAGGGCAGGGTGCATTTGATTGGGTAGCCTTGGCGAAGGCCTCAGGCTACAAGAACGCTCTCAAGATTTCGGATGCCGAAGACTTGCTGGAGCAGCTTCCGGGGATTTGGGAGCTTGAGGGACCCGTGCTCATCGAGTTGACGATCGCCCGTGAAGACGGTCCTGCGCGCTGGGCCGGTGTTCCTATGGCCAAGCAGGTCGCGTCTGTGCGCCAACAACTGGCCGCTACCTAGAATGGCAGGCCCCAAACGGCACATGGTCATCGGTGGCACGGGGGTCATCGGGCATTTCGTGACCCGTCGACTCGTGGATGAGGGCTATACGCCTGTCGTCATCACCGTGTCCGGCAACACTGATCTCATCGCCGACATTCTCGACAAAGTCACGGTGGTGCAAGCGAACGTGGTCGATGCCGAACGGCTCAACGCCGTTTTTGCTGAGCATTCTCCTACGCACCTGGTACACATGGGCGCCAACATTGGCGTGGAGACGCGACCGTCGTTCTCTGCGCAGGTGTACGTTGAAGGCATGGCGAACGTCCTAGAGGCCGCGCGCATCAACGACGTGAAACGCATGGTGTTCACCTCAACTAAGGGCGTCTACGGCCCCGTGCAGGGCGAGTTCTCGCACCCTACCTACAAGCCACTTCACGAGGACATGATGCCGCAGCCCGCTACCATGCGCGGCTGCTACAAATTGGCGTCTGAGTACATGGGACGCATCTACCGCAAGCGCCACGGGATCGAGTTCACCGCTGTCCGCTTCTCGTCAACCATCGGGCCTGCGAAGACCCAGCGCCACGACGACACGAGCGTGCACAGCAAGATGATCGAGAACGCGATGCTGGGTCTGCCCGTGGTCATAGCCAAGGGTGGCGATGCCGTGACTGACGTGATCTACAACGATGACGCTGCGCGAGGGATCATGGCGGCGCTGCACGCCGAAGGCCCGACCGACGTGCTGTACAACATCGGCTCCGGCTATGGGATCACGCTGGCAGAGTTCGGTGAAGGAGTTCGGGAGGTCTACCCGAATGCTGAATTCGAGATAGGGCCTGGCACGCAGTACCTGAACCCCGACACGTCAGGACACTGCATCCTAGACGGCACTCGGGCACGCGAAGATCTGGGGTTCGAGGTGTCCTACACCCCGGCGACGATGGTGACGGCATACGTCGAGATGATGGCACGGATGGGCATAGGCCCCATCGCCACATAGCTTCCTGAAGCTAAGAGGAGAGTTCATATGGCGGACGCAGGATTCTGGCGGCTCTCGGCTGCCCAATTGCTTGAAGGCTACGCGCGCCACGAATTCTCACCCGTCGAGGTCGTTCGGGAGTTGTTCGACCGCGCTGAGCAACTGAACCCGGCGCTGAGCGCCTTCTTGGCCATGAACACCGATGACGCGCTATCGGCTGCCCAGACTGCAGAAAACGTCTGGATGGGCTCCGGCGAGAAACCTGCCCTCTGCGGCGTCCCCGTGTCCATCAAGGACTCGATCGAGGTTGAGGGCATGCCCACGACCTACGGTTCGCTTCCGTTCAAGGACAATCGTCAGCCTGACGCCGAGTTAGTGCGCCGTATCCGCGCGGCTGGCGGCGTGATCACCGGCAAGACGAACCTGCCTGAGTTCGCCCTGCACGGCGCCGTAGATAACCTGCTCAGCCCCGTCGGTCGCAACCCCTGGAACCTCGACCACACGTGTGGTGGTTCCAGCGGTGGAGCGGGCAATTCCGTGGCCACGGGCATGGGACCGATAGGCATCGGCACGGATTCAGGTGGTTCGATTCGCATGCCTGCAGCTGCCAACGGTATCTACGGCATCAAGCCGTCGTACCAACGCATCCCTGCGGTGCAGACCTGGCGAGCCGCGCCCGGCCGATCCCACAATGGCCCGCTGACCCGCACCGTGCGTGACGCCGCGTTGCTGCTCCAGGCGATATCTGGCGCTGACCCACGCGATGGCGAATCCAACGTGCCGCCGGTCGACTACATGAGCTTCGCCGACGGTGATATCCGCGGCATGCGTGTCGCGTTGAGCTACGATTTCGGTCGTGGGTTCGCCATGGATGCTGAAGCGCTCAAGTTCGTGCGTGAAGCTGCGCAGCTACTTGCTGAACTTGGCTGCGAGATCATCGAAGCTGACCCACCAACGCTGCACGAGCCGGAAGAGCTTGAACCTGGAGTCTGGGCGTACGCCGGAGACCACTACGCTGCTGCGGAAGCGATGATTCCTGGATTCCTGGAGAAGCACATCGACGATTTGGGCGCCCACGCGAGGCCCCTCTACGAACGAGGCCCCGACGCCAAGGCTTGGCAATACCGACGCATCGTGCGACGGAACCGGGCGTTCGGGCTGGAGATGCAGGCGTGGTTCAGGGACTTCGACTTCCTGCTCTCACCGTCCATCGGGCCTGCCGCGAAGCTCGCTGACATCGGCCTGCGCGACCGGAGTCGGGCGCTGGTGAGTTTCACGTCACCCTTCAACCACACGTACAACCCGGCTGCGGCCATCCCCTTCGGGTTCCATTCCAGTGGTCTACCGTTGGGCGTTCAGGTGGTGGGGCGCCTCCGCGATGACGTTGGCGTACTACGAATGTCCGCCGCATTCGAAAAGGCGAACCCATGGGCGCACCGCTGGCCAGCCATGGCCGATGACATGTCGCTGGCGAAAATCTAGCCGCTACTCGGTGCGGCGTAGCCGGTAGGCTCGTTCTGCGCGCTGCCAGCCCAGGTGTGCGTAGAACGGCTCGCCTTCCTCGCTCGAGGTGAGCACTAGAGTCACCTGGGGCGTCGCGACCTCGCGGGCGATGCGGAGCATCTCTTTGCCGACGCCATGCCCTTTGTGTGTTGGCGCCACAGCCACTTCCGTAACCAAGCCGTAATACACATAGTCCGTCAGCACACGGGTCCAACCGATTAGCGTATCGCCGTCGCGCACCGTGACGTAGAAGCTGCCGTTCTCCAGCATCTTTCGCGTGCGTTCGTGGTCGTCGAGGGGCCGCGGGAATCCCCCGTTGCCTAGCAGGGAGAGTATCTCCTCGGTTTCCACAGGGCCGTCCGTCAGGTAGCTGAGTGCCATCCGCAAATACCTCGCTGAGTGGTCAGAGTTGCTTCTATCCAGGGCCGATTCTATAGATTCGGACTACTTGAGAACACGCAAACGAATTGAGGGTTCTACCTGAGTGATTGCCGACAGTCGATGTCCTATGCTGATTCAGGTGGATGTCTGAAGGCGCGATTTCGCCCCGCCCATGGAGACGATGTCAGAAGAACCTCGCAAGCTATTGCTGGTCGATGATGACCATGCGACGTTGGCGCTGTTAGAAGCAGTGTTCGGCAAAGACTCGCGTATCGAAGTGCATACCGCTGACAGCGGTGCGGGCGCTATGGAGTTGGCTGGAGAAATCGGCCCTGATCTGGTTCTCCTGGATATCTCGCTCCCCGATCGCGAGGGGTATGCCGTTTGTAGGTTTATCAAGTACCACCCGAATTGTGGCCGCACGAAGGTTGTGTTTCTGAGTGGTCTGTCAGATCAAGCGGCCTGGAATACCTGGCAGAAGGTTGGCGCCGACGGATTTCTGGCGAAACCCTTCTCAGTAGAAGAGATCAGTACCTATGTTCTCAATGCGCTCGACTTAGCTACTGACGCAGTTGCTTAACTAGCCTCGCTCGCGCAGCCCTATTCGCCCGCGCAGCCCTATTCGCTAAGGAAGGCGCCGCGCCATTCCTTGTACGACGCGTTTCCGATGGCAAGGCCCATCAGATCAGCGTCGGCTTGCGTACCCACAACCTCGGATGGCTTGCCCCCGTCAGCCTGGTGCTTGAGCGAGTCGTAAATAGCCTTCACCGCAGCGTTGAACGTCCCGTGACCGCGAAGCGCCATCTTCACTCCGTATGGCGCCAACGTGGCGTTGTCCAAAGCCTCGGCGACAGTGCCCAGCATGAAGGGCAGCGCCGTCACCTTGCGGATCGCTTCAAGCTGCCCGACTTCTTTGATACCCAACAGGAATATGGCGTCCACGCCGGTGGCATCGAACGCTTTGACCCGTTCGATCGCGTCGTCCTGATTGGTGGCGTTCAGCGAGTGTGTGCGGCCGATGATGACCGTAGTGGCGTCCTGCCTTGCAGCGACCGCAGCCTTGAGTTTCCCGACCATCTCGTTGATCGGAATCAACTCTTCCTGGCCCTGGTGGCCGAATCGCTGAGGGAGGATCGTGTCCTCGATGGTCATCGCTGCGACACCTGCCGTCTCCAGCTCATCGATCGTACGCATGACGCTTAGTGCGTTCCCGTAGCCGTGATCCGCGTCGACGATTAACGAGATGTCGCTGGCGCGCGTGATACGGCGGCACTGCTCAGCTAACTCCGTCAGGGTTATCACCGCTAGGTCGGGCGCTCCAAGTACCGTGTGGCTGGCGATCGACCCGCCGAGCATCCCGAACGAGAACCCAAGGTCGGTGGCGATGCGTGACGATACGGGGTCGAATATGGAGGCAGGCCTCACGCATTCGTTCCCGGCGAAATGATCCCTGACTCGCTGTCGTCGTTCCGAGACTTGCATGGGCACCTCGTGTAGCTCTTGGGTCGTCCCCGAAGGACGCGGGCAGATGATACCTGAGGTTTCGGAACAAGACCCGGTGATATCCTCGCTACATTCCCGGAGGCTGTTTCTGTGCCCGACTACGCCGTCGTAACCGAAAAACTGCGTCGCTCGTTCGACGACCTTGTCGCGGTCGACGGCATCGACTTGCAAGTCGCGGCTGGCGAGATCTACGGCTTCCTGGGCCCGAACGGGGCAGGGAAGTCCACCGCTGTCCGTATGCTCACCACGCTGCTCATGCCGACCTCCGGCACGGCGTTCGTCGCAGGCCGCGATGTCATTCGTGAGCCGGTTGAGGTTCGCCTGCGTATCGGCGCTGCGCTTCAAGATGCGGCGTTGGATCCCAAGCAGACGGGCCTCGAGCTACTCAGATTGCAGGGCCGACTTTACGGACTATCAGGACGCGACATCGACATGCGTATCGGTGAGCTAGAGTCGCTGATTGAGATTGGAGACGCTATTAAGCGTCAGGTGGGCACGTACTCCGGTGGCATGAAGCGTCGATTGGATCTGGCAGCGTCGCTGATGCACAACCCCGAAGTGCTGTTCCTGGACGAACCGACCACCGGCCTCGACCCTATCAGCCGGGCTCGCGTATGGGATGAGGTGCGCCGCATCAACAGGGAGCTTGGAGTGACCATCTTCCTGACGACGCAGTACCTCGAAGAGGCCGACGCGCTCGCGGACCGCATCGGCATCATCACGCACGGAAAGCTGGCGATAGAGGGCACTCCCGCTGCACTGAAGCGGCAGTTAGGCTCCGACGTCATCGTGGTTCGCGTGGATGGCGATGCGCAGGAGGCCAAGCGCGCGGTCGAGAGCATCGCGGCGATCGAGGCCGTGGATGTCTATGATGAAGAGGTCTCCATCCGTGTAGCCAACGGCGCGGGGTTCATCAGCGCGGTCGCACTTGCGCTCAACGAATCGTCGATCCGTGTGCGCGAGCTTACGCTTCGCACGCCGACCCTAGACGATGTCTTCTTGAGCGTGACGGGTGGGCGCTTGCAGCAAGAGGAAGCTGCCGACGAGGAGGCAGAACGATGAGCGCCACTGAGGCTAGGCCCGAGCATCGAGTGGTAAAAGCGCGACGCGCAGGTTTCATCCGCGACGTGATCAGCTTGGGAGGCCGCGCGCTTAGGTCCATCCCCCGTGACCCGGAGTCGATCATCCCTGCTTTGATCGTGCCGGTATTCTTCTTCGCGGTGAACGTTGGGGCATTGCAGGATGTGGCGGAAGCCATGCCTGGACTCGACTACAAGGCATTCCAATTGCCGGTGGCCATCCTGTTCGCCGTCACCGGAGTTACCCGGGCGAACATCCTCGTGCTAGATATCCAGGGTGGCTACTTCGACCGCCTGGCCCTCACCCCCGTAAATCGGTTCGCGATGCTGCTGGGGTTCATGGTGGCGGACCTCGTCCTCGTGATGTCCTTATCCATCCCCGTGATCGTTCTTGGAACCATCGTTGGGGTGCGCTTCGAGACTGGAATCTTAGGGATATTCGCGTTCCTGGGAATCGCGGGTATCTGGGCGCTTGCGTACAACGCCTTCCCGTACGCGGTCGCGCTCAAGACGGGCAATCCCGCCGCTGTGAACTCAAGCTTCTTGTTGTTCCTGCCGGTGACGTTCCTGACCACCGTGTTCGTTCCGGAAGAGGCCCTGACAGGCTGGATGTCCCAGGTGGTCAAGTTCAACCCGGTGACGTACCTGCTGCAAGGCATGCGCTCGTTGATTAGCGATGGTTGGGTTGCTAGCGACCTGCTCGCGGCATTCGCCGCCATCGGTGCTGTCGCGGCGCTGAGCGTACCGCTGGCGATGTGGTCGCTGATGGGCCGCGTGCGCCGCAAGTGAACTAGCGGAGGTTCGCGTTCAATGCGGCTATGTACTCAGAACCAACCCCGCACACGAGCCGAAGATCTGAGCGCCTCCCACGCGCCACTCAGACGCGTCGTTCGATAGAAGGGTGGGGGGCATTGCCGATCGCGGTGTTGATCACATCCGCACCGGCACTGACGTAGTCAGCGTGGATGCCTCGGATGAGGTAGGGCTCCTCCATGCTCGTTGGGCCACCCCAACCCACCCGGATCCTCGCAGATCCTCGCGTCTGGATGTCCTTACCCATAGCACCATCAAGGATGACCGCCTTGCCGTCTCGGAGTAGTCGTCGCACGTAGTCGTATGCCAAGTCCTACCTCTCGAATCAGTTGCGGCAGCGTAGCAGAGGGCGCAGGTGAGGCGTATCCTGGCCAGACATGCACGACCCCGTTACTCCTCATCCCGGCATCCCGCGCCTTTGGCCCTTCAAACATGGCTACTATGGCTGGGGGATCGTCGCTACTTCAGTCCTCGTCTCTTTCGCACAGGTGCCCATGTATGGGCCCGTGCTATCTGTTTTCGTCAAGCCCATCGGTGACGACATGGGATGGTCGCGCGGCGACATCTCGTTGGCGTTCACTATCGGAAGTCTCCTGGGCTCCTTCGCCTCTTCGGTCGTAGGTCATTACATAGATCGCTACGGCGCACGCCTCTCGGTAGTGATCGCTGGCATGGTCGTCACCGGTGCCCTGATTGGGCTCGCGATGATGCAAGAGGTCTGGCACTTCTGGATCCTGTTTGGGGCTGGCCGAACAGCGGCACTCGCCGGAATCAACATGGGAACGTCCGTTGCCGTGGCGAACTGGTTCATCCGCAAACGTGGCCGAGCTGTGTCGTTTTTGGGCATAGGCCTGCGTACGGGACAGGCCATGTTCCCGCTGTTCATCGCGCCGATCATCCTATGGCTGAGTTGGCGTCATGCGTATGCGATCTTGGCAGTTGTCGCATTCTCTCTGATCGTAGTGCCGGGCTGGCTATTCCTGCGCCGCCGACCCGAGGATCTGGGGATGCTGCCCGACGGCGAACCAGCGCCCGTGGCTGGAGAGCCCGTAGTTAGCAGACCTGGGGGCGCTGTCCGCGACGTATCGTGGACGCTGCACGACGCGACCCGGACGTTGTCCTTCTGGATGATCGTCTCGGCGGTAACTATCGTCGTATTCGCGCAGACCGCAGTGAACTTACACGCGGTGGCCAGTTTCCAGGACAGAGGCATCGCTGACGCTTTCGCTGGCGTGTTTGTTTTCATCTACGCGGGCACTGCAGCGTTGTCTGCGTACGGCTGGGGCTCGCTCATGGATCGCTTCCACGTGCGGTGGGTGAGCATGTTCGCCACCTCGCTGACAGCGTCGGCGATGCTGGTGCTCATCTTCGCGGACAACATGGCCATGGCGTTGCTGTTCTCCGTGCTGTTCGGCCTGGGTATCGGTGGCTGGACAGTTGGACAAGTCGTGCTCTTCGCCAACTACTTTGGTCGTGCCCATGCGGGAGCGATTCGTGGATTCGGTCAATTGGCCGCCGGGCCCATAGGCGCAGCGGGCCCACTTCTGGCGGGGTATCTGTACGACGCAACGGGCGATTACACAGTGCCGTTCAAGATATTCTTCGCGTCGCTGGCATTGGTAATGGTGGCGCTGTTGCTTGCCCGTCCACTGGGCGATCCCCCTGTCCACAAAGACGAACCCAAGATCGCGTAGGGGTAGGCTTCTCTAGTCGAGATCAGATGGATGCATTGCGAGGAGGATCGGTATGGCAGATCAAGCCCAGGAACGCAGCGCTCAAGGCGACGTGAAAATATCGTTCGATGGAGCGGCGGAGCGCCTCGGACTCTCCCAAGGTGTGCGCAGCTTGTTCGTCGAGCCTTGGCGTGAGTTGCGCGTAGCCCTGCCGGTACGCATGGACGATGGCAGCATGGAGGTCTTCATCGGCTATCGCGTGCAGCACAATGCGGCGCGAGGTCCGTACAAAGGCGGCGTTCGCTTCCATCCACGCGCCAACCAGGATGAGGTACGCGCGTTGGCCATGCTCATGACGTGGAAGACCGCGCTGGCGGACGTGCCCTTCGGGGGGGCTAAGGGCGGGATCATGGTTGATCCGCACAAGCTAAGCGCTTCGGAACTCAATCGCCTGACCCGTCGCTACACGAGCAGCATCCAGCACCTGATCGGCCCGCATCGGGACATCCCTGCGCCGGATCTGGGAAGCAACGCGCAGACGATGGCATGGATGATGGACGAGTACGGCCAAGCGAACGGCTACACGCCAGCGGTGGTCACCGGTAAACCGATCGAAGTTGGTGGCTCGTTGGGCCGGGAGGCGGCAACAGGCCGCGGCGCGATGTACGTGCTGCAAGCAGCGGCTAACGACCTAGGGATAGAACTCCGCCACTGTCGCATCGTGCTGCAGGGGTTTGGCAACGTCGGCTCTTGGTTTGCGCGGATCGCCCACGGTGAGGGAGCGCGCATCGTAGCGGTCGCAGACCACCTGGGCGGCGTGTACAACGACCGACTGCTGGATATCCCTGCGCTGGTTGACTACGCCAAGGAGCACGGGTCGGTTGCTGGTTTCCCCGGAGGAACGCCGCTCCCTCCCGAGGACATCTTCACGATTGAGTCGGACATCCTTGTTCCGGCTGCCATCGAAAACGTTATCAACGAGTCCAACGCTGGCAGCATCAAGACTCGACTCGTGTTGGAGGCGGCGAACCAACCCGTGACTCCAGAGGCTGATGCCATCTTCAAGGAACGTGGTATTCCCGTTCTACCCGACATCCTGGTCAATGCGGGCGGCGTCGTGGTCTCGTACTTCGAGTGGACGCAGAACCTTCAGCAGTACAGTTGGGGCGAAGATCGGGTGAACGACGCACTCAAAGAACGCATGCTTCGCGCGTACGACGCTGTGGCGTCGTTGGTGAAAAACAGTGATCGCACGTTCCGTGAGGCAGCATACGAGATCGGCGTGGAGCGGGTCGCCAGAGCGGCGGAACTTCGCGGGTTCGTCGTCTAGCCATTACGCCCTGGAACACCACTGCCGCGAGGGTGCTATGCTCCGCAAGTTGCACGTTGCTCTGGTGTGCGACGCGAGGAGCACCTGAGTGACCGACCCCGATCAAAAGCGCATCTTGAGCCCGACGAGTGCGCCGATCTTCTTTTCGTTCTTCACGTGGGGGTTCGGCACAGGTGCACAGCACTTGGCCCGTCCCCTGTTCGCCTACGCGCTGACCGGCAATACCTTCCTCGTGGCGGTCGTCATCGGGATGAACGCCATCCCTCGCATCTTCACGGGCCCCATCACGGGCTACCTCGCTGACCGCGTAGGCCGCAAACCCCTGGCCATGTTCGGAGCAGCTCTGCGAGGAGTTTCAAACGTGGGGCAGTTCATGGCGGGGGACTTTACGACCTTCCTCGTGCTGGAATTCGTGGGCCAGATAGGCGTGTCCATGTGGAACACGTCGTCGAACGTACTGCTGTCGGACATGACGACCACCGGCAATCGCGGACGGGCGCTGGCGTTACGCCAGATGTCGACGCGCTTGGGGTTCGTCGCTGGCCCTGCGCTCGCTGGTTTGGTCGCCGCGACCATCAGCTTGCCAGCAGTCTTCCTCATCAACGGCGCGTCCAAGGTCGTCATCGTGCTCACGGTGTTCTTCATGGTGAAGGAGACGAAGCCTGAGCCTAAAGTCGCCGTCGCGCCATCCGCCACGGATGCCCCTGCTGTCGAAGCGGAATCGCCTCGCACCGTCGTGTTTCGCGCCATGCGCACCCGGTCCTTCGTGGCACTGGCACTGACGATCATCGGTTTCTCCATGACGCAGACTGCCGTGCTGCAAGCCTTACTACCGATCTACGCCTCGCAAGAGCTTGGCGTCGGTGAAAGTGGGGTGGGCTTGCTGGTGGGCCTGGCAGCGTTCCTCGCGTTCCTCGTCGCGTTCCCCAATGGGATGCTGGCCGATAGGTTTGGCCGCAAGGTGAGCATGGTTCCCGGTTTGCTCCTGCTGGCCGCAGCTTCGATGCTTCTGACCGTGAGCGATACGTTCGTGTTAGTACTGCTCGCGGTGTCGATCCAAGGCTCCGGCGAAGGTATGACCATGGGCACGACCCACACCTATGCCATGGATATCGCGCCGGAGGAGCATCGAGGATCGTTCTTAGGAGTGGTCATGATGTTCCAGGCCTTTGGCGCGTTCTTGGGGCCCATAGTGATCGGCGCGATCTACCACAACGTGGGCCACGCGGTCGCGTTCGGGACCCTTGCGGTATGGCTCACGGCAGCGGCACTCACGATGGCGCTCCTTGGTAAGGAAACGGCAGGGCCGCGGGCTGTGGCCAGTGCGGAAAGCATTTCAATCGAAAGTGGTCGATGACCACGAGCGGAGGTGGTCAATGACCACAGGATTCGACGCCAACAAAGTGATCTTGACGGGTGAAAACCCGTTCATGAGATTGTCCGCTTTCCCGGACGGGCCAGTTACCACGAACGCAAGTTTCTGGCGCGTGATTCTCAGCCCCAAGGGATACGGGCACGTATTGTTCCTCAAGAGCGAGTTAACCGACGGAGTCTGGCGTGTCTACTCCGACAACATCGCGCTGACGCGATGGCTCCAGGACACCGTACAGGGCGTGCTCAACGAGGAACTTCGAGACACTAGCCTTCCCGTGACAGATGCCGATTTCGAGAGCACGGGCGACTTGCGGTCGTTCTGGACCGAGCACGTGAATGCGGACGAAGAAGATATCTCTCTGACGTGGTACGACATCGGTGACCCGCTGCTGCGCCACACGCAACCGTTCAGCCAGCCCGACAGGCCCTATGGCGTGTCCACAGTGCTGATTCCTTGCATGGGAGCCCGCCTCACCTTGAATGGTGACCATGCGACGGGGCAACCCCAGCGACGTGATTGGGACGGACGGGCGTTCAGCTCATGTGCGCTCGCCTTTGCAGAATCATGGACAGAATGGCCGTAGTCGCAAGCAGCGAGCAGACGCATCACGGTTGACCTCCTAAGGGGTACGGCCTCATCATCCCACGCAGACAGAGAAGAGAGCTAGGTTCAGATTCCATTGGCAGAACGCGAAGTTTCATACGTATGGGTGGATGACCCCAAGGGCCTCCGTGACGCCGTGACGTCAATCTCTTCGGCGACGCGATTGGGAGTGGACACAGAGGCCGACTCGCGACACCACTACCCTGAAAAGACTTGCCTGATTCAGATCGTGGCGAGCGACCGTGTGTTCATCATCGATCCGCTAGCGGATATCGACGTCGGCGCGCTCCGAGAGATGTTCGAGCGACCCGACGTAGAGAAGATCTTCCATGGCGCAGACTTCGACCTACGCGGCCTCAATCGCGATTGGGGATTCGAGCTTCAGGGCGTCTACGATACGAACACCGGTGCGCGTTTCGCAGGGCTTGAACGTTTCGGCTACGCCGCGCTGATCGAAGATCTCCTCGGCCCCGTCATTGCCAAAGATCAACGCTTGCAGCGGTCCGATTGGTCCAAACGCCCGTTGACTGAGGCCGCCCTTGAGTATGCGGCGGCTGATGTCATCTACCTCGGTGGAGTACGCGATGCCATCGATGAACGCGTTGCGAAGCTGGGCCGCAGCGCGTGGGTCACTGAGGAGTTGGAGCGACTGGAGCAGATTCGGTATACGCCACCGGATCCTGATTCGGCCTTCGTTTCAGTGCGCGGCTCGCACAAGTTGGACGGTCGTGGGCTGAGCGTGCTCAAGGCACTCTGGGATTTACGCGAGACTGAAGCCCGGAAGCTTGACCGGCCAACCGCCTTTGTCATTTCTGCGGAGGCTCTGGTCGCCATCGCCACCGAGCCAGAAGTTGACCTCGCTGACGTGAAAGGCCTGGGCCAACAGACGAGGCGTCGACTCGGCTCTGCCATCGCCCGCGCGGTGAAGGCCGGACTCGCCGCGGATCCTCTCAAGCGCCCTCCTGGACGCGCTCCTTTCCGCCCGCGCCCCTCGGCTCAGGAAGCCGATAGGCTGACGAAACTCAAAGAATGGCGGATCGCTGAAGGCGAGAAGCTATCCATGGATCCATCGCTGTTGTGGCCCATGAGGAGCCTTGAACGGCTTGCGCGTGAGCCTGAGAAATTCGATGAAGAGCTGGAGTCACCAGAGATTCGCCGCTGGCAGCGCGGTGAATTCCAAGCAGCCGTGCGTGGCACCCTCGGGTGATTTGCGCTGCGCCTCTTGGTATGCTCCCTCTCGCCGACCTCTCACTCTAACTAATCCCCTCCCTTACTAGACGAAGGAGACCGCCAGTATGACCACCGTAGGAAATGGGCTGATTGGGAAGTCGATACCACGGATCGACGGCCCCTCAAAGACCACTGGCCGAGCCGAGTACACCGCCGACGTGAAGTTGGAGGGGATGCTGTCCGGCCGGATTCTTCGTAGCCCCTTCGCCCACGCCCGCATCAAGTCCATCGACACCTCGAAAGCCAAGGCCGTGCCTGGTGTTCACGCCGTCGTCACGGCCGCCGACACCTTCGACGACGCCCGCTACGGACGTGCCATCGTGGATATCCCGGTGCTGGCGTCCGATGTCGTGCGTTACGTTGGCGAGCAGGTCGCGGCGGTTGCGGCAGACGACGAGGACATCGCTGATCGAGCGTTGCAGTTGATTGAGGTGGAGTACGAGGAGCTCGAATCGGTTCACGACCCAGAGGAAGCGATGACGGCCGCCGCGCCGCTGCTGCACCCGAACGTCATGAACTATCAGGGCCTACCCAAACCACTGGAAGCGCCAAGCAACAACTACACCACGTTCGATTGGTCGCAAGGCGACGTTGAGGCTGGCCTCGTGGCCGCTGACATCGTCGTGGAGAACACGTTTACGACCCCCCGCCAGCACCAGGGCTACATGGAACCTCATTCGTGCGTCGTGGACATCGACGCTGGTGGTCGCCTGCACGTCTGGGCTGGCAACAAGTCACCGTACCCCGCCAGGCGATTCCTCGCGATTGCGACTGGCTTGGAGCAGGACCAGATCGTGCTCCATCCCGTGACCATCGGCGGTGACTTCGGTGGCAAGGGCTCACCGCTGCCCATCCCCATCGCGCACATGCTGGCCAGGGCGACGGGCCGACCCGTGAAGATCGTTTTCGAATACAGCGAAGACTTGATCGCCGCGAATCCCCGCCACCCTGCCGTCATCCACATGCGAACTGGCGTCAATCGTGACGGCACCATCGTCGCCCACGACTCCATCGTGATCTTCGACAGCGGTGCGTACGCGGGCTACAAACCTGGTGGCCACCTGGGTGGTGCGGGCGCCGCTGCTGGCCCGTACAAGATCCCCAACGGACGGGTGGTCGAGTACCAGGTGTACACGAACAACGTCCCGTGCGGCTACATGCGGGGTCCGGGAGAGCCGCAGACCATGTTTGCAGTGGAGTCCCAGATCGACTGCGTGGCTCGGGCCATCGGCATGGATCCCGCTGAGATCAGGCGCAAGAACCTGATCACGGGCCAAGAGAAAGACACCATCGGCCGATCGTACAACGAAGCTCGATCGGTCGAAACGGTCGAAGCTGCCATTGGCGCGGCCGGCTACACGACAGACGTGCGGGTCGAAGGTAGCGTCCACATCGCCCAGGGCCTGGCTACAGGCGAGCGGGCCCAAGCGGGCGGCGAGACCCACGCATCGGTCACCCTCAACGAGGACGGCTCTGCGGTGGTGCACACTACAGTGTTTGAGCAGGGCACTGGTTCCTACACGGTGTTCCAGCAACTAGCCGCCGACGGTCTCGGCCTGCCCCTCGATCAGGTCACGGTTGAAGTTTGGGACACGGACAGCGCGCCGTTCGACTCCGGTATCGGCGGCGCACGTGTCACGCGCATGGGCAGCATCGCGATTCACGATGCTCTCGAACACACGAAAGACGAGCTTTTCAAAATCACGTCGGAGTTGCTTGGCTGGCCCGACGACAAACTCGCGGTGTCGGGTCACCTGGTAACCCGTTCCGACACGGGCGAGTCTGAGGACTGGCGCACGATCATCAAGCGCACCGGCGACCCGATAGTCGGGCAGGGCGAGACCAAGGACAACTCAGCTAACCCCTGGACATCGTTCACCACTCAGATCGCGGAAGTGGCAGTCGACACGGAGACGGGCCAGGTGCGCCTGCTCAAGCTGACTACCGCCCACGACATCGGCACCGTACTCAACCCCGTAGGTTTCTACGGACAGATCAACGGTGGTGCGGTCCAGGGCATCGGCTATGGACTCACCGAGGAGTTGATCCTCGACCACGGCCACGTGCAGACGACCTCCTTCGCCGACTACAAGCTCCCGTCCATCGCAGACATCCCCGAGTTGCGTACCGTGCTGTTGGAGCCGACCACAGGCATAGGCCCATACAACGTTAAGGGCATCGGTGAGCACTCCAACGCGCAGACGGCGCCCGCTATCGCGAATGCCGTTGAGGCTGCGGTTGGCGTGCGCATCCGCGACCTGCCCGTGACAGCAGAGAAGGTCTTCCGCGCCCTCCACGGGTAGCGGTCGCCTTCGATGCCTGACGACCCACCAGCAGATGCACCGGCTCCTGCGATAGAACGACGTGGTTGGGGGCGCACGTTCGAGTCCCTTTCCGTGCCGGAATTCCGGCTGCTCTGGTCAGGCTCATTGTCGTCGTACGCTGCTCTCCAGATGACCAACGTCGCACGGCCATGGCTCGCCTACGACGTCTCGGATTCCGCGCTTGCACTGGGACTGGTTGCGGCATCTCAAGGACTCCCTCAACTGTTCATGTCCCCGATCGGTGGCTTGGTGGCCGACCGATTCTCCAAGCGCATGGTGCTGCTGGCTTCAACGATGATCTTGATGATGACCGCTGTCGTCATGGCGATCATGGTGTACCTGGACGTGATCGAGGTGTGGCACCTCGCACTACTGTCCTTGGTTCATGGCGCTACCGTGCCGTTCAACCACCCCGTCCGGCAGGCGTACATCCCCTCGTTGGTGCCCCGCTCGCAGATGCCGAATGCCGTAGCGCTGAACGCCTCGGGGCGCAACTTGAACCAGATCCTAGGGCCTGCACTGGCAGGCGTGCTGTTGGCGATCGATCCCACTCTGGCGTTCACAGTCATCGTCGGATTGCACCTAATGACCATCGCTCTGTCGTTGCGATTGCCCCGGGGGGCTCCAATCGTGCGATCGAAGTTGAGCGCTGGTAGTGATCTGATCTTTGGCTTGAAGTACGTGTGGACGAATACCACCCTACGTACGTTCGTGGGCTTGGCGCTCCTTGGCGTGACACTGGGATTTCCATATCAGCAGCTGCTTCCCGTCTTCCAGAAGGAGGTCTTCGAGGTAGGGCCTGAGCGGTTGGGCGTAATGGTGTCGTTCTTGGGCATGGGCGCGCTATCGTCGTCGCTTATCGTGGCGTCGTTCTCGACACTGGTGCCCCGTGGCTATCCACAATTGCTGGCAGGCATCGCGTTCGGAGTAGGCCTGGTCGCCTTCGCCTCTGCGCCGTCGTTCGCCTGGGCGCTGCCCCTGCTTTTCGTCACCGGCTTCACGAGTCAGGCTTACACGACGATGAATTCAACGCAGATGATGCTTGCTGCAGACCACGAGTTCTATGGACGCGTCGCGAGCGTAAACATGATGACGAGGGCGGTGATGCCCATCGTCGTCTTGCCCTTCGGCGCCCTCGTGGACCTGTTGGGCGCGCGGATCACCGTAGGCACCGCAGGTGCCACATTGGCGGTTGCGGTCTTGCTGGTGGCCGCGCTCAAGCCCGCTCTCTGGAGGAAGCCTAGCCAGTGATGCCCTCACTCGCAGTGAGGCGCCCTGTATCTCACGATGAGGGAATTCCCCTCCCATCTTTGGGAGCCGACCCTCAAGTCACTACCGGCCTCTGGTGCCACACTAGGTAATGACGAGGCATGGAATCCCCCATACCCGCCTCGCTGTCCCCAAGCCGGGAGGCAAACGTGGCATACGCCGAGCAATTCTCTTTCTCCGAATCTATCAGTCATGCCGTAGCCGGATTTGAACAATCGTTCAGCACGCTGCTGGCCAACGTCTCGTCCGTAGTGGTCGCACCTGAGCACACGGTGCGTATGGCGCTTCTCGGACTGTTCGCACAAGGACACGTATTGGTGGAGGACCGTCCCGGCGTTGGTAAGACGCTGCTGGCCAAGACCATCGCGGAGTCCATAGAGGGAGAGTTCACTCGCGTACAGTTCACGCCTGACCTCCTCCCCTCGGACATCACCGGCGCCAGTATCTACAACTCCACGGATCACTCGTTCGAATTCGTGCCCGGCCCCGTGTTCACCAACGTATTGCTGGCCGACGAACTGAACCGCACCAACCCGCGTACCCAGGCAGCGTTGCTTGAGGCGATGGCCGAAGGCCAAGTGACGGCTGATGGCGTTACGCACAAGCTTCCCGAGCCGTTCATGGTGATAGCCACGCAGAACACGCTGGACAGTAGTGGGACGTTCCCACTGCCGGACACCGAACTCGATAGATTCCTGGTGCGCATCAGCATCGGGCTCCCGAGTGAGGAAGCCGAGATGGAGATCATCCTGCGTTCTGAGCACGGCAACCCCGAGGTTCGGCCCGTACTGCACGTGGATGAAGTGGTCGCGATGCAGCAGGCGGTTCGTGCGGTCGCGGTCGCTCAGCCCGTCCGGGAGTACATCGTGAAGCTCGCCAGCAGCTTGCGTTCGCATCCATCAGTTCGAGGTGGCATGAGCCCGCGTGGAACGGTCCAGCTTCTGCGAGCCGCGCAGACCTGGGCAGCCACTGAGGGTCGTGACTTCGCTACTCCCGGGGATGTGCAGACCGTCGTGGCTGCCGTACTGGCTCATCGCATACACGTGGATGACCGCGAAGCGGGCGCTGCTGAGGCGATCGTGCTGGAGACGGTTCGCCGCGTAGCGGTTCCGGTTTAGGGGCTCCACGAATGAGATTTCTGACCCGACGCGGGTTTGGATTCATCTTCGCTGCGGTCAGCCTCTTCGTTATCGGCGACGTGACACGGACCGGTTGGGTGCAGATCGCGGACGCCGTTTTCTGGGGGGCGATCCTCGCCTCAGCGTTGGTCGCGGCGATGTCCTCCGGCGGACTTCGCGCCACACCGCGCTTCTTCCTGAACTCCACGCCTGGGCAAAACCCTGGAACTGCCCAGGGGGAAACCGTTGGCATCGAAGCAGAGGTCATCAACCGCTGGCCGTTGCCGCGCTTTGGCGTAACGCTCAGCTTCAACCTATACGTCAACGATCAGCTCGTGACTCCGCACTCGGACCAGCGCCTGAAGTTGCACATGCCCTTCTTGGCTCCAGGTTCACGAACCGTGGTCAAGGGCTCCATGGTCACGAGCCGACGTGGGATGCACCGACTGGCTGATGGCGTCGCGGCGAGCGATGCCCCTTTCGGCGTGTTCAAGCGAAGCCAACCTCAGGTTGGAGAAACGGCGCTGATGATCTACCCCGCTCCTGTGGAGATTGAGCTTGGCCCCTCGCGGCTCGTCAACGCTGGCGAGCGCCCCAAGCCCGTCACTGCGCGCTCCGGCGAAGAGGTCGTGGGCTCTCGCCCCTACGTTGTGGGCGACTCCGCCCGCAGCATCCACTGGCGTAACTCCGCGCGCACTGGTCGCATCATGACCAAGGCATATGCCGCGACAGAGCAAGAGACTCCCGTGCTGCTGGTAGCCAGTGGCCCTATGTTGGATAAGACTAAGTCCGAAGAATCGCTAGACGACCGCTGTCGCGTGGCCGCTGGAGTCTCATTGGAGTCCGGCAAGAGTGGCGCGCCGCTGTCGATGCTGACCGGCAGGACGACGCAACGCGTGACCTGGGCCGAAACGCTGTCGCTGCTAGCCGCATTGACATCGGACACAGTGAAACCGATGGCTGAACAACTGACGTGGTTGGACCCAAGCGCTGCCGTCGCTGTAGTCGTCGATGTAGCTGACGATGAAAGCATCTCCGCGATGGTCGCCGAAGCCCCGAGGCTGAGTTCGTTGGACGTATGGCTGCTGGCTGAGCCCACGGACGAGCACCAGTGGCATGCAAACCGTGCCGCTTCCGCCCTGCGCGGCGTCGGTGCCCATGTGTCGGTTGTAGAGCGACCACTACCCGCGCCTGAGGTGTCGCGTTGATCCGCAAGCCAAAACGCGTACGGCTCCACCAAGAGCACGCAGAGCACGCGGGCGTCCTACGGGTGATCGCCGCCCTGATGGCCTGGGCTGCGGGCATCGCGTTGGGTATCGCGACAGGTGACTTGGTCATCGCACTGATCCTCACTGCTGTCATTACATCTGGTCATCTGGTCAGCTGGCGCACGCGATTGTGGCGCAGCGCCCGCTGGCAGATCATGCTGTTGGTGCCGACCGCCCTCGTTGCGGTATTGCTGGTGCCATCGCTACCGCAGGCATTCCAAGGAGACTGGCTGCACCCCATGCGCTACCTGCTGTTACTGCAGGCGCTGACCAGCTTCTACCTGCACAGTCGTGCGAGCTTGTATACCGCTCAGATGTTGAGCGCGATCGTATTGCTGGTCTCAAGCCAACTGGCTTTCGATTCCCTCTTCCTGACCTTCTTTTTCGCATTCTTCCTGCTCCAACTGGTGTTCCTCGCGTCTGCAACTCGTGTTGATGCTGTTCGGGGAGCGGTCGCTGTGCACAGTTGGCCGAACCGTGTGCAGCGGATGCTGTGGGGGGCCGCTGGTGTGGGATTGATAGCGGTTGCGAGCATCGGCGCGTTCCTCCTGTTGCCCTGGGGCAGCCTGTCTGCCGGCGGAGGCAACGGTTCGATGCTGCCGTTGACCGGTGAGGCCCGACCCGGATCAAGTGAAGGCGTACAGGACGGCCCAAGTGAATCGATGCCGCTCAGTGGGCCAGATGACCCAGCGCTCAACGATCCAGAAGAGATTCAGCAAGCCATCGACGAACTACTGAACAATTCCGACGGCAGTGATATCCCTGTTCCGAATGGAGAACTCGGCGGCTTGTTGGGGCAAGGGGGTACGCCTGGAATCGACGGTGCGCCCTCACCGTTGTTCGGAACCGAAGATGGCTTCGGAGGCGGCGTACCGGGAGACCCCGGCCCAAACGGTGAGATACCGAACCCGACTGTCATGCAAGTGCGCAGCCCGGTTTCGACCTACTGGCGTGGCCAAACCTATTCGGTGTTCGATGGCGAGCAATGGCTTCCTGACGGCGCGGTGCGCTTCTCGACGCCGACCCGCTCCGCGAAGGCTCGCTATCCGCAGACCTACTTCGTCAAGCAGCAGTTGCCCATGCCAGTGCTCGGGTACACACCGCTCGGCTGGCAGCCGGTTGGCGATACCAAAGCTCCGATCATCGAGCCTGGTGATGTCTATCGAGTGATTTCGGAACGACGCAACTTCCACCCCGCCGTGCTCAGCCGCGCCACCAGTGCGAACGTGATCAACCGCGGACCGGATGAATTCGTTTCCGAGTCGGTGAAGGAACTGGCCGCGCAGATAACGCTCGGCCGCTCCGGCGCGTTGAGCAAATCGCTGGCGATCACCCAGTTTCTGCGTAGCAACTACACCTACGCTGCGTCACTCGATCCGTTCTCGCCGCTCCAGTCCATCGAGCAATTCCTGTACGGCGATCACAAGCTTGGCAACGCGTTCGACTTCGCGGCAGCACAAACCGCGCTGGCTGTCGCCTCTGGCCTGGAGGCCCGACTCGTCACTGGCTATCTGCCCGGCGAACTCGACCCGCTCTCAGGGACTTACGTGGTGCGCGCCAGCGACGCCCACGCGTGGACTGAGATCAACTTCCGTGACCGCATCGGCTGGGTACCGTTCGATGGCAACCCTCGAGAAGACGGCCAAGCGAACACCACTACAACCCGCAATGGCGCCGCAGGCGCGGTGGCGAGCCTGTTCGACCAACGTGTCGGCGACCAGGTGCGCGACGCGGTCAAGATCGCCATTGAGCAGTCGCTCAGTTTTGGCGCGCGTGTCATAGGCCCTGCCGCCGTTGGTGTAGCAGTCGTTGCCATCGTGTTGGCGGTGCGTTGGCTGCTGGGCAGGCGCCGGCCGCACGTGCCCTACTCCTTGCTCGAAGCGGGGGGCCGACGAGACCTGATCAGGGCCTACGAGCGCCTGATGAAACAGGTCAGCAAATACGTCCCCCCTCGTTCCACAGATGAAACTGTTGACCAATATTTTGCTCGCGTTTCCCGCGAATTCCCTTCAGTTGGGGAGGAACTCGTCTGGCTGCGCGACAAGCTAAATGAAGTCGCATATCGCCCCAGTGAACCGAGCGCGGCCCACATGGCTGATGCTCGCATTCGCATGGGAGACCTGCGGCGAACGATCCGAACTGGGGCTGGCGGCTAGCTCATTATTTAGGAGGTGCCATTGTGCGTGCCAGGATCCTTGTTGCTGAAGATAACCATGTGAACGCTACCGTGTTCAGGCGTGCTCTGGCCCTGTTGGACTGCGAAGTTACGATCACTCGTGACGGAGCGCAGGCGCTGGAGGAACTAGAACGCCAAAGATTCGACATCCTGATCACTGACTGGATGATGCCGCAGATGGATGGCATCGAACTCATCCAGCGCGTGAGGGCCACCGCACGGCCATGGCCGTTTATGCTGATGGTCACCGCGATCGATTCGGCCGAGGCCAAAGAGCGAGCACTCGATGCAGGCGCGGACGACTACATGGCCAAGCCCATTGATGTCGTGGCCTTCCAGCGGATGGTGTCTGACGCCATCGCCCGGATCTCGGACACCGCTCCCATCAAATTGCCGCCGTTGCGACTGCTGCCCTCGCAAGCGAAGCCGGATGTGGTCGCCGTTGTCATCGCTTGCTCCACAGGCGGGCCGCAATCGTTGCCCAAGGCATTGGCGGGGATCCCCGCCAACGTGCCTGCTACGTTCATGGTGGTGCAGCATGCACCTGAATGGGCGCTGGAGGCGTTCTCCACGAGATTGAACTCCTCACTCGACTTGACCGTGATGCAGGCCGACGAGAACACCACTCCACTTCCTGGAACCTTGTACCTCGCACGCGGCGATCGCCACCTATCCATCTCTAAGAATGGACGACACCTAAAGCTGGACGACGCTCCGAAGGAGAATTACGTGCGCCCTGCGGCTGATGTCCTGTTCCGCAGCGCCGCCGCCGCTTATGGTGAGTTCTGCGTCGCCGTGATCCTCACCGGACTGGGGCGTGATGGAACGTTGGGTGCCGCGCATGTCGCGGCGGCGGGGGGGCGCGTGATTGCCGAGGACCCGGTCACAGCCAACATGCCGTTCATGCCCCAATCAGTGCTAGAGGTAGGCGTCGCCAAAGAGACGGTACCGCTGGCGGGCATGAGTGAGGCGATCATGAAGCACGTTATCGAGCTCGACCGAGCTCTCAGGATGCGCAAGGCGTCGTAGGCAACAGCGACGCCTGGTTTCTACCAGGCGTCGCGACTAACTAAGAGGCTTGCTGGAGGAGCGGCCGCAACTCCCCGATGAGCCGCTCCGCCTCGTTCTCAAGGAGCCAAACAGCGTCGCCAACATCTGAGAGTTGTCCTTCTCTGCCCATGTCTTCGACCCATTGCGCTGTAGACACCAGCTTGTCCGCGCCGAAAATCGCGGCAGAGCCCTTCAGAGAATGCGCTGCGTGGCGCAGCCCTTCTGCGTTACCTGTGGCGAATGACTCGCGCACCTCATTGAGAAGCAGGCCAGCCTCATCAATGAACGCGCCTGCGGCCTCCACCAGTAATTCTTCGTCATCCCCCAACCGAGTCAGGGTCGCCACTCGATCGAATACTGGCTCTGGCTGATCGGAAGTCAGCCGCTCGATTTCGGCAAGGAGCAAGTTGGCATCGATGGGCTTCGTGAGAAAGCCGTCCATACCTGCTTCCAGGCACTGCTGGCGGTAGGAGTCCATGGCATGGGCGGTCATCGCTACGATCGCCACCCTTCTGCCCGACTCCTCCTCGTTCTGCCTGATAGCGCGCGTCGCCTCTATCCCGTCCAAGATCGGCATCTGCAGATCCATGAGGATGAGGTCAGGCTGTTGCTTGGCGAACTCCACGGCCTGCGCGCCGTCCTCGACCACCGTCACCCGATGGCCAGCCTTCTCAAGGATTCGCGTAGCGACTCGCTGATTCACGAAATTGTCCTCGGCCAGAAGGATGTGTACCTGGTTGGGTGATTCGTCGGCCGGTGCGCCAGCTTCAGCGGTAGGCTGATGTGCTCCGTCGGCGACCGGAAGCCTGAGCGTGAGATGGAATGTCGTCCCCGCGCCAGCCTCGCTTTCGAGCCAGATCTCACCGCCCATCATCTTCGTGAGCTGTCCGGCGATGTTCAATCCGAGACCCGTGCCTCCGAATTCGCGTGAGGTCGAGCCGTCGGCTTGAGTGAACGCCTGGAAAACGAATTGATGCTTCTCTTCGGGGATCCCGATCCCCGTATCGGAGACGGCGAAGTGAAGGACGTCTGGGTCGGGGGTCGCGAGCAAGCTGATCTTGATCTGGCCTTCATGAGTGAACTTAACCGCGTTGCCTACGAGGTTGGACAAGATCTGGCGCACTCGCATCTCGTCACCCACGCGGAACACCGGCATGGCGGTGGGGAATTCACAGCTGATGCTGACACCCTTTTCCAAAGCCTTGGGTGTGAACAGTGCGTTGATGTTTTCCGCAGTCGCGTGCAGATCGAACCGGGCCAACTCCAATTCCAGTTTCTCAGCCTCGATCTTCGACACGTCTAGCAGGTCGTTCAGTAAGTGCAAAAGCACGTCCGACGACTCCTTGACGATGTTCAAGTCCTCGCGCTGTGGCTCGCTGAGTTCGTCCTGCAGCAGGAGATCGACCATGCCGATGATGCCATTCATCGGGGTCCGGATTTCGTGACTCATGTTGGCCAGGAATTCCCGCTTCGCGACGTTGGCGGCCTGGGCTTCTGCCGTGAGGCGTTGTGCCATAGCCAAGGAGTCTTCGAGCCGACCGTTCAACTCGCTGACCTCTTTGAGCTTCTGCTCGAGTTCCTTATTACGTTTGGCGAGCTCCCGGGCGAGCTTGCGTTCCTGCTGGAAGTGCGACTTGATCTCAGTCGCATAGATCTCAAGCTGGCGCTCTTTGATCTCTCCGAACGTCTTGCGTGGTTCGTTGGTCATGGGTTCCTCACAGGCGGACTCCTACCATTGCAGCGTAACGTCCACGGCATGGCGCCGCCTGTATGCCATCCTGAGCCGCAGTTGGGTGCGCTCACGCACAGAACCACCAAACAGTCTTGGCGTTACCAGCTTTCGCGTACCGTGAAATTCAGAGCGCGCGTGGAACGGTACGTTGTTCGTTGCTTGGCGTCGCAGCCGTTCGGTAGACTGCAAGGGTTACATTGTCTAGATATCCAATTACGCGAGGTGGCCAAAGTGGGCATGGATGACCAGATGCGAGAGCGCGTCGAAGCTGCCATTAAGAGCGTTGACGCACAGTACGTCGAAGTCCACATAGAGGAAGCCTCATCCTCTGGTATCCGCTATCGAGGGCGTGACCTCGAAGAGATAGGCCGTGGCAACGCGCTTGGCGGCAGCGTTCGAGCGCTCGCCGGCGGAGGCTGGGGATTCACTTCCTTCAACGATCTGAGTGACCTCCAGGCGAAGGTTCGTATGGCAGTCGATCAAGCGCGCATCGTCGGCGGCGAGCACATCGAACTTGCCGAAGTGCCGACTGTCGTAGACCACGTTCCGGCGCGTATAGCGCTGGATCCCATGAGCGTCTCGTTGCCAGACAAGAAAGCGCTGCTCGATCAGTACGTCGAGATAATGATGGGAACCAAGGGCGTTCAGAGTTGCAGCGTCAGCTACAACGACTCCAAGCGCCACATGGTCTTCGCCAACTCCGAAGGGTCGTACATCGACCAGGAACGCGTGGACGTCAACATGCGTTTGGCCGCCACTGCGCGTAATGGCTCAGAGGTGCAGCAATCGGGCACGAGCTTGGGCAGCCTCGGTGACTACGCCTTTGTGCAGACCTTGCACGAGGATGCGCAAGAGGTCGCTGAAAAGGCCGTCGCGCTTCTGAACGCGCCGACGATCAAGGGCGGCGAGTACACCGTCATCCTCGATCCGATCCTCGCGGGTGTGTTTATCCATGAAGCGTTCGGTCACCTCAGCGAGGCTGACCACATCTACGCAGAGCCCCGACTCCAAGAACTCATGCGTCCCGGTAAGTTGTTCGGTGGCAAGCACCTGAACGTCAAAGACGGAGCGACCGTTCCGCAGCCAACGTTGCGCGGCTCCTACCTCTACGACGACGAGGGCGTCCAAGGCCAGGAAACCGACCTCATCCGTGAGGGCGTGTTGGTCGGCCGACTGCACTCGCGTGAAACAGCGGCCAAGCTTGGCGAACGCCCCACCGGCAACGCCCGCGCGCTCAACTACCGCTTCGCACCCATCGTGCGTATGACCAACACGTTCATCGTTCCTGGCACCAACACGGTGGAGGACCTCTTCGAGGGCGTGGAGGACGGTCTGTACGTCAAGAACTGGTACGGCGGCATGACCAGCATGGAGATGTTCACCTTCTCCGCTGGCGAGGCCTACCGCATCCGCAACGGCAAGATCGAAGAGCTTTGCCGTCCGGTCATGCTCTCCGGCAACGTCTTTTCCACGCTTCACAACCTAGACATGGTCGGCAACGACCTCGGCATGAACGAGGGCGGCGGTTGCGGCAAGGCAGGGCAGGGCCCGCTTCCCGTCTCTAACGGCAGCCCCCACATCCGCATCCAGAAATGCTTGATCGGGGGGGCCTAGCCATCGCTACTCAAGCATCATCAGAGTCGCTCGTCGAGCGGATCCTCGCTGCCGCTGCCAGCCAAGGTGAGGAGGCTGAGGTCTTCCACGTCAGTTCCTCCAGCACGCCCGTGCACTTCGAGGCCAACCAGGTCAAAGCGGTCGACTCCAACGAATCGTCGGGCGCTGCGTTGCGCCTCATCAAGAACGGGCGTGTCGGGTTCGGCTCGTCCAGCGACCTGGGCAACATCGACTCCCTGATCTCCTCGGCGGTCGACACTTCGCCGTTCGGCGCCGAGGCGAAGTTCCAGTTTCCGGGCAAGTCCGATTTTCCTGACGTGCCCGTATTCGACTCCTCAGTGAACGAAGTTTCCCTTGAAGAGATGGTCGCGTTGGGCCAGCGGGTCGTCGACGAACTCCGAGCGTACTCGGACGAAGTACAAGTCGAGGGCGGCGTGTCCCGGTCGACATCCACCATCACCTTGCGGAACAGCCGTGGAGGCCAGTTCTCGTACCCACGCACCGGCTTTCGGATCGGCTTCGAGGGCACCGTCATCCGTGGTGAGGACATGCTCTTCACGTCCCACGGCCTATCCAGCGTCAGGCCCATCACCGACACCGCCGAGATCGTCGAAGAGATCATCCGGCAGCTCGAGTGGGCGAAACGGACCGCGACCGTCGAGACCAAGAGCATGCCCGTCATCCTCATGCCATCAGCAGTTCCTAGTATTCTGCTGAGCCCACTGTTGGCAGGTCTTGGCGGCAAGTCCGTGCTTCAGGGCACGTCGCCGCTGGCCGAGAAGCTCGGTGAGAAGATCGTCGACGAACGCTTCACGCTGATTGATGACTCCACGCTGCCGTGGATCCCTGCCAGCAGCCCCAGCGACGACGAGGGAGTCGCCAGTCGACGCCTGCCGTTGATAGACAAGGGTGTCGTCGGAACATTCCTCTACGACCTCCAAACCGCTGGCCTCGCTGGCACCCAGAGCACTGGCAGCGGCGAACGTGGACTCGGCTCCTTGCCGGGGCCATCGGCGGGTGTCCTCCTGGTTGGTGAAGGCGACACCTCGCTTGATGACATGATCGCCGGTATGAGCGAGGGGCTCATCGTCGAGGGGTTGTTGGGCGCGGGGCAAAGCAACGTGCTCGGTGGCGATTTTAACGCCAACATCTTGCTGGGCTACAAAGTCGAGAACGGCAATGTCGTGGGTCGAGTGAAGAACACGATGCTCTCAGGCAACGCCTACAAAGCGTTGAATAATCTCATCTCCGTAGGCAGCAACGGCCGTTGGGTGCGTGGCGGGTTGTTTACTCCCGCGATTGCTCTGGCCGATGTGTCGGTCTCCGCGAACGGATAACGTTTCAATGTCGCTTTCGGAATACATGGAAGAGTTGCGAAACCTGGATCACGAGGTCACCTCGGCGGGCTTGGAGCAACTGAGTGGCCTGGTTGGCGACGACGACAGAACGTTCAAGAGCGCCTGGGGTGCCATCCCCGCCGAACGTCGGCTCGAACTTGTTGGTCGCCTCGTTGATTTGGTCGACGATAACGCTGAACTCGATTACCACTCGGTGTTCTGTCACGCCCTAAGTGACGAGGAACCGGGGATTCGTGAGCGTGCCACGTCCGGGCTCTGGGAGACCGATGATCGCCGAACCATCCCACTTCTCGTCGACCGACTAGAACACGACTCCGTTGATGAGGTGCGTGCGGCCTCCGCCCAGGCGCTCGGGCATTTCGCCGTCCTGGCTGATCGTGGCAAGCTCGCGCCCCGTGATGTGACCCGTGTCTGGGAGGCACTCAAGGCCTCTGTCGACGACGAAGACGAACCGATCATGGTTCGGCGGCGGTCGCTGGAGTCGATCGCATCTTTCCGCGCTCCTGAAGTCAGGTCGTGGATACAGTGGGGCTTCGACCACCCTGAAGCCATGCTACGGCAGAGCGCACTGTTCGCCATGGGGCGTAGCGGTGACCTAGCCTGGATGGAAATCGTCCTCGGCGAGATGGAAAGCGATGACCCCGCCATGCGCTATGAAGCAGCGAACGCTGCTCGTGAGTTCGGCGAGGAGGACGCGCTGCCTGCGCTTACTGACCTGATCCACGACATCGACTCGCAGGTTTCACTATCGGCGCTACACGCGATCGCCGGTATCGGCGGTTCCAAGGCTCGTGGACTATTGCGCACTTACGCGAATTCCGCAGACGACCCTGTCGTCCAGGACGCCGCTGCCGAGGCGCTTGAAATATTGGAGGCGGACGCCGCTGATTTCTCCATGATGAAGCTGCCTGGCGAGCCTGAGCTAGATCAGGACCAGGACCCGGATCAGGACGAGGACGACGACGATGACTTCTAAACTATCGATCCGCGAGGCAATGTCGGCTGGCGGTGTGGTCTACCGCGAAGATGCAGGCGCGCTATTGATCGCTCTCTGCGGTCGCACACGCACCGGAACCTGGAATCTGCCCAAGGGAACGCCTGACGACGGCGAAACGGTCGAGCAAACGGCACTTCGGGAGGTTCAGGAAGAGACCGGACTGGAAGTCGAGATCGAGAGCCAGTTGGGCCACATCGAGTACTGGTTCACTCGGGAATCGAAGCGCTTCCACAAATTGGTGCACTTCTTCCTGATGGGGGAGCGTGGTGGCAGCTTCGACCTGCATGACCCCGAGTTCGACGTAGTTGAGTGGTTCCCCGCCGTGCAGGCGATACGGTCATTGACGTTCGAGACTGAGGCCGACATCGTTCGCCGTGCGATCGAGGCGTTGGCCACCAGGAGTTCGGGTGATGTTTGAGGTTGACGGCGTGATCGTGGGCACGAAAGTGGTGCTGCGCCCAAAGCAGATCGAAGACGCTCCAGATGACCACCGCTGGAGGCAGGACGCCGAGCTTGCCGAACTCGACGCTGCATCACTGCTACGTCAGGGGCTAGATGATTTCACGCACGATCTCGCAACTGAGATCAAATACCCCACGCCATGGGTCAAGCGGTTCGGGATCGATAACCTGGAAGGCCGACACATCGGCAATTGCATGGCCTACGACATCGACTCCATCAGCGGGCAAGCGGAGATTGGCATCCTCGTTGGCGAACGCGACCACTGGGATGGCGGGTATGGACGCGAGGCATTCAAGCTGCTGATCGACGAGTTGTTCAAAACCGAGTCGATGAGCAGACTCTACCTACACACGCTACGGTGGAATGCACGGGCGCGTCGCGCGTTCGCAGGCTGCGGGATGCGCGAGGTGGGCCCTGATCCTCGTGGCGGCCACGACTTTATTCTCATGGAAATCACCAGGGCCGAGTGGGGCGCACAGCGCCAACAGGAATTCCAGCGCACGGAAGAAACCAACAGCGCCGACTAGCCGCGTGCGCTAGTGCGTTGGCAACGCGACGACCGCCTCACCAGTCGTGGTCACGCTCCCCGCACCGTTGGTCATCGCGATTTCACATCGCACCGTCCGTGCTGCCTCATCCTTCTCGACGACCTTCGCTGAGCAAGTCAGCGTGTCGCCGGGGACATCCATGTCACGGTATCTGACCGAGAATGATTGAAGCGATCCCTCTGCACCCATCCAGTCCGTCACCACCTGAGCGATCCAGGCACTCTTGAGCGCGCCGTGGATGATCACGCCGGGCAATCCCTGGGTGATCGCGAAATCCTTGTCATAGTGAATCTCGTAGAAGTCGCCTGACGCGCCCGCATACTGCACGAGCTGTCGGGGAGTTGGCCGCTTGACCAGCGCCGGGAGCTCGAAGCCAACGTTGATGTCGTCGATGAACGGCTGCTCACTCACGCTGGCACCCCCATTCGGATCACTGTGTTGCGTTGTGTTGCTACTGTTTCGCCGTGCTGGTTCACGTACTGAGTCACGTACTCCGCGATGAGCATGGCCCCCATCTTTCCCTCACGCTCCTTGATCGAGTCGAGCGTCGTAGCTATCTCTACGGTATCGCCGGTGTGCACCGGAGTGCCATAGATCCACTCGCTACCGCCGTCCAGCGCGCGTGGCACTGAATCAGCGTCGGGCAGGTCGGGCACCGCGCGCCCCAGCGACCTCAGGAACGTTGGGGGGGCGATGTCGGGGTACGCAGGATTCGCGTCGCCGATGGCCTCTGCGAACCGCAGGACGGCGCCTCGTTCGATCGCCGCGGTCTGGCGTTCCCCGACCTTGCCGACGGCGGCTTGCATTGCGGAAGTGATGATTGAAGGGGTGGTCATGATTGCAACTCCAGGCTCGGAGCCTAGGGGCTGATATGAGTGAGTGTCAAGCTGTTGGATGCCGCCAAGAAAACACGATGAATTCTCACCCAGAAGGATGGTTGACAGCACCATGGTGCGGCTGTAACGTTCCAATGTCAGTTGAGCCACATTGCCAGCAAAGTGGCATTTGAGCGATTGAACAAGAGATCCAAGACGGTAAACGGTGACGCTGGGCCTCTCCAGTCCCAACACTCCGTAGTACCGCCCATCAAGCCCTTCCTATTCGGAAGGGCTTTTCTTTTGAAGAACTACCGGGACTATGCCTAGGGTTCGTCCGCACCATGCTCGAACTCTAGGTTCACTGATACCCAAACATTGCCTGTGGCGGTACGGAAGTACGCACCTGTTGATTGCGGAGGCGAAGACAACGCACGCAGCAGGTCGATCAGATTCCCCGCCCGGTACTGCGCGTCCACGTCTATCTCACTGATGACGTCCACGTCGCGCACCCGATGGACGGTGCCCTCGTCTCGATCCTGCGGTGTCGGGGGCGTGCCGGAACGCACCGCCGCCCAACCTGACCGCGTGACGTCGACGCAGGCTTGCTCCAGCTTCACGCGCAGCGACTCGCCCGTGTCCCACGCCTCGACCGTTACCCGCAGGCGATCCACGATCGGCCCCGTGTCCACGCCGTCATCCATGTAGTGGAGCGTCGCCCCCACGGGTGTGCCATCGAGAATGCTCCAGATCTGAGCGTTGCGGCCTCGGTTGTAGGGCAGGTAGCCAGGGTGAACATTCACGACCCCACGAGGGAAAAGCGTGAGTATTGCTGGCTTCAAGATCACGCCGAACAGCGCAGAGAATCCTATGTCAGCGTTGACCTGTCGGAGAGCCTCGATCGAGCCCGGTTCTCTGAGAGCACTTCCGCTCAACACCAACTCTGGCGGAAGTCCGCTCTCCGCGATCAACTCATCGCCCAACCTGCGCTCATTCTCATCGTGAAGAACCAACGCAACGACCTGCTCGCCTTCGGCTTGCAGCAAGCGAAGGACATCAAGGGCGACCGGGCCATTTCCGAAGTAGACGATACGCATAGCTCTCGACGCATCGTACCGCAACTGACCGCGCCCGCCTGTATAAGGCGCCGCGCCGTTCACAGCTTTTTCACGCAGCAGTCCGTCCCTCTTCACGGCGCTCGCACGGTCTTGGGGGAGGATGGGATGCACGTTCCGGTTACGACACGCCGTACACGACAGGGAGGTTCATATGCTGACCAAAGAGATGAACGACCGTTTGACCAAGGTAGGCCCAGGCACGCCGATGGGCGAGCTCATGCGCCGCTACTGGCACCCCATCGCCGGAAGTTCCGCCCTCAACGATGACACGCCAACCAAAGAGATTCGCCTGCTGGGAGAGGATCTCGTCCTGTTTCGTAGTGCTGCTGGCAAGATCGGCCTCATCGAGCCGAGTTGCCCACACCGCAAGGCGAACATGTCCTACGGGATTCCTGAACCCGAAGGGATTCGCTGTCCATACCACGGCTGGTTGTTTGACGAGACTGGCGCTTGCGTGGATCAACCATCCGAACCTGCTGGCAGTCGCTTCAAGGACAAGGTGCGGATGAAGTCCTACCCGGTTGAAGAGCTTGGGGGTTTGATCTTCGCGTATATGGGGCCGGCGCCCGCGCCCGTATTGCCCCGCTACGACATCCTAGTTTGGCCTGGAACCCGCAAGGCGTGGGCGGTTGAATTGCCCTGCAACTGGCTCCAATGCCAGGAGAACTCCCTAGACCCGATCCACTTCCAGTGGCTGCACCGCTACTACGGTGGCTGGGTGATGAACCGCAAGATGCCCGCGGATCAACGTGACCAGTTCAACCGCGCAACGGCATCTCGAGGCCAGGCCCACAAGCTCATCGGCTTTGAAAAGACCGACTACGGTGTGATCAAGCGCCGGTTGGTGGGTGACGAAACCAAGGAAGACGAGTGGTGGAGTATCGGGCACGCGGTCTTGTTCCCGAACATCCTGCGCGTCGTGAATAACTTCCAGTTCCGCGTGCCGCTTGACGACACGCACACGTTGCACTTGGTGCTGGAGCACGAGCACGCCAAGCCTGGCGAGACGCCGGATTCCTACGTGCCCTACACCGAGCATTCCGTGTACGACGAAAAAGGTCGCTACCGTGACGACTACGTGCTCGGCCAAGACCAGACAGCGTGGGCGATTCAAGGCCCCGTCTCGGATCGCACCACAGAAGCGCTGGGTGCTACCGACGTCGGCATCATCCTGTTCCGCCGCATGCTGGACGAGGAGGCGCGCGTGGTCGAAGAGGGCGGTGACCCCATGAACGTGCGTCGCGAGGATGAAGAGATCATCATCCTGCCTGTGGAGCACTACCAGTACCCCGGATACGAAGGCACCGGCGGCCCGTTCAAGGCCCATGCTCCGCGTGACCCCGATGTCGTCGCTGTCCTATCCGGCAGCGGCACAGATCTACCGGAGCAGGAAGCGCTAGGCAAGGCCACCGTCACCGAGATGTCCTAAGCGCCCACCGGCGATATCGGACGCGACAAATCCGATACAGAAGGGCCCCGGCTGATCAGCCGGGGCCCTTCTTGCGTTACCGTTCTTTTTGTTGCGGCTACCTGGCCTCATCTTTCAGATGAAGTGGGCAACTGATCCCTAGACCGAAGAACTACGCTTCCTCGACGACCAAGACCTGAGCGTTGAGTTTCTTCGCGTTCTCGTCCTGCTCGGGCATCTCGACAACTTTGTAAGTCTTGTCGGTGGTGATGCTCTCACCAACCTTCGGTGCTGCATCCACGTTCGTCTCGTCGATGTACGTGCCATCGTCTGCGACTAGCCAAACCAACATAATCTAGCCTCCTGTTCTGCAGGCCAGGCAGTGGGCCCGGCCCCATAGCTCACATTTTCATTGCGTCGATACGCATCATCCTCTACAAGCCGGTCAAATTCCAGCCCTAGCCCGCTACCCGCCGACTAACACGTTTGCGGAGCGCCCGGTGGCACCGTAGAATCTACCTGTCGCCCGCAACGGCGGCAGCACCAGGTCAGTGACACCACCGCGTGTCGCTGAAACGCGCAGGAGTGTAGCTCAGCCTGGTAGAGCAACGGTCTCCAAAACCGTTGGCCGAGGGTTCGAATCCTTCCACTCCTGCCATTCAATCCAAGCCGACGCCCGAAAGAAGGCCCGAAGCGCTCAGCGCTCTGGGCCTTCTTTATTTCTGCTATCTGGTCGTTAGCCTGGAGATCGCGCATCAAGTCGGCCACTTTCAGCCACGCCTGGCCAGGCGCTCGCGCACCTCGAGTTGATGGCGCTTTCAACAGCATTGCCGCCGCTTCGCCTTGCATCACCGTCGGCGCGCGGCGGAACTCTTCAAACGCGCTAATGTTCCTCAACGGATAAAGACCGCGGCCTCTGGACGACTCCCCACAGCCTAGACTGGCGGCCCACCGATGCTGTATACAAATCAACGAATATCTTGCGCCCGCTCCGCGAGCGCTCTACCTATGGAATCTTGACGGATGAGCTTGTTGCAAAGAAGGAGCCGCAGATGAAGCAACGATTACTCGTGACAGCGTTGGTGATGGCACTTGCG
>ERZ890510.132-NODE-132-length-61709-cov-17.474860_pt1 | contig 61709 bp, 56 predicted proteins | sample MGYA00521265_ERZ890510 | MGnify/ENA primary metagenome ERZ890510 (study PRJEB32303, sample SAMEA104408624) | aquatic metagenome | biome: Brackish water; feature: Chemocline; material: water | place: Baltic Sea | collected 2014-10-26T21:54:00 | depth 110 m ... | reverse complement strand
TTGAGTAGTCCATCCAACTATCGTTGCTGTCGAGTCGTTCGAACCAGCATGGACGATAATCGTAGCATCGTGACGATCTCGTGATCATAACCAACGGGCAATTTTTGGTGATCGCCTATATGCTCGCTGTAATAGTTCGTTCTACATCGTATTGAGCAGTTAAAAGTCGGTCCTTTGAAATCAGATGCAAAAGATGGTGTATTTCGAGTTGTAGTGCCCGATGACGATCCGGCGGTATTCGCCGATTCTGCAGCGATGGCTAGATTACGACGCATTCCGAACGTTGAGGTTAAGTCGTTTACAGAACGTCCAAATAATCCGTACACGCTCATCGACAGAATCTCTGGTGCACACACATTGATAGTTGCTCGTACAACTACAAAGGTGACGAATACGATACTCGAATCTGTCACTCCGCAACTCAAACACATTGCGATCTGGGGAACGGCTGCGGACCACATAGCGTTAGAAGCCACCCGTCGTCTCGATGTTGTGGTTACGAATACCCCTAACACAGCGACTGTCGCGGTGGCAGAGCATGCCTTGGCCTTGTTGATGTCTTTGGCTCGAAAGATACCGCAGCTCGATCTCAGGGTGAGAGACGGAGAATGGCCTGGAGGACAACTTACCCAGTTAGCGGGGAAAACTCTGGGAATTGTAGGAACAGGTGCGGTGGGTATTCGATTAGCTCGAATTGCCGAGGGGATCGGAATGCGGATTTTGATGAGTTCGCTCAGTGAATCAAGCAAAGCAACATCAATCGATGAACGTTCGAACAGGACTGAGGTAAGTTTTTCAGAGTTGTTGGCGAGCGCTGATGCCATTTCAGTCCATGCTCGGCTAACCCCACAAACGCGTTCAATGTTCGGTCCGGCTGAATTCTCGCGGATGAAACCCACGGCATTATTCGTGAATACGGCACGTGGGCAGTTGGTGAATAGCATGGCGCTCGCCGAGGCTCTCGCTAACGAAACGATTGCTGGCGCAGCGCTTGATGTTTTCGACAATGAGCCACTTGATCGGAATTCGGTATTAACTCGTCTTCCTAACGTGATATTGACTCCGCACATCGCTTCAAACACTAGCGAAGCGCTTACAGTTTCGCTGAACATGGTTGTCGATAATGTGGTCGATTTCTTGCAGGGTCGCGTACGACATAGGGTCGGCTGAACGGTCGTCTAATCACTAAATGAATGACCATTGGGCTTGCCTAAATGTTGACATCGGCAAAACTGCCTTCATATAATTCTTGCGCTATGTTTTGAGTTGTCGAGTGAACACTCGTTGATTAATTGCGCTATTTGTGTGCAATTTAAAAAACCGGCTGATCTCAACGATTACCTCAAAACTGGAACATGACGTGGTGTTTGGATTTTGATCCGGGCGCCTGACAAAGACCCAATTGCGGGTCATTGCACGTCTGAGGAGGAAATTCATTGTTTAAGACAAACAAGATGAAGCTCATAATTGGGCTTCTGATTGGTGCATCAATGGCAGCTCTCGTCGCTTGTGGTGGTACAGAAACCATTACAGTCGTTGAAACTGTTGTTGTTAAAGGTGACACTGTAGAAGTCATCAAAGAAGTCAAGGGTGACGACGTTATCGTTGTTGCTACTGCTACTTCAGTTCCGGCGGCTCAGCCAGACGTACCTGAAGAGCTGATTTCAGCACCAGACACATCCACACCTGCTGGCACGGCTGTAATCGCCGTCAACAGCAGCGACATGGGTGCACAGAACGGACTGAACGAAGCTGGCTCTGGCGACGGTCTAAAGAACGTCGGAATTGCCGAAACTTTGTTCCGTCGTGCTCCAGATGACAGCACATTGAACTGGATAGCGAACGGCTTCACTATTGCGTCGGACCTGTCCAGCGCAACTGTGAAGATTCAGCAGGGAATCCCTTTCCAGGTTGTTGACGGCTTTGACGCCGGCGACCTAACAGCACACGACGTTGCGTTCTCAATGAACAACGCCAACAGCGTGACAACTCCTGAGTCCATTCATGGACAGGCTGGTGATTTCGCCGGTCTCTGGGGTGAGTGGACTGCTGTTGACGACGAAACTGTTGAGTTCAACTTCAATTCGTATGACTCGACTTGGAAAGACGACTTCGTCAACCAGTCAGGTCAGGCTCTCTCAATTTTGTCGAAGAAAGCTTACGACGAAAAAGGGAGCGACTGGGTTCGTGACCACGTTGTCGCAACTGGTCCTTACCAAATCGAAGAATGGCTTCGAGATGAGTCATACACGATCGTTAACCGAGAAGGCACTCACTGGAACAGTGATCTAGAGCCAAAGACCGATCGAGTTCAGATTATTCAGGTAACTGAAGCAATCACTCGAACATCGCTTCTGCGAACCGGTCAGGTTGACATTGCTCATCTAGAGCCTAAAGACGCTGCCAAGTTCGACTTGACAGAGTTCACCCAGACAACCTCGGGTGGTGCGGTGCAGCTTGGTATTTTCTTCGCAGGTAACCTGTGGGAAGACGTTTATGCTGGTGGAGACCTCATAGGTCAGCCGCTTCCAACTAAGGCAACTTTTGTTCACGACTTGGCATGGATTGGCAAGCCTGGAACATCACACGGTGCAGATGACCTAGAACAGGCCAAGACTGTTCGTCTTGCTCTGGCTCTCGCCATCGACCGTGACCTTGTAAACGACACCCTGCTTGCAGGCCTTGGTGCGCCAGTTTACGTTACGTACTTCAACGCAGCTTCGCCTAACTGGGACTCCAAGTACGAATACGCTTACGACCCAGACGAGTCTATTCGTTTGATCAATAGCCTTGATGCTGACTACCAGGCCGGTGGAGCAGGAAAAGATGGACCTCTAGGCAGCAACGCCTTTGAAATCTCCGTCTATGCTGGTCCTGAACTCGGTGGTGGCGCATCTATCACTGGTGAAATTGCTGACGCTGTAGCCGGCTTCTGGCAAGACATCGGTCTGGCGACGTTCTCACTGAAGTTCTCATACACGACCTTCCGACCTACTGTTGTTGGTCGAGCAAACACCCACCCATGGATCACATCTTGTGACAAGGGTAGGGCGTCTAACCCATGGCACTTCCCTAAGGGCCTTGTACAGACTTCCCTGACACGTGGTGGTTTTGCATGTGGTTTCGAATCGCCAGTCATCCTGGATCTATACCAGCGAATGGCGCAGGCTCCTGACACTGCAACTGCAACTCAGGCTGCTAACGAATACCTCGAGTACGTTCACGACCAGGTTCTTCAGCCTGGTGTTGTACACGTTCCTGACGCTTTCTACTTCAACAACAAAAAAGTAAAGAGCTTCCCAATGGATCTAGCTGCAGCTTCAAACCTCAACTCAATTTGGAACCTCGAACTCAAGTAGTTCGACTTCTAGATGATGTTGACTGTTTGAAACGGTTAGCGTAATACGACGAAGGGGCCCGTCATTTTTTTTTTGGCGGGCCCCTTCTCATTTAACTATGATCAATGTCTAAAACCATGCGATTTTCATGATTAGTTCGGAGGCAAGAACGGCGAAATATGCTAGTCTCAGTTAGTTCTTGTCACTCGTAGTTATCTTGTGGGATTCAAGGGAATCAATGCGGCGTTTTATTATTCGTAGATTTGTGTTTTCATTAGTCAGTATTGTGGTTGCGACCATGGCAGTATTTTTGCTGTCTAGGGCATCAGGCGACCCATTGCTTCTATATGCAACGTCGGGCTACGGTCTGACAGCTGAAAGTGAAGCGGCGCTTCGAAAGCGATTAGCGCTTGACCGCCCAGTCCCCGTGCAATATGCGCTTTGGCTCGGACGAACCCTCAAAGGTGACATGGGTGAGACTATTAGGGATCGTAAGCCGGTGGCTCGTGTGGTTCTCCAACGACTGCCTGCAACTCTTCATCTAGGGGCTACCGCGTTCATTCTTTCATTTGTGGTCGGTATTCCGCTTGGAATTCTGTCTGCGGTGAAACGCGGAAGTATTTGGGACTATCTCGGTAGATTCTTTGCATTGCTAGGGCAGGCGGTGCCTCAATTTTGGCTCGGCCTTGTATTGATAATGCTGTTTGCAGTGAAATGGCAGATATTCCCGGCGGGGCTCAAGGGCGACAATTTCTGGGATGTTAAATTCTTAGTGCTACCGACCATCACTCTGGCATCAGGTGGATTTGCGTTCTACATGCGGATCACTAGAACGGCGATGTTAGAAGTGCTTGATTCCGAGTACGTTCGACTTGCACGAGCCAAAGGTGTGGGCAACAACAAAGTAATTTGGAAGCACGCATTCAAAAATGCTCTGATTCAACCTTTAACGGGTATGACATTGGGATTGACCTTCTTCCTTACCGGCTCAGTTTTGGTGGAGAAAATTTTTGCTTGGCCTGGAATGGGCGAAATGGCTATCGTGGCTGTGAACAATAACGACTTCCCCGTACTGCAAGGCGTGGTGTTCTTCTTCACAATTTTGTTCGTCGGTATGACTTTCATAACCGACCTCTTGTACGCATTCATCGATCCGAGAATTCGGTACGAATAGTCCGACCCGAATTTACTAGACTAACGAGACTTAGTGCAGGCATATGGCTCAACAGGCTGACATTCAAATAACAGATACCGAAATCAACGTCGGTTCCAAAGAGGGCGCGCGTGCGAAAGCAAAACGTTCGTTACCTGCACAATTAATCTACTTCTTACGTCGATGGCCATTAATTCCTCTGATAATCATGATCGTTCTGGTTATTACAGGCATTTTTGCTCCGCAGATTTCCCCCGCTGATCCGATCGAGCAGTCGCTTTCTTTCAGGAATTTCCCACCAACATGGGGTGCTGCAAGACCTGAATTCAACACAGCCCCTAATCCTGCTGACTACGACTTGACAATCACGAAAGAAAAATCTGCGTTCAATCGAGCAAATAAAACTACTTTCCCGCGTAGCAAGTACGTTCTTGGTGCCGACAACTTAGGGCGTGACGTTCTGTCACGAGTTATCCACGGTGCAAGGGTTTCTCTGAAGGTAACGGCTTATGCTCTGACTTCGGGAATTATCATCGGTTCACTGATGGGCATCGCCGCAGGGTATTTCGGTGGATGGACTGACGAAATATTAATGCGATTCGTCGACATTTTCCTGGCCCTACCGTTCATTTTGATAGCACTAGTAATTGCGCAACTGTTCTTAACTTCAGGAGGTGCGGCCGAAGGGGTCGTGATCTTACTGATCGCTCTGGTCGCATGGACTCCGTTCGTGCGGCAGGTTCGAGCTGACGTGCTGACGATTCGTGGGCAGGAATATGTGCAGGCAGCGAAGATTTCCGGTGCGTCTCATATCCGTATCGTTCTCAAGCACATCTTACCTGGAACATTCAGCACGATTCTTGTGGTTGCTTCACTACGTGTTGGTCAGTTGATCCTCACTGAGTCGACTCTGTCGTTCCTTGGTGCAGGTATTCCAGACCCAATCCCAGCGTGGGGTAAGAGTGTTGCTGACGGACGACAGTTCATTGAAGAGGCTTGGTGGATTTCGTTCTGGCCTGGATTTGCGATCTTCTTGGTCGTGATGGCGTTGAACTTCTTCGGAGACTGGCTGCGAGATCGACTCGACCCACGGTTGCGTCAGCTCGACTAGTAATGGTTTGTAGAAATTCATGAAAAGGCGTCTGACTCATCCGGCGCCTTTTTTGTTGGTAAATATCGTCATGGTTCAACGGAGATAGTTCAGAAGTCGAACAATGTTGGAGCTATAATCGCGTCGCTACTTCAGCGGGGTTGTTTCTCAATTCTCTAATTTTCGTTTCCACAATTTGAAATCAATTGTTATTTGAAGGATTCAAAGTAATGTCAGTCGGGTTTGTTGGTCTTGGTTACATGGGACAGGGAATGGTGAACAACCTCCTCGAAAAGGGCGCAGATCTGACGGTCTTCACGCGGACTCAATCGAAGATAGAGGCCATGATCGATCGTGGAGCCAAAGGCGCTACTTCAGTCGCTGACCTCACGAGCAAAGTCGACGCCGTTTTGGTTTGCTTGCCAGACGTAAAAACCTCCCGCGACCTGCTACTAGGCGAAGATGGCGTTATCGCAAATGCTCGACCAGGTCAGGTGATCGTTGATCATGGCACGGTCGACATCGCTACTTCGAGGGCGTGTGCCGAAGCCGCAGAGGCTAAAGGCGCTCACTTCCTAGACGCACCGATCTCTGGTGGTCCTGGTGGAGCGGCAGCTGGAACCCTTTCGATCATGGTTGGCGGAACCGAAGAGGCTTTCGAGTTGGCGTATGAACATTTCTCGAAAATGGGAGCCAACATTAAACTGATGGGCGCTACAGGCGCTGGTACAGCTATGAAGCTAATAAACCAGCTTTTAGTCGGAGTGCACACTGTGGCAGCAGCGGAAGCGTTCGCTCTGGCAAACTCGGCAGGGGTTGACGTTCAGATCGCAGCCGACCTACTCGGTGTCAGTTGGGGCGGCAGTACTATGGTCGAGCGAAACGCTCCGATCACTGCGGCAAGAGACTTTCCAGACTCGGCCGCTCCGCTTCGTCTAATTTACAAAGACCTTGGAATTATCGATCAGCTTGCCCAGACCGAAGGCATTTCGCTGGAGCTCGCAGCGAAAGCGTTCGAGATGTTCCAGACCATGATGGATCAAGGTAAGAACGAACACGACATCTCGGGTGTACTCGAGTTAGTCGAAGAGCGATCGAAAAAGAACGTTTAGACCGTACTGTCACACAAATCTAACTTGAGATATCGTCTCTTATTAGATTCTTTCCGACTCACACTTTCACAAAAATATAGGAACTCGTACGAATGGCTACCCACAAGATCGCGATCATCAAAGGTGATGGAATCGGTGTCGACGTTGTAAACGAAGGCATCAAGGTTCTCGATGCTTTGGCACCGAAGTACGGAATTACTTGGGACTACACAGAGTTTGACTGGGGTTCCGACTATTACTTCGAGCATGGCGAAATGATGCCTTCGAGTTCTCTTGAGACTCTCGAAAGCTTTAAGGCTGTATTTCTTGGAGCAGTTGGACATCCTGATATTCAGGACAACATCACTCTCGACGGGCTGCTGCTCCCTATCCGCCGAAAGTTCGACCAGTACATCTGCCTACGACCATCGGTGCTGTACCCGGGAGTAGAGTCGCCGCTCTCAGGCAAGAAGCCATATGACATTGACCTCACGGTAATTCGAGAGAACACCGAAGGAGAGTATTTGAATATCGGTGGTTTCGCATATCACGGGACACCGAACGAAGTAGCAGTGCAGACAGCGGTTTACACTCGCAGAGGGTGTGAACGAGCTATTCGTTACGCATTCGACCTTGCTCGTGAGCGTGGCAAGAAAAACCATGTCACATCGATCACTAAGTCGAACGCTCTTGGCTACATGACCATTTGGGACCGGACCTTTGCTGAGGTCGCCGAAGAGTACACAGACATCGATTCAGATTCACTCTTGATCGATGCAGCCTGCATGGATCTTGTTCGTCGTCCTGAGATGTTCGATGTGATTGTCGCCCCAAACCTGTTCGGTGACATCGTTACCGATATCGGAGCGATCATCACCGGCAGCATGGGACTTGCTTCAAGCGCAAACATTAATCCAGACACTTCGGTTCCATCGATGTTCGAGCCAACCCACGGATCGGCTCCCGACATTGCAGGGCAGGGAATTGCTAACCCGATGGCGCAAATTCTTACAGCAGCAATGATGCTCCGGCACCTTGGCGAAAACGCTGCAGCGACTGATGTTGATGATGCAGTGCTCCAGCTACTCGAACAGGGTGAAACACTGACACCAGACCTCGGTGGCTCTTCAACAACCGAGCTTGTTGGTGATGCGATCGCACAATTAGTCTCCAAGTAGACGCACTCACCGAATTATCAGACCGTCGACAGGATAGATAAAACTATGGGCATGGATCCATTCGCTAAAATTCAGATTGGCAACACAGGGGTTTCGGTTCCGAGGCTTGGCCTTGGCACTGCGCCTCTGAGCGGAATGGTCTTGGGTGACGGCCTGATCGATGTCACAGCCCATGACGAAGCTGTAAAGATAATTGACAGGGCGCAAGAACTCGGCATCTCGTACGTCGATACAGCGCCTTTGTACGGCAATGGACGGGCGGAAGCTAGGCTAGGCAAGTCTCGCTACGCAACGGCAGATAGAGATTCATTTGTTATCTCGACGAAGATAGGTCGCGTGCTTGATCCAATCGCGGGTGGGATGTCGGCAGAAGATGATCCCGATGGCATTGGCGATCTTAACTCGGTCAACTCATGGACACGCGAAGACGTTCATCGTTCGATCGAAGAGAGCCTAAAGCGGCTCAATATGGATAGCATCGAGATTATCTACGTTCACGATCCAGATGTTGAGACTTACGGAGAAGAACAGGCGCTGAACGAAGCATTCCCGGCTTTGATCGAATTACGAGAGCAAGGCGTCATAAAAGCCATCGGTTGCGGGATGAACATTTGGGACATGCCTCTCAAGTTCATTCAACGGTTCGACCTAGACATCATTTTGCTCGCCGGCCGGTACACGCTGCTGGATCATTCTGGTCTCGATGAATTCTTGCCTGCCTGTGTCGAACGCGATGTGAAGATCACAATTGGTGGACCTTACAACTCGGGAATTCTGGCTCGCGATCTATCGAAGCCAGTCACATTCAACTACGAGCAAGCCCCCGCCCAATTGGTTGAACAAGCCCGTAAATTGACTGATATCTGCGTAGCGCACGGTGTCAATCTTAAGGCAGCTGCTCTTCAGTTCGTTCTAGCTCACCCTGCGGTAGCCACTGCAGTACCCGGTGCGCAGTCGACCGATGAGCTTGAGCAAAATATAGCGATGGTTCAGCAAGACATTCCGTCTGCCGTTTGGAGCGACATGCGTTCTGCCGGGTTGATTCCAGATAACGCTCCGACTCCTGAATAAGGCATACGGAAACCCGATCATCCGGTGTGGAAACCGGCGTTGTGTCCTGCAGCTTCGACGTGAGTTTCAACCGGCGTTTTTCCGATAAGGAAGTCGAAATCGCAGCCGTCTTGCGCTTGGGTGATGTGCTGTGAGTACATCTTCCCGTAACCACGGGTGAATCCACCGTCGATCGCTGGTTTAGGCAGATTCGCACGGCGACGTTCAAGCTCGGCTACATCAACATTCAGATCGAGTAATTTTGCCTCGACGTCTAACGTAATCATGTCGCCGGACTGAACAAGCGCCAATGGGCCACCAATGGTCGATTCAGGGGACACGTGCAACACGATCGTACCGAACGCAGTTCCGCTCATTCGGGCGTCGGAAATTCGCACCATATCTCGCACGCCTTCGGCAAGCAGTTTCTTCGGTATAGGAAGGAATCCAGCCTCTGGCATGCCGGGTCCGCCAACTGGACCAGCACCCTTCATCACGAGAATATCGTCCTTGGTCACATCCAGATCAGGGTCATCGATCCTGTTTTTCAGATCAAGCGGATTCTCAAACACGATTGCTCTGCCGGTGTGCTTCAAAAGCTCAGGCGAGGCTGCTATGTGTTTGATCACGGCTCCATCGGGAGCGAGCGAGCCCTTCAGTACGGTGAGCCCGCCTTCTTTGGCGAGTGGGTTCTCTAATGTAAGAATCACATCATCGTTGTGACATTCAGCATCGGCGATATTTTCGCCTAGGGAATCGCCAGTGACAGTGAGGCAGTCGAGATTGAGAAGACTCGACATCTTCTTCAAAACCGCCTCAACACCACCTGCATAGTACAAATCTTCCATCAGGTACTTACCACCGGGTTTCAGGTTGACGATTACTGGTGTCGATTCTGATAGTTCGTTGAATCGTTCCAAAGGCAGTTTGATGCCTGCTCGACCCGCAATCGCTGTGAGATGGATGATCGCGTTCGTTGAACCGCCAGCGGCGAGAAGCATGCGGATCGCGTTGTCGAAGGCGTCTTGAGTGAGGATGTCTGACGGTCGGATGCCTTTACGAACCAGATCAACAGCAGCACGGCCCGAATCTTCGGCGAGGACTTTCCTTCGAGAGTCGGCACCGGGAATAGCGGCTCCACCCGGTAGTGACATTCCGATCGTTTCGACGATAGCGCCCATGGTCGATGCCGTACCCATAACCATGCAGTGACCCGGTGATCGATAGATCGCTGCTTCCATGGAATCGTAATCGGCTTGGGTAATCTCCCCTGCTCTCAATTCAGACCAGTACCGTCGGCAATCAGTACAAGAACCGAGTTCTTCACCCTTCCAATTTCCTTTTAGTTGAGGTCCACCGGTTAGAACGATGGCGGGAAGGTCGGCTGATGCCGCACCCATAAGCATTGCCGGGGTGGTTTTGTCGCAACCTGAAAGAAGAACGACACCGTCGATAGGCAGACCGCGGATCATTTCCTCTACGTCCATCGACATCAGGTTTCGACAGAACATCGAAGTGGGTGATAGGAAGAATTCTCCGAGTGAAATCGTCGGGAATTCGATTGGGAATCCACCGGCGGCAAGAACCCCACGTTTTACATGCTCTGCTAGTCCTCTAAGGTGGGCGTTGCAATGTGTTGCTTCTGACCATGAGTTGGCAATTCCAATGATTGGACGACCTGCAAATGATTCTTCTGACCAGCCTTGGTTTTTGAGACCAGCTCGATGCAGGAAACCTTCAAGGTCTTTGGTGCCGAACCACTCAGCGGAGCGAAGAATTTTGTCATTTGCTTGGTCGGTACGCATCTATTGGAGTCCTATCAACTTGCTAAAGAATTTCCGAGAGGCGGCGAGTTTAGCAAACCGTGAAGTGATAATTTGATGTCAGCCGTAGCCGTAGGTCGCATTTCATTATGATCATTGGAGCTTCGGTTAGTCGCAACACTGAATAGAAAAGATTAGAAAATTGTCATCAGGAACAAACTTTCGATTCCCTGAACTTACTGTTGCCGGTTCGCCGATCAATATGGGGCGGCAGATCGGTGAACATTTTCGGTCACAGATCGTAAAACTTTCAGAATTGGTTTTGGATCGCTTCAACAAAGGAACGACCCGACCCATTTCATGGGAACGGGCTGAAGAAGTGGCACGACGGAGCTTTGATCGAGTCGAGGATGTTTTTCCTGGCCCTCTCGACGAACTCCGAGGTACCGCAGAGTCGTCAGGTGTCTCTTTGGAGCGCTTGATGGTTTTGAACGCCCGCAACATGCTTGGTGACACCTCAGAAGGCTGTACATCGATCATGGTTGGATCAGAGGCTTCTGAATCTGGCAAAGGGTTTGCTGGGCAGAACTGGGACAATGATCCCGCGATGAGTTCTTTGTCTGCGGTTATTACTCGCAAAGGCGAAGGGGTCAGTTCGTTCACATCTTGGATGCAGCCAGGGTTGGTCGCCTACATGGGGTTCAACTCGGCGGGTATTGGAATATGTATGAACGCGTTGAACGGTCCGAGCGATTCGGCAGGATTGCCGTGGTACTTCTTCGTGCGTTCGATTCTCGAATCAACTTCGAGTGCTGCTGCCGTTAACGCTGTCGAATCGTCTCCCAGAGCACTTACGGCGAATGCGGCGATGATTACTGCCGAAGGACCGTTGGATATGGAGATCACTCCGGGGTCTGTTGAGTCGATCCGGGCTGACTCGGAATCAGGCGGAGTGTTGGTTCACACGAATCATTGCGTTCACCCATCTCTCGAATCGAACAATTCAGAATTTAGTGATCGAATTTACGGTCAATCTTTTGATCGACGAGATCGTGGTCTGGCGATCCTTGCCGAGAATATGACTACTGGCAAGCTCACATTAGATCATGCCAAGGAGTTGCTATCCGATCACGATGGATTCCCAACCTCGATTTGTCGTCATCCGAACGACGAGCCGACTACCGGATGGCAACGTACTGTTATATCGATCATCCTCGAACCGGGTGATAATCGAATGCACGTTTCGAACGGCAATCCGTGCGAGAACAATTACGAAATTTACTACGCGGGCTGATTCGGGTCGAATAAGCTTAGGAGAGCGACTCAATTGAGATTTAGCAAACCAGCATTGATGGGCGCGGGTCTGGGATTTGCGCTGGGGATAGCCTTCCTCATCTTTTCTCTATTCCAGTTCGATAGAGAAGTCAGTGACGTCAAGGGACAAATTTTGCTGACAGTGGTTTTTGTGATGCCATTCATGGTGCTCATCGGCCTTGGAATAGGCGGGCTATGGAGCAAGTTGTACGGCCCCGACAGTCTCTAACGCTTCAAGCGTAGCAATCTCAATATTCGGGTGACTACGTTGCCCGGCTTCGCAGCGCGGTGTTTGCTCAGCCGTTCTTCTGTACATGTCGCACACGTGCAGTAAGGCGGGTGCTTCTTGCCTCGGTAAGCTTGTTGGTCCAATGCGGTTCGCTTTCGCACTAAGTTGAAATCTGCGAGATTAGTTTCGATTACAGTTTAGATGTATTCGGTCGCATTGTGATTCGGCAGCGTGTTGGAAACTATAGCGGACGCTAAAAATCTCCGTGAACGATTTCTCCATACAGCAGAGGATGTTTTGCTGGTGAGAGGTGTTGTCGAACTAGGTAGGATGAGCCAGACTGATGGCTCTTTATGCAGCGGCTACGTTCGCAGCCTTGAGCGCCCAATTCACACACATCTCAACTTCACCAGGTTCCCACGGCTTTGTTACCTAATCACGAACACCGAGTTGAACAGCTTTGACCATGTTCTGCCGGTGTTGCGTGCGGATACTACATGGTGACGGACTATTTACCGTTCAAGTTCTACCCCGCCTCTGGAACTAGGTCGCACACCTCATCCATCGAGTCGAGTCGCATGTATGCTGAGTGAGTCACGCAAAGTCTGCGGGCAATTGTGGTATCGAGTACAACCAATCATTACCCCAATTCGGTAAACGGCTCTCAAATAGGGTCGCACAACGCTCACATCTCAATAAGTGCTTATTACTAACTCCGCCGATGTCGCAGATTTCTGCGCGCAGGCCGCCAAATCTGAGTTTGTTACTGTCGATACTGAGTTTGTCCGTGAGAAAACTTACTGGCCAATACTCTGCCTAATACAGATAGCTACACGCGATGAAGCAGTGGCGATCGATCCGTTGGCAAAAGGTATAGATCTCGAACCTATGTACGAACTGATGAGGAACACTTCGGTTTTGAAGGTGTTTCACTCGGCAAGTCAGGACATGCAGATCATGTTCAACGCCAGTGGTTCGATGGTCGAACCGGTGTTCGACACCCAGATCGCAGCAATGGTCAGTGGCTACGGAGATCAACCGGCGTACGCCACGCTCGTACAGCGAATTGTCGGCGAGACGATCGATAAACGATCGCAAATGACCGATTGGGCACGCCGTCCGCTCACTGACAATCAGGTTGATTACGCTATCGGCGATGTGACTTATCTCATCGACGTTTACGACAAACTAGTCGAAGAGCTTACAGATTCAGATCGTACTTCATGGGCTCACGAAGAGATGAGACATCTCCGTGATCAAGATTTGTACGATGTCGATCCTCGAGATCTATGGCGTAAAGTTCGACTTCGACGTCCAACCCGTCGAGCACTCGCTGTACTAAGAGAAATTACTGAATGGCGAGAAGTCAGCGCACAGAACCGTGATATTCCAAAGGGGTGGGTCTGTCGAGACGAAGCCCTTGCTGAAATCGCGTTGAATGCTCCTCAAACACCTGCTGACCTCGAACGAGTCAGGGGCGTGAATGAGCGATTTGCTCATGGCCGTGACGGAACAGCGCTTCTTGCCGCCGTCAAAGTAGGCTTAGAAATTCCCGACGACGACTGCCCTGACCCAGAAAAGGGTGGTCCGCCATTGCGTGGGCACGAAACGCTCGTCGCTCTTTTACAGGCATTGCTAAAGTTGCGAAGTGACGAAAGCGGTGTCGCTGCCCAGATGATTGCCAATAGAAACGAGCTCGATCGAATCGCCACTGAGGAAGAACCCGATGTACGGGCTTTGAGTGGCTGGAGACGGGCAATCTACGGTGAGGATGCGCTTGCCCTGAAACAAGGAAAGATCGCACTCACGGCGGACGGTCTAACCGTTCGGGTCGTTTCTGCCTGATACGGCAAATGTGGCTCAGTCGCTTTATACTCGGCAAATCACCAATTAGGTTTAATCACGAGGAAGACTCTTCATGGTCAACGCGCTCAAAAGCGATGTGTTTATTACAGGTGCTGCCAGAACACCTCTCGGAAAATTCCAAGGTGCTCTCGCCAGCACTCCAGCGACCGAACTTGGTGCAACGGCTATTCGAGCCGCCGTCGATCGATCCGGTTTAACTGGCGACGACATTGAATACTCCGTTATGGGAAATATGCTTTCGGCTGGTTTAGGCCAAACTCCAGCGCGGCAGGCCGCTATCAGCGCCGGTATACCGAACTCGGCATCTGCATTAACTATCAACAAAGCTTGTGCTTCAGGCATGCAGGCTGTGATTTTGGCGGCTCAATCAATTCAGTTGAACGAGGCTTCAGCAGTTGTAGCTGGCGGCATGGAGAACATGAGCACTGCTCCTCACTTACTGGTCAATAGCCGGACTGGGCATCGATTGGGCGATACGAATTTGATCGACTCCATGATTCATGATGGGCTTTGGTGTCCATTCGAGAATCGGCATATGGGTGGATCAGCTGAGGCGATTAGCGAGAAGTACGGCGTTACGCGAGAACAGCAAGACGAATTCTCAGAACGCAGTCACCGGCTCGCCTCAACGGCGAGTGCGGAAGGTGCTTTCAACGACGAAATCATTCAAGTTGAAGTAACCGACAGACGTGGCAAAATTATCATAGTCGACACGGATGAAGGGCCACGCGCCGGCACGAACATGGATGGGCTATCAGCACTTCCAACTGTTTTCCCGCCGGGTTTAACTGTTACACCAGGGAATTCTTCGTCGATTAGTGACGGAGCCGCAGCTGTGGTCGTGACCAATGCCGAAGTGGCTGGTGAATCGTCGAGCGGGCCGGTGGCACGAATTACAGGATATGCGCATGCTGCGAACGAACCGGGAATGCTATTTGACGCACCTCGAATAGCCGTTCAAAACCTCCTAAACAAAACAGGCCAGTCGTTAGACGAGTTCGACTTGATTGAAGTTAACGAAGCGTTTGCGGCGCAGGTTCTTGCAAATGGGCAGGCACTGAAATGGGATTGGGATCGCGTTAATCTGCGGGGTGGAGCAATCGCGCTGGGACATCCGATTGGCGCAAGTGGATCTAGGATCCTCGTCACACTAATGCACGGTTTACAGTCATCTCGGGGCAAAGAAGGACTCGCCGTAATTTGTCACGCTGGTGGCGGTGCTGTCGCCATGAGCATCTCACTCCAATAATCGTCTGCTACTCAACTACGCAAGACTAAGGAATCCGATATGGCGTTTGATCCTAGCCAAATGGACGTTATCGACCGACGACAGGTAGAGGCGATGATATTGGGGCCAATGCTACGAGCTTTCCAAGAAGAGATCGGTGTCGAACGCACCAACGAGATCGCCCGTGCAGCAATAACGAAGTTGGCCCGAGAGCAAGGCGCCCAGTTTGCTGAAGGAATCGGTGCTAACGGACTGGAAGATTATGCATCTAACAAAGATGCATGGCGGCGACATGGAGCACTCGAAGTCGACATCATCGAGAGTAGTCCGACTAAATATTCGTTCGACGTTACTCGCTGCAAGTACGCCGAAATGTACAAGTCACTCGGCTACGGTGATCTAGGTGATATTTTTTCCTGCACACGCGATTTCGAGTTCTGCAACGGGTTTAATTCCGAAGTGAAGTTGAAACGGACCCAGACAATAATGCAGGGAGCTTCACATTGTGACTTCAGGTATTCGTTGGACGATCAACAAGCTCAAGCAGAATCAGAGGACGATTAGCCAAACCGTGTGAAAAGTCTTGATCAGACCCGATCAATAAAACAGTTTTGCTGCGAAGTTCGTACAATCAACTACCGCTTCATACTTTCGAGGGATCTTTAAAATTGACTCAACTTACCTGCCCTGTAGATCAGACCGCCTTACAAGATTCAAAAACTTCTGGTGAAGAGTCGTCCCAATGTGCTGAATGCTCTGGTATTTGGCTGACAACGGCTGCTCTCGAGTCGCTCGAAGATAATGCGGCTAGTGATGACATGGTCAAAGGTCAGCGTCAATACGGCAAGCATGAAGTCGAACACCTATGTCCTCACTGTGGTGAAGCGATGGTGCGATTCCGTTACCGGGGCTACAACCTAGAGATCGAGGCGTGCCCAATCGATACGGGATTCTGGCTCGATAAGAGCGAGGATCGTGAGATTCGAGATGTCATGAAACAACGGGGCTCAAATCTTGACAGATCGGCATCAGCAGAGAAAAGCTGGCATAAGGCTCGTCGCGGCGAGAAGCTAGGCGTTTTTCAGCGTGTGAAACAGCTATTGGGTTTCCACTAAGGCTAAAATCGATTCATGTTTGATTCAGATCGTAAAAGCGCCGACATAACCCTGTGCATATTTCCTCACTTACGTGAATTTATTGCGATTGACGCCCGAAAAGTTCGACCGGGTGGTCCCGCGGTTCTGAACCTATCGATTTCAAACATTCTGAGCGAAGATTTTTACTCAAAGGTTGAACAAGATTTTTCTAAACTGATTCGACGCCATGACGTCGGTTTCCTTGAGCTAATGGGCATTCCGCAGCAAGTCGAAGCAGTCGTTCGTGCGAATTCTTTAAAGCGAATTATCGCCGAACTCGGGATCAATGTTGACCCGGCATCTAGCGATCCGGGAGGCAGCGTTGGCGTGCTTTTCTTCTCAGGTTTATTGCTCGCTTTCGAAAAACCACAGCTGAGCGACGCTACCCGAGAGTTGTTTGGCAGCAGACTGACGCAACTTGCGTTAGAACAGCTCAACGATCAGGTGTTCACGCTGATGGTAAAAGAGCGTGATTCGATCAAAGACACCACTCAACGGGATCTCGCTGGACTGATTTCGGGCAAGAGCGGGCCGTACATAACTCTCTGGGAAAGTAGCGGGAAGTAGCCGCTGTTCAGTTTGAACCAGACCCATAGCTGTATCGTCTATAGTCACTGATTCAACAATAAGCGGCGCCCATGGTGGCTTTTCGCTCAAAGTACTACTCGACGAACCAAACTATGGATGACTCCTTCCTCGATGTTTTTCTAGGTCACCCAGCCGATGGCACCTTAACGGCTTGGCTTGCTGATGGTGGTCTTTGGGCCTTTCTGATTGCACTCGCAGCCGTCGTTGGCTGGATCGTCGTTCGGATCGTTTTACGACGAGGATTGAAACAAGCGATTCGTGGATTAGATCAACACGAAGCGACCGCCGACGTTGGGATGGCGGTCCAAGCCGCAAATTCCTGGATTTCGAACATCTTATTGGGGGTGGTGTTCGGTGTGGCGGCTATTCTCGGTATCTTGCATGTGCTAGGCAACAACGTCGATCCGGCAGTCGACTATTTACAAAACGCTGGATCATCGACCGGAAACTGGCTCGCAACTGACGGATTGCGAATTGTTCTGATTCTGTTCATGAGTTGGGTTGCTACGCGGGTTGCACGACGGGTTATTCCTCGATTGCTTGGGTCTGTGATGCTGGGCCAGGCTTCGACGGCTGATCATGACGAAGTTCTCAAACGATCGGAAACGCTTTCCAGCGTGTTTGTTGGTGCGGCGGTCGCATTTATATATGTCTCGGCACTGTTCATGGTGCTTACGGCACTGACAGTTCCAATCGGCCCAGTGCTTGGAGGATTCGGCGTCGCAGGTATCGCTGTTGGGTTTGGCGCCCAGTACCTCGTGCGAGATTTGATAGCAGGAATTTTCATCATTGCCGAGAACCAATATCGAACCGGCGATGTGGTGACAATCGCAGGAATTTCGGGGTTGGTCGAATCGATCAACCTAAGGCGTACAGTACTACGTGATCTCGATGGGCAAGTGCACGTTATTCCGAACGGAGAAATTACCGTTGCATCTAACAAGACTAAGTACTGGTCTCGAGTAAACCTCGATGTCGGTGTTGCCTACAAGGAAGATGTCAATCGTGTGGTCGAAGTCCTCAACGAAATCGGTCATGAAATCGCAGCAGATCCTTATTACGGATTAATGCTGATCACCCCACCACAAGTTCTGCGATTGAACTCACTTGACGATTCTGCGGTAACATTCAAGATGCTCGGTGACTGTAAGCCGATGAAGCAGTGGGAAATTATGGGTGAGATGCGGAAACGCATCAAAATACGGTTCGACGCGGAAGGTATCGAAATTCCATTTCCGCACCAGACTGTTTACTGGGGAGATGACCAACCCCCGTTCCGGCCTGAAGTGGTTGCCGGCGCTGTTCGTGACGTTAGTACTCCGGGAACTACTGAATCTAACTCTGCTTCCCGTCCAGCATCGTCACACCGTGAACCAACGGCAGCGCCAGTTGTAAAAGCCCCTGCTACTGGAAGCCCTGACGGCGAAATACTGACGCCTGAACGGCGGGAAGAATTGCTTGCTGCAATAGCGATGGCTACCGCCTCTCGCGTTTCTGATGCTTCAACAATGGACATCAAAGCACGGACGTTGCTCGTAGACACTTCTGACACCGAATAGCGGATCGTTAATGGGTGTGGTCGACTTCGTTCAGTTCACTGAGAAATTGGCGAGCCGCCGAGGTCGGATCGATCGATCTGAGGATGTCCAATATGGCTTCTGACTTGGTGAATCGACTTTCCAGAGACTCGTCTGCTGCCGCTTCCATGGCGAAGGAGATACCGGCGATATCCGTGATGCCGACTGTCGAAACGCTGTCGCCAAACAAACCCTTTGTGGCGTCGTTCTCACTAAGAATCATTCCACCGTTCTTGGTATTCACAATCGGGCCGCCGAGTGGGCTTCGTCCGACGCCGTCTGCCACGGGAACCGACACCAACGTGTCGTAGATGCTGAGGGCTGCGATTGCTCGATAGAAGTTGTTCTCTTCGTAGACTCGGACGGGATTTGAATTCTTTGCGAGATCGTTCACTTTCCGTGCAGCTCGACGAATTTCCTCAGACACCCTCTTATAAGCAGAGATGTGAGTCGGCCCAGGCGTGAGCATCAGCAAGAAACGGGTTGATTCGGTTAGATCGGGTCGCCGCTTCAATAGTTCACCGTAAGCGTTAATGGCCCTCACGATGTTCTTGTGCGGCTCGGAACGTTCGACTGTCACAAACGTATGTATTGGCTCGGCGACAGCCAGGTCATAGATAAATCGCTGGGTCTGCGGGAACCTGACGACTTCTTTGAATTTTGGAGACCTCACCAATGGCGCCAAAACGCTTAGGCGGATGCTGTGCGTACCTACAATTAGAGTGCTAGACCGATATTTGATCTCAGGTAGATGATCGTCTGATTGCGAACTGAAAAAGGAACGTACACAGGCAATAAAGGCGTTTATATCGGCATCGGTCGGAAATGAAACAACATCAGCGGCGAGAAGACTATCTAACAATTTTGACCGCCATGCTATTGGAAGGAGTTCGAGTTCCGAAGGCCACGGCCATGGGGTTTCGAACGAGAAGTGAATCAGTGATTTGGGATGACGTTCTCGGATCATCCCGGGGACCAGAATCAGCTGATAGTCACGACAAATTACGCAATTTGGCTTCCGTCCGCGATATTAGATATACGATCATCGAACGATTGATTAACCGCCCTGTAGCCTCGTTCCCAGGCGTCGTGCTCTTGTGTTCCGATGTTCGGGGTGAACGTTGGACTCCATGATCGGTGGAGCAGGAACCACAAGGGATTGCAAATTACGTTGTAGAACTTGTGGTGAACTCGACGTGGTGGTGAAACGAACTTCACAGCCCAGTCACTAGGAAGTACATCGTTTTGAATTAAACCATGGTCATCTGATCGAGATTCGGCAGCGTTGCGGTCTGCTACACCCACTGCACCAGAAACCCACGAAATTGGCAGGTTAGAAAGGTGTTCCAACATTTCTGACGATCGAGATGTGTCGCGTCGAGCAACAGCTTTCCCTGACTGATCTTCAGTGAAGTTGAGCGGACCGCGGCTTGAAGCCACGATTAGTTTCCGGCCGGATAATAGCTTCATCGCCATTTCAGACAGGGAATAATTGGTGGCTTCGCTGGGGGAGCGACGCGCTATTTGAAGGATCACCGCTCTGTTGAGCCATGGAATTTGCCCTACCGTGGCATCAAAAGCTCATGATCTAGCCTGTAGCGCACACGGCGGTCGTTTACATTTATAACCGAATTCAATCACGCTAACTGGTAGTCGTCAAAATTCGAACGTCGTAAATCATCTTTGACACGCAAATTGATCGGTAACTAAAATCAGTTGTTCCATATCGTTCTGATCTATTTTAGCGCGCAGTTCGGAGAACTATGACCTCCCGCCCTCCAAAGACAGCAGATGAACTACGAGAGGCTTTCCTTTCGTACTTTGAAGGAAATGACCACCTTCGAATGCCCTCGGCATCGTTGATCCCTGCCGCTGACCCGACATTGCTTCTCACAAACTCGGGCATGGCTCAGTTCAAGCCGTACTTCTCTGGAGAAAAAGATCCACCGCACCCGCGTGTCACGACATCGCAAAAATGCTTCCGAACCACCGACATCGAAGAAGTTGGGGACGACACGCATTTAACGATGTTTGAAATGCTGGGCAATTTCAGCTTCGGTGACTACTTCAAAAAAGAGGCCTGCGCTTGGGCGCTTGACCTGCTTACAAATAGGTTTGGTCTTGATCCAGAGCGCCTCTACTACACCGTCTACACCACCGATGACGAAGCAGAAGACATTTGGCAAGAGCTCGGAATTCCAGCCGATCGAATATACCGATTTGGCGACGAAGACAACTGGTGGGGTCCGGCTGGTGACGAGGGTGTTTGTGGACCTAGCTCGGAGATCAACTACTACCAAGGGTCACTTGATGATGTTCCAGCGGTAGACGATCCGGCTCGTAACGGCGTGTGGGGCCCGAACTACCACGACGATTTTGTTGAGCTATACAACCTCGTGTTCACTCAGTTCTACCGAGACCTAGACGGTAACGACACGGTGCTACCGGCGAAGAATATCGACACCGGTATGGGCTTCGAGCGCATGCTCGCAGTGCTTCAGGGTGCGTCCAATGTGTACGAGACCGATGCGTTCAGGCCAATCATCGCCCACGTCGAGCAGTTGTCTGGAAAAGAGTGGGGACAGGACAAAGAGACCGACAAAGCTATTCGGGTTGTTGCCGAGCACGCACGGTCAGCTTCATTCCTAATTGGCGACGGCGTGATTCCGGGCAACTCGGGTAGAGGATACGTTCTTCGCCGTCTAATTCGACGAGGAATGCTGTTTGGGCGCGAGCTGGGCATGGACACGCCGATGCTTTCGGCAATTTCAAAAACTGTTTCCGACCATATGGGACACGTTTATTCCGAGCTGGTCGGCAACTACGAATTCATCAAGGATGTCCTTGAACAGGAAGAGAATAGCTTCTCTCGAACACTTGAATTTGGCGCTTTGGTGCTGTCAGGAATGGTCAATTACCGAAGCGAATATCCTGATGCCGCCGAGCTGCTCAAAAACGGCAAAAAGCTAAATTCCTCTATGGGTGAAGATGGCAAGTCGGTGGGAACTCGGTTGGCTATCGCTGAACTTGATCGACTGGTCGAATCCGGTGACGAGGATTCTATCGATGGATGGCGATCCAGCGTTTCAGGAACCGAGGCGTTTGTTCTGTACGACACCTACGGCTATCCAATTGAAGTGACTGAAGAGGTCGCCGGAGAAGAAGATCTGACCGTGGACCGAGCCGGATTCGAGACGGAAATGGAAGCCCAGCGCGAGCGAGGTCGGGCTGCCGGAGGTTTCGGCGGTAATGCCGAGTCGACCCGGGTATATGAATCTCTTGGCGTCAAGGACACACCATTCACTGGTTACGAGACTCTTGTTTCGGAAACGACCATCGCAGCTATCGTCCAAAATGGTGAAGCTGTCGATTCGGCTAACAAAGGCGACAAAGTCGAAATTATTCTCGGCGAGACGCCGTTCTATGCCGCTCGTGGTGGTCAGGTCGGCGACACTGGCGTGATCTCAGGTGAAGGTGTCGAAGTAACGATCCATGACACACAGACTCCATATGGGCACGTGAATGTTCACCACGGAACGGTAACGTTCGGTTCGTTGAGCATAGGCGACGGGGTTACCGCCTCTGTCGACGTAGAGCGTCGAGAGCGCATTCGTCGCAATCACACAGCTACCCACCTCGTCCATGCCGCCCTGCGTGAAATAGTCGGCAGTCACGTAAGGCAGGCTGGTTCTGTTGTAGACCCAGATCGACTGCGATTCGACTTCACCAATATGAAGGCTCTAACCCGCGACCAAATCAAAGCGGTGCAAGATCGAGTTAACGAGAAGATTCGACTCAACAGAGATGTTGAGGTTCATTGGACAACGTACGGTGAGGCCGTAGAAGAAGGGGCACTGGCATTCTTCGGTGACACCTACGACAACGAAGTTCGTACGATAAAGATCGATGCTCCCTGGAGCTACGAACTTTGCGGCGGAACGCACATGGATCACACCGGTGGAATCGGGACTTTTGTAATCACGTCTGAAGCTGGCATCGGGTCTGGAATGCGTCGAATGGAAGCGATCACCGGCGTTGCTTCAGAAGAAGCAATATTTGAACGATTTGGTGCTCTTGATGACATCGCGTTGAAATTCCGTGTACCTGTGTCTGATGCAAGTGAGCGAGTCAACTCGCTGGCTAACGATCTTTCACAAGCCCGGAAGCAAGTTGCAAAGCTTGAAGAGCAGCTTCTACAGTCGAGTGTCAGCGGTGGTAGTTCGAACAGTTCTGCGCACAGCTTTGACATCGAAGCAGGCGATGTTTCGATTCACGTTGAAGTGCGCGAAGTACCAGCGTCGAACTTCGGTGCACTTCGAAAAACCGGTGAGCATCTGAAGAACCAAATTGGCAAAGGTGTTGTGGTTTTGGGCAGCGTGATCGAAGGCAAGCCGGCGGTCGTGGTCATGGCGACTGATGACACAATAGAAGTTGGAATTCACTCGGGCAATATTGCAAAGGCAATAGCTGGTTTGATGGGCGGCGGCGGCGGCGGAAATCCGATGGCAGCTCAGGCAGGCGGCAAGAACGCTGAACAGTTACCGGAGGCACTCGCGGCGACTGAGGGAATCATTCGTGAATCTCTAAGCGGTCAGACAGGGGACTAGTCATCAAAGATCACGGGAGACTACTTGGAGTTGATTATGGTGAAGCTCGTATTGGGCTCGCCATAAGTGACCCTACTGGCACGATTGCGACACCACTGGAAGCGATCAAGGCAGCCGGAAATCAGGATGCTTCGAACATTTCTAAAGTTGCGATCGAACGAGAGGCACGTGGAATCGTAGTGGGGCTTCCGCTTTCTTTAGACGGTTCACATGGTCCCGCTGCTCGCAAAGTTAACGCTTTTTGTGCTCGACTGCGCAAGGAGACCGATTTGCCGGTAATGGCGTGGGACGAACGGATGACAACCGTGGAGGCACATTCACTGTTGAGAGAGACCGGAAAGTCCCCTTCGAAAGCACGTGGAGCGGCTAGAGGCAAGATAGACTCAGCATCGGCCGCAATTATCCTCAACTCTTATATGCAGTCGAACTAGATTTGTCCGTACGCGGACTTGGAGAAATATGAGCAGCAATATCGGCGTCATGGGTCATCCCATCGGACACACTAAATCACCCATATTCCAGCAGGCTGGACTGGACGAACTCGGCATCGACGAGACGTTCGAGGCGTGGGATGTACTACCCGAGGATTTAGAAGCCAAGGTAGCGACTTTCCGTGAGAGTGGTTTCATCGCTTCGTGCGTGACACTTCCGTACAAACAAGCTGTGATTCCGTTGGTGGATGAACTGACCGAAGCGGCTGAAGCCATTGGCGCAGTCAACTGGATTTTCAATCGCGACGGTAAGCTCGTTGGGCACAATACGGACGGCACAGGATTTCTTCGAGCTCTCAAGGAAAAAGCCGGATTCGACCCCAAGGGCGCAAATGCAGTTGTATTTGGAGCCGGTGGTGCTGCTCGGGCGATTATCTATGCGTTGAAAACGGCTGGAGTAAATCGACTGACCATTGCGAATCGAACAGTTGAGCGGGCTCAAGCTCTTGCGAACGACTTTACTGAGGGTCGATTCAAGCCGACTGCTACGGGCATGACTCGTGACGAGCTTACTAACTACGTTCCATATGCGAATTTACTCGTGAACACTACTTCTCTAGGGATGGCTGGTGGTCCCGCCGAGTTGGCTACCCCAGCGACTGCCGACATGATTTCAGCCGACGCCGTGGGATACGATGCTGTCTACGCTCCCCCAATTACTAAGTTCCTGCGCGAAGTCGAAGAGGCTGGTGGGCAACCGGCGGGTGGAATGACGATGTTGGTATTTCAAGGAATCGAAGGGTTCGAGATGGCAACAGGCAAGACTGCACCAGTCGACACGATGTTTAGCGCTATTGAAAAGGCTCTAAAATCCGACTGATTCGGTATAGGTTCTGGCAAGTACCTATAATCGAAGCTACAAAACATCAATTAAGCCGTGCCGAGCGAGGGAAGAACGATATCTCCACTCGATTGGAATGACGGATATTTGCAGACAACCCTCACAGCGAACGAGAATCTTTACGAATGACGACATTTCGATACCTCACGGCCGGAGAATCACACGGTCCTGGCCTCACAGTAATTGTTGAGGGGATTCCCGCTGGTCTTGAAGTGACTGAGGAATACATCGAAAAACAGATGTCCCGTCGGCAAAAAGGCTACGGCTCTGGCGGTCGCATGAAGATCGAAAAAGATCGCGCTGATCTTCGATCTGGTGTTCGTCACGGTATTTCACTCGGTTCTCCAATTGCGATGTGGATCGAGAACAAAGACTTCGCCAACTGGACTGAAGCCATGTCGGTTTCAGAAGTAGGTGATGATGTAGACAAGAAGGTCTACACAAAAATCGTTCCTGGGCATGCTGATTTCCCCGGTGCACTGAAATACGTGCAACACGATCTGCGTAACGTGCTAGAACGAGCCTCGGCACGGGAAACAGCAGCGAGAGTTGCTGCGGGCTCGATTGCACGTCGGCTGCTTGAAGAAATAGGGATATCAATTCACTCGCGATCTGTTGCAACCGGTGATCAAGATGGACGTTCGGTAGCGACTGAGGACGTCGATTGGGATGTTGTTGAAGGTTCTGAAGTTCGAGCCTCAGATGCCGACGCAGATGCCCGATTCAAAGCAGCAATCGATAAGTCAAAGAAAGAACGCACTACTATTGGTGGCGTGTTCGAAGTTGTCGCGTTTGGAGCGCCCGTCGGGCTTGGAAGTCACGTTCACTGGGACCGCAAACTGGATGCACGACTGGCTTATTCGATGATGAGTATCAACGCCGTAAAGGGTGTTGAAATCGGTACAGGCTTCGCAAACACTCGCAAGCCCGGACGTGAAGTTCAAGATGTGATCGAACCAGACTCATCAGACCCTCGCCGGTTCAAGCAGATTACGAATCATGCTGGTGGTATCGAAGGTGGCATGTCGAACGGTAACCCGATAGTCGTTAACGTAGCGATCAAGCCCATCGCAACGATGACAAATCCGCTTCCGTCTGTAGATATCAACACGGGTGAACTTGTAGATGCGGCTTACAACCGCAGCGACATATGTCAGGTTGCCCGAGCGTGTCCCGTTGGTGAAGCAATGATGGCCCTCACGCTTGCAGAGGCGATGCTGGAGAAGTTCGGTGGTGACTCGCTCGACGAGATCAAGCGCAACTATGCTGGTTACGTCGAATCTCACCAAGAATTTGGCAACAGCTAAACTTCGTTTCTAAGAAGCCACGGAACAGACAAGCATTGAGCGAAACTACCGGCGCCAAGCCGAACATATACCTGATTGGTCTTTCGGGAACTGGCAAGACTCGATCAGGTCGGCGCGTCGCTGAGTTGCTGGGCTGGCCTTTTGTCGAGATGGATGGCGTGATCGAAGATCGCGCAGGCAAGCCAATTCCGCTCATATTCAAAGAGAACGGCGAAGACTATTTTCGCGATCTTGAATCTCAAATACTTGAAGAGGTAGCAGAGCGAGGCGGTCGTATAGTTTCGACTGGTGGCGGCGTTCCTGTGAGGGAGGCAAATCGCGAGACTATGAAGTCGTCCGGATTGGTTGTTCGATTGAGCGCTAGTCCAGAGGTGATTCACCAGCGGCTTGTAAGTTCGGCGAATCAACGAGGTCGTACCCTACGCCCGTTACTCGGCGACGATGCCCCGATTGAAAAACTGCGCAAAATGCTTATCGAACGTGAATATGCTTATTCGACTGCAAATGTGATTGTCGACACTGAGACCAAATCTCATGATGAGGTCGCTGAAGCGATTGCTGAAGCGTGGCGAAATAGCGGGATGGCGGATTCGAATGACTGACCAAGACCAGAAACTTGCTGCAATCGTCAACACAACTCAAGGAAGCTACCGAGTTGTGGTAGGTCGCAATATTGTCGATGACCTGGGCATTGAACTTGCCAAAACAGGACTGAAGGGCAGGGCGTTCTTGGTCGCCGACGAGGTGATGTTCCCGAATCCAACTCGTAAAGCGCAGGAAGCTCTTGAGCGGGGTGGTTACGAAACTCACCTTCTTGCACTGGAAATCGGTGAGAAGAACAAGAACCTCGAAACAGTTCAAGTTGTCTACGAATGGCTAGCTGATTTACGAGTTGAACGCGGCGACATCATTGTCGCTATGGGCGGCGGTGTAACTGGTGATCTCGTTGGCTTTGTCGCTGCGACTTGGCTACGCGGGGTTGCCGTTGTTCATGTACCGACGAGCCTTGCTGCGATGGTCGATTCATCGATTGGCGGCAAGACAGGTGTGAATATTCCAACAGGGAAGAATCTGATCGGTGCATTTCACCAGCCGAAGCTAGTTTTGCAGGACGTCGCACATCTTGAATCCTTGCCGGCACGTGAGATGTCTGCTGGCTGGGCAGAGGCGGTAAAGCACGGATTTATTCTGGATGCTCAGCTTCTTGATACATTCGAACGCTTGGCTCCACAGATGAGAGCACTTGATGGCGAGGAGCCGGTCGAGGCAATTCGACGAAGTGTTGCCATAAAGGGTGAAATCGTTTCGGCCGACGAATTTGAGACTGGAGATCTACGTATATTGCTGAACTACGGTCACACTGTGGGCCACGCGATCGAGAAGGTGTCGGGCTACGGAACGTACCTGCACGGTGAGGCTGTGGCGATTGGCATGATGGTAGCCGCGACAATCGCCGAGAAGCTTGGCATGATCGACACAGAGCTAGTGGATCGCCAACGCAGGGTACTGGAGAGCTACGATCTTCCCGTAAGAGCTCCAGGACTCGACATTGACGAGTTGATCAACGCTACGAAAAGCGATAAAAAATCTAGCGGCGGAACAATTCGGTGGGTGCTGTTAGAAGGACCGGGCAAAGCGACCACTCGCCGTGACGTGCCTGATGAGATCGTCCGAGAAGCGATTCTCAGCGTTCTCGATTAACGAAATCACCCCGCCAGAAGATCTAGACAGGGTGATTTGAGAATCTATTTAGCGCTGGGAAGCAAGCGCCAGAGCAGTCGGGCTACTTGGTTCCACCAGCGACGGCAGGAACGATGCTCAGCTCAGCGTTGTCGCTAACGGCACTGTTCAAACCATCGAGGTATCGAACATCTTCACCATCGAGGTAGATGTTTACGAAGTGGCGTAGACCGCCCTCGTCATCGATCAGACGTTCCTGTATCCCGGGGTATGCCGCCTGGAGTGAATCGACGATTGCACCAACGGTTGCGCCCTCAACCGTCACACTTGTCTCACCGTTGGTAAGTTTCCTGAGCGGTGTTGGGATTTTTACTGTTACGGACATCAGTTTTCCTGTTTCTCGTGAGCCATGTGATTTCGAATCTACGGCTCAATATGTATCTACAAACATGTTAGACGCTAATTCGCCAATTTCGTTGCAAATTAATGTCTTGTTGATTAGTTCAGTTCAAGTTCGTTAGCCGGCAAGAATATCGCCGTCCAACGAACTTACGTCTGATCCTTGCTCTCGTACCCACTCCAAGCCACGTTCAATCTCATCTACAGTGCCTTCGATTTCTAGAATGACCCAGCCATTCTCGGAATCTATGTCCGCACGCCGAATATTTGTTACAACATCGAACTTGTGCCCGAGTTCGTAAATCACCGGGCTCTGGATTTTCTCAGTCTTGAACGTGAATTTGACTCTTCGGAAAGGCATTATGAAACTGGCGCTCCTGTTACGACTTCGTCAAACGAACGAACCGTCGGGTCGATAGTTACAGTTTTGACTGAATCTGCGATAGCTTCAAGGGTTTTGAGGCCTGTACCCGTGATAAGTGCAACAGTTTCTTCGTCGGGACCGATCACACCTTCACGAGCAAGTCGACGAAGCGCTGAAATGACAACGCCACCGGCAGTTTCAGTGAAGATTCCTTCGGTTTCGGCTAGAAGCTTCATGCATTCAGCAATTTCGCTTTCGGGGACAATTGTTCCAGATCCGCCGGTCTTGTTAGCAATACCAACGCTGTACATGCCGTCGGCCGGTGACCCGATAGCGAGTGATTTGGCGATGGTGTCCGGAACAACGGGTTTCGGGTATGCCTGACCTTCTATGAACGCCTTGGCAACTGGCGAACAACCGAACGGCTGTGCGATGTGCATTTTCGTGTCGGCGCTGTCGATAAGTCCAAGCTGAGCGAACTCTTGTAGACCTTTGTAGACCTTTGTGAATAGTGATCCAGATGCGACAGGTACGACGACATGCTTAGGGGCATGCCAACCGAGTTGTTCTGCTAGTTCGTAGCCAATCGACTTGCTGCCTTCTGCGTAGTACGGACGCATGTTGATATTGACGAACGCCCATCGTCGGTCGTCGCCAAGTTCCGAGCAGAGGCGGTTTACGTCGTCGTAGTTACCGTTAACCAGTACGACAGATCCAAATATGGCTGCGCCGAGAATCTTTCCTCTTTCGAGGTCAGCTGGAATAAACACCATCGTGTTCATTCCAGCTTTAGCCCCATGGGCAGCGGTGGCACCAGCGAGGTTTCCAGTAGAAGCGCAGGCGATGGTGTCGAAATCGAATTCAACGGCTTTGGTTGCTGCAACAGATACGACACGATCCTTGAAGGAGTGGGTCGGATTTGCCGCGTCGTTCTTGATCCAAAGATTGTTGAGACCGAGCTCTTTGCCGAGGTTGTCGGCTTTGAGCAGCGGGGTCATCCCAGCGCCGATGTTGACAGCGTTATCTCTGCTGGCAGGCAGAAGCTCGTCGTATCGCCAGATGGTAAGTGGACCGTCTTGGATCGATTCTCGGCTAATGTTTTTGGCGATCGCGTCGTAGTCATAGTTGACTTCTAGCGGACCAAAACAAAAGTCGCAAACATAGATCGGCTCTTGTGGGTAGTCACGACCGCACTCTTTGCAGCGCAGGGACTGGACGTTTGTCAATTTCTAATCTGGACCTCTCAACGGAAGGAGTTGCATACATCACTTCCGGCAGCCCGGCCGGGAGTGACAACAGCAGCTCCTGATCCGAAGCTCGTTGATTCACCGACAACCTGAGAGATTCTGAATTGGAATCTAAAATCTCTGAGGGAGTAGAACTAGTTATTAATAGTATGGGTGAGAATGTTCAGCGTCAATTTGTTTGGCGTGGTTACTCTTGATTACTTTACGATCAGTACGCCGTAAAAATTAGCAATTGTAGCCCGTAACGCTCCACTGAGTACTGAATTCTAAGGAGATAGTGCGACCACAAGCGCACCTACTCCGATTGCGGTAGCACCAATTATTCGATACTTGCCGACCGATTCTTTGAGGATCAGAGCGGCGAATACGACTCCGAAGACGATAGCCAACTCTCGGAATGGGCCCACGTAGCTAACCGGTGCAAGCCTGAATGCTGTTAGCACCAGTCCGTACGATGTGAACTGGAGCAATCCGCCGAAGACTCCGATCTTCCAACCTGACTTGAATTCTTTTGAAAAGTCAGGATTCGAGTATGACCTACGAAGAATTGGCAGAACACCGAGTGATCCACCCAGTTGAACCATGAACATATACAGAAGTGGCTCGACGTACTCGACACCCCGTTTGTCCCAATTCGAGTAACTGGCGATCAGTAGTCCGGTTGCTATAGCAAATGCCAGACCCCGATCAGCCAATAGTGATCGAGGGCTCAGCCAGATTCTGAGACCAACTCCCGATGACGAGCCTACCACTAATACACCCAGAAAAATCGCCAATATCCCAGCCACGGCTTGTAGCGATACAGATTCGCTGAGTATCAGGACACCGAATACGGGAATAAGTGCAAGGCCAAGTCCACGAGCTACCGGGTAAACAACCGACAAGTCACCGTGCTTATACGCTTTTCCAAGAGTGAAAAAGTATCCGATGTGGAGAACGATGGTACCGAAGATGAACACCCATCCGGTTGCAGGCGGTGCTTCAGTCAGAAGGTAGAAGACAGCAAACGGGAGTGCGATGATCCCGCCTAGAAACGCCATGAACCAATTCGTCAGCTCAGGAACGTTCGATTTACGAACCAGTAAGTTCCACGAAGCGTGGGTTACGGCAGCGATTAGAACGAGTACAACCGCTGTGCCGGTCATATAAGAGTCGATTCAGTTGAAGAACTAACGGCTCTTCTGTTCTTGGTCAGCAGCCAACGCCCAGTCGACACGAAGCTCAACATCACCATCTGCCCAAGGCTTGGTTATGTACTCAACGGCACCGAGTGAACGCGCCATCGCCATGTCTTCAGGTCGACCTTTAGCAGTGACCATGATACAGGGATAGAACTGGTACGAGTATCGGCCTTCAGTGTGGCAAGAGCGTCGATGCCATTGACACGGGGCATCATCACATCCATTAAGACAACGTTTGGTGATTCGGATATTGCAAGATCAAAAACTTGATCGCCATCTTCAGCTTCGATAATGTCATGTCCGGCGTCTTCCAGAATGGTTGCAAGAGCAAGACTCACATCCGGGCTGTCATCGACAACTAGTATTCGGGCAAATTGCAAATTACCTCTGCATGAAACGATTGTGGTTCATCTGCAAGCAGATCTAACCTACTGCGCCATACACTTGATTCTTCCACAGTTCGACAGAAATTTCACTCAAACACATTGTGTAGATTACGTACAATTTCGATATCTAAGTAGATGACGGCATACCTGAATGTATCACCGGTAATACCTGTACGAATAACAAGGACTTTCATGCATTATCAAGACGAACGGACGACTGGCTGTCGAATATCTGATTCATGGACATACAGGGGATTGAAGACTGTTGTTCTGGAAAACGAGTTGCTGAGGGTTTCGATAATCGCAGACAAGGGCGCAGATGTTTTCGAGTTAACTCACAAGAAGACCGACACTGAGTTCATGTGGAGAACGCCGTGGTCTGTCAGGAACCAGAGTTTATCGACGCCACCAACGGGCAACGGCGATCACATTTGGCATGATTCGTATATCGGTGGATGGCAAACAATTGCGCCAACGGGCGGTCCTCCTCAAACCTACGCAAATGCCGATTTGGGGCAGCACACCGAGGCGACACTTATGCCGTGGGATGCAGTGATCGTTGAGGATTCAACAGAGAAGGTGAGTGCCAAGTTCACTGTTAGAACTGTTCGCACACCATTTTGGATCGAAAAAGTGGTTTCGCTAGAAGCTGGAAGTCCGGTACTCACGGTGACCGACACTCTGACAAATCAGGCTGAGGAAAATGCTGAAGCTCAGTGGGGTCAGCACGTCGCGTTAGGTGACCCATTTGTGACAGCGAACTGCCGACTGGATATGGCGCCCGCTGATCATTTTGTTCCCGAACGAGGTGGCGACCGGCTAATGGATGGCCATGTTGGCAAGTGGCCTACGGCTGTCGACCCTGACGGTAACGAAGTTGATTTGAGTAGCTTCCCTCCGAAGTCAGATCGAGTACAAGATTACTCAGTGTTTAAAAACCAAAAAGAAGGCTGGTACGCCGTGACTAATCCCGATCGCGGTGTTGGATTCGGGCTGGCATACCCGGTAGAAACGTTCAAATACCTCTGGTACTGGCAGGTTTTCGGTGGAGCATCGGGATACCCGTGGTACGGACGAACATACAACGTTGGTCTGGAGCCATTTACGAGTCTGAGCGCAGGAATTCCCGAGCCGGGCTCTGATCAACGGACTTCGATTATTTTCAAGCCAGGCGAAACTCGGAGCGCGACAGTTAGAGCCGTGGTGTACGAAAGCACAACTGGAGTTTCAAGGATTTCCCCTGAGGGCGATGTGACTGTTAGCTAGCGGTTAAGGAATGTAAGAAACGAAAAACGGGCGGAGAGTCAGAATTGTTGCTCTGAAACTCCGCCCGTTTTTTTATCGCTTGATTCTCTAGAATTTACGCCTCGGCGAGAACACCTGCATCTGTTTGATGCGCTCGGATCCAGTCCCAGTCAAGTGGTACTCCGATGCCTGGTCCGTCTGGAGCAAACACGTTGCCATCGCTGTCGATTCCATCGAGATTGTCGTTGTACCCAAGGTAGACCGGAGCTTTGGTGGTCTTCACCTTCGGATGAACGAGTCCAAGTTCGAAGAAGTTTGTATTGCGAATCGACGACATGATATGGCGGTGCACAGGGCCAGGACCGTGGAGTTCAACGTCGAGTCCGAATCCTTCTGAAGCATGTGCAATTTTCATCGCTCCGGTCACGCCGCCGTCTTCATGGGCGCCAGCGCGTACATAGTCCGTGCCCTCAGCAACGATGAAATCGACGTGCTGTTCGAGGAGTCGAATGTGCTCGGTCTGCAAGATTGGTGTTTTGACCATTTGACGAAGTTTGCGGTGAGCAAACTGCGATACTCCGCCGTCCTGATACGGATCTTCCCACCAGAAGAAGTTCGCTTCGTCGCATGCTCGGCCAAGCCTTAGCGCATCGCCAAAATTCTTCACTTCGCACGCAGGGTCGATCAGTAGATCGAGTCGACCGGCGAATTGCTTACCAAGATTCAGTACGTTGTCGACTTCACGCTGAATATTGCTTCCGGCGAGTCCCCAGCCGTGGACCTTAAACGACCGGTAGCCCATTTCGTAGCACTGTTCGGCGAAATCGGCGAAGTCTTCGGGAGTTGCGAGTCCGCCATTCTCATCGCCGTGCAGGGTCGATGCGTAAGCAGGGAGTGCTTTCTTCTCGCCGCCGAGAAGACGATAGAGAGGTTCATCGTAGAACTTGCCAGCGATGTCCCAGAGCGCTATATCGATCACACCGACGCCTAGCATTGCTCCGTGTCGGAGGCCGCGTTTGGTGTCGTTGTAGATTTTTTCACGTGATAGTGCGTCTTTACCGATCAGGTATTCAGCGACTGTTTGAACATCGCCTATAGCGCGCCCGATTTCAGGATATTCACCGACGATTCCTTGGTCTGTGTGGATCTGGAGCACGGTTCCAGATTGCTTCAACTTGGAGCCAGCTTCGTAAACCATGTTGAACGTGTTGTAGTCCTTGCCAACGTTGTCGAGCTCGTGCTCATAGGTCGTGACAGAGACTTTGGTGATCTTCGGACTGGCTTTCATTTCATTCTCCTAGTTGATAGCTGTTGTGACGACTCGACGGACTGTTAGGAAGCAGCAATATGCGCCTAACTGAATTGAATTCGCGGCGAGATGTTAGCACTTCTATGCTGATGAATTCATCACAGCAATGACGATTGCAGAAGATTGTGCTGCGTGTAGAATTCCGTCGAAATCGACCTAAACTATCGGTAAACTCAACTACAGACATATGCAAGCTATCGTTTATCACGACAACAAAGACGTCAGACTCGAAGAGATCGCCGAGCCAAATCCGGGTCCCGGCGAGGTGAAGTTACGGATTACCGGAACGTCTATCTGCGCTACGGATATCGAAGAATGGCAGTACGGACCGTTATGGGTGCAGCACGGATCACCCAACGCGATGACCGGCAAGCAGACTCCACTTGTTCTGGGACACGAAACAGCGGGAACCGTCGCCGAGCTCGGAGACGGCGTCGATAACGTTGCGGTTGGCGATCGAGTAGCGATCAACACAGTTCTTACTTGCGAGACTTGTTTTTGGTGCATGAGAGGGCAGCAGGCCGTTTGTCCGAATATGGCAGTTGCGGGTTTCATGGCAGACGGCGGACTCGCTGAATTTATGGTCTGGCCTGCAGACAAATTAGTACCGATGCCCGACAGCATCTCGGATGCCGAAGGACCGCTCCTTGAGCCAGCGACAGTGGCGGTGCATGGTGTGCGTCGTTCAGGAGTTCGACCAGGAGACAATGTCGCCGTGCTCGGGTGCGGTACGGTCGGGTTGCTGACAGTTCAAGCGTTCAAGGCAGCTGGTGCACGAGTAATCGCCATCGACGTGCGAGAACAAAGTCTGACCCTTGCTAAAGAGCTTGGAGCTGATGAGACCGTTAGCTCCCGCGATGAATCTGCGGCGGCGGCTCAGTTATTGGAACTTACTGGTGGAATAGGTCCGGACATCGTTGTCGAAACCGCTGGAGCGAAGGAAACACCTCGCATGGCGATTGGGTGGACGCGCCGAGGCGGTACGACGCTGTTGCTAGGAATCTACTCAACCACCCCTGAGATCAATTTTAACAATGTGGTCGGACCTGAAATTACCATAATCGGATCAGTGGCTACATCACCAGGTGATCTCGAAGCTGCCGTCGAATTGGTTGGCAACGGCAGTATCAACGTGAAGCCGCTCATATCGGAGATTGTTCCGCTGAGTCGGGCTATGGAAGATGGGTTCCATAGAATGCTCGATCCGAACAAAGATATTTACCGAATCGTAATTCAGCCCGGATCGTAGAAAGGCTTCAACAGATTGCACTATCAAGACGAGCGAACGACCGGCTGTAGGGTTTCAGATTCTTGGACGTATCGGGGACTGAAGACCGTTGTTCTTGAGAACGAACTTGTGCGAATTACGGTGCTTGCGGACAAAGGATCTGACATCTACAGCTTCGTTCACAAGCCGACCGACACCGATTTCATGTGGAAGACGCCTTGGGGTGTTCGTGATCCCAGTAAGACCGTCCCGCCAACGGGAGACCCAAGTTCGATTTGGCTCGATTTCTACGAAGGTGGTTGGCAAACCGTGGTTCCGCATGGGGGATATTCAGATCAGGTTTACGGTGCCGACTTCGGGATTCATGGTGATGTGAACTTGATTCCGTGGGACACCGTGATAGTAGAAGACACTCCTGAATCGGTAAGTGTACGATTCAGTGCCAAGAGCGTTCGCATGCCGATGAAAGTATCGAAGACACTCACGCTGGTTTCGGGTTCGCCAACACTGAAAGTAGAAGAATCGGTTACCAACGAGGGTGAAGAAGACCTTGATGTAGTTTGGTTAGAGCACATCGCCATTGGGCCACCAGTGCTTTCCGATAAATCTAGATTATTTGTTCCTGAATCTAGGCTGCTGAGCCATCCTGAAAGCATCGATCCGAATTCTAAGCTGGAACCTGATTTCACTGGCGATTGGCCTAACATGAACGCCAAAGACGGTTCTGTACTCGACTTCAGTCGTATTCCACCGAAAGAGGATCGTTCGCTCGACATGGCGTACATGACTGAGATGTCGGAGGGCTGGTACGCTCTGCTCAATGAAGAGACGAACATCGGCTGGGCGGTTAGCTATCCAGTTGAGACGTTTAAGTACCTCTGGTACTGGCGTAATTTTGGCGGCGGATATGGTTATCCGTGGTACGGAAGGTGCTACAACGCGGGCTTAGAACCCTGCACAAGCTTCGGAAATGGCGGTATAAAGCAAGCCCAAGAAAACGGAACTGCTTTGAATATCGGTGCTGGAGCGACGGTTTCGGTGACCATCACGGCAGGCCCTTTCACTGGCTCTGGAATAGTGAAAAGGGTGGATCCGGACGGTGCCGTGACATTTGAATAGACACGAAGGCGAGTCGCTAACATTGCGGTCGCCAGTATGACGACAAACTTATTTAGCGAAATACGAATCAGTACAGACAGGATCGACAATGCGTAAGCGAATGTTTGGTGACTCAGGGCTTGAAACTTCAGTTATCGGCTACGGCGGCTGGCCGATGGGTCGAGGAATGTACGGCGATTTCGACGACGATCAGGCTATTGCAGCAGCTCGAACATCGTACGAAAACGGAATCACTCTGTTCGACACCGCCGCTGTTTACGGTTGGGGATACGGTGAAACGCTAATGGGCAAAGCGCTCAAAGGCATCCGTGAGGACGTTGTTCTCGTCACTAAAGGCGCACGTGAATGGGTTCGAGATAACCCAGATCGTCGTGCGGCGACCGTTTCAGACTCAGACCCAAAACGTTTGCTGGCATCCATAGACGAAAGTCTTCAGCGTTTGCAGACCGACTACATCGACCTGTTTCTGATCCACTGGCCTGATCACGATCGTGCGTTTTCAGAACCTATGGAAGCTCTTGAACAGGCAAAGAAGGCTGGAAAAATCCGCCACACTGGAGTTTCCAACTTTTCGGTCGAAATGATGGCTGAAAGTCGAGAGACAAGTCCGATCATCACTAACCAGATCGGCTACCATATTTTCGACCGTCGACCTGAAGCCGACGTTATGCCTTTCGTGAAAAAGAACGGCATGGGAATCATGGCTTACGGATCACTTGCGCACGGTTTACTCACAGGCGCTTGGACCGCCGACACGACGTTCGGTGATGATGACTGGCGTCGCAGTGGAGCCAACTTCGGTATCAACTCTTGGGGACCTGAGAACCTATCCGCCAACGTCGCGGTAGTTGAGAAGTTGAAGGTCATCGCTGGGGATCACGGCAAGACGATTCCTCAGCTAGCAATTGCATGGGTGCTTGCGAACGACGCCGTTAGCGTTGCGCTCGCCGGTTCCGTAACTCCAGCTGAAGCGACCGAGAACCTTGGTGGCGACTGGGAGATGTCGGATGAAATCAGTAAAGAAATCGACACTCTTGTGCTTTCCGAAGGTTCAGGGGTCGGTACATCAGGCATGGAGATTGCGACTTAGCAAGGCGTTTCGCATTCATCCACAGTTACGACATCCATAACGCAAAACGAGCTATCGCATGATCATCGACACCCATTGCCATGCAGGCAAAAACTGGTTCCTCCCTATTGAATCTCTTGAGTTCGAAATGAACCGGGCGGGTGTCGATGGTGCGGTGCTTATTCAACACGGTGGCACCTACGACAACGACTACTTGTTCAAAGAAGCTGCGAAACGCGACGGTCGGTTCAAGGTGGTCGTAATGGTCGACCCGGCAGATCCCGATCCTCTCGGAACCCTCGAAAATTTGGCAGAGCAGGGCGCTGCTGGAGTGCGAATTGCGCCAGACGGTGCATTCAATGCGCTACCTGACGTGACGGATATCTGGCGCAAAGCAGGGTCTTTGGGCTTGGTGATCAGTTCGATTGGTGATGACAAACGGTTTGCTAGCGACAGCTTCAAGAAAATCATCGATGATTGCCCGAACACTCAGATTGTGATCGAGCACTTGGCAGGTGTCGGCATCACTGATGCTCCGTACACCGATTACAAATCGGCTCTTGAATGCGCCCAGCGCCCAAATACAACGATCAAGGTTCCGGGTCTAGGCGAAATTACTCCTCGACCTCCGGTTCTGTTGCCCGACTTCCGCTTCGACAATATTCCACCTCTATTCGAAATGGCATACGAAGCGTTCGGGGCTGATCGCATGATGTGGGGGAGCGACTATCCACCGAGTGCGGGTCGTGAGGGCTACGGGAATAGTCTCGAAGGTGTTCGTAGTCATCAGGCATTTGCCAAGGGCGACGACATCGACTGGGTTCTGGGCAAGACTGCTGCTCGAGTTTGGGGATTCTAGGTACTGGCTGACTTATCAGCCCATCACGAAGCTCCGACGAGTCTGGGTTCCGTGTGAGCGCCCATAACTCGGTACATCACGAACGGAATAATCGTTCAGTACTCGACTTGCCGACATCAACAAATTACACGGTTCACGGTCTTAGTGTTGGGGCAGGTTAGACAAACTCGATTAGAATTAGCTGCTCTGACTCGAAATTCGGCAGAGAAATCGCTCATAATTAACAGCACGATGACTTCTCAATTCGAGCCCATTCGCCGGCTCCCCAATATGCAAGACATAGGTCCGACTGCACTGGCAGAGCGCGACGCTGCGATTACGACGTTGCGCGGAGTATTCGGTCTACGCGGTTACGACCGTTCCGAGACTCCGATCCTTGAGCAAACGGAACTGTACATTCGGAAATCTGGTGGAGCTCTGTCATCGAGACTCTACGGGTTCTTAGAGCCTGGCGGACTAGACGTAAGTCTACGGCCTGAATTTACTTCAGCAATTCTCCGGCAAATCGCTAACACGACTGCGAGCGACGGCCAGATTCGGCTCATGTACGACGGCCCTGTTTTCCGATATGCCAGGCCGGAAGATGAGGACGGCGACAAAACTCGGCAGTTCACACAACTCGGAGCTGAAATGATCGGTGCTCACGCGCCTTCAGCCGATGGTGAAGTTATCGCGATGGCCCTTGAAGGGCTTGAAGCGCTAGGTATTACTGGCGGCCGGGTAGTTGTCGGGCACGTTGGCGTTGTAGTCGATGCTCTATCCGAGTTCAATCTTTCGGAACGAGCCAAGTTATTTCTCATCAACAACATCGGCGAATTGAAGAACGGTGAAGTCGAAGAAGTGTCCAATAAGGCGACTGCGCTCGGATTTATTACCGAAGCGGTAGTCGACGATGCCCAAGCAGCGGCCGATCGGGAACGCATCGCTTCCACGATCGAGCAAGTTTTGGCTGAAGGGATGGGCGTGCAGTTCGGTAAGAACACCGGAGTACGAACCCCTGCAGAGATAGTTGCAAGACTCTCTCGCAAGATGTCGCAAGTCGACAATCCTGTCGACTTCAAGAGAGCGTTGGATATGCTGGTGAATCTTTCGCAGGTCAGTGGTCCAGCTGTGAGTGCACTCCAACAAGGCGAAGCTGTTCTTTCTTCCGCTGGAGTTTCTGCCGACTTGATTTCAAATTTAGGCGAAGTTTTGGAGTCAGCTGAAATCGAGGGCGTTTCCAGCGATCGTTTGAACATCGATTTCGGAATGGCTCGAGGTATTGCCTACTACACGGGAATGCTATTTGACATTTATCTCGACGATGCTCACTCAGAAACGCTTGGCGGCGGAGGCCGATACGACGGGCTTACTCGGGCTCTCGGCTACGACCGCGACGTGCCTTCGCTCGGGTTCGCTTACAACCTTGAAGCGGTGATAGCTGCGATTGGGTCGACCGACAATGCTTCCGACGAGATCACTATGATTTCACCGGAAGCCGAAGGATCTATTGCTGAAGCAGTCGCTAAAGCTAAAGATCTTCGAGCAAACGGGCAGCGATCCGCTATCGAATTCCAAAGTTTGAATGATCCTAGTGAAGACCAGGTGACGTAATGAGTAATCTGCGTTTTGCCCTGCCATCTAGCGGAGCTTTATTCGACGGCACTTCAAAGCTGTTGGACGAGTGCGACTTATCAGTAAGACGCGCCAATTCCCGACGTTATACGGCAGACATTCCGTCATTGCAGGGAGTCGACGTCCTTTTTCAACGACAGTCCGATATTACAATCGAGATCGATGGCGGAAGTGCCGACATTGGCGTTGTAGGGCTCGACCGATACTACGAATCACGCCTCGAACTTGGCGACACAGTTCTGTTGCACGATGGACTCGGTTTCGGTGCTTCAAAGCTTGTAATTGCGGTTCCTGATGCGTGGCTCGATGTGACCAGCATGGCTGATCTTGCTGATATCGCTTTGGAGTTCAGAGCTAAGGGTCGGGATCTCCGGATCGCGTGCAAATATGAACGACTCGTGAAACGGTTCTTGAACGAGAACGACGTCAATTACGTTTCGATGGTTCACGTCTCAGGCGGGCTCGAAGCAGCTCCGGTCATGGGTTATGCGGATATCATTGCCGATATCACCGCAACAGGTACGACCCTACGTGAAAACGGTTTGCGTATTTTGGTCGACGGTATTGTGATCGAATCGCAATCTGTGATCGTTGGCAATGGTCATGCTTTGGCAAACGACCCTGAGAAACTTGCGCATGCTCGACAGATACTCGAAAAAATCGAGGCAAGCCAGCGTGCTCAAAAATACCAGCGGGTAACTGGTGATATTCAAGGCGAATCTGAAGACGAAGTTGCACGACAGGTAATGCGTCGTCCTGAGCTTGGTGGACTAGACGGCCCAACTATTTCGGCTGTGCACACTGGGAAGCAGAACAATTGGTTCACTGTTCAGGTTTTGGTGCGCAAATCCGACCTACCTGACGTTGTGAGCCACTTCCGTGATCTTGGTGGCATTGGTATCGCTGCGAACGACGTTCAGTATGTTTACCGAGAACGATGCGAGTCATACGACCGTCTCGTCGAAAATCTTAAACCGTTTAAAGAATCGGGGGAGTAGCTGTGAAACGAGTCATCGGTGCAGCCGCCGGAATCGACTACTTCAAGCGTGAACGAAATTTGCCAACCGAGGCAGTTTTGTCAGATGGTCGCGGATTATTCCCCGATAAAGTTTCTCCCATCGAATTTGCATCTCGGGTTATCGAAATCGTTCGCAATGAAGGCGATATCGGCCTTGCTCGCATAAATACGGCACTGGACGGCTCTTCCCCTGACACGTTTGAAGTCCCTCAGTCTGAGATCGACGAAGCATTTCAGAATCTCGATCCTGCTTCAATCAAAGCACTCGAACTTGCTGCCGAACGCGTACGAAAGTTCCAGAGCATGGGTCTTCCTAAAAGCTGGACTGATGGTGCAGGTAAATTCGGCGAACGAGTGACTCCTCTCGGTTCTGTCGCCGCTTATGTACCTGCTGGTACTGCTCCACTGGCATCGACCGTAATTATGACAGTTGTTCCCGCCAAGGTTGCGGGGGTCGAAGAGATAATCGTCGTTACTCCAGCTCCTGGCGATTCAATGCCTCACCCTGCAGTTTTGGCTGCAGCGAAAATTGCTGGTGCATCACGTGTTTTTAAACTCGGTGGCGCTCAGGCAATTGCGGCAATGGCTTACGGCACAGAAACTGTACCGTCGGTAGATCTTATTTGTGGACCAGGGAGCGCATGGGTAACGGCAGCGAAGAAACTTGTGTACGGCGATGTCGGGATCGACGGTCTATATGGTCCGACCGAAACTCTGGTTATCGCTGATGATTCAGCTGATCCTAGATTCACGGCTGCTGACTTGATCGCTCAGGCCGAGCACGACACCGTTGCTATGCCGATTCTGGTTGCGCTCTCGGAAGAGATTCTCGACAAAACAGAAGCTGAGATAGAGCGCCAGCTTGAAAACCTTCCAAGAGAAAGTATCGCTAGATCCGCTTTCACGAATCGTGGCGTCGCAGTAGTAGTGGAAACCACGCTAGAGGCGATTGCCGTGGCGAACGCCGCTGCACCTGAGCACCTATGCATTCTCACTGCCGATGCTGACGATCTTGTAGACAAAGTGACAAGTGCTGGCGGATTATTCGTTGGCCAGTGGTCGGCGGAAGTTATGGCCGACTACGTTGCCGGACCATCTCACGTTATGCCAACCGCTGGGACGGCTAGGTTCTCGTCCGCACTATCGGTGCGAAATTTCGTTCGGGTCACGCCCGTTTTGACGTTCGATGATGATACTTTCTTGAAGTTGTCAAAAGATGCCGAACTTCTTGCCAAACTCGAAGGGTTGCATGGACACGCCACAGCATCGGAATATAGACGTCGTCACATCATCGGCGAATAACCGTCGAATACTTCAGAATCACACAAAATGTCACAACTCGAAAAACTCATGCGGCCGCACATGGCCAAGATCGCTACCTACCACGGTGCCGACCCGTCGGCTGAGCTCGCCCGCGAGGCCGGTATCAAGCCAGAAGACGTTATTCGCCTGAATGCTAACGAGAACCCTTACGGCGCCGACGACAAGGTCTCTGAGGCTCTGACGAAGCTTGATTTACACTTGTACCCAGACACGCAGCAGCGAAATTTGCGAGCTGGGTTGAGTGAGTACACAGGACAACCAGTTGAACGGATCATTGCGGGAGCTGGGGGCGATGAGATTATCGACTTGCTGATGCGATTGTTCGTTGAGCGTGGTCAAAAGGTGATCGATTGCGAGCCGACGTTCGGCATGTATGGATTTTCAGCTAGATTGGCTGATGCCGAAATTACTTCAGTGCCACGGAATGAAACTTGGGATATCGACACCTCAGCAATGCTGGAAGCTATCGACGATCAAACTCGAATCGTGTTCCTTGCATCACCGAACAACCCGACCGGGAATCTACTGACGGAGCCGGATGCGCGGGCGTTGCTCGAAACTGGGATCGTGGTATGTGTAGACGAGACATACTACGAGTTCGCACAAACCTCTCTTTCACACCTTCTAGAAGAATACGAAAATTTAGTAATTTTGCGTTCGTTTAGTAAATGGGCCGGAATTGCCGGTCTAAGAGTCGGTTATGCGATCGGTTCAGAAATCTTGATCGGTCACCTGATGGACATCAAGCAGCCGTACAACATCAACATAGCTGGCGAAGCTGCCGTGCTTGCCGCATTAAAACACCGCGATAAGTTGCTAAAACGTGCGGCCAGTCTTGTAGAGCAGCGCATTCGAATAGAAGAACTAATCGATGGCTTGGATGGTATTTCTTACTACCCGTCGAAGGGCAACTTTCTACTTTGCCGGTTCGAGCGTCGTACAGCTGAAGAAGCGTATGTAAGGCTCGCCAAGCATGGAATCTTCGTTCGTCGATTCCCGCAGAGTGTTCTCGATGACTCCTTGCGCATCAGCGCAGGTACTCCCGAGCAGACAGACCGGCTAATCGACGTACTCAGAAGCGTTGTTTAGTTCGTTAGCTGCCAGTTAGCATCGTTACTAGCGTTCAAACAACTCTGTGTTTGTGACGTACATTTGTGAGATCAAAGGTTCAGGCATGTCAGAAAAACAAGCTCGCGTAGCAACTATTGTTCGCGAGACTGGCGAAAGCAAAATCGCCGTTACGGTCAACCTAGATGGAACTGGCCAAGTTGAAGTCGATACTCCTATCGGCTTTTTGAAGCACATGCTGAGCCAAGTCGCTCGACACGGATTGATCGACCTAAAAGTGGAAGCCAATGGCGACCTCGAAACAGGGTCTCACCACACGGTTGAGGACACCGCTATTGTCCTTGGCAGAGCAATCGACCAAGCACTTGGTGACCGCAAGGGCATCGTGCGAATGGCAGATCGAACTTGTCCGTTGGACGAAGCGTTGACGCACGCAGTGATCGATCTATCGGGTCGCGGCTACGCAGTGATCGACATGGGGTCAGATAACAATGTCGGAGAGTTCCCAGCCGACATGGCTCGTCATTTCTTTGAAGCTATGGCTGTTGAAGGTCGATTCTGCTTGCACATTAGAGTGCTAGCAGGGCAGAACGAACACCACGTAATCGAGTCGTCGTTCAAAGCATTTGCGCGGGCGCTACGTGATGCTTCACGAATCGACGAACGTAACCCTGATGGGATCCCAAGCACTAAGGGCACGCTGACCGACTAAGACTGCGTGCGCACGAATTTGGTGAGCCTAAACAGCTTCCAGTTCGAAGGTGAACGTTTCGATAACCGGGTTGGCTAGCAGCTTCTCGCACATCGACTTTACGTCGGATTCCGCTACTACCTTATCGTTTCCTTCGATCTTTACTTCGAAGTACTTACCAGCCCGCAACGAGTCGACAGAATCGAAGCCCAAGCGACCCAGAGCGCGCGCGATCGTCAGACCCTGTGGGTCGTTGACCGTTGGCTTCAGCGATACATGAACCTTGGCGAGAAACATTTTTTGCTTTTAGGCTTTCTGTCGTTCGTTGATGACTGGTTTAGCTCTAGAGTTTTCTCTAAAAAGCCCTAGTACTGGTTCTGGTAGACCTGCTCAGGTGCTCGATCCTGGTATTCATTAATGAACTTGAGAATTTCTTCAACATCGACTTCATCAAGGTAAATGTGGTGACGCCATGCTGTGATCGCTATCTTGCTTGGCAATCCCGGGTAGGGAGTCATGATGTACTGAGAAGGGTTTCGAGGCATTAAGTCGTCGAGCGCAGCCACGATTTCAGGGCATTCTTCTGCACAGTCGTAGTGAAAGCCAATTCCGCCGTGCTCAAGGTTGTGAATAAGAATCTCATCAGGAATCACTGCGTCATAACGTCCCCAGCGTGCCGGAGAAGAGATTCCTAGTGGCGTCGTTGCACCAGCCCAGTGTGCGCCGGAGGTTGCAGGTACCACCGAGTAACCCTCTGTGTTCGGTGTATTGCCTTCGATGTGACCACGACCGTCGTCGGTGTCGATTTCGATGTAGCCACCGGAATTAACGCCTCCGTTGTTGTTCTGTGCACCGAAATCCGACGGTATAACAATCGCTGCGATGAACACGATAGCGAACAAGATTCCACCGAACATGAGCAATGAACGTTTTCGTCCCGCTCGTCCCTTGCTTCGGTTTCGACGTTCTTCACGAATTTGTCCCTTTGTCATGCCTCGTCGGCTTTCAGGACGGGTGGTTGCTTTGCGTTTTATGTCTGCCATGCGATCCCATTAGTCACACTAAATGTGTGTCAGTAATTTCAACAGCTATCTACAGTATCAGCGACTTGCCCGAGAGTCGCCGATAAGATTCGAGATATCTCGCCTGCGTTTGCTCAATAATCTCGTCGGGCAGTGTGGGCGGCGGCGGTTCTCGATTCCAATCGGTACCTAACAACCACTCCCGCAGGAACTGTTTGTCAAACGCTGGTGGGAAACTTCCCGATGACCAGTCGTTGACATCCCAGTATCGGCTCGAATCTGGCGTAAGCACCTCATCGATTATCGTGAGTTCACCGTCCACAAATCCGAACTCGAATTTTGTATCTACCAGGATCATCCCTCGTTCGCCTGCGTAGTCATGAGCCGCCTGGAAAACCTCCAGACTTTTCTCTTCCAGAACGCGGTGCATTTCATCGCCGACGAGATTTTTCGCCTCTTTATTTGTCAAAGGCATGTCATGCCCTGAAGCCGCCTTCGTGGAAGGCGTGAAGACTGGTTCAGAAAAACGTTCGGCTGCTTTCATTCCCGGCGGGAGAAGTTGCCCGTTCATCGTGCCTGATTCTTCATATTCTGCCCACGCCGAGCCCGCGATGTAGTTCCGAACGACGCATTCGATATCTAGTCGTTCAGCTTTTTTAATTACCATCGATCTACGTGCGATCTCAGGCGACAGATCTATTAAGGCACCAGTGATTTCAACATTCGCCATCGCTGATTCGTCACTGACGGTGGCGATAACGTGGTTGGGGATTACGTGCCCAATGATGTCGAACCAAAACGACGACATCTGGGTGAGGATTATGCCTTTGCCTGGAATCGGCTGATCCATGACGACATCAAACGCCGAGATGCGATCGGATGCGACCATCAACAGACGATCGTCGCCGATATCGTAGGTGTCGCGAACCTTGCCGCGATAAAGAAGACCTGGCAGGTTTGTTTCGAAAATGGCGTCAGTCAATTGCAACCTCCGAGATGCCCACTCGGCCGTAAATGTGATCTACATGGCCAAGATAGAACTCGTAGTCGAACAGATCGTCGAGCGCCTCACCGGATACTTTTTCTGTAACCACTGGGTCGGTCTTAATGAGTTCTCTAAAGTCGAGTTCTTCATCCCACGATTTCATCGAATTGCGTTGGACAGCGTCATAAGCATCATCGCGATCGACCCCGTGTTCGACTAGCAGCAGCATGACTCGTGGTGAGAAGACGAGGCCTCGTGTTGATTCGAGATTTTGCATCATTCGATCTTCATGCACGACCATGTCGGTGATGATGCCAGTCATCAAACTCATGATGTAGTCGAGTCCGAGGGAGGCATCAGGAAGGATCATGCGTTCTGCAGATGAGTGCGATATATCACGTTCGTGCCACAGAGCGACGTTTTCGAGCGCAGTGATCGAATGACCTCTAATGAGTCGCGCAAGCCCGCAAATGCGTTCTGATAGCTCAGGGTTGCGTTTGTGTGGCATCGACGACGAACCCTTGGTTACGTAACCGGGCTTGCCGAACGGTTCTTCAACTTCCCTGACCTCAGTGCGCTGAAGTCCACGAATTTCCGTAGCCATTTTCTCCAGTGTTGCAGCGATCAGTGCTAGAACTTGCACGTACTCGGCATGTCGATCTCGTTGGATCACTTGGTTCGATATTTCAGCAGGGGAGAGATTCAGTTGCTCGCAAACGGATTCTTCGATCACAGGAGGTACCGAAGCAAACGTTCCTACCGGGCCGGAAAGCATTCCGACAGCGACTCGCTCACGTGCTCCTACCAGTCGTTTTCGGTTTCGTTTCATTTCGGCGAACCACAAGGCGAGTTTCATTCCGAAGCTCATTGGTTCGGCATGAATACCGTGGGAACGACCAATGCAAGGCGTGTTCTTGTATTTAATCGCTTGGACTCGGAGCGCATTGAGTAGTTCTACAACGCCTCTATCCAACAAATCACACGACTGTGTCAATTGCATGCTGAGAGCGGTGTCTTTTACGTCGTTGGATGTTAGACCGTGGTGCACCCAGCGCTTTTCTTCACCAAGGCTTTCGCCAACAGCACGTGTGAACGAAACGATGTCGTGCTTGGTCTCGTCGAACCAGCGATCGTATGCGCTACGATTGAACTTGGCGTTACGAATCTTTGCCATATCTTCAGCTGGGACGACACCTTGGTCAGTCCATGCTTGAGATGCTGCAATTTCAACCTGAAGCCAAAGATCGAAGGCATTGTCTTCCGACCATATGGCGTTCATTTCAGGTCGCGAATATCGTGGGATCACTGTCTATTGAGCTCCGTTTGCTGACGTCTTGTTCTCGACGTAACTTAGTACCGGTCCAAAATCGTCACCGAATTCCGTAACTGGAATTTTGTTTTCTTTGCAATATGTGAGTAGTCGACCGCGGGCGAAGATCTTATCGGCGGCGTTTGCGGCAGCACATTCGTCTGCCCCGGTTCCATCGCCAATGAATATTACTTCGCTGTAGGCGACTTCATTTCTTAAATCGTTGATTACCTTGCATTTGCAGGTAACCCAATCGCCTTCACAGGCATCGCCGGCAGAAGGGTAATCGTATCGAAATGGCGGTGGGCATGTCGGATCGGAAACTACAATTCCACTGTGAATATTGAGTTGGTCAAGATTGGCTCGACCTAGTACTGGTTTGATATAGAAATCAAGTCCGGCCGAGGCTACGGCCGCTGATCCGCCGGTTTTTCGAACTTGTTCACATAGCTCATGAGCTAGCGGACGATTTTTTGCTCCATCGGCTGCCCTTTGTGACATCTCGGCTGGTGTTTGACTAACGCTGTCGAACACCTCTTCTTGATACAAGCGGAGTGATGTCGTGGCTGACTGAAATCTCTCACGAGCTATATAGAGCTTCGACTCTGAAATGTAGCCGTTGAACATCATTCCGCCAACAAACGAAGTTGCGAGAGAGCCGTCGAAATCGAATACAACGCTGATCGTGGTCAAAGCTAGTCCTGAACCGCACGTTCGGCAATATCACGTCGATATTGCATGCCTTCAAATGAGATTTGTTCGATGCCAAAGTAAGCGGACGTTCGAGCATCTTTGATGGTGGTGCCGGAGGAGGACACGCCGAGCACACGGCCACCCGAAGTTAGAAGCGCCCCGTTATCGTCAACGGAAGTTCCAGCGTGGAATACGACTCCGTGCTCGGTTGCTTCGTCGATTCCCAAGATTTCAAATCCTGTAGGATAAGAGCCGGGGTAGCCACCCGACACTGCGACTACGAAGGTGTGAGGTTCGCTCGACCAAATAACTTCTTCTTCTGCAAGGCGGTTTTCAGCGACAGCAAGACAGATTTCCAGAAAGTCAGAATCGAGCATCGGCATTAATATCTGAGTTTCAGGATCGCCAAATCGACAGTTGAATTCGACTACTTTAGGACCAGATTCGGTAATCATTAGTCCTGCGTAAATCACCCCGGAGAAAGAACTGTTCTCGGCAACCAACGCCTTTGCAATCGGTTCGAGAATTTCGCTACGTACTCGTGCGGCTAACTCAGCGTTCCAGAATTCGGGAGGTCCGTATGCGCCCATTCCGCCTGTGTTGAGGCCTACATCGCCTTCACCGACTCGTTTGTAGTCACATATGGCAATCTCGGCAGAGACGTGCTCACCGTCGACGAATGCAAATATGCTGGCTTCGGGACCGGTCATACGTTCTGCAAGCAAAATACTTGAAGACGACTTACCGAACGCTCCATTATCGAGCATTCCGATGATCGCACTAGCGAGATCATCGTCGGTTTCAGGCAAAATCACGCCCTTACCCGCTGCAAGTCCGTCGGCTTTAACGACCAATGAGCCGGCAGATTTCGAACGGCAATATTCCATTGCTGCCCCGGAGTTGTTGAACGCCACGGACTCGGCAGTTGGGATGCCATATTTGGTCATCAGCTCGTCTGACCAGATCTTCGAACCTTCTATCCGAGCTGCAGCGGCCGATGGACCAAACGTTGTGATTCCTGCGGATCTTAGTTGATCGCATAATCCATCTACGATCGGTTGGTCGGGAGCTACGACAACCAGATCAACGTTCTCATTTTTTGCAAATTTCACGATGTCGGCGTGGTCATCGACACAAATATTTACGTTCGTGCCGACTTCAGCTGTTCCGGCATTGCCGGGTGCAATCAATAACTCGGTAATTTTTGAGCTCTGCGCGAGTTTCCACGCCATTGCGTGTTCACGCCCACCTGATCCAATTAGTAGAACTTTCAATCGTGCGTGCCTCATCTTGGGTCTATTTTTGACCCGACTCGGGAATCCAACTCAAACGAGGCGAACTACTCCCACTCGATAGTTCCAGGCGGTTTGCTTGTGATGTCGAGCACGACTCGGTTTACTTCGTCCACTTCGTTGACGATTCGGTTCGAAATTCGAGCAAGGGTGTCGTAGGGGAGTCGCGCCCAGTCGGCTGTCATAGCGTCATCACTAGTAACAGCCCGGATAGCCACAACGTATTGATATGTTCGCTGATCTCCCATCACTCCGACAGTCTTAGTGTTGGTCAAAACCGCAAAGGATTGCCAGAGTTTGTCGTAGAGACCGTCGTTTTTGATTTCATCAATCACGATCCAGTCGACATTTCGCAATATTTCAAGCTTTTCGGGGGTGACTTCGCCCATGATCCGGATTGCGAGTCCGGGTCCAGGGAACGGTTGGCGATTCACGCTTTGCGGCGTGAGCCCAAGTTCTGCTCCGGCCTTGCGAACTTCATCCTTGAACATGTATCGCAGTGGCTCAACCAACTTGAGATCCATGTGCTCGGGTAGCCCACCTACGTTGTGATGGGTTTTGATCTTGTGAGACGCCTTTGAATCGGCACTGGTGCTCTCGATAACGTCGGGGTAGAGCGTGCCTTGCGCTAGATAGTCGACTTCGCCGATGTCGATGGCTACTTCTTCGAAGATCTTAATGAATTCGGCACCGATACATTTTCGTTTTACTTCGGGATCGGTTACGTCTTTCAGGGCGTGCAAGAATCGCTCTGTGCCATCGACGAAAATCAAGTTAACGCCGAGTTGGCTTGCGAATACGTTTTGAACTCGGTCGGCTTCGCCTTTTCGCATGAGACCGTTGTCGACGAAAATACAGGTGAGTCGATCACCGATGGCTCGGTGAATGAGTGCGGCAGCAACGGTGGAGTCGACTCCACCGGAGAGCGCGCAGATGACCTTGCCATCGCCCACTTGTTCTTTAATCCTCGCGACAGCGTCATTTACGAAGTTGGCTGGGGTCCAATCTCCCGGGGCTCCACAAACTCCGAACACGAAGTTGCGAAGGATTTCCGAGCCTTGTGGTGTGTGGGCAACTTCGGGGTGGAACTGGATTCCAAAGTAAGTTCCATCTTCGTTACCCATTACCGCAAGAGGAGAATTCTCTGTGTACGCCATGGATTTGAATCCTGGCGGAAGCTCTTCGATTTTATCGCCGTGACTCATCCACACCGGGACTTCGTTTTCGAGACCATCGAACAAAATGTTGTCCTGACCGTCTTTGTGTAGGACAGCGTGTCCGTACTCTCGTTCCGTACCTCGGGCTACAGTTCCACCAAGCTGGTGTGCGATGAGCTGCATTCCGTAGCAAATGCCTAGGATTGGCACGCCAGCGTCGTATACCCATGTCGGAGCCATGGGAGCGTCATCTTCGTACACACTGTTGGGTCCGCCTGAGAGGATGATTCCGACGACGTCTTGGTCCTCAAGGATTTCAGGGCCAGCGTCATGGGGAACCAGTTCACAGTAGGTGTTGGCTTCCCTAACGCGTCGTGCGATCAATCGAGAGTACTGCGATCCGAAGTCAAGGATGACAATCGTCTTCATTCTCTCGTCGATCGATGAATTGCTGCCTTGCGCACGGTCGGCTTGAGCAATCTCTAGATACGTACCAACTTCAATGTCGTCTGATGTAGATACTCGACTGGACGAATCGTCATTTGGTGGGTTTTCGATCATGGCGTGGATCCCCGCTCGCAGTGACAAAACAGGTTAGCGAAATGCCATTCGGGACAACCGCTACGCCTCATTATCGAGCCGTGTGATCGCGTCCGTGTAAACCTGATAAATAAATTTACATCTCCCCGTCGTTAGAGTCACGGTTAAATTTGGAATATTTCTCACGGATCATGTCGCGTTCACTCGTGTCTTAGATCGATAAGATTAAACAATGTTGATTTCAATCGATGATTCAGGGCTTGAGAGAGCCGTACAGGCGATCAAAAATGGAGACCTCATTGCGTTTCCAACAGACACATTTTTCGCTCTTGGTGCAGACGGATCAAATCCAAAAGCCGTTGAAAGCGTGTTCGCTACGAAGGGTCGAAATCCCGGAACACCTGTGCCTCTATTAGTTAGTGATTCTAAGATGGCGGAATCGCTTTGCACTAAATTTCCAGAGCCACTGCGAAAATTGGCCGATCATTTCTGGCCAGGGGCATTAACGATTGTGTTACCGGCATCCGATGGCGTGCCTGCTGTTGTTACCGCAAATACAGGAACAGTCGGGGTGCGGGTTCCAGATCACAGTATTGCTAGAAGGATAATTGAACTTTCAGGAGTTCCTATCACTGGAACCAGTTGTAATCTCACTGGAAGAGACCCTGTGAAGGATGCGATTTTTGTCGAACAAATATTCGGCGATATGATCGCAGGCTGTGTAGACGCCCCATGTGGCGTTAGTACGGCGCCAAGCACCGTGGTTTCATACGTTAACGGCAAGATAGATCTGTTACGTACAGGTGCTATCGATGCTGAATCTATTCAGAATATTGTTGGTGATATCGTCGCCAGCTAACTGCTCTCGGTTACTCTTGTTTGGCTCTTGTTTCATTTGATAGCCGCACAGTCAGATAATTCTGGCTAACTCGGCACGCACTTTTCGGAGAACTTGATTGTCTTTCACGGGAACACTCCCAGGACTCACCGCTGACGATTCAGACCGGTTTGAGACCGCCCTTAAAAAGTTTGTCGGTGCACGCGAACTTCCGCTTTACAAGATGATGGCCTATCACTTGGGCTGGGTTGATCAGAATGGCGAGCCCGAGCCGGCGGTTGTCCAAGATCGATCGCATGGGCATCTCGTATTGAGCACTGCAAAGGCAGTTGGCGCTGATAACGCTTCGGCCATGCCTTACGCAGTTTCGGTCGAGATGCTGTACAACTTCCTGCTTGTTCACGAAGACGTGCAGAACGCCAATACCGAGCGCAACATGCGACCAACGATCTGGTGGGCATGGGGTCCGGCTCAGGCAATCAACGCTGGTGACGGGATACACGCTATGGCGCGGATGTCTCTATTCGAACAGCGAAATGCCAGCGGCCCCGCGGCTGATCCTCGATATATCTCAATGGCTTTGGAATCGCTCGACAATGCGACGCTTGATGTTTGCGAAGGCGAATATTTGGACATTTCGTATCAAGAGCGAGCTGCCGTTAGCGTGGCGGAAATCGTTACGGTCGCCCGAAAGCATGGTGCTCTATACGGTGTTTCAGCCAAGCTAGGTGGCATCGCTGCTGCTGCCGATGACGGAGTAATAGACGCTTTATATAAGTTCGGAAGCGCACTCGGCACTGCTCAGAACCTGAACATCGATCTTCAAGCACAATGGCCTGCCGAAGGCACAGAGCGTACCGAGGTTCAACGTGGTCGGCTGCAATCGAAGAAGAAGTCGATTGCAACTGCGCACGCTATCGAGAATGGCACTCCCACAACACGTCGTCGACTTGGCGAGATATTCATGAAACGTGTTTTGGATCCTGCTGATTTGGACGAAGTGACAATCATCCTCGCTGAAACGGAGAGCCGAGCGTTCGCTGAGGGCAAGATCGCTGAGCTGGCTGACGAAGCGCTGGACGCTTTAAACGGGGCTGGTTTGTCGGCTGAACAACAGCAGTTGCTTGCCGAAAGTGCCAAATTGATCGTTGGAATGTAGTAAAGATTATTCTTTTGATGCACAAACGATCAATTCAAGGTGTAGACGTGAACGGCAAGACCGTACTCGTACGGGTCGATTTCAACGTTCCGACGCGGAACGGTGCCATATCGGACGACTCTCGAATTCGAGCGGCACTTCCGACATTGAATCTGTTACGAGAGGGCGGAGCGACAGTGGTCGTCTGCTCGCACTTCGGTCGACCGAAGGGTCAAGTAGTCGAAGACATGCGACTCGGGATCGTCAGAGAACGGTTGGCAGAATTGCTAGGTGCTCCAGTCGCTGACGCCGCCGGACCGAATGGTGGTCGTCCAGCGAGCGTGATCTCGGGACTCAGTTCGGGTGAATTCGCTTTGTTGGAGAATTTGAGGTTCGAGACAGGCGAAGAAACAAACGACGAAGACTTTTCTAAACACCTCGCGTCACTCGCCGATCTGTACGTAAACGATGCGTTCGGTGCGGCACACCGTGCGCATGCATCTACGGCAGGGGTGGCTGCCCATTTGCCCGCGTACGCGGGGTTGTTGATGGAAAGGGAACTGGAGATGCTCGGGCGATCGTTAGAGGTCTCAACTGGAGCCACGATTGCGATCGTGGGTGGCGCAAAAGTCGCCGACAAGATTCAAGTTCTTCGGCATCTATCCGCAAAAGTCGACACGATACTTGTGGGTGGTGGCATGGTCGCTGCTTTCTATGTAGCGCAGGGTCGATCTGGTGGTGCGGTTGATGTAAGCGGTGAGGATAAATCTGCCGCACAAGGGCTGCTCGAAACTGGCGGGGCGTACGTAGTTCTCCCGGCCGATGTGATTACTGCGCCTGAATTCAATGAGAACTCACCAGCAACCGTATACGACTCAACTGAAGTGCCTCTCGATGGACTGATTCTTGATATCGGACCGCGATCTGCCGCAGAATATGCTCGGATCATCGGCATCGCCGACACGATTATTTGGAATGGTCCGATGGGCGTGTTCGAATGGCCCGAATTCGCCAAAGGTTCGGTCGCTGTCGCAAACGCCGTTGCCGACAACAAAAAGGCGACTTCCGTGATTGGTGGTGGATCTACCGCCGAAATTGTCGGCTCACTGGGACTCGTCGACAAGATCACCCACGTATCCACCGGTGGCGGTGCGTCGCTCGAATTTCTCGAAGGCAAGATTCTGCCTGGCGTTGCGGCGCTCGATGACGCTTAATATTCTTATCTGTTTACTAACGAGTTACGCAGGACCAATTGAATGACTGATCGAACGCCGGTGATTGCCGGAAACTGGAAGATGAACACCGATGTAGAGTCGGGGATCAAGCTGGTCGAAGAAATTCTTGCACTGAGCGACACGGCTCAGGGTGTCGAAAAGATTGTGTGCCCGCCGTTCATATCACTCACTAGCATTTCTCAGTCTTTGGCCGGTACTTCGATTCAGGTCGGCGCCCAAAATGTTAGCGCTAACGTAAACGGCGCATTTACAGGCGAAGTTTCTACTTCCATGCTGAATGATTTAGTCAGCCATGTGATCGTGGGACACTCTGAGAGGCGCGCTATGAACGGTGAGACATCGGCTGATGTCGCCGCCAAGGCAATTGCAGCCGTTGACGCTGGACTCGTAGCGATTCTTTGTATTGGGGAAGATCTCGGCGTTCGAAAATCAGGCAGGGCCGCCGAATTCGTATCGGCACAACTTGAAGAGAGTCTTGCAGGATTTTCACAGTGGGATTCTTTGATCGTCGCGTATGAGCCAGTCTGGGCTATTGGCACCGGCGAAGCTGCCACATCGGATCAAGCTCAGGAGATGACTGCCGTGTGTCGTGATGTTGTACGAAAACTTTCACCTCAGGCTGCCGATTCAGTTCGAGTTTTGTACGGTGGAAGTGTGAATTCGGGTAATGTCACCGAGTTACTGGCTCAGCCTGACATCGACGGTGCGCTCGTTGGCGGTGCAAGCTTAAAAGCCGACGAGTTCTCAAAGTTGATATTAGCGGCTAGCTCAAACTAATTTGTCGGCGGGTTCCGCTTGATCCACCAAACATCATCATCAAAACCGAAGCTGGTAGCTGTTATCGGCGCAACGGCGACTGGTAAGACCACGGTTGGCGTCGAACTAGCGCTTCGGCTCGATGGCGAGGTAGTGAACGTTGATTCCAGACTCTTCTATAGAGGAATGGATGTTCCAACTGCCAAGCCAAGCAGCGAAGAAACCAAAGGCGTGCCTCACCATTTGATCGACATCCTCGATCCTGATGAGCATTTCAGCCTTGGGGAGTATTTGCGGACTGCAAGATCGGTAATTTCATGCGTTACTAGTCGAGGTAAGTTGCCGATATTAGTTGGCGGATCGGGTCAATATATATGGGCGATCATTGAGGGTTGGGAAGTTCCTGAAATCGAGCCGAACGTAGAGTTACGGACCGAACTAGAATCAAGGCTGGGCACAGATGGCATTGAATCTTTAGCGCAACAGCTGAACGACACTGCGCCTGAAGTCGCCAAAGTTACTGATCTGAAGAATCCACGACGGGTGATTCGAGCAATAGAACGTGCCGTTAGTGATTCAGGTGAAAGCGTCTCGAATCGTTCAAAAGCTAATGAACCACCGTTTGACCATTTCATTGTTGGATTGAACGTCGAGCGATCAGTTCTTCACACTCGCGTTGTTGATCGCCTAGCTGCTATGAAGGCATCGGGATGGGTAGCGGAAGTCGAAGGATTACTCGCAAGCGGCTACTCAGACAAAACTAGAGCCTTGAGTGGGATTGGTTATCGGCAGATGATCGACCATTTGGAAGGGCGACATGATCTGGAAGAAGCAGTAAGACTTACCGCTGTGGCCACGAATCGTCTGATTCGACAGCAGAGCAATTGGTTCAAACAAGACGACGCTCGAATCAACTGGTTCGATATGACAGATGATGCACAAGAGACCGCAAAATCGGTTCTCACCTCAGTGAGTAACTGGCATGACAACAAGTGAGTACTACTCGCGTTTCTCTATAGTGACACCCAAAACACAACACTAATTAACATCTGAGATATCAAATTCGCAGTTTGGCTTGATCGACCATAGAATCAGTTGACTGTTCAGACAATATGCTCGCAATCTTCAGGAGAGACAATGACCGTCGAGTTCGCAAAGTTACATGGCGCTGGCAATGACTACATCGCCATCGATGGTCGCGGGATTGATCGCGACTGGGGCGCTCTATCGAAAGAAATGAGCCTCCTCGCTTTTGGCGTGGGATCCGATGGAATCGTTCTCGTACAGGACTCCGAAGTCGCGCAGATCAGGATGCGGGTCTACAACCCGGACGGCTCCGAAGCAGAGATGAGCGGAAACGGCATTCGACTGTTCTCGAAGTTCGTCATCGATCGAAAAATTGCACTCCCGCCCGAAGACGGCATGACTGTCGAAACGGGCGGTGGAGTGCGAACCGTTTGGCCAACTATGGAAGGCGACAAGATGATCGCTGCCAAAGTGGCAATGGGTGTACCGACGTTCGTTCCTTCTGAAATCCCGGTGGATACCACACAAATTGGCGATCTCGATATCATCAAAAAATTCCCAATTCAAGCAGGTGATCGTGAACTTGAAGTTACTTGCCTTGCTGTTGGGAACCCGCACGCAGTTGTGGTGATGGAAGAATCTGTTGAAGACTTTCCGCTGGTTGCAGTTGGTCCATTTGTTGAGAGTCACAAATTGTTTCCAAACAGAATCAATTTCGAAATTGTGAACGTAATCAGCCGCTCGAAGATTCGGGCTCGAATTTTTGAACGTGGCGCCGGCGAAACGATGTCGTCTGGCACAGGGTCGACCGCGTCAGCTGCGGCGGCGCGAGCGCACGGGCTGGTAGACGACGCAGTAGATGTAATTGTCGATGGCGGAGTTTTACAAATTTCTTGGGACGAAAAGGGTGAGGCGTTCCTCGAAGGCCCTGCAGTCGAAGTTTTCACGGGCGTTTGGCCCGACTAACTCGGTTATTTCTTCGCACCAATAATCTGCCGAACAAGTCGCATTAGGTCTAATCTCTCGTTTACGATTGATTTGCCTTTACGACCGTGAACGTCATACTCCTTAAATAGAACTATTAGCACAAAGAGCAACGGAACAATTCGAATGAAATTTGCTGAACGCGTTGAAAATCTCCCTCCTTATCTTTTCGTGGGCATTTCCCGAGCGATAGCAGCCAAGAAGGCGCAGGGCATCGAAGTAATTTCGTTCGGTATCGGCGATCCTGATATGCAGACTCCAGACCCAGTTCTGGATGCTCTGGTAGCTGGGTCGAAGAAGGCTGCGAACCACAAATATCCCGAGAGTGAAGGACTTCCCGAGTTCCGAGCTCGAGTAGCAAAGTTCTACGACGATCGGTTTGGCGTGAAGCTCGATCCTGCGACCGAAGTGATCAACCTAATCGGCGCTAAAGAGGGCATTGCCCACGCTCCGATGTGTTTCATTGACCCTGGCGACATTTCCATTAGTCCCGACCCTGCATACCCGGTTTACGAGATCGGCACGATGTTCGCAGGTGGCACGACGCACTTTGTGACCCTCAAGGAAGAAAACGGCTATCTGATCGACTTTACTGATATTCCGACCGACGTTGCGAAGAAGGCAAAGACTCTCTGGATTAACTACCCAAACAATCCAACTGGTGCGGTAGCTCCTCTTAGCTTCTTCGAAGAAGCCGTGAAGTACTGCACAGAGTTCGATATCGCTTTGCTTCACGACGCAGCCTACACAGAAGTCACGTACGACGGGTACGTAGCACCGAGTGTGTTGCAAGCAGATGGAGCGATGGACATCGCCATGGAGTTCCACTCACTATCCAAAACGGCCAACATGACTGGTTGGCGTGTTGGCTTTGCTTCCGGTAACCCTGACATGGTCAATGCGCTAATGCGGGTGAAGTCGAATATCGACTCCGGCTTGTCGCAGGCGAATCAGGAGATGGGTATTGCTGCGCTGGATCTGCCGTCCGAATGGCTAGACAACAATAACGAGGTATATCGAAAGCGCCGCGACAAGGTAGTCTCGGTATTGAACGAGATTGGTGTGCCGGCTGTTGCTCCAAAGGGAGCGCTATACATCTGGACTCCGATTCCAGAGGGTTACACTTCAGCCGAGTTCGCTCAGAAGCTGCTGGACGAAGTAAACGTCGTAGTGACCCCGGGTAATGGATACGGCCCAGGTGGTGAGGGATACATCAGACTTTCGCTGACGATCCCTGATGATCAGATCGATGAAGGACTTCGTAGGTTGGCCCAGCTTCGAGTCAACTCTTAGCTCGGTATTAGCCGGGAGCAAAATCGCCTTTATGGCAAAAAAACGCACACATTCCACAGGTCCATTTCGAGAAAAAGCGATTCTGGTGGGAGTCAGCGTGCGCAGCGAGGGTGATTACTGGGCCCTCGACGACTCACTTGCTGAACTTTCCGAGTTGGCACGCGCTGCCGGGGCGAATCCAATCGATCGTGTGACACAGACGATGAACAAGCCGTCGCGCACGTACATTGGCAAAGGGAAGATCGAAGAACTTCAGCACAAGGTGAAGCACACGGATGTCGACGTCGTAATTTTCGACGACGAGTTATCTCCCACCCAGCAGAAGTTATTGGAAGACAAGCTCGGGGTCAAGGTAATCGATCGAACCGCTCTGATTATCGATGTGTTTGCTCAGCGCGCTCGTTCTCGTGAAGGTCGATTGCAAATCGAACTTGCGCAGACCGAATATTTGCTGCCACGACTTGCCGGCCAGTGGTCTCACTTGGAACGTCTTGGTGGTGGAGTTGGCACGAGAGGTCCTGGTGAAACCCAGATTGAAACCGACCGACGTCTGGTTCGTCGTAAGTTGTCACGGGTGAAAAAAGATATTGCTCAGGTTGCTTCTCAGCGACATCAGCAGCGGTTGCAACGGACGGGTGGTGACGCGAAGATAGTTTCGTTGGTTGGGTACACGAATGCTGGTAAGTCGGCGCTGTTCAATACGATTACATCGTCCGGTGTGATCGAGCGCAATCAATTGTTCTCGACGTTGGATACAACTACGAGGCGTCTATATCTTCCTTCTGGAACTTCGGCGACTTTGAGCGACACTGTCGGATTTGTCCACAAACTTCCCCCGATTCTGGTGGCAGCATTTCGGGCGACTTTAGAAGAGGCATTAGAAGCTGACTTGCTGATTCAAGTCGTCGATATTTCAAGCCCGTACGCAGCGGAGCAAGCCCAGGTCGTAACGGACCAGCTTACTGACATGGGAATCCAAGACACCCCACGGATACTGGTTCTGAACAAGCTCGATTTGGTAGCGGGATCAGCCGAAGAACCTCTCAGTTTGAGTGTGCTTGATCAGGTCGACGTTTCTCAATTCTCACGAGTTGTAACCACATCAGCCACAAAAGGCTGGGGGCTTGTTGACCTACGAAATGCCATCGAGGCTCAAGTCGGGGTTATTCAGGTAGAAGAAGAAACCTAAGACGCAGCAGATCTGGTTGATAACGAAGTTTAATTTTCGGTTAGCGAAGCGAGTGGGGCAGGTCAGGCCTACTGCAATACCATGTCGCACTATCCTTGTTATGTAAAGTAAACAGAGCGTTTAATCGTGATTCAACCCTTGCCTGCCGCTTTGCCACTGACTGATTTACGTGCACAACCGTACATCGAAGATTGCAGCATGGGCGTATCCTCGTCTAGATAGTTAGCTCATACAACAGACAGTGCTCCACCTTGCTCGTCTGTCCAACTTCCGCTCCGGTGTGTCCGGAGTCCTGTCCAACCGGCATCACAAACAAAATGAAATTCTCGTCAATACGATCATATTCGATTCGTCTCGTCATTCTGCTAGTTGTAGCTACCACAGCATTGTTTATTGCAGCTGGTTGCAGTAGTTCTGATGAAGAAAGCCCTGCATCTAGGAATGACGGCCCGGTCATCCTCGCAGACGGGACGCAAGCGACCCAGACGCCTCAACCTTTAGCTGGCGAGCCTGCTGCGGTTCCTGACGGTCTCCAAATCGTTTGGGAGACCTACTCGATTCTCGTACGCGAGTATGTGATTCGAGAGAAAATCGATCCGAACGTACTTGCCGAGGCTGCCGTCATCGGCATGCTTGATGCTCTGGACGACCGTTACACGGCTTATATCCCGCCATCAACGTTCAAGATCGACCAAGATGGTTTCCAGGGAAACTTTGGTGGCATTGGCGCACAGGTCGAGGCATCGCCTGACCGAAACGGCGTAATCATTACGAAGCCGCTGCCAAACACTCCGGCTGAGAAAGCTGGCATCAAGGCTGGTGACCGAATTCTGGCTGTCGACGGTGAAGATGCTCTTGGATGGAGCGTTCTCGAGGCTGTAAACAAAATCCGTGGCGAAAAAGGCACGGATGTTGTGCTCACAGTCGAGCATATTGGAAGCTTAGACCCAGTTGACATAACAATTACACGCGACACGATCGACGATCCTAGCGTAACCGTTATGGAAGTTGCTGATACTGATTACGGACGTATCCGGATTGCACAGTTCACTGCAGAAACTCCCAAAGAAGTTCGCGAAGGCGTTCAGCAGCTAATCGATGACGGTGCCAAAGGCATCATTCTCGACTTGAGAGGCAACCCAGGTGGCCTACTGTCGTCCACAGTGAACGTCGCTTCCGAATTCTTGACTGACGGTCTGGTGACTTATGAAGTCGATTCACGTGGTGAACGGGAAGATTGGGAAGTCAAAAAAGGCGGACATTTCCCAGATATTCCACTTGTGACATTGGTCGACAATTTCTCGGCTAGTGGATCTGAAGTTCTCACTGGCGCACTGCAAGACCACGGTCGTACGGTTGCCATCGGAACTAACACGTACGGCAAAGGCAGTGTGAACCTACTACGCGGGCTCTCAAACGGTGGTGGCGTGTACCTGACGATCGGTCGTTGGTTCACCCCGAACGGTCGGGTGATCGAAGAGATTGGAATTGATCCTGACGTCGTGGTTGAATGGGATCAAGAAGCCGGATCGGGTCTTAACTCGCAAACGGCTGAAGGCGGCGACCCTCAGATCCAGGCTGCTATCAAGCAGCTCGACTTCCAGTTGGGTCAAGTTTCGGCAGCACCGTAAGCGATCGAAAGCACAGTACAAATTGATAACTGATAAAGCCCTCTCGTTTCACAAGAGGGCTTTATTATTGGAGTTCATACAGATCTCCTGAATCGAAATGTTCACCATTTTCTGTGACTAAGTCTCCTCGCTGATTTATGTTTGATTGAATAAGATTGAATAATGGCTGACACCGACACCCAACGCGCACTATCTACGAATCGACGCGCTCGCTACGACTATTTCATCAATGAAACGTTCGAAGCGGGAATGGTGTTGCTCGGCTCCGAAATAAAATCGGCCCGCGAGGGTCGGATGAGCATTGCTGAAGGCTACGTTTACATTAAGAACGGCGAAGCCTGGCTCGAGAACGCTCACATCCCAGCCTATGCACCTGCCGGTGAGCACGGACAGCACGACCCTACCCGCTCACGAAAGCTTCTGCTGAAGAAGAAACAGCTCGAGCACTTGTATGACCAGGCGAATCGTGATGGTCAGACAATCGTGCCTCTGAAGGTTTACATCAAAAACCGAGTGGCGAAATTGCTGATCGGAGTCGGTAAGGGTAAACGGCAGGTTGACCGACGAAACACGATCAAAGAACGTGACGCCAAGCGGGAGATTGACCGCGCAATGCGTTCGAAGATTTAATCCGAGAATTCGTGTATCTCGTGAGTCCGCATCAATTGTTGGTCGTTGATATTAAGCGACCCAACCGACAGCAGAGGTTCTGTCAGAACTCAGTGTCCCAGTCGAAACTAGGCCGACCTAATTACATCTTCGATCCCTGTATTTAAGCTGACAGCTCGGTCATTAGACTCGACCATCTTTCTGTGAATATCTTCCTTCGACTGGATGCTGATACTTGTTGACCGTCCAGTGCAGGGATTCTCAGAAATTTCGCAGCTCATCGAATGCCGTGCAAAACCGACTCGCTGACTCGAACTTGGTGAATCCGAGCATCGGGCAATAACGCTGCTTGATCGATCTATGAT
>ERZ890510.131-NODE-131-length-63450-cov-23.047307_pt1 | contig 63450 bp, 56 predicted proteins | sample MGYA00521265_ERZ890510 | MGnify/ENA primary metagenome ERZ890510 (study PRJEB32303, sample SAMEA104408624) | aquatic metagenome | biome: Brackish water; feature: Chemocline; material: water | place: Baltic Sea | collected 2014-10-26T21:54:00 | depth 110 m ... | reverse complement strand
AAAATCCCCAGGCCAGAAATATTGGCTTCCTCATGTTGCGGGTGTATATGCCCAACACGCCTCCGTTTCCGCCGGACGTCCTGTCCGCTTCGCGGAGTACCCAAACAACGGCGTTCGACCAAATAGCGCAGGTTTTACCTACTATGTCGGTGACAAAAGTTGCTGGCACCACCTCGGACTTACCTCAGTGCTCTGCCCGGCAAGCTGATCTTCTGATGCGCGAGAGTGCCGCGGGAAATGACTTAGAATATATTATTGCTGGTTCCGAGATATCGACAGTATCTGAACAAGAGCCTGATTCTCCGAATGCAAAATTGCAGCAGAAAATAGATGATTTCCGCGCAACGCTAAATACCAAAGATGTCCAAGGAAACAGGCTGCTTATTCAACGAATATCATCTCTGCCAACTAAAGAGGCAATGAGCCTGATAGACCAAATGAGTGAATCTGGTGGAGGCGCGCAATTTGCCGCTGAACTTTCAGGCTATGAGGGTTCCAACAAGCCGCTAATCAAAGGCAATGACAGGAAGGAAAGCATAAAATTTTGTCAATTGACGGAATGCTCATCTGCGGGTGATTTTTTTCGACCAACCCAAACTCAGACCCCATTTCCTAATCTGGACAGTGCCTATGTGGCTTCGCTTTACCAACTAGATGCTGGAGATGCGCTAGTTGTCACCTTGCGACTACCAACCACACCATGGAATTCTGGGTCAGGCTCTGATCCGGTTCTTTGGCCGGTGGAAGCTCTCCAGCTTCGTTATCTCTCATTCTGCAATTATGTTTATCAACCCCCATTCCCCGTGGTGGTCAACCAAAGCCCCCAAGGACCCATGTGGGGATGCTCCAATGACGTTCAAATTCACGAGGAATCCAACGGCAGCCAAATTGCAACTGCTGTAGCAACGCGAAACGAAGACAAACCGGCTCAGACAGATTCCCTAAAGGATTTTGTGTGGCTGCCCCTTTCACAGGAAAATCCCAATTCGCAGCATGTTTTTGGAGTACGGAACATGTTGCCTTTTTATGTATCACCCGATGACCAATTCACTAACTCGGCCACTAATATCCAACAGACTAACGATCCAACGGCGGCCGCTGTCGCCATGGAGTCATATTACCCGGTTGTCGCTGTCTGCGAGGTCAAGCTGCTCGAGAAACTCGGCTCAGTTGATTGCGCAAAACAGTACGAAAGGAACACAATTTGCGGCCCAAGGGGGAACCCAGGTCAGGCAAAGAAAATTGAGACAGTTCGAAGTGTTGCATCATGCCTCCGATTGATCCGACGGGTGCTTGAACCAGCTTCTTCTGACCGTGAGGTAGCGCGCTGCCTCCTCGAAGTAACAACGGATTGTGGGCAATACAAAAGTAGGATACGCAAATACAAAAGTGCAGAGCTGGCTCGAGCCTTTACCGACCACGCTGCTTATGCAACGGTAGAAGCGCAGCGCAATCAACGCGAAGAAATGCTTGTGCGCAAAACCATTCGAAACTGGAGCCGCAATTGATTCGGTGAGAGCATCGTCAGCTCGTGGAACGCGAGCGAACCTGCAGACTGTTGACGCTGGCATCCATGGATGAGCTCAACCAGTTCTATACCCAGCAGGCGACTCTTGGCGGTTTGGACCTGACCTCTATTTGCTGATGGCTTGCAGTGGTTCTCATCGCCGGGCATTATGGCCAACGCGTGGGGTCAGGACTTGAACAGTAGCGACCGGGCGGCCCCAGCGCGGACCTCGCCGGCTAAGTGCGGCCAGTAGGGGCTTTTTAGCTATTCAACTATTCATCTCGTCATCACTTGTTCTTTGGTTGCTTGGTCTTTCAGGCCGCCGGCAGGGCGGACGCAAATTTTTCGAATTGGGTGGTTGCTGCCTGGCTTGGGAGAGAAGTCAGCTACCAGCAGGTATCTGCGTACCGACTCTCTCTCTCTCTCTCTCTCTCTCTCTCGTGGGGAAATTAGGGAGTATGTCTGCGCCATGCGCGCTGTCCGAAAAATGAGTTGGGCCAACGCAAAAGCACACTAGTCGTCCAAGCTGAATTGCGTGACGACTTCGCTGGTCGCATTTCCCAAATCTGGCGGGGCGAGTTGGTAATCGACTGGCGTGCGACTGAAGTTGACGGGGTTGGAGACCATGCCGTGGTGCACGGGTTCAAGTCCCAATTGCTCTGCCAGTTCAAATGCTTCAGGGATCGAATTGATGGGTCCGCACGGCACTCCCTGCTTACCCAGTTCAGTGTGCCAATAATTTACGGTGGCGGTGCCAAGTACTTGATTCAATTCACTGCGAAGAGATGTGCGGTGCGCGACTCGGTTCGGGTTACTCGAGTATCGGCTATCTGAGGCCAATTCTGCAATGCCCAGAACTGAGCACAAGTTCGCGAACTGGGTGTCATTGCCGACCGCAATCACCAGGGGGCGATCGGCGCAATCGAAAACTTCGTAGGGGCAGATACTGGGATGAGCATTACCCATGCGCTGGGGCGTGACGCCACCTAGCACGTACGCGCTGCTCTGATTGACCATGGAGGAGAGCAGCACTGACAGAAGATTTACTTCAAGGTGCTGGCCAATCCCTGAATGTGTTCGCTCAACGATGGCTGCAAGAATCGAATTACTGGCGTGCAGCCCGGTAAGAACGTCGACTAATGCAACCCCAACTTTACTTGGCGCGTCCGTTCCAGTGATGCTCATGAGTCCACCCATGGCTTGAATTAGCAGATCGTAGCCGGGTAAATCTTTACCTTCTTTGCTGCCAAATCCGCTGATGGAGCAATAGACCACCTTGGGGTTGGATTCACTGACAGTTGCGTAATCTAAGGAGAATTTGTCCAGCGCACCAACTCTGAAGTTCTCAATGACGATATCTGCTTGCGCCGCCAACCTATGTGCCCGATGTAGATCAGTGGACTCTCGCAGGTCCAAAGCAATCGAGCGCTTATTTCGATTTACAGATTCAAAGTAAGTGGCCTTGCCTTGGGAAGTGAAGGGAGGGCCCCAGGAACGAGTATCGTCACCGTGTTCTGGTTGTTCAACCTTGATCACTGTTGCGCCGTAGTCGGCAAGCAACATGGATGCATAAGGTCCGGCGAGTACTCGTGAGAAGTCGGCAACGACTAATCCGTCAAGGGAGCCTGGCATCGGGTTAGTTGAAGGCTGCTAGGCCGGTGAGCGCTTGACCAATCACGAGGGTGTGCATTTCGTTGGTGCCTTCGTAAGTGAAGACGGATTCGAGGTTATTCATATGGCGAATTACGGGGTATTCGAGGGTGATTCCGTTCCCCCCAAGAATGGCCCGGCATTCACGTGCGATTTTTAGTGCCTCGCGAGCGCTATTGAGCTTGCCCAGCGAGATCTGCTCGGGGGTAACACCAACAGTGTCCTTGAGATGTCCCAGATGCAAGGCGAGCAGCATGCCTTTCCCGAGTTCGAGCGTCATGTCGGCCAATTTCTTCTGAGTGAGTTGGTAGCCAGCGATTGGCCGGTCAAATTGCACCCGGTTCAATGAGTAATCAATTGCGGTCTCAAGGCAGTCGCGCGCTGCACCCAGAGCGCCAAAGGCAATCCCAAAACGGGCTTCATTAAGACAACTGAGCGGTCCTCGAAGCCCTTTTACGCCAGGCAGGATCGAGTGCTCGGGCAGTCTGACATCTGTGAACACCAATTCACTGGTTACCGAGGCACGCAGGGACATCTTTTTGTGAATCGTATTTGCAACGAAGCCCGGTGTATTTGTGGGAACGATAAAACCGCGGATCCCATCATCTGTTTGGGCCCAGACAACGGCTACGTCGGACACACTCCCATTTGTGATCCACATTTTTGAACCATTGAGAATCCAATCGGAACCATCGCGCCTCGCGTGGGTGAGCATGCCTTGCGGGTTGGAGCCAAAGTCTGCTTCGGTGAGTCCAAAGCAACCGAGGATTTCCCCCGTCGCCATACCGGGAATCCAGGCTCGTTTTTGCTCCTCGGTGCCGAACTCGTGAATCGCAAACATTGCCAAGGATCCTTGAACGCTGACCAGTGAGCGAATTCCGGAATCGCCCGCTTCTAGCTCAAGGGCAGCAAGACCGTAAGCAGTGGCGCTTGTGCCGGTGCACCCGTACCCCTGCAGGTGCATGCCTAAGACGCCGAGGGAACCAAAATCGCGGGCGAGCTCGCGGGCGGGAAGTTCGCCGTGTTCGAACCAGTCCGCCACCTGGGGTTTGATGTGGGCGTCGACGTAGTCTTTAACTACGGAAGCAATTGCTCGGTCTTCTTCACTAGAGTGGTGCTCCAGCGCAAATAGGTGCAGGGGTGCGGTCGGCATGCCCGCACGCTATCACAAATGTATCCAATTTGGTAAAATGTATTCAATCTTGGATCAGGGAATCGTGCTTCTGACTAGTGCCCGAGCATTCGGGCCAGGTAGTGCGCGCTGCGAGAGGTTTTCCCCGTTCGTTCTTCGTGCGAGTCAGCCCGTTGCATGACCTGTAAGCCCAGATTCGCCCCGAGCCACCTCAGTGGCTCAGGTTCCCATTTGCGTGAATGGTGATTCACCCACGGCAATGTGGTGAGCTCAGATTCGGTTTTGGTGATCAGGTGGGCCAAGGTCTTACCGCCCAAATGCGCGGTGCCGAGGCCGTCGCCGACATAGCCGCCACTAGATCCGATTCCGGTCGTTGGGTCATAGTTGCAACTCGCCCACCAGTCACGTGCGATCCCTAGCGGGCCTCCCCAGGCATTGGTGAAGGTGGCACTTTTCAATACCGGGAACATCTGGGTGAGCGTTGCCCGTAGCTCGGTGTGAACGCTTTCATTGGTGTCTTGGGCGGGGGAAATTTTTGAATTGAAGTGATACGGCGCGCCACGGCCCCCGAAGGCAATCCTGTTGTCAGCCGTCCGTTGGCCATAGATAACCAAATTACGGTAATCCGAAAAAGTTTCCCGCTCGCCGAGTCCAATTTCAGCCCACATATTCGCGGAGAGCGGCTCAGTTGCCACCATGAGTGAGTACACGGGCGCAATTGACCGCTTCTCGCCATGTAAAGATTTTGTATACCCCTCGGTTGCGCGGATGATGGTAGTCGCGTGAACAGTTGCAGACTGGGTCTGTGCTTTGCTTGGCTGGATGTTTAGTACTCGCGTACCCTCATATATTGCGATCCCGCGCGCGTGCAGAAATGCACTCAGTTCCTGCACCAATTTATAGGGATCAATTGCCGCACAATGTGGAGTGAAGGTTCCGCCCACAACATCAGTTGCGTTGATTCGGTCTTGGGCTTGTCGTGCGGTGAGGTAACTCAGATCTTCTGGGAAGCCCCAGTCCGCGAATTCCTGAACGTCTGCGAGTGCTCGTTCATTTTGTAAATTGCTCCGGGCTGCGATAACTGTTCCACCGTGCGCCCAGTCAATCTTCCAATTGTGTGTTGCTGCCACCCGGCCAAGGTCACTGATGTTTGTGACCATCGCTTGATGCATTCGGCGCGCAGCATCACGTGAGGTGGTACGGGCAAGGGCGGTGAAATACGCGGGGAAAAGCGCCGAGACCCAACCACCATTGCGCCCGCTGGCTCCAAATCCTACGAACTCTGACTCCAGGATGGCAATACGGCAGTGTGGATCAAGTTGATTCACGTAGTAAGCAGTCCACAAGCCAGTGAAGCCGCCGCCAACAATCGCGAGGTCAACGTCTAGGTCAGTATCAAGGGGCCCATCAAATACGCGGACGGGGGAGGTGGCTTGTTCGAACCAAAGGCTGGTGTTCATGGCATTTAGCGGGCCCAGGTGGTTACATAATCTGGCAGCGAAGTGCCCCGCGGAACGTACTGGTCGGGGATGGGTACCCCCAATTGTTCAAAGATCGGAATATGTCCGGCCCAGATCGTTTTGCCTGCGTCACTTTCCAAGTCTTCATCGAGATCATCGGGTGGGCCCTCACTAATTTTGACCGAGCACTCATCAAGTGGGAGTGAAAGCGTCATAGTTGCCTTGAGTTCTTTGGTCGTAGGTTGCCGAGCGTCATCCCAGCGGCCGGGCATCAAATGCTCGGTGACAACTTTTAGAGCATCCACCTCGGCTTGACCACTGAGCCGAGTAGCAGTACCGAACACCATGGCACAACGATAATTCATACTCGACTCAAACAGGCTCCGTGCGAGAACAAGTCCATCGAGGCGGGTCACGGTGACGCATGCTGGCACACCAGAAGCCAATAGCGTGAAAAGTCGCGAAGCAGAGGATCCGTGAATCAGTAATGTGTCGCGGTCTCGGGCGTAACCCACGGGAATAACAATGGGTTGCCCATGATCTATAACACCCACATGCGCGACCAGGCCTGAATCCAGCACAGAGTAAAGAGCCTCAACATCTGTTTGTGCCTTTTCAGGCAGGCGTTTGATTTTGGTGCGCGAACTATTTCCGGGATTGGTCATCTTGCAGGTTACAGGACTTCGAGCGCTTGGGTGAGCACTGTTCGCAATGTGCTTTCAATTTCATCGAACTCTTTTTGTCCGATTGTGAGTGGCGGGGCAAGCTGAATTACCGGGTCGCCACGGTCGTCGGCGCGGCAGTAAAGGCCGTTGGCAAACAGGGCTTTGGAAAGAAATCCGCGAAGGAGCCGTTCGCACTCGTCGTCATTGAATGTTTCCCGGGTCTTTTTGTCCTTGACCAGTTCGATTCCATAGAAGTAACCCGCACCACGCACGTCGCCCACAATCGGAATGTCGGTAAGTTTTTCTAGGGTGCGACGGAAGTTGCCTTCATTTTCTTGCACATTTTGGTTGAGGCCCTCTCGCTCGAAAATATCGAGGTTTTCCATTGCGACAGCCGCTGACACCGGATGACCGCCCCAGGTGTACCCGTGCAGGAAGGTGTTTGTGCCGTGCTTGAATGGTTCAAAGAGTCGATCGCTGGCGATCATGGCACCCAGTGGCGAGTAACCCGAAGTCATGCCCTTTGCGCACGTAATGATGTCTGGTGTTACGCCAAAACGCTTCATTGCGAAGTAGTCACCGATCCGACCAAAAGCGGTAATCGTTTCATCTGCGACCATGAGCACGTCGTATTCGTCGCAAATCTCACGAACCCGTTCAAGATAACCTGGAGGAGGCGGGAAGCAGCCACCCGAGTTTTGAACCGGTTCCACGAAGACTGCCGCGACGCTGTCGGCACCCTCGAACTCAATTGCTTCAGCGATTCGGTTTGCGGCCCACAAGCCGAAGGCTTTTTCGTCCCCCCGGAATTCTTCAGGCGCACGGTAAAAGTTGGTGTTGGGGACCTTTATGCCACCAGGGACGAGTGGTTCGAATGGGATTTTGGCTTCAGGGATTCCGGTAATACTCAATGCCCCCTGCGGCGTCCCATGATAGGCGACCGCCCGACTGATTACTTTGGTCTTCGTGGGTTTTCCGGTGAGTTTGAAGTATTGTTTGGCAAGCTTCCAGGCACTTTCAACGGCTTCGCCGCCACCAGAAGTAAAGAACACGCGATTTAGATCACCGGGTGCAAGCTGAGCAAGTCGCTCGGCCAAAAGGATCGCACTCGGGTGGGCGTATGACCATATTGGGAAAAACGCCAGCTCCTCGGCTTGTTTGGCTGCGGCTTGGGCAAGCTCTTTACGCCCGTGCCCCGCTTGAACTACGAAAAGCCCCGAAAGCCCATCAAAGTACTTGTTGCCCTGGTCATCCCAGATGTATGCGCCTTCGCCCTTAGTGATGATCGGCACGTGGTGGCCTTCATAGTAGGTCGAGTGCCGGGTGAAGTGCATCCAGAGATGGTTGCGAGCCTTGTCGGCGAGTTGGTCACTGCCTGATTCGGTGACGTACTGCGGTGTGGTTGTCATTTGGTTCCCCAATTGTAGGTTTGTTTGCGAAGGCCGAGATAGATGAAGGTTTCCGTGGAAACGACTCCCGGGATCTTTCTGATCTGGGAGTTTGTGACTCGTAGTAAGTGGTCATCGTCCTCGGCCACGCATTCAGCCAGAAGATCGTACTTGCCCGTTACCAGAACCAGATACGAGATCTCGGGTAGTGGTTCTAATTGCTGCGATACCGCCTCCACATCACCGTGTACTTTGATGGCGATCATTGCCGAACGTGAAAATCCGACCTCAGCGGGATCTGTGACGGCGACGATTTGCATTACGCCCTGCTCATGCATTTTTTGAACCCGTTGACGCACTGCCGCTTCAGAGAGACCGACCGCTTTGCCAATCGTCGCATAAGGCCTGCGACCGTCTTGCTGAAGTTGCTCGATGATGGCGCGAGACGCGTCATCGAGGGGGGCTGGTTTACGGGCCATGTCCTCAGCATGCCCGCAATTTCACCAAAAATCAAGTGTTTTCGTCTCTTAATGGCAAATAATCAACGAAAACCGCATTATATTGGCCAATAAACTAGTGAAACCGGGCAAATTCCGCTACGGTGAGGCCATCCCTATTTGGAGGAACATATGACAAAAGAGTTGAAGAATTTCGTGGGTGGAGAATTTGTCGACACCCAAAACGGATCCGTAAGTGAACTTGTTAACCCTTCCACCGGGGAAGTGTTTGCCACCGCGCCAATTTCGGGCGCAGCTGATCTTGACCGTGCCTATGGTGTAGCTGCCAAAGCTTTCGAGTCTTGGAAAAACTCCACGCCATCGGAACGCCAGCAGGCTCTATTAACAATTGCAGATACATTTGAGGCCCACGCACAAGAGCTCGTTGATATTGAGAGTGAAAATACTGGCAAGCCGATTCCGGTCACCATGGAGGAGGAACTTCCACCCATGATTGACCAAATCAAGTTTTTCGCAGGTGCAGCCCGAATCCTTGAGGGCAAGGCTGCGGGTGAATATATGTCCGGATTTACCTCAATGGTGCGGAGGGAGCCGATAGGGGTAATCGGTCAGGTAACCCCGTGGAATTACCCCATGATGATGGCTGTATGGAAGTTCATTCCAGCAATCGCGGCGGGAAACACCGTCGTGCTCAAGCCAAGTGACACAACTCCTGCGTCAACTCTGAAAATGGCCGAGCTGATTGCACAATCGGGTGCGCTGCCCGACGGAGTTTTTAACGTTGTATGTGGTGATCGAGATACGGGCAAGGAACTGGTCGAACATAAGACGCCGCAAATGGTGTCCATCACTGGATCGGTACGAGCTGGCATGGCGGTCGCAGCTTCGGCGGCATCGGATGTCAAGCGGGTTCATCTAGAACTTGGCGGGAAAGCTCCGGTTGTCATTTTTGATGACGCTGACATCGAGGCTGCCGCGGAGTGGCTGGCTGTGGCCGGTTTCTTCAATGCGGGCCAAGACTGCACCGCTGCCACCAGAATGCTGGTAGCGCCAAGGATCTACGACGACTTCGTAGCTGCAATTGCCGAACAGGCGGTCGGAACTTCAACCACGTTTGAAGACGGCCCGACTGGCGAGGGATTTGTGCCCCCCGTGAACAACACAGACCAAATGGATCGGGTGCTGGGCTTTATTGAGCGCGCGCCAAAGCATGCACAGATAGTTGCGGGGGGTGCGCGTCAAGGTAGCCGCGGTTACTACATTTCACCGACTGTCGTGGCAGGTCTTAAACAGGACGACGAAATGATCCAAAATGAAGTTTTTGGTCCGGTGATTACCGTCCAGAAATTTGACGACGAAGCGCAGGCTCTGGCATACGCCAATGGGGTGGACTACGGCCTTGCATCCTCTGTCTGGACCAAAGACTTTGGCCGCGCAATGCGCATGGCCAAGGGTCTGGATTTCGGTTGTGTCTGGATAAATACCCACATCCCAATGGTGGCTGAAATGCCACACGGTGGATTCAAGCATTCAGGATATGGCAAGGACCTATCTATGTACGGGTTCGAGGACTACACCCGGATCAAGCACGTTATGGCTAATTTAGAAAGTTAAGCGGAGCCGTTACCTCGGCCTCATTGCACAACCCCAAAGGTTAAGGGCAGGAGCATTAACGCTCCTGCCCTTAACCGTGTTAATGAGTTACTAAGGGTTAGTTGCCACCCTCGTTGAGTGTCACTTCAATGGGAGCGAAACCATCTCCGGTGGTATCCAAACCTTCAGCGGAAAGGGCTGCATTAGCCGCTTCAGCGTATTGGTTCGTGTATGCCTCGGCTGGTGGTTCAGCGGTGATGATTGTTGCCCCTTCAAGGTTCTTGGTGTTCAGGGAAACGTTCACTGTCTGAGCCCACAGTTCCGGCTCGATCATGCCAACACCCATGGGTGAAGGCCAGACCAGCTTGTTGACCTCGTTCATCATCCAGAGTTGGTGGCTTGCACCAAGTTTGGAGCCATTTGCGGTGATGATGTCAGCACACTCCTGTGCATTATCGCGGCAATGGATCCAGCCCTGGAGCGATGCAGTAACAAAGCGCTGCGTGGTGTCCTGGTACGTCGCATCGCTGAGACGCTCTTCGGATGCCCACACTGCGTCGTTGTACATAGCGGTACCTTCGTCATTCCAGTTGATGACATTAAAGTCGCTTGGCTGGTACAACTCGCCCGTATCAGGATTAATGGATTCCAGTACTTGGGCGTACTCGTTGTAGGTCATGGCTTGTGCGGCATCAATCTCGCGATTGAGTAGCGCTTGCATGTCAAACTGCTGCTGAACGAGTTCCACATCACTAGCTGGATCAAGCCCGGCCTTAGTGATTCCAGCGAACAGTTCATATTCATTTCCAAATCCCCAGTTGCCGACAATCTTTCCGTCAAGATCAGCAGCGGTGGTGATGTTGGAATCTGCCCATGAAACTTGTAGTGTTCCGGAGGTTTGATATACCTGTGCTACGTCAACAATTCCAGCACCTTGTTCACGTGATGCTAGGGCCTTGGGGACCCAGGAGATGGCAAAGTCTGCCCCACCCTGAGCAAGCACAGTCTGGGGAACGATATCAACGCCGCCTTCGAGAATAGTTACGTCAAGGCATTGATCCTCGTAGTAGCCCAAGTCCTTAGCGGCGTAATAGCCACCGAACTGAGCTTGCACGAACCACTGAAGTTGCAGAGAAACAGGCGTGAGTTCAGTGCAGGCACCCTCATCAGTGGCAGTTTCTTCTGCCGCAGTTTCCTCAGCGACAGTTTCTTCAGCGGTCGCGGCGTCTGAAGTCTCAGCTGCCGTGTCATCGCTACTGCTACACGCAGATAGCAATAGAAGACCCGAAGCGGCCACAGCCACTACGCGAATCCAACTTTTCTTTTGATTCATTCTTCCTCCTTATTTGATTGATTGACGAAAAATTTAAGCAGTTGTGGTGACCTGAGCCGTGCGCGGTGTGACAAGTCGTTCAAGTGCAATGATCGCAAGGTAAAAGATCAACCCCGTGATAATCGCAGCCAACACATAGGCCCACGCTCGACCATAAGCAGTATTAGCGGCCGCGCTTGCGATTCTACTGCCAAGGCCCTGTTGCGGCCCACCGAAATACTCAGCGACAAGAGCTGCGATAACTGCGAGTGGTGCAGCAATCTTGAGCCCAGTAAAAAAGAACGGAATTGCGTTAGGAACGCGGAGCACTCGAAGTGTGGTTCGAGGCGTGGCGTTCAGAGAGCGCATTAGTTCGAGCTGAGTGGCATTGACTTGAATGAGTCCTCGAGTAACGTTGACGAAAATGGGAAAAAGTACGATTATCGCGGTGACCAGAACTCGTGGAGTCCTGCTCGTAATGTTGAACATATTGTTTAAAATTGGCGTTAAAGCAATGATCGGAACAGTTGCCAACCCAGCCGCGAGTGGGGCTGCCAACTTGTCAACGGTGATGAACCTTTGGGCAAGCAGTGCCGTGATCAAACCGAGCACGGTTCCGAAAATTAGTCCCAGGAAAGCAGTCGTGGCGGTGTAATAGGCGGCACCCCACATCAGCGTGGCACCTGAGGAGAACTCAGAGGCGATCAGGCTGGGCGCCGGAAGCAGGAAAGGCTTAAGGTCCTGAACTACCACCAGCAGTTGCCAGCCACCAAGAAATATTGTGGCCACCAAGATTGGGGGCCACACATAACCCAGCTTGGTATTCATCAGATTTCGCCCCGGTGCGAAGAAGACGTGGAGTTGGAAGTGTCATGAACTCGCAGGGCTTCGCGAACTGAGGTGACACAGCGAAAGAAATGATCTGACTCCCGAGTCATTTCGTTTCGATCACCAAGGTTCACCTCAATTTCGGCTGTGATGCGACCCGGCCGAGGCGACATCACTACGACCCGGTCAGAGAGGTACACAGCCTCGGGGATGGAATGAGTCACGAATACGATCGTTTTACCGGTCTCCATCCGAATTTTGAGCAGTTCATTTTGCATGCGCTCGCGGGTCATTTCATCCAATGCGCCAAATGGTTCATCCATGAGAAGTAGCGGGGGGTCGACCGCGAGGGAACGGGCGATGGCAACCCGCTGCTGCATACCTCCAGAAAGTTCCCAAGGTCGGTGGTGAGCAAAATCGGAAAGTTGAACCATGTCAAGAAGCTCGGCGGATCGCTCCTGCCGTTGGGACTTTTGCCACCCAGCAAGTTCAAGTGGGAGCTCAATGTTCCTGGTAACCGTGCGCCAATCGAAAAGGGCGGCTTGCTGGAATGCGATTCCGTATAAACGCTCTTTGCGGGCCTCCTCGGGGGACTTACCAGCAACCTGAACACTGCCCGAGTCGAACGCGGTGAGGTCGCCAATGACTCGCAGGAGCGTGCTTTTTCCACAGCCGGAGGGGCCGATGAGCGAAATGAACTCCCCGGTATGGACATCGAGGTGTACGTCGGAGAGCGCCGTGACCTCATTGGGATTACCAACATTGAACACTTTTGATAGGCCAGAGATGGCAAGAGCACTTCCTGGATTCTTCGAGTCCAGTTGAGTGGGTGTCATGTGAGCCCTTTCTTAGGAAGGTTTCGGGTCAGTAGTACGTCGACAGCTGCGATTACGGCGGCTACTACAAGGCCTAATGCAATTGCGCCGAACACAGCTACATAAACCTTTGCGGGCTGGGAGGTGGTTTCGCGTGCATACTCGACCATGAGTCGGCCGATTCCACCGCGAACTCCGGTGGAGATTTCAGCAACGACAGTGCCGACGACACTGGCGGCTGCAGAGACTTTTAATGCAGGGACCAGATAAGGAATGCTCGAGGGAAAGCGAAGTTTCCACAGCACTTTGTTGTTCGAGGCGGCATATGAACGCATGAGTTCGAGTGAGGTTGGACTCGGGGCGTGGAGTCCGCGCAGCGCTCCGATAGAGAGTGGAAAGAATGCCAGGTAAGCGGCGATGAACATCACCGAATACGTCGTTGACCATTGAACTGGTCCAAAGCTGATTTGGTTTCCGATTCCTACAATCAGCGGTGCAAGTGCGATCAATGGGACGGTTTGCGAGGCAATTACGAATGGCAGTAATCCACGTTCCATAAATAGAAAACGTTGCATCACTATCGCCAAAATCAGCCCGACCGTGACGCCGATCACGAAACCCCCGAGTGCCAAAGTGAACGAGTAACTCGCGGCAGAGACCACTGCTTGGAAAACCGTAGTCTCTGATCCCCGCACTTCTGGAACCGTGAAGCCCGAAAGCATGGTCCATACATGCGGCATGGCTTGATCGGAAGTGTTAAAAGGCAGCTCGATGAGAGTGCCAACGAACTTGGTGAGCTCCCACATAATTGCGATGAGCGCAATTCCGGCAAGAGCCCACAGCAACGAAACGCTTCCCTTTGCGATTCGTTCCCGTGTGGCAGACATGTTTACTCCGTGGCCAGCCGTTTTTCAACGACGGAGGGAATTATCTTCTCGCCATATTCAGCCAATGTGTGCTCTTTGTCGTCATGCTGCAAATAGAGCGCGAACTGATCAACGCCAAGGCTCTTGAGTTCCTCTAGTCGCCGGATCTGCTCCTCAGGAGGGCCAATAATGCAAAAGCGATCAATGATTTCGTCAGGGACAAAGTCGGCATGGGTATTTCCTGCTTGACCGTGCTGGTTGTAGTCGTAGCCTTTACGTCCTTTGATGTAGTCGGTCAATGCTTGGGGGATTCCACCATCGTTTTCGCCATATCGTTCGACAATGTCAGCCACGTGGTTTCCGACCATGCCGCCGAACCACCGCAGTTGATCGCGAGCATGGGCAAGATCTTCGGTGACGTATGCGGGGGCTGCAACGCAAATCTTTACATCGTCGGGGTTGCGGCCGGCAGCTTTGGCAGCGTCCTTAACCGCCTTGATTGTCCATTCGACGATTGCCGGGTCGGCAAGTTGAAGAATGAATCCATCGCCCACTTCTCCGGTTAAGGCCAGCATCTTGGGGCCGTACGCAGCAACCCACACCGGCGTGCGACTTTCTGAGGCCCAAGGAAGTCGAAGGTCGTTGCCCTTGTATTCGATGGTTTCGCCATTCACCAAGCCCTTAATATCAATCACAGATTGACGCAGGTCGGCAACGCTCACCGGCTTACCATTGGTGACGCGAACTGCTGAATCACCTCGGCCAATTCCGATTACGGTTCGGTTGCCATACATCTCATTGAGGGTGGCGAATACGGACGCGGTGACGGTGATGTCCCGCGTAGCAGGATTGGTAACCATCGGGCCGACCGTGATGTTCCGAGTTTCATTGAGAATCTTGCTATAAATTACGTAGGGCTCTTCCCACAAAATATGTGAGTCGAAAGTCCAGACGTATTTAAAGCCGTAAGTCTCTGCTCTTCGAGCAAGATCTACGACTCGTGCGGCCGGGGGAGTGCACTGGAGAACAACACCAATATCCATGAAAACAACCTTTCCTTTGGGGCTAACTGTGATTAACGATTTTGGGGGAAACCTAAGTCAACTGAACTCGTTGCCGGGTCCGGCCAGCGCGATGTGACTGTTTTTGTGTGGGTATAGAACTCAATTCCTGCAGGTCCATACATATTTGCATCTCCGAACAAAGATGATTTCCATCCGCCGAAACTGTAGTAGGCGACGGGGACTGGAATGGGCACGTTAATACCTACCATTCCCACCTGAATGTCGAATTGGAATTGACGAGCAGCCCCACCATCTCGAGTGAAAATGGCGGTGCCGTTTCCATATTGGTGGTCGTTGATCAGCTCAACGGCCTCCTCGTACGTGTCGACTCGAATGACCGAAAGAACAGGACCAAAGATTTCCTCGTCGTAGACCTTCATTCCTGGGCGAACATGATCAATTACTGAAGGGTTAAGGAAGTAGCCTTTTTCCGGGAGAACGCCATCCCGCCCATCAATAACAACAGTTGCACCTTCCGCCGCGGCGCCGGCGAGATAAGAAGCCACTTTGTCTCGATGCCCTTGAGTGATCAGGGGTCCCATTTCATTGACGGGATCTGTACCGGGTCCCACCTTAAGTGCCGGGATTCTCGCCGAGATCGCCTCAATGAGTGGATCGGCAACGTCGCCCACAGCAACGATAACTGAGATCGCCATGCACCTTTCGCCCGCTGAACCGAATCCGGCGCTCACGGACGCATCGGCGGCCATATTGATGTCGGCATCGGGCAAAACCACCATGTGATTTTTAGCCCCACCGAGTGCCTGCACTCGCTTTCCGTTGGCAGTCCCGGTTGAGTAAATGTATTTTGCGATCGGAGTTGAGCCGACAAAACTGACAGCTGCGATATCAGGGTGTTCCAAAATAGTGTCTACCGCGACTTTGTCACCGTGGACAACATTGAGAACGCCGTTGGGCAGGCCCGCCTCTGTGAGCAACCGAGCCAACAACACAGTGACTGAAGGATCCTTTTCGCTCGGCTTAAGGATAAAAGTATTACCTGCGGCAATACCGTTGGTGAGCATCCACAACGGCACCATTGCCGGGAAGTTAAACGGGGTGATGCCCGCGACAACCCCGAGTGGTTGCTTAATCGAGTACACATCAACACCACCAGAAACCTGCTCGCTGAATCCGCCTTTCATGTGGGAAGGGATTCCGCAGGCAAACTCAATGTTCTCAATCCCACGGGCTAGTTCGCCGGCGGCATCGCTGGGCACTTTCCCATGCTCAATTGAGACGAGCTCTGCAATCTCATTGCGATGGGCAACCACCAATTCCCGGAATCTGAACATGATCTCGGCCTTCTTGGACAACGATGTGGCGCGCCAGGCAGGGAAAGCTGCTTTGGCAATTGCAATCGCCGAATTCATCTCGCTCACGCTGGCCAGACCAACCTGCGCTTGCTGTTCCCCTAACGCGGGATTAAAGACTGGACCAAAATTCCCGGATGTCGGTGTTACGTCCTGCCCGTTAATCCAATGGGGGATAGTTCGCATTTGTTTCTCCTTAGATAGCTCATGAGCGCCTAGTTGGGAATTTAAATCACGTTCAGCCTGGTGCAGGGGTTAGATCAGATATTGACTCAGTCCGCGCTTGAGGAACTTACCGTGACCCATGTGACCCAGATACGCGTTGTTGTCAACAACTACTTTGCCACGTGAGAGAACAGTGTCGACGTGACCGTCCACATTGAACCCCTCCCATGCTGAGTGATCCATATTCATGTGGTGAGTCTTGTGGTAGCCAATTTCTGTGCGTCCCGCAGGGTTGTAGATCACGATGTCGGCGTCTGAGCCCGGGGCAATAACCCCTTTCTGCGGATATAGACCAAACATCCGAGCCGGGGTTGTCGAGGTGATTTCAACCCAACGCTGGAGTGAGATTTTGCCTTCGACAACACCCTGGTACAGCAGGTCCATCCGGTGCTCAACGGATCCAATTCCGTTTGGGATCGCAGAAAAGTTTCCTAAGCCAAGTTCTTTTTGCTCTTTGAAACAAAATGGGCAGTGGTCGGTGCTAACGATCGAGAGGTCGTTTGTCCGAAGATATTTCCACAGTTCCTCATGGTGCCCCTCGGCTTTAGAGCGAAGTGGTGTTGAGCAGACCCATTTCGCTCCTTCAAATCCAGGTTGAGAGAGTTGCTCTTCGAGTGAAAGATAGAGGTATTGCGGGCACGTCTCACCAAACACATTCCACGCGTCGTCTTTTGCTTCCTGCAAGATTTTGACGGCTTGCTTAGCCGACATATGGACCACGTATAACGGTGCACCGGTCATGCGAGCCAACATGATCGCTCGATTCGTGGCCTCCGCCTCGGTTTCCCAAGGTCGGGTAAGTGCGTGGTACTTGGGGTCGGTCTTGCCAGCGGCCAAAGCCTGTGACACCAGAACATCAATTGCAATACCATTTTCAGCATGCATCATGATCATGCTGCCATTGTTGGCAGCCGTCTGCATGGCGCGCAAGATTTGACCGTCATCGCTGTAGAACACGCCCGGGTAGGCCATGAATAATTTGAAACTGGTAATACCTTCATTGACGAGTTCGTCCATGGCCTTGAGAGAGTCGTCGTCGACGCCACCGATGATTTGGTGGAATGCGTAGTCGATGTGCGTGTTTCCACGCGCCTTCTCATGCCATGCGGCAAGACCGTCTTGGACCCGCTCACCGAATTTCTGCACAGCAAAGTCAATAATGGTGGTGGTTCCACCCCAGGCAGCGGCGCGTGTTCCGGTGTCAAATGTGTCCGATGCGAACGTGCCACCAAAAGGTAACTCCATGTGGGTGTGTGAATCGATCCCGCCCGGAATCACATATTTGCCAGCGGCATCAATCACCACATCCGCTGTCGAGGTCAGCTCGTTACCTAGCGAAGTATCGCCGGGGGTAAGGACTGCAGCTATCTTCTCGCCGTCAATCAACACATCAGCAGCGATCGCGCCCTGCGGCGAAACCACCAAACCATTTTTGATCAAAGTTGTCATGCTAGCTCCTCAAGCCAGGGGGCGAACTAGGGGCGAACGAGATCTTGGTAGGCATCAGGACGACGATCACGGTAGAACTGCCAGCGCGTCCGCACCGTGGTGATCAACTCAAGATCTAAGTCGCGAACTATGAGTTCGGACTTATAGGCGTCGCCCTTTTCACCAACATAACTACCTTCAGGGTCAATGAAATATGACTGTCCATAAAAGTCGTCGTCTCCGAGATCTTCGATCCCGACCCGGTTTATTGCTCCCACGTAATATTCGTTGGCGACCGCCGCGGCTGGTTGTTCGATGCTCCATAGGTACTGGGACAATCCGCGTGAGGTGGCAGACGGATTGAACACAATTTGGGCCCCGTTGAGCCCGAGGGCCCGCCAGCCTTCGGGGAAATGGCGGTCGTAGCAGATATAAACGCCGACTTTGCCCACGGCGGTGTCAAAGACGGGGTAGCCGCCATTGCCGGGACGGAAGTAGAACTTCTCCCAGAAACCCTTGACGTGGGGGATGTGCTGTTTGCGATATTTACCCAGATAGCTTCCATCGGCATCAATTACCGCGGCAGTGTTGTACAGGTAGCCCGGTCCGGCATCTTCATACATGGGCAAGACCATGACCATCTCTAATTCGCGTGCCAGTGCCTGAAATCTTTCCGTCGTGGGGCCTGGGATGGCCTCCGCATAGGCGTAGTATTCGGCGTCTTGCACCTGACAGAAGTAGGGCCCGTAGAAGAGCTCCTGAAAACAAATAATCTTCACCCCTGCAGCGGCAGCTTCTCGAGCATATTCCTCGTGCTTAACGATCATAGATTCCTTGTCCCCGGTCCAATCTGTCTGAACCAACGCGGCACGCACAACGCTCATGTAAAACTCCAATTCAATGGGATGGCGGCCGGAAAGGATTTCCGGCCTCAAACTTGCCAAAGTATATGATCTTGCCCGGCTGTAAGGGGCGAATTATTGAAAATGTATACGAAACTGTGACGTCGCGCACCTGGGTGACATTCGTGACGAAGTTGTGACAATAAATCTTGACTAACACCACTGGTTGGGCATCCATCGGGCTAAGATCGGCTCCAGAGAATTGGCAATACATGCCGATCCGAGAGGAACTCGAATGAATACGCACCGCACAGACGCAATAGTCGCAATCGCACAAGGAATGCGCTCTTCGGTTTCGCGTCGCCGATTACTCCAAGCAGCCGGCATCGGTTCCGCGGCCATGGTGGCTACCGCCTGCGGAACCGGTTCATCTGATTCAACGGAAGCGTCGGCAGCGGAAGACATGTCCGATTCAGAAATGGTAGTCAATTGGTCCAACTGGCCGCTTTACCTCGACGAGGACGATGACACAGGTAGCAATCCAAGCCTCGAGGAATTTCAATCCTCCACCGGAATTGACGTGACCTACACGCCAGACATCAACGACAATAATGAGTTTTACGCCAAAGTACGAACCCAACTCGAACAAGGTCAAGACATTGGTCGTGACATGGTTGTTCTCACTGACTGGATGGCGGCCCTGTGGATCCAAAGTGGTTACGCTCAAAAGTTGGACAAAGCAATTATTCCCAACGCGGTCAATCTGATCCCACGCCTCGCAGTAGTTGAGTTCGATGCAGATCGCAGTTACTCCTTGCCGTGGCAGGGAGGATTTGCGGGGCTCGGGTACAACATTCCCGCGTTGAAAGAAGCCACGGGCCAGGACTCCATGCAGTCCCTTGACCAACTCTTTGATCCTGCCTTGAAGGGCCGAATCACGGTGCTGTCAGAAATGCGCGACACCATGGGGTGCATTTTGGGTTCGCTCGGCTACGACGCTGCTGATTTCACGGACGCTCAATTTGAAGAAGCAATCGCAGTATTGACCAAGAACGTGGATAGCGGTCAAATTCGTCAGGTAACCGGCAACGACTACATCGCCGCCATGGACAGCGGAGATGTGATCGCGGTAATTGGCTGGTCGGGCGATGTTATTGCCTTAGGTGAAGACTTCGGCTTTAGTCTGCCCGAAAGTGGCGGGATGCTGTGGACGGACAACATGCTGATTCCTTCGCTCGCCCAGCACAAGAAAAACGCTGAACAAGTCATGAACTACTACTACGACCCCGAGGTCGCTGCCCAAGTTGCAGCTTGGGTCAATTACCTGTGTCCAGTTGAGGGCGCCCAAGCGGCCATGGAAGACATTGATCCGGAACTCGCGGCAAGTGAGTGGATCTTTCCTTCAACGGCCATGCTTGATTCCGCGAAAGTCTTTATGGAGCTCACCCCAGAAAAAAACGAAGAATATGAGCGTTTGTTCCAAAAGGCAACCGGAAACTAATTCGCGCGCGAGGGTTCAAGGCAAATGGGGCCCTCGCTCTTTTGTAAAGCGATGCGTAATGAAATGGTGAGCGCGGCGATAGAGCTCGTCCACAGATAGAGATTGAGGTAGGTAGTGGGAGAGCGGCTGCAACGAAATGTGGAAGATCTACATCTGTCGAATCTGACCAAGAAGTTTGGCGATGTGGCCGCGGTGGACGACCTCACGCTTACAATTCCTGCGGGTTCCTTCTTCGCCCTATTAGGGGCCTCTGGGTGCGGCAAAACCACAACCCTGCGCATGGTCGCAGGGCTCGAAGACCCAACTTCTGGTCGTATTGCTATTGGCGAGAAAGACATAACGGCGCTGCGCGCATTCCAGCGACCCGTGAACACGGTATTTCAATCGTATGCCCTCTTTCCACACCTCGACATTTTTGAAAACGTAGCATTCGGTTTGCGCAGGCGTGGGATCAAAAAGGTGGAGCCGGCGGTCAACGCAATGTTGGAACTCGTCGAATTGGCGCCGATGGCCAGGCGCAAGCCGACGCAACTCTCTGGTGGACAGCAACAGCGTGTGGCGGTGGCGCGAGCGCTCATCAATGAGCCCGATGTGCTTTTACTGGACGAGCCGCTGGGAGCTCTAGACCTCAAGCTGCGCCGTCAAATGCAAATTGAGCTTAAGCGGATTCAAACTGAAGTGGGAACCACCTTTGTGCATGTGACCCATGACCAGGAAGAAGCCATGACCATGGCGGACACCATCGCGGTGATGAACGCGGGGCGGATCGAACAGCTCGGTGATCCGGCCTCAATTTACGAACTTCCGCATACCGTTTTCGTTGCGAATTTCCTGGGTCAATCCAACCTGTTTGCGGGAACTCGGGTGGCAACCAATCCTGGAATGCTCGAAGTACTAGCAAATGGAGTCAAGTTTCTGGTACCGACCGCACGCAATTCGGCACCCGGCGATGAAGTCATTGTCGGAATTCGTCCGGAGAAAATGACCGTATTGGATATTCCTGACCGCGAAAAAGTACCGAGTGGGAACAACGCATTGGAAGGGAGAGTGGTTGATGTGTCGTATGCAGGCGTATCGACCCAGTACTTGATTACCCTTGCATGGGGACAAAACATCACGGTGTTTGAGCAGAATGTGGTTGTGGGGGATCGGTCAAGTGTGGGAGATCAGGTGCTTGTCCACTGGTCACCCGAGCACACATTTGGGTTAGCGGGCGGTGAAACGCTTCTTGCAACAACTGCACAGGCGATTGCTGCAGGAGTCTAAGCGTGGTTGCGGTAGTTCCCACCTCTAGTGCCAAAGGCGCAGTCGTAACCCGAAGGAAATCACGCACCGGGTATTTCCTTTTACTTCCCGGCATGACCTGGCTGGCAATCTTTTTTGCCATTCCATTTGTCACTCTTTTCATGACGAGTTTGCAGGCTCCGGTACCGGGAAAGTCAGGTCAGTACACGCCAGCTTTTCAATTGAGTAATTATCCTGACGCGCTAGCGGAGTACTGGCCCCAGTTCCTACGCTCATTCATTTACGCCGGAATTGCGACGGTCTTGGCTTTACTGATCGCTTATCCACTCGCCTACTTCATCGCGTTTAAGGCGGGACGTTGGCGAGCACTAATGCTGGTACTTGTCATCGCTCCGTCCTTCGCTTCATTTTTACTGCGCACGTATGCGTGGAAAACAATTCTCGCAGACGAGGGCTTCATCACCACATTTTTTAATTATTTACACCTTTTGCCCGACGACCGAATTCTGAATACGGGGATTGCGGTCATCGCAGGGCTGACCTATAACTTCCTGCCCTTTATGATCCTCCCGTTGTACGCGGCACTTGAAAAGATTGACCCTCGATTACTTGAAGCTTCTAATGACCTTTATGCATCAGCTTTTAAGACCTTTCGCAAAGTCACTTGGCCGCTGTCTTTACCTGGAGTGGTTGCGGGCACGCTGCTGACATTTATTCCGGCGGCCGGAGATTACATTAACTCGGAGTTACTGGGTTCGACCAAAGACCGCATGATCGGTAACGTGATCCAAACTAACTTTATTGAATTCCGGGATTACCCAACGGCGAGTGCGCTCTCATTCGTGCTGATGGCCGCGATTTTGGTTCTGGTATTCACCTATATTCGCCGCGCGGGAACGGAGGATTTGCTCTGATGCGCTGGATTCGCCGTCATTTCATCGGGTTTATTGCCATCTTGGTATTGGTGTACCTGTTCGTTCCCATCGCAGTCGTAGCCGTGTTGAGCTTCAACAATCCTGAGGGTAAGTACAACACCCGGTGGAATGAGTTTTCTTTTGATGCTTGGACCAATATTTGCGGGGTGCCTGGCGTGTGTGACTCCTTCGTAATCAGCGTTCGAATCGGCATAATTTCAACCCTTGTCGCAACCATCCTTGGAACCATGATCGCTTTTGGACTCGTCCGCTACCGGTTCAGAGGCCGTTCTTCCACAAATCTTCTGATCTTCTTGCCCATGGCAACTCCGGAAGTTGTCATGGGCGCGAGTTTGCTGGCACTGTTTCTGAACCTACGTTTTCCTCTGGGCGAAATGACGATCATTATTGCCCACATTATGTTCACCATTTCCTTTGTTGTCGTGACGGTCAAAGCGCGCCTACAAGGTATGGATCCTGGGCTCGAAGAGGCAGCTCGCGATCTGTATGCGGGCCCGGGTGCCACATTCCGATTCGTAACTTTCCCCCTAGTGGCACCGGGTATCGCCGGGGCTGCGCTGTTGGGCTTCTCTCTCTCATTTGACGACTTTATTATTAGTTTCTTCAATGCCGGCACGGTTGTGACCTTCCCGATCTATATTTGGGGCGCCGCCCAGCGAGGAATCCCAGTCCAGGTCAATGCGTTAGCTACTTTGGTGTTCATGATCGCCTTAGCCATAGTCTTGATCACCCAGCTCGTGGGGAGTCGTCGGCGCAAAATGCTCGAACAGGAAATCTCGCGGAATTCCTCTAGTGTCGACGCGCTTGTTCCCAAAAGTTGATCTAACATCAAGTTACGTTTATATTTGTGCGCGAAGGGATTGGTGGGAAGGCTAGGCGCTCGGTCTGGCTGACTACGTGAACTTCGACGTAAGGACCCCACATGTTCTCTGCAACTCCATCGCAAGACGGTTACCACAAAACTGCCTCGCTTGTGCATGAAAGTTTTTGGCTTGACAATCCAGATCGCCCTCAAGCGCGGCCAGCACTTGGAGCAACACTAGACGCTGATCTAGTTGTAATTGGTGCGGGTTTCACTGGGTTGTGGTCAGCGCTAGAAGCTGCGGTTGAGCACCCCAAATGGTCGATTGTCCTGCTCGAAGGGGATCGTATCGCCGGGGGCGCGAGTGGTCGCAACGGTGGGTTTGTCGCGGCCTCTCTGACCCATGGCTTCAGTAATGGATTGACCCGTTGGCCAAATGAAATGCCCGAACTGCTTCGATTGGGATCGCAGAACCTCGCGCAAATGAGTGAACGAGTTGTGCAACTGGGAATTGCTTGTGACTGGCTCATGTCGGGTGAGATTGACGTTGCCACCGAGGAATATCAAGTCAAGGACCTCGTGGATGCACACGCCGAGATGGTTGAGTTGGGTGTGTCGGCCTATTACTTAACGGCTGAGGAAATCCAAGCGAGAGTGAACTCGCCCCTCTACCGAGGGGCACTTTTTGACCCCGATGTTGCAATTGTGGATCCCGCTCGCTTGGCATGGGGGTTGGCTCGTGAACTGGACCGGTTGGGCGTTTCGATTTATGAAAACTCAGCGGTAACCAACTTGGAAGATCGTGGTTCTCTGGTGCGGCTGCAGGTGGGTGCACATTCGGTTTCGAGCTCCCGGGTTATTTTGGCAACCAATGCTTATCCACCGCTACTTAACAGACTTAAGCACTTAATAGTTCCCGTGTACGACTACGTGTTAGTGACCGAGCCATTGACTGTGGCGCAGCGCGAGTCAATCGGTTGGCTTGGCCGTGAAGGTGTTGGTGACGCCGGGAATCTATTTCACTACTACCGGGTCACCGAAGATGGGCGCATTCTGTTTGGTGGCTACGACGCGGTCTACCACGGCAAAGACTCGGTTCGGCCAGAGTTTGATACCGATACTGAATCGTTCGCCCGCCTCGCCGATCATTTCGTTCAGACCTTCCCACAACTCGTGGCCGTTAATTTCACCCACGGCTGGGGAGGAGCTATTGATACTTGTTCCCGATTCAGCGCTTTTTGGGGTAAGGCTCACCATGGCAAAACCGTATATGTCGCCGGTTTTACTGGCCTCGGCGTTGGTGCATCCAGATTCGCGGCGCTCACGTCTTTGGACCTGCTCCTGGGCCGAAAAACGGAGCGCACAGCATTGCACATGGTGCAGACGAAACCCCTCCCCTTCCCCCCAGAGCCGTTTCGCAGTTGGGTGATTACCTGGACCACCAACTCATTGAAGAAAGCGGATAGAGAAAATGGGAAACGAAATCTGTGGTTGCGTTTGCTCGACTCGCTCGGGGTTGGTTTCGATTCCTGAGAGTAAGGTGAACCCATGACGAGATACGGTAGCCAGTTCGGCCCAAATTACACTTTTCTCGGAGTGCCCGAGTGCGATCTTGATGACCTTTCCACGTATTCCGAGGCTGATGTCGTAATCGTCGGAGCGCCATTTGACGGAGGCGCTTCTTATCGGGGAGGGGCTCGATTCGGACCGCAAGCGTTACGGGCGGCGTGCTATTTAGAACATGATGGAAGTCGGCCATCGCTTGCGATGCGGGTCGACGGATTGAAAGATTTGACAGTTGTCGATGCAGGTGACGTGGAGTTGTACAGCGGAGATGCGGCGCGTTCCTGTGCCGATCTTGAAGTTGAGATCGAGCGAATTGCGCGCAGTGGGGCCATTCCGGTTGTGCTCGGTGGAGATCACACCATCACATGGCCCGATGCAACGGGTGTCGCACGGGCGCGTGGTTGGGGAAAGGTCGCATTAATCCATTTCGATGCACACGCTGACACAGGTGACATCACGTTTGGCTCGCTCATTGGCCATGGGCAGCCCATGCGACGCCTGATTGAGTCAGGTGCGGTGCGGGGCGACCGCTTCCTGCAGATTGGTTTGCGCGGATACTGGCCTGAGCCGGAGACGCTGGACTGGATGGCGGAGCAAGGCATGCGCTCCTACGAAATGACCGAAATTGTGACGCGCGGTCTCAACGATTGCCTAACGGAGGCTTTTGAAATTGCGCTGACTGATTGTGATGGAATTTTTCTCAGCGTTGACATTGACGTATGTGATCCCGGACATGCCCCTGGAACTGGGACACCCGAACCTGGCGGACTGAGCTCTCGAGAATTGCTTGATGCGGTTCGTAGGATTTGTTATGAACTACCGGTGGTTGGCATGGACATCGTCGAAGTGTCCCCACCCTATGACCACGCCGACATCACAGCACTGCTCGGAAATCGTGTTGTACTCGAGGCACTCAGTGCGATCGCACGTCGCCGTAAGGACCACCGCGACGGGACAACCTGGGATCCCGCATTGCCGTTGCTCGCAGATCGCATTCCAGGGGAGTAGAGCTACGGACTCGCTGCCTTTTTAGGTGGTAGCTTCAAATGCCGCTTCGAGGATTCCCAGTGCTTCTTCCATGAGTGGAATAGGGATGGTGAGCGGGGGTAGGAATCTAAACACGTTGCCGTAGGTTCCCGCGGTAAGAGTAACCACGCCATGCTGATGGCAGTACTTATTTAACGCTGCGGTGCGTGCTGCGTCTGGCTCCATGGTGCCAGGCTTTACCAATTCAATTGCGATCATTGCGCCTCGTCCGCGAATGTCCCCGATCGTTGGGTGATTCACCTGCATCGCAGCAAGGCGCGGCAACATGATCGCCTCAATGTCTTTTGCAATTTTGCACGCATCATTTTCCTGCATCCAGGCGATGGATCCCAATGCTGCCGCACATGCAACAGGATTGCCGCCGTAAGTACCACCAAGCCCACCCGCGTGCACTGAGTCCATGATTTCGGCGCGACCGGTGACGGCCGCAAGCGGCATTCCGCCTGCGATGCCCTTGGCCGTGGTGATCAGGTCGGGTACGACGCCCTCGAATTCACTCGCAAACCAATCACCGGTGCGCGCAAAGCCAGATTGAATTTCATCGGCGACGAAGACGATGCCGTTGGCTTGGGCAAAGTGAGCGACTGCTGCGAAGTAGCCGGGGGCAGGAACAATAAATCCACCCTCGCCCAAAATCGGTTCAACAACGATTGCGGCGATGTTTTGTGCGCCGACTTCTTTTTCCATTCGAGAGATCGCCCAATCTGCGACTTCGGTTCCGCTGTGGGGTCCATCGTGAAATGGGTAAGAAACAGGTACGCGGTAAATCTCGGGAGCGAATGGCCCAAATGAGTGCTTGTAAGGCATGTTCTTTGCGGTCATGCCCATGGTGAGGTTCGTGCGGCCGTGATACCCGTGCTCGACTACAACCACAGCTTGACGGCCAGTGAATGCCCGAGCAATTTTGACCGCATTTTCAACAGCCTCGGCGCCAGAGTTAAATAACGCACTTCTCTTTTCATGATCGCCTGGAGTTAAGCGGTTAAGTACTTCACACACTTGGACGTATCCTTCGTAGGGAGTTACCATGAAACAAGTGTGAGTGAAATTTGCTACTTGTTCGATCACTCGACGCGCAACTTCTGGGTTGGCATTTCCGACAGTGGTGACGGCGATTCCCGAACCCATATCAATTAATGAGTTACCGTCCGCGTCAACCAGAATCCCGCCACCGGCTTTTGTGACGAAAACCGGAAGCCCGATGCCCACGCCCGAGGAAACTGCATTTTCCTTGCGAGCGAGCAGTGCCTGTGAACGGGGGCCCGGCAAATCGGTTACTAAATTGCGCTCCTGGGTAACTCCGTTAATAACTCGTTCCGCGGCGATGGTCATAGGAATTCCTTTGAATGGCGAGTGGGTGGGCCTATTGGCGCAAGCATAGGTGAATGCAGAGCATGCGGCCCCGCCATCTCCTAAACTGCACCTGTGAGTAAACCGCGCATCGAACCAATTCGAGTTGTGATTCTTGGCAGCACCGGTTCAATCGGTGTGCAGGCACTGGACATTATTCGACGTAACCCAGACCGCTTCACTGTCGTGGCGCTGTGCGCGACCGGTGCGAACGCCCAAGCTTTGGCTTCGGCGGCCATCGAATTCGAAGTCGAAATCGTGGGGGTAACCCGTGGAACATGTGGCCAAGACGTGCAGATGCATCTCTTCGCGGGCGTACAAGATCGCGGGTTTTCCCTGGGAGAGCGCACACTACCCGAGTTGGTTATTGGCCCGAGTGCTCCCGAACAACTAGCCCGACTAGATGTGGACATCGTGCTCAACGCAATTGCGGGAGCCGCGGGGCTCAAAGCAACTTTAGAAACCCTCGCCGCAGGCAACCGATTAGCCCTAGCGAATAAGGAGTCTCTCATTATTGGCGGGGATTTGGTCTCACATCTGGCCGTACCGGGTCAGATCATCCCGGTTGATTCGGAGCATTCTGCAATCGCGCAGTGCTTGCTCGCGGGAAAAGGTCCTGAAGTGCGAAAACTTATTATTACTGCGAGCGGGGGTCCATTTCTTGGGAAGAGTCGAAATCAATTAGAAAAAGTAAGTATTGACGATGCGCTGGCACACCCCACGTGGAAAATGGGTCCTTTGGTCACCATCAACTCTGCAACCTTGGTGAACAAGGGTCTGGAAGTTATCGAGGCGCACCTGCTGTTTGATGTGCCGTTTACCGACATCGAGGTAACAGTGCATCCGCAGTCAGTCGTGCACTCCATGGTGGAGTTCATCGACGGGTCAACAATCGCACAAGCCAGCCCACCCGACATGGGGATTCCCATTGCTTGGGCCCTGTCCGCCGGGCGAGAAGTTTTCCGGGTGCCAGACGCCGCCCCAGCATGCGACTGGAAAACGGCGTCAACCTGGGAATTTCAGCCCTTGGATGAGGAAGTATTCCCTGCGGTGGGACTTGCCCGGGTCGCCGGCGAGGCGGGGGGCACCGCACCCGCCGTATTTAACGCCGCGAACGAGGCGGCCGTGGCAGCCTTTTTGGCCGGCGAGATTACTTTTCTGTCAATCGTGGACCACATTGAGCACGTTTTACAGCTTCACCTGGCGGGATCGGGTGATTTGGGGCCGGGAAGTTCCTTCGTGTCAGGGAACGCGCTTACACTGGAGGACGTCTTATCCGCTGATGGCTGGGCTCGGGAATTTAGCATCGGTGGCTAATCAGCGGCGGATAGGTATTTTCACTGGAAAGGCGGATAGGTGTTAGAGGTAATCGGCATTGTGCTTTTTGCGCTCATCATTGGCCTGTCGATCGCGCTCCACGAAGTGGGACACCTTGTGCCGGCCAAGAAATTTGGTCTTCGCGTACCGGATTACATGGTGGGCTTTGGCCCGACTATCTGGTCCAAGGTTCGTGGCGAGACGCGATATGGCATCAAAGCGATCCCATTAGGTGGGTACATCCGAATGGTCGGGATGCTTCCTCCTGCAAAAAATGACCCCGAGGGTCGGTCGCGCTCGATGTCGACCGGACGATTCGCATCTTTGGTGGCTCAAGCTAGAGAAGCTTCATTTGATGAAATTCTCCCAGGCGACGAGAGCCGCTTGTTCTATAAGCTGCCGGTGCATAAACGCGTGATCATTATGCTCGGCGGCCCGGTCATGAATCTGCTACTGGCTTTTATCTTCTTCGCGATAGTGCTCGTAGGAATTGGCCTGCCGCAACCTTCACTCAATGTTGCTGCTGTTGTGCCGTGTACACCAACGCTTGTGCAGCCCAATGGTGATTCCCTGCCATCGGGAGCCTGCCCAGAAGGAACTGTGCCAACCCCAGCGGCCCAAGCCCGATTACAAGTGGGTGACACGATCGTCTCGGTGGGTGGCCAATCGGCCTCGACATGGGAGCAGGTAACAGATTGGATCGTTGCACATCCCAATGTGGGGACCACCCTTGTAGTTGATCGGGGTGAAGGTCAGGTGTCGCTGCCAATTTTTGTTGCTGAAGTCACCCGACCGGTCTACGACGAAAACGGGGTTGAGACAGGGGAAAGTAACACCGTTGGATTTCTGGGAATGCGTCCAGCGTTCGAGTATGAACGGCAGTCGATAACGGCTGTTCCGGGTTTCATGTGGGATATCACAGTTCGATCCGTTCAGGCTTTGATCTCGCTACCTGTGCGGCTTTATGAACTGGTGGCTGACACCTTGCTGGGGGGACAAGATCGAGCAATCGACGGACCGGTATCGGTTGTTGGTGCCAGTCGCCTTGGTGGCGAGATCGCGAGCATGGATTCCCCGATATCTTCCAAAGCAGCAACATTTCTGGGGTTGGCCGCCTCGCTAAATCTTTTTCTTTTCCTGTTTAACTTGATCCCGGTTTTGCCCCTAGACGGCGGTCACGTCGCCGGAGCCCTCTATGAGGGAATAAAGCGGCGAATAGCTCGGTTGAGGGGCGCACCAGACCCCGGTCCGGTGGACACCGCCCGATTGCTTCCGGTGGCATATGTCGTCGCAGGTGTGCTCTTGGCCATGGGAGTAATCGTGATTTGGGCTGATGTAGTGAAGCCCATCTCGCTGGGCTAAGCCATAGGGCCGATAATGGGGTCGTGAATATTGATTTAGGAATTCCTGCACCACCACCGCCGGTTGTCGCACCGAGGCGTAAGTCACGGCAATTGATTCTTCAGCACCGGAACAAATCGCTGGCTGTGGGAGGCGATGCACCCGTAAGCGTTCAATCGATGTGTACGACCGTGACCGCCGATGTAGACAGCACCTTGCAGCAGATCGCCGAGTTGACGGCTGCCGGTTGCCAAGCTGTCCGGGTTGCCGTGCCAAGCCAAGACGATGCAGATGCGCTAGCGCAGATCGCAAAGAAGTCTGGGATCCCAGTGATAGCAGACATTCATTTCCAACCGAAATACGTTTTTGCCGCGATAGATGCTGGCTGTGCCGGAGTGCGAGTCAATCCAGGAAATATTAAAAAATTTGATGACAAAGTCGCCGAGATAGCTAAGGCCGCTCTAGAAACTAGGACGCCGATTCGGATTGGGGTGAATGCGGGCTCCCTTGACCCACGGCTGCTGGAAAAATACGGTAAGGCCACGCCGGAGGCTCTTGTTGAATCTGCTTTGTGGGAAGCATCGCTATTTGAGGAACACGGTTTTGGAGATATCAAGATTTCGGTCAAGCACCATGACCCGGTGATCATGATGATGGCGTACATGCAATTGGCGCAACAGTGCGACTACCCATTACATTTGGGCGTGACGGAGGCAGGGCCAGCCTTTCAAGGAACCATTAAATCAGCCGTTGCATTTGGTGGGCTGCTCTCGCGCGGAATCGGTGACACAATTCGGGTGTCACTTTCGGCGCCCCCGGTTGAAGAAATAAAAGTCGGCATAGGAATTTTGGAATCATTAAATCTGCGCCAACGCGGACTCGAAATCGTCTCTTGCCCTTCGTGTGGTCGCGCTCAGGTTGATGTGTACACGTTGGCCGAACAGGTCACTGCAGGGTTGGAAGGCCTTGAGGTTCCGCTTCGAGTCGCGGTTATGGGTTGTGTCGTCAATGGACCCGGTGAAGCCCGTGAAGCTGATCTTGGTGTGGCTTCGGGTAACGGTAAAGGGCAAATCTTTGTCAAAGGCGAGGTCATCAAGACAGTTCCTGAGTCACAGATCGTGGAGACACTTATCGAGGAAGCCATGAAACTCGCGGAGTCCATGGACACCAAAGGCGAGCCCTCCGTCATCACGGCTTAGTCCACTCACATGAGCATTACTCAGCGCGAACGACCCGTGAGCTTTAGTTCCGGTGCCGTTCGCAACGTCATGCAGCACGAGCTCCCAAAGGCGCTCGCGCTCGCACGACAAAATGCCAAGGTGAACGGATTCGTAATCAGCCGGATCGAAGCCGCTCTCATTGATCACTGGAGGCTAGGCGGGGCGCTGTGGGGATATGTAAATGCAGGTGAAATTCAGAGCATGCTTTTCGTTGGTGCAAATATTGTCCCGGTGAATACTGACGCATCAGCGCGCGGTGCATTCGCTCAAGAACTGATTCGAGCCGGCCGGCGTAGTGCATCTTTATTGGGCCAGCAGTCGGAGGTACTTGGGATCTGGGAGGGCATGCAGACGTATTGGGGCAAGGCCCGAGTGGTGCGCGAGAATCAGCCGTTTCTGATGATTGATCGGCAGCCAGAAGTTCCCACTGACCCAAGGGTGCGCCGGGTGGAAAGCGATGAGATCGACGTGTTGTTCCCGGCGTGTGTGGACATGTTTACCCAGGAAGTGGGAGTCTCTCCAATTTCTAATGGGGGAGAGCTTCAGTACCGCAGGCGGATCGCCGAAGTAATTAGTTCGGGGATGGCATTCGCTATTATTGAGAACAGTCGGGTGCTTTTTAAGGTCGAAGTGGGATTTACCACCGCAGAGGCGGCCCAGATCCAAGGCGTGTGGGTTGACCCCACCTCGAGAGGCCAAGGCCTTGCCGTCCCAGCGCTATCGGCCGCGATTATGCAGATCCGCGAAGCATTCGCTCATAGTGTCACCCTGTATGTAAATGACTTCAATACCCCTGCGCGCAAAACGTATGCGCAACTTGGTTTCGAGCAACACGCCACCTTTGCCACAGTCTTGTTTTAACCTCAAGGGGAGTAGCGGGTCATTGGCCACTACTCTCTGACGCATAGGTGGAAGATCCGCCCATTACAGGTGAATAGATCAATTGAAATTGAGGTAACCGTGATCCAGCGTATGTCAACCCTTTTTGTGCGGACATTGCGCGAGGATCCGGCCGACGCAGAAGTACCCAGCCACAAACTGCTAGTGCGGGCTGGTTACGTTCGCAGAATTGCTCCCGGCATCTTCTCGTGGTTGCCACTTGGCTATCAAGTATTTCGCAATGTTGAGGCAATCGTCCGCGAGGAAATGAATCAAGCGGGTTTCCAAGAGGTACATTTCCCCGCGTTACTGCCACGTGACGCCTATGAAACGAGCGGTCGATGGACCGAATACGGCGACAACCTTTTTCGCCTCAAAGATCGTAAAGGCAATGACTATCTCTTAGCTCCAACGCATGAAGAAATGTTCACGCAGATGGTGAAAGGTGAATTCTCCTCTTACCGCGACCTCCCCCTGTGGATTTACCAGATTCAAACGAAATATCGTGATGAAGCTCGGCCTCGTGCCGGCATTCTTCGCGGTCGTGAGTTTGTCATGAAGGACTCCTATTCATTTGATGTAGATGATGCGGGGCTTGAGTTTTCGTACAACCGACATCGAGACGTGTACATCTCCACATTCGAACGCATGAAGGTCGATTACGTAATAGTTTCTGCAATGGCTGGTGCAATGGGCGGATCTCGCAGCGAGGAGTTCCTTGCTAAGAGCCAGTTCGGGGAAGATACCTATGTACGATGCGAATGTGGATTCGCGGCTAATGTCGAGGCGCTCCACATCCCGCTGGCGTCATTTGATCCCGGAGTTAATCTGGAGACGGAACTGCCGGCTTCACGTGCAGAGCAGACTCCTGAAACCCCAACAATTGATTCACTCGTCAACGTGTCCAATGAGCGGGCAGATTTGGCTCGAGCCGACCGTCTGTGGAACGCGGCAGACACCTTAAAAAATATTTTGCTCATCGTGACTAACGCTGACGGAAGTGAAGAGCCGCTTGCGATCGGCTTGCCCGGTGATCGTGAGATTGACACACGCAGACTCGAAGCTGCCTTGTATCCACGAGTGGCCCGTCCATTTGAGGAGGCAGACTTTGCCACACACCCGGGACTCATTAAGGGCTACATCGGTCCAGGCGCGCTGGGTAGAAAATCGAAGAGCGGGATTGAATTCCTTACTGACCCCCGGGTAGTGAGAGGCACTCGGTGGATCACCGGAGCCAATATTAAAGGCCAACACGTGTATGACTTGGTGTCCGAGCGCGACTTTGAATCTGACGGTGTGATCGACGTAGCGGAAGTCTTTGATGGAGACCCATGTGCATCATGTGGGGGAACGGTAAGCCTGGCCCGTGGTATCGAAATTGGACATATATTCCAACTTGGTCGCAAATACGCCGAAGCGCTGGGGCTTAAAGTGCTGGATGAAAGCGGCAAGTTGGTCACGGTCACCATGGGTTCCTACGGAATAGGTGTTTCACGAGCAGTAGCTGTGATTGCTGAACAGCACCACGACGACAAAGGTTTGGTGTGGCCGCGTGAAATAGCCCCAGCAGACATTTATCTGGTTGCAGCTGGAAAGTCAGAAGATGTAGCAACCAAGGCAGAAGAGCTCGCGCAGGTCTGGGACCAAATGGGTTTGCGCGTGATCCTTGATGACCGGGTAGGTGTTTCACCCGGTGTGAAGTTCAATGATTCCGAATTGATTGGCGTTCCTACAATCGTGGTCATCGGCAAGGGCTTGGAAAGAGGCATGATCGAGGTAAAGGATCGTGCGAGCGGAGAGCGCGTTGATATCGCACTTGACGATGCAATTGCCGCAGTGCACCGCATATGTACGACCTGAGTATCTGGACGGTTCTACTCCTGGCGCTTGCGGCAGGCGTCGCAGGTTGGGTCGATGCAGTAAGCGGCGGGGGAGGGCTACTGCAGTTGCCGGCGTTGTTTATTGCGCTTCCAGCTGGGAGCGAAGTCAATGCACTCGCAACCAACAAACTCTCTAGCATTTTTGGCACAGCGACTGCAGCACGCACCTACATCAAGCATCTCAGCCCTGATTGGAAAACCGCCCTGCCAATGGCGAGCGTGGCATTTGCATTTTCGGCTCTAGGGGCTACCACGGCACATGCCGTCCCTACGAAATATTTCGGTACTGCGGTTGTGATCGCTCTAGCGATTGTATGGATCTGGACTTTGATGAATCCGTTCATGGGTGCAGAAAGCAATATGCGGTGGAGCGGGGGCACCCGGCACTACGCGGCCGCAATATTCGTCGGGGCGATAATCGGCTTCTACGACGGAATTTTTGGGCCGGGGACTGGTTCGTTTCTGTTAATTGCCCTCGTCGGCCTGCTGGGTTATTCATTTCTTTCGGCTTCATCCACAGCCAAGATTGTCAATCTGGGTACCAATGCTGCAGCCCTAATGGTGTTTGGATTTTCTGGTTCCATATTGTGGACACTCGGCCTGCTGATGGCAGTGTGCAATATCGGTGGAGCCTATTTGGGGGCTCGAACGGCAATTAGGCGCGGCAGCCCATTTGTCCGGCTGGTATTCCTTGGAATTGTCGCAATTTTGATTGTCCGGCTGGCTTGGGATCTGTGGATGTAGAGTGTGCACCACAACTGACCAACCACAACTGGAAATCGCGGTGAGAATTATGGCTGTACCACTTGAAAGCGCACGCGATGCCGCACAAGCCGTATGCACAACTTTGGGCGTGGATCTTGAAGACTGCTCAGTTAAAAATGCGGGGCGACGTGAAGTGCTCACCGTTGTTGTGGATAAAGATGGTGGCGTTGACCTCGACGAAGTCGCGAAGATTAGTAGTGCAATCTCTGAGTTACTTGATTCCATTGAAGAACTTGAAGAAAATCCCTTCGTTCTGGAAGTAACTTCGCCCGGAATAGATCGACCGCTGACCCACATTCGGCATTGGCGCCGGGCGGTTAGTCGCTTAGTCGATGTGTCATTTACAGGCGAGCAGACCAACTCCTTGATCCGAATTCAATCGGTTGAGGGCGACCAGATCAGCGGCACCGACCCCAAAGGCAATGTGGTGGTGTTCGGAGTTCCTGAAGTTGACACAGCCATTGTCCAGATTGAATTCAACCGTGAGGAGTAGACGTGGATATTGATGTCAGTGCGCTGAAGGCGCTTGTGAGGGAACGTAATCTTTCCCTGGATCTCTTGGTTGAAACCATCGAGGCCGCATTACTCGTTGCTTATCAACGCACCCCGGGTTCATGTGAAAAGTCGCGCGTTGAGCTCGACCGCAAGAGTGGGCACGTGACCGTGTGGGCCCAGCAGGCGCTCACTTCACCAGAATCAATTGCTGCGGGTGAAGTTGCAACTTTTAGCCCAGAGTTCGATGACACCCCCGACGGTTTTGGCCGCGTGGCCGCAAGTACAGCCCGGCAAGTCTTACTGGGCCGGCTGCGTGAGGCCGAGGGGGATGCAACCCTGATCGAGTTCACCGGCCGCGAGGGTGACTTAGTTTCCGGAGTGATTCAGCAGGGTACAAACCCGCGCATGGTAAGAGTGGATATCGGAAAAATTGAAGCGAACCTGCCACCTGAAGAACAGGCGACAGGGGAGAGCTATCCACACGGAGCGCGCATTAAGTGCCTGGTAACGGGTGTACGCAAAGGATTCAAAGGCCCCGTAGTGACTGTCTCGCGCAGTCACCCCGAACTTGTTCGCAAGCTCTTCGCATTGGAGGTTCCTGAGATCGCCGACGGAACCGTAGAAATCATGGCGATCGCACGCGAGGCGGGGCATCGCTCCAAGATCGCTGTTCGGTCGCATAAAGCAGAGGTCAATGCAAAAGGTTCCTGCATCGGCCCACAAGGGCAACGCGTTCGTCAAATTATGAGCGAGTTGGGCGGAGAGAAGATTGACATTGTCGATCACAGTGACGATTCGGCTGAGATGATTGCCCAGGCCCTATCTCCGGCGAAAGTCACTTCAGTGACGATCATTGATCCCGAACTTAAAAGCGCACGCGTACTGGTACCGGAGTATCAGCTCTCTTTGGCCATTGGGCGCGAGGGGCAAAATGCTCGTTTGGCAGCTCGGTTGACCGGATGGAGAATTGATATTCGTAGCGACTCGGCACCCGCTCAAGCGCCCGAACCCGAGCCAGCACCGGCTTCCGGGTCTTAGTCCAGCGTTAACCCCTTCGGTCACCGGATATGCCACAACCAGAGCGAACCTGTATTGGTTGCCGCATTCGGGATACTAAATCTGCGCTGACCCGCGTCGTGTGGCAGCCTGAGCTCGCCGCTGTCAGCCTAGATGAAAAACAGTCGCTCCCCGGTCGCGGAGCCTATGTACACCTGTTGCTTCCTTGCCTGGAAAAAGGTCAACGACGGGTCCGCGGGGCACTCCGGATCCCCGGCACGGTAGATTGGCGCACTGTTAGTGAACCGTGGGCTTCATTGCGGACGCTTGCGAAATTAGATTAGGCACAATTGAGCGCCACGTACGGGTTCGATTTGGCCGTAATTTTTCGTAAACGGCGAGAATTTCACGGTGAGAGACCAAGACCAGACCAATCAAGTCATAAAAGAGGTTGACCGTGAACACAAAGATGAGCGCTTCTCAATGAAGGCCTTCGCATGAGCGTGTCCGCATGAAAATGCTAGGCGCCCAGTAACGGTCCGGTAAGCAAAGCCCGGACCAAGACAGGAGAGTTGTGTCAAAAGTTCGGGTATATGAACTCGCTAGAGAGCTTGGTATGGACAGCAAGACTGTTCTCGCCAAACTACAAGACATGGGCGAGTTTGTTCGTTCTGCGTCGTCAACCGTTGAAGCGCCCGTAGCCCGCCGGCTCAAAGAGGCATTACCCCCAGTTCCTCCTGGTGAAGAAAAGCCCGCAAAAAAGGTGGCCAAAAAGGCAGTTAAGAAAGCCGCTGCCCCCTCGCTGGCAACCGAACCTGTGACAGAACCGGTGACAGAACCGGTGACAGAACCGGTATCTGCCACGCCGCCTAAACCAGTAGTAACCAAGCCAGCAGCAGAACCTGCAGCAGAAGTCGATCCTGAGTCAACCCGTCCGGCACCAACCCCAAAGCCAGCGGGACCGCGCCCCGGAAACAACCCATTTGGTGGCGCCGCCGGCATGGCCAGACCGGCGCCGCGCCCCGGAAACAACCCATTTGGTTCACCCAGCACCGAACGCCCGGCAGCACCACGCCCCGGTGGAGTTGCCGGAGTACCCCGACCCAACCCGGGCACGATGCCTTCAGCGCGCCCACCACAGAGGCCAGCAGGTCCGGGTGGAGCTGGCGGCCCGAGTCGACCGGGTGGCTTCACTAATCGCCCAGCGCGCCCGGGTGGCCCCGGTGCGCCTGGCGCTCCCGGTGGAACAGGTGGTCCCGGTGGTCCCGGTGGTCCCGGTGGTCCCGGTGGTCCCGGTGGTCCCGGTGGAGCAGGAGGCGGGCGTCCAGGTGCTCGCACCGGCGGGCGCGGAAGTACTGCAGGTGCATTTGGCAGGCCAGGCGGACGTCCTTCGCGCGGGCGCAAGTCAAAGCGGGCCAAACGTCAAGAGTTTGACAATATGGAAGCACCATCGATGGGCGGCGTACGCCTGCCACGCGGCAATGGAGAAAGTGTTCGCCTGCCACGGGGCGCCAGCCTCACCGATTTCGCTGACAAGATCGATGCATCATCGGCTGACTTGGTCAAGGTGCTGATCGGTCTGGGCGAAATGGTGACGGCAACACAATCAATTGACGATGCCACGCTTGAATTGTTGGGTACCGAACTCAATTTCGTGATCCAGGTCGTGTCGCCAGAAGACGAAGACCGTGAACTCTTGGAGACTTTCGATCTTGAATTTGGCGAAGACGAGGGCGAAGGCGCAGATCTGGAAGCTCGGCCACCCGTGGTCACCGTCATGGGTCACGTTGACCACGGTAAGACTCGACTACTGGACGCAATCCGCAAGACGAATGTCGCATCTGTCGAGGCCGGTGGCATCACCCAACACATTGGCGCCTACCAGGTGATTGCCCATTCCCCCGATGGTGAACGCCCGATTACCTTCATTGACACACCCGGCCATGAGGCGTTTACGGCCATGCGTGCACGAGGTGCTGAAGTCACCGATATCGCGATTTTGGTGGTGGCGGCCGACGACGGCGTAAAGCCGCAAACGATTGAAGCGCTCAACCACGCCCAAGCAGCCGGTGTCCCCATTGTGGTTGCCGTTAACAAGATTGATAAAGAGGGCGCGGATCCGACGAAAGTGCGGGGACAACTCACCGAATACGGGTTAGTAGCCGAAGATTTCGGCGGCGACACGATGTTTGTTGACGTATCCGCCAAAAACAATATTGGAATCGAGTCACTACTTGAGGCCGTGTTGTTGACGGCAGATGCAGCGCTCGATCTGCACGCAAATCCACACCAGGACGCACAAGGTGTTGCAATCGAGGCACATCTGGATCGCGGTCGTGGTCCGGTGGCAACAGTTCTGGTGCAACGCGGAACACTGCGTCCGGGTGATTCGATTGTGGCCGGAGACGCGTTTGGTCGTGTTCGAGCGATGCTCGACGACCAAGGAAATACTGTGGCCACCGCTGGGCCTTCTGCCCCAGTCCAAGTGCTCGGACTGACGTCGGTTCCGGGAGCTGGCGACAGCTTCTTGGTGGTCAGGGAAGACCGGATTGCTCGCCAGATTGCGCAAACGCGCCAGGCGCGCGAACGCAATGCCATGCTGGCAAAGAATCGAGTAAAACGTTCACTCGAGGACTTCTTAGAGTCAATTGAACGCGGCGAAGTGTCAGAACTCACTTTGATTCTTAAGGGTGACGTGTCAGGGTCGGTTGAGGCTCTCGAAGACGCGCTAGTCAAGATTGACGTTGGCGAAGAAGTGTCATTGCGGGTAATTCACCGGGGGGTCGGTGCAATCACCAAGAGTGATGTCACGCTCGCCAGCGCATCTAAAGCAATCATTATTGGCTTCAACGTACGACCTGAAGGAAAAGTTGCCGAATTCGCAACCCATGAAGGCGTCGACGTGCGGTACTACAGCATCATCTACCAGGCCATTGACGAAATCGAAGCAGCCCTTAAGGGAATGCTCAAGCCCGAGTTCGAAGAAATCCAACTCGGAACGGCCGAAGTGCGTGATGTTTTCAAATCGTCCAAATTCGGAACGATCGCAGGTTGCTTGGTTCGCAGTGGTGAGGTTCGACGCAACAGCAAAGCACGATTGGTGCGCGACAGTGCTGTTGTCGCTGACAATTTGACAATTGCGACCCTTCGCCGTTTCAAGGACGATGCTACTGAGGTTCGCGAAGGATTCGAGTGCGGTATCAATCTCGGTTCCTATCAGGATGTCAAGGTCGACGATGTAATCGAAACGTTTGAAATGCGTGAAAAGCCACGCAAGTAGCTCAAGGAGAGTCATCATGGCCAGTGAAGCGCGTGCGCGAAAGTTAGCCGATCGAATCAAAGTCATAGTTGCACAGACTTTGGATACACGGATCAAAGATCCGCGTATGGGTTTCATCACGATCACAGACGTCCGACTTACTCCAGATTTGCGCGACGCCAGCGTGTTTTATACGGTGCTTGGAACCCAAGAGGAACGGGAGTCCACCGCCGCCGCGTTGGCCTCGAGTAAAGGCATGCTGCGAACCGAAGTGGGCAAGGGAACCGGGGTTAAATTCACTCCATCGCTGGAGTTTGTCCTAGATGCGATCCCCGAGAATGCGGCCCACGTCGAGCAACTCTTGCGAGAGGCCGCCGCGGCTGACGCACGTGTGCATGAGCAAGCGAGAGGCGCTAATCATGCGGGGGATGTAAACCCGTATCGCGAAACAGAAGGCGATTAGCAACCCATGGGGACTAGCGCCGCCACTGCGCAAGGGCCCGCAGGTGTGCTGTTGGTGGACAAGCCCGCGGGCATCACCTCACATGATGTAGTTGCTCGGGTACGCCGAATATTTAATACTCGCAAAGTGGGCCACGCGGGAACGCTGGACCCGATGGCTACGGGTGTGTTGGTGCTGGGAATTAATTCGGGCACTCGGTTACTTGGTCACCTCACGACGTCTCATAAGAGGTATCTCGGCACGATCCGATTGGGCGCGGCGAGTTCAACAGATGACCGAGAAGGAGAATTGGGACCTCTCACCAACGCGAGTGAACTTCATGCCGACGAGATCGAGTCGGCGCTTGACAAGTTACGTGGTGAAATTTTGCAACGGCCTAGTTCAGTGAGTGCGATCAAAATCGATGGCCGCCGAGCATACGCCCGGGTGAGAGATGGCCAAGTGGTTGAAATTCCTGAGCGAAATGTCACCGTGTTCAATCTTGAGGTCGTGCACATGGTCTCACATGGGGAATTCCTTGATATTGAAATTGATGTCACGGTGTCATCCGGTACCTATATTCGAGCCATCGCTCGAGATTTAGGGGACGGGCTGGGCGTGGGTGGGCATCTCATCGCGTTGCGCCGCACTTCGGTGGATGCATTCGACCAAAAAGCTGCGCACAATTTGGACTTGTTAGAAAGTGCAGCTGATCCATGGGTGCATTCGCTCTCACTTGCTGAAGTGGCTGGCCTGACCTGGCCGATCTTCGATGTGGGTGTGGATCAGGGCGCGGCCGTGCGTATGGGGCAAAGAATTCCTTGGCCCGATGTTTTTACTCAACCAACGATCGCCTTAATTGATCCCGAAGGAACACTGGCAGCCCTTGCACAGAAAGTCGATGAGAGGTGCGCATATATTGCAGTCTTTCCCAGCAGCGCCCAGTCACCCAGTACCCTTTGAACGTGAGCACATCTAAGTCATTGGTTTGCATTGGTATTTTTGACGGAGTTCACCTAGGCCATCAGGCCCTCGTCACAGCGGCAAAGAGAGCTGCAACAAAAGCAGGACTTGGCTTGACAGTGTGCACCTTTGATCCGCATCCGAATGCAGTCGTGCGGCCGGGCCATGCGCCCAAGTTAATTAGTAATCTGGCTCACCGCAAGGAATTACTCACGCAAATTGGTGTTGATTACATCGAAGTTGTTTCTTTTACACCCGAACTAGCCAACTTGACCCCTTTGGAATTTTCACGTGATTTTCTCCGTGACCGTTTAGGAGCGCAGATCGTCTGGGTAGGTGCGAATTTCACATATGGTCGAAACGGCAGTGGAGATGCGAGCACGCTCACGGAAAATGGAATTGAGTTGGGCTTCTCGGTAAAGATCTTTGATTTGGTTCAGTCTGATGGAACCATCTCCTCGACCCGAATTCGCGAGTTAGTCGGATCCGGGAAAGTTCACTTGGCCGCAGAGATGCTGGGCAGGAATTTTATTCTCAGCGGAGAGGTGGTCAAGGGGGACCGGCGCGGACATGAACTGGGCTACCCGACCGCAAACCTAGACTGGGATGACCAGCTACTCGTCCCCGCAGATGGCGTGTACGCAGGCTACGTGATTGTGTCAGGTGATCGGCTTCCCGCGGCCATTTCGGTAGGAACGAATCCACAATTTCAGGGAAGAAGCCAGCGTGTGGAGGCCTACGTACTGGATCGAACCGACCTTGAGCTTTACGGGGCACGCGTTGGGGTGGAGTTCGCCGAATTTATCCGGCCTCAGGAAGTGTTTGGGAGCTTGGACGACTACTTGGTGCAAATCGGAGTCGATGTAGCAAGGGTTTCAGAACTACTCCGGCCAGAGCCAGCGTGATCAAGTCGGGCAGAGAATGCTAAGGTTGCGGAACTAGACGGTTTGGAGGCGGGCGCTTCCAGATTCGTGTCAATGAAATCAGTGCCCACCTCGGCCTCCTTCGTGTGGTCGATAAGGCGCGTTCGAGAGGAATAAATGCCGTTAGACACTGCTGTAAAGCAAGAAATTATTGCCGAATACGGCACCAAACCCGGTGATACGGGTTCACCCGAAGTGCAGATTGCGATGCTTACCCGTCGAATCACAGACCTCACCGGACATTTGAAGACCCACAAGCACGATCATCACAGCCGTCGTGGACTTCTGCTCATGGTCGGCCAACGGCGCCGGCTACTCAACTACCTCACAAAAACGGACATTCACCGTTACCGCTCGATTATTGAGCGTCTCGGTTTGCGCCGATAACTTCACACTGTGCGGCAGCGATTGTAGCTGCCGCCGCGTAAAGTTGTTGAGCCAAGCCAATTGAAACAAAATAATGCAATTAATCAGACACTTTCGGTGCACCGCGGATGTCGGTCCTCGGTAGTGATTTTCGGGTGAAAGCACCCGCGAATCTCGATCGGAGACCGCCGAACATGGCGGCAGTGCAAAAGTGTCTCAAACAATGTAAGGAGACACCCTATGCAGGCAAATATTGTATCTGCAAGCGCCGTTATTGATAACGGCAAATTTGGTACCAGAACGATTCGATTTGAAACAGGACGGTTCGCCCGTCAAGCTGCTGGCTCCGTGTGTGCGTATCTCGACGAAGAAACAATGTTGCTCAGTGCGACTACCGCGGGAAAGCACCCCAAAGACCAACTTGATTTCTTCCCACTCACGGTTGACGTTGAAGAGCGCATGTATTCCGTGGGCCGGATTCCGGGCTCATTCTTCCGCCGTGAAGGACGCCCCAGCGAAGATGGAATCCTGACGTGCCGGTTGATCGACCGGCCACTTCGCCCAACCTTCAAAAAAGGCTTGCGCAACGAAGTTCAGGTTGTAGTCACCGTAATGTCTTTGAACCCTAAGGACCTCTACGACGTACTGGCCATCAATGCAGCATCTGCCTCAACTCAGCTCAGTGGACTGCCATTCACCGGCCCCATCGGTGGTGTGCGCGTAGCGCTGATCGGTGGCCAATGGGTGGCATTTCCCACCCATGAGCAACTCGAAGAAGCAGTGTTCGACATGGTAGTTGCCGGTCGGGTTGCTGGCGACGACGTCGCGATCATGATGGTTGAAGCCGAGGCCACTGAACGCACGATGGAACTGGTGGCTGGCGGGGCGACCGCTCCCACCGAGGAAGTTGTTGCCCAGGGACTTGATGCATCGAAGAAGTTCATTAAGGCACTATGCGAGGCCCAGAGCGAACTCGCGAAGACGGCCGCAAAGCCAGTTGGTGACTTCCGAGTTTTCTTGGAATACGAGGATGACGTGTATGCGGCCGTTGAAGAAATTGCCGAGAAGCCGGTTATCGAAGCCCTCACCATTGTTTTTAAAGCAGAGCGTGAAGATCGCCTCGACGAGATCAAGGCAGACGTCCTTGCAGCACTCGGTAAGAAATTTGAGGGACGCGAAAAGGAAGTCAGCGCGGCGCTTCGCTCAGTCACCAAAAATTCGGTGCGTCAACGCGTACTCACTGACGGTGTCCGCATTGATGGGCGCGGTTTGGCAGACATCCGCACACTGTCAGCGGAAGTCGACGTAATTCCCCGAGTTCATGGTTCAGCGCTATTCGAACGTGGCGAAACGCAGATCCTTGGAGTCACAACTCTGAACATGCTTCGCATGGAGCAGCAACTGGACACACTCAACCCTGAGAGTCGCAAGCGCTATATGCACAATTACAACTTCCCGCCTTACTCAACTGGCGAGACCGGCCGAGTGGGTTCGCCTAAGCGCCGCGAAATTGGACATGGTGCTCTCGCTGAGCGTGCACTTATGCCGGTTCTGCCCACTCGTGAGGAATTCCCTTATGCAATTCGCCAGGTGTCTGAAGCACTGGGATCAAATGGTTCAACGTCGATGGGCTCCGTATGCGCATCGACCATGTCACTTCTCAATGCGGGGGTGCCCTTGAGAGCACCTGTTGCTGGTATCGCCATGGGCCTGATTTCGGGGATCGTTGACGGGGAACAGAAATTTGTTGCCTTGACCGACATCCTGGGCGCCGAAGACGCATTTGGTGATATGGACTTCAAAGTTGCCGGAACTCGCAACTTTGTGACAGCTTTGCAGCTGGATACAAAGCTTGACGGAATCCCAGCTGAAGTACTTGCGAGTGCATTGACTCAGGCACGCGACGCCCGGTTCACCATCTTGGATGTTATGAACGAAGCAATCGATAATCCGGATGAAATGGCGGCAACGGCGCCTCGAGTGATTTCGGTTACGGTTCCCGTTGACAAGATCGGTGAGGTAATTGGCCCAAAGGGCAAAATTATTAAACAGATTCAAGAGGAAACCGGCGCTGACATCAGCATCGAGGACGACGGCACCATTTACATTGGAGCTACCGATGGTCCTTCGGCAGAAGCCGCTCGCAATGCAATTAATCAAATTGCAAACCCAACCATGCCAGAGGTGGGGGAGCGGTACTTGGGAACCGTCGTGAAAATTGCTGCCTTCGGTGCATTTATCTCGCTGGTGCCAGGCAAAGACGGTCTGATGCATATTTCTGAAGTGAAGAAACTTGCGGGTAAGGGACGGATCGAGAGTGTTGAGGAAGTTCTCAAAGTCGGCGACAAGATCCAGGTTGAGATCAAGGAGATTGACCCCCGTGGGAAGCTTTCTCTGATCGCAGTTCCTGCAGAAAGCGCCGTTTCGGCCGAATAATGGCAAAAACTAAAACTCTGCTGGCCGGGACGGATGGCTCGTTAGTTCGTCGATCCGTCCTGTCCAGCGGGGTTCGGGTTATCACGGAAAAAGTTCCCGGTGTTCACTCCGCCAGTATTGGCATCTGGGTTGATGCAGGTTCGCGGGACGAAAAGGGGTCGCATACCGGCGCCGCCCATTACTTGGAGCACTTGCTTTTTAAGGGCACGTCGAGGCGTTCGGCGTTGGAAATAGCAGCCGCGATCGAGTCTGTCGGCGGTGAAATTAATGCTTTCACAAGTAAAGAGCACACCTGCTACTACGCCAAAGTCTTGGCCGTGGATCTTCCGCTCGCGATTGATGTTCTCTGCGACGTGGTTACCGACGCCCAACTCAGGTCGGAGGACATTGAGGGCGAGCGTGGAGTCATACTTGAAGAGATTGCAATGGTTGACGACGATCCCAGCGATCTGGTGCACGATCAATTCGCACGAACCCTCTTTGGAGATACGGCGTTGGGTCGCCCTATCTTGGGTACGGCTCACACCATTCTGGGGATAACCCGCCGTTCGATCATAAATTTCTATGCAAAATTTTACCAGTCCGATTCACTTGTGGTAGCTATCGCCGGTGACGTCGATCATGCTCGAGCAGTGCGTCTGGTGGAAAAGGCACTTGATGCCAGTCCCAAAACGCACCTGAGCACCGCCAAGGCGGGCCTTCGGCCGGAAGGCGGAAAGATCAAGATTGGCACGGCGATCAGCTCCCTGGACACGCGCAAGACCGAACAGGCACACGTCGTGATGGGAACACACGGAATGATTAGGGGCGACGACCGTCGTTTTACCGGGGCGATCCTATCCACAGTATTAGGCGGGGGCATGAGTTCCCGACTTTTTCAGGCGGTGCGCGAACAACGCGGACTCGCCTATTCCGTGTTCGCCTACTCGCAGAGTTTCCGAGACTCAGGGATATTTGGAATTTACGCTGGCTGTATTCCCACAAAGTTGGATCAAGTCCTTGACGTGTGTCAAAACGAGCTTGCTGTCTTGGTTGCCAATGGGGTTACCGATTCCGAACTCCAAAGAGCCAAGGGTCAGGTTAAAGGTGGAACGGTGCTTGGCCAAGAAGATACGGGGGCTCGCATGAGCCGCATCGCTAAATCGGAGCTGTATCAAGAGGAACTGCTGCGCGTTGAGGATGTACTCGCGCGCGTGGATCAAGTAGACGTATCGGATGTTAACGCCATGGCGAGGGAGTTTCTCAGTGAACCATTAGCCTTGAGCGTGATCGGACCATACAAGAGGTTGAAAGCTCCCATAGGGTTTGTCCCACCACTTTCGATTTCTCGCGCATAGGAAAGGACAGCCATGGGCAAGAAGATTCGAGTAGGCGTTATCGGTGCAAATGGCAAAATGGGATCAAGTGTGGTCGCAGCCGTGCAAGCAGACGCACAATGTGAATTGGCCGTAGGGATAGACATTGGTGATTCACTGGAAGAGCTATTGAAGGCACGTTGTGAGGTAGTGGTCGATTTCACCAACCCTACGATCGTGATGGAGAATCTAGCTTTTTGTATCAAACATGGAATTGATGCGGTGGTGGGAACGTCAGGTTTTACGCCCGAACGCATCGAAACTCTTGAGCTCTGGGCAGGTCAACGGCCGAACTCTCGGGTCCTTATTGCGCCGAATTTCAGCATGGGTGCCGTGCTCATGGTTACATTTGCCGCAATCGCAGCGCCGTATTTTGAATCTGTGGAAATCGTTGAGTCTCACCACCCAGAGAAAGTTGATGCACCTTCAGGGACAGCTCGGTTCACAGCGCAAAAGGTTGCGGTAGCCCGGCGGGGGCACGCCCCAAGCCCGGATGCAACAGATCCTCAAGACATGGGTGCGCGTGGCATCAGCGTGGATGGGGTGCCGATTCACTCGGTAAGATTGCGCGGAATGGTCGCCCACCAGGAAGTATTATTTGGATCGATCGGCGAAACGCTCACGATCACACATGACTCACTGAACCGCGATTCTTTCATGCAGGGCGTGTTGATTGCTATCAAGGAAATTAACCATATTGATGGAGTCGTGGTTGGCCTAGAAAATGTCCTTCCGCTAGGAAGCTGAGAGCGTGATCTCCCATCTGAACACCGGAACTGCCAAACCTCTATTCGGGAACGCTCCACCTGCGCAGTAACTGAAAAAGTACATCTAGTCTTTCGGCGGTGAATACGCCGTCAATGCTGCCAAAGTAAATATGTGTCATGAGGTCTGGTCCACGTGTCGGACTCAGTGCGACTCTGCGGCTGCGAACCCCAGTGGGGATTCCTAAAATTGCCCAGGTGGTGTGCCGTAGTTCAACTGAATAACCATTGCGCCAAAGCCCGGAGTGCGTGGCCAACAGTGTGACTATTTTGAAACCGTTCCCATTAACAAACGTTCCCAGCATCCAGCCACGAAAAACTAACACGGAAATACTTGCAGTCATGGTGCCAATAAACGCTGCTTCGATTAGCGGGATCCCCGATGTCGCATAAACAACGCTAATTGCCAGCAGCGACATCACGCCGAGTGTCAGTGGTACCAAGACAGCTAGCCGGAACAGGCCACGCCGGCCCACGCGTTGCAGCCGTCGCATGTCTGGTTCCGGATATCGCCACACGGCCCCAAAGATTGGCTTGCGAAATGAAGGTTCACCCATTAGGGCATCCACCCTAACCAGCGAATCAGCGCCGTACTTGCCGCGGCAGCAATAATTACCACAAGAAAGGGCGCTCGTAGTAGCAGGGCAACTACTGCAACGCCCAGCCCAAGGATCCGAGCATCGATGAGAAACGCTTGGTCACTGGCGAACGTTTGAACAGCTACCAATGCCGCGAGTAGTGATACGGGAAGCAAACCGGTCATTCGACGCACTGATTCGCGTTCCAAGATTCCTTGGGGTAGCAGATAGCCGAGTAGTTTTTCCACGTAAGTGCCGAATGAGGCAATAAGGATGCTGGCCCACATGATTAGTTTCCTCCAGCAGGTCGGGAGCTCTTGCTCCACATCAGACTCGCAGCAACTGCAACCAGGGCGCTAAAGAGTACGGGAAGCCCCGGACGTAGGAAGGGAATCAACATCATGGCCAGGCCAGCGCTGGCAACAGCTACGGTCCACATTTTGCGATTTTCGCTGCTGGATCCTGCCGTAAGGCGGGGCCAGAGCAAGGCGAGAAAGCCGGCTGGGATTGCGGCGTCTAGGCCCAAAACTCCTGGGTCTGAAAGTGCACTGGCACCAAGGGAACCTAATGCGGTACCAATATTCCAAAAGACGTAGACACTGAGTCCGGTGGCAAAAAAGGCGCGGCGAGAGGCCTTTTTCGATGCGTTGTATCGAAATGCCATGGCGGTTGATTCATCGATTGTCAAAAGGGCTGTGTAAGGCACTTCTTTCCTCTTTGGCGTGAGCACTGGCCCTAGTGAAAGAGCGTACAAACTATTACGAGCACCGAGTAGGAGCGCGGTGACGACGGCGATCACGGCGCCGCCACCGGCCCCAATCACGCCAACGAAAGCAAATTGAGAAGCGCCCGTGAACATGAAAAGCGACAGGGATTGCGTTTGCAGAACGCTGAGCCCACTCGCGACCGAGATTGCGCCAAACGAGAGGGCGTATGCGCCAGTGGCGATTCCTATTCCCAGCGCATTGGTGTCAATCGACCGATTTTCACCGCCGGATTTGCGGCGGTTGCGCTTCCAACCCATGCTGCCCCTAACAATCGCAAATGTGATTATGTCAGGCTAGCGGTTGTGACCATGGCGATTCCCTCCGCGTACCTGTCCATGCGGCGTGGATTGATCGCATTTGCCCTGGTGTCGGCGCACTTCGTGTGATGGTTATTGACGACCACGAACTCGTGCGTGAAGGTTTGGTGTCGCTGATGATTCATGGTTTTGAGTGAGCAATAGATGTTGTGTATTCCGGAGAAGCGGTTTTAGGTCACAGGCGAGTCGAGGCTTACGTGGTGCTCCGCCACGTTGATCTTGGACCCCGCGTAAAAGACGCTCGCGTCAATTTCGAGGCGCCAGATGAGCGCTGGACACAATGTGCTTTTGATGAGCGCGAATGGGGATTCTTATGGCATTCGGCGCGGTGTGCAGGAAGGGGCGCTCGGGTTCGTTCCCAAGCGAGTGGGTCCGCAGGTCTTGGTCACCGCTTTGCAAACGGTCGCGGCCGGTGAAATGTTTTTTCAGTTGACTTAGCCGCGATCTTGGCTGACGCAAGAGATCGCCCCGATCTTAGTTGACGAGAAATTGATACATTGCCTTTGTACGCGGCGGGTTTGACCCTGACTGCTGTCGCCCACCGGATGGACATCTCCCCGCACACTGCAAAAGAGTATTTGGATCGGGTGCGCCGAAAGTATGAACTGATGGGTCGGGCGGTCAGAACCCGGACTGAGTTAGATTTGGTACTGACCGATACGCGATTTTACAGAGCGAGTAGTCGTGTTCATGGCGAGAGTCCCCCATTTGAGGACAAATTTGATTGATTTTGGTGGCGCTTGTGTGCGAACATTAATTGTCGGCGGGCGCGGGGGACTCGCCGACACTTTTAGGTTGCGTGCCGTTATTCGGTCTTGAGACTGGTGGTCAACTCAATCTGGTCAACGACCACGGCGCCGTCGAGGTCCTCAGTAGCCGTGCTGAGGGTTCGGGTGGCGCCGGAGGCTCCCCAGCCGGTGGACTCCAAGAAAAGTCGACCGTCGTGTTGATCCTCATTGAGCCAGCAACTCAATCGCACGCATCCACTTCTGTGAGCGAGATCAGCTGCCGCATTGAGTAACCGTGATCCAATCAGGGCTCGGCGTAGATCAGGGGCCACTTCGATCAGGGATAGGTGCCCGATTTCCTGGTCAAATTCGATCGCCGCAACGCCGACTAGAACTCCATCTCGCTCGCAGATGAGTACGCGGCCGCGGGTTCCTTGATCAGTTATTGCGTGCGCCCACTGCGATTGAACATCCTCGTGATCAAGTAGGTGTGCAATCGCAGGGTGAGAGCGCTCCCAATTGGTGATTTGAAGAAGCGCGATCTTATCGGAGTCTGTGGCGTCCGCCAATCGAGTTGTGTCCACGTCGTTACGGTATCTGTGTCCGATCACGCAGTAGGATCAGCATCGTGGAAATTGAGTTTCGCAGTGACATTACCGTTGAACTAGTTCGTGCTAATGCAAGTGATGCTGACGTTGTTTTCGCCGCGAGAGTCTCAACTGTAGGGGAGCAATCGCTCGAAGATGTGGATGCTGATCCCCAACGTAGCGCCGGCTTGATCAATTATTTAATGCGCGACCGTCATGGCAGCCCGTTCGAACATAATTCAATGACCTTTTTCGTGAAGGCACCAATTTTTGTGTGGCGCGAACACATGCGCCACCGGATCGCTAGTTACAACGAAGAATCTGGTCGCTATCGTGAGTTGCTCCCGCTCTTCTACGTTCCCAGCCATGAGCGCCCACTTGTGCAGTCGGGAAAGCCGGGCGCATACGAGTTTCACCCTGGCACCTTGGCCCAATCTGAGCTGGTGGACCGCACTATCCGAGAATCCTGTACTTCTGCCTACTCGGGTTATCTGGAGATGCTCGAGGCTGGCGTGGCCCGTGAAGTTGCGCGAATGGTGCTTCCCGTGACCATCTATTCGTCGGCGTATGTAACCATGAATGCGCGAGCCCTCATGAATTTCCTTTCCCTCCGGCGCAAAGTAGAGGGCTCACATTTCGTGTCCTACCCGCAGCGGGAGATTGAAATGGTGGCCGAAGTCTATGAAGAGCATTTCGCACAGTTGATGCCATTGACACATTCGGCATTCAATGAGCATGGGCGGGTTGCGCCTTAGCCGGTCACGATAGGCTTTGGATATGAAAAGTCCGTTTGGGGTGATGCTCACCGCGATGATCACGCCCTTTGAGCCTGACGGCGGTCAGGACCTAGATGGAGCCCAGCGCTTAGCGAGCCACTTGGTCGACAATCTTGGTCATGAAGGACTCGTCATCAATGGAACTACCGGGGAAGCAGCAACGAAAACTGATGCTGAGGATCTGGCACTGTTGCAGGCGGTTGTAGAAGCTGTGGGAGATCGCGCCACCGTGATCGCTGGCGTGGGAACCAATGACACCGCACACTCGATTTCCAGTGCGAAAGCGGCCCAAAAGGCGGGCGTGCACGCACTCATGGCGTCTGCACCGTATTACAACCGGCCACCTCAGCAGGGAATTTTTGAGCACTTCTGGGGAATCGCTGATAGCACCGAATTACCGCTCATGACCTATGACATCCCTCGCCGTACCGGGGTGGCTATTGAAACGGAAACGCTGGTCCGATTGGCCGAGCATCCTCGGATAATCGCGAATAAAGATGCAAAGGGTGATTTAGAAGCATCCCAATGGGTCATGGCGCGCACAGATTTGGCGTGGTACAGCGGTGAAGACTCACTCAACTTGGCTTTGCTGGCGCTGGGTGCCGGCGGCATGGTGTCCGTCGTGGGCCATCTGGTGGGGGATCGTCTCGCAAAAATGGCGGAGTTGTTTTGGAACGGTGATGTCGAGGCTGCCCGTGCGATAAATGAGTCACTTTTGCCCGTGTATACGGGGGTGTTTCGTGCTCAAGGCGTTATTTTGATCAAGGCTGCGCTAAACCTCCAAGGCCTGCCCAGCGGACCGGTGCGACTTCCATTAGTAAATGCAACCCCGAGCGAGATCGCACAATTGCGCATTGATCTGGCTGCGGGAGGCGTTGTTCCTTTTGCGTGATGTGCACTTTCTAGAAAATATTAAGGACTGATTACATGTTCCTACCTGATCTGCCCGCGCCGCCATCGTTAGCTCCGGGATCTTTACGAATCATGCCGTTAGGGGGATTGGGTGAGATCGGTCGCAATATGACGGTATTTGAATACGAATCCCGATTACTCATTGTTGACTGTGGTGTCTTGTTCCCCGAGGAGTCTCACCCCGGCGTCGATTTAATCCTGCCTGATTTTGAGCCAATTCTGGATCGGATCAACGACGTTGATGCCATAGTGCTCACCCACGGCCATGAGGACCACATTGGTGCGGTCCCCTACCTTTTGCGGCACCGGTCTGATATTCCAATTATCGGCTCAGCGTTAACACTTGCTTTTATTGAAGCAAAATTGAAAGAGCATCGCATTAAGGCATTCACTATGTGTGTTGCGGATCGAGCAGTTGAACAGGTCGGTCCATTTGAGCTTGAGTTCCTGGCGGTAAATCACTCGATCCCCGACGCCATGGCAATTGGGATCACCACTCCGGCCGGCCGGGTGCTGCACACGGGTGATTTCAAGATGGACCAGCTACCCCTGGACGGGAGGATCACTGACCTAGCGAGTTTCGCCCGACTAGGTGAGTTGGGTGTTGATATCTTGATGGTGGACAGCACTAATGCCGAGGTACCTGGTTTTGTGTCCAGCGAAAAAGACATTGTTCCCGTACTCGAACGAGTATTTAGTCGCGCAAGAGGCCGAGTAATCGTGGCATCATTTGCTTCGCACGTGCATCGGATCCAACAGATAATTGATCTCGCGGTTGCGCATAACCGGAAAATTGCATTTGTGGGCCGATCCATGGTGCGCAATATGAACGTGGCGCGTGACTTGGGCTACCTCAAAATTCCTGGCGATACTTTGATCTCATTAGATGAACTGTCCAAATTGCCCGATGACCGGGCGGTACTGATTTGTACTGGGTCCCAAGGCGAACCGATGGCGGTGCTGTCGCGAATTGCCAACCGTAGCCACGATATTTCGGTGGGAGAGGACGACACAATAGTTCTTGCTTCGTCACTCATTCCCGGTAACGAGAATGCGATCTATCGTGTCATTAACGGCTTAACGGCCCTCGGTGCAGATGTCGTTCACAAAGGAAACGCTCTCGTTCATGTGTCCGGACATGCAGCAGCTGGTGAATTACGTTATGTATTTAACATAGTCAAACCAAAATACGTGATGCCGATTCACGGCGAGTGGCGACATCTCAAGGCAAATGCGCTACTTGCGCAGAGCGTGGGAGTGCCCGCGGATCACGTGCTTGTTGCGACCAATGGCGCGTGTGTTGACCTAGATCAAGACAGGGCTCTGATGAGCGGTGCCTATCCATTGCGTGAGGTATATGTCGATGGCACCAGCGTGGGGAGTGTGGATGAAAGCTTGCTCAAAGACCGCTTGCTCTTGGGTGAAGAAGGCTTCATCTCAGTCTATGCGGCCGTTGACATTACCAGCCGCAGCGTCGTGGCCGGCCCAGAAATCATCGATCGCGGGGTCGGAGAAACCTCAGATACCACTAAAGTGGCAGCAGAAGTCGCAAAAACCCTGGTCCAAGCCATGGAAGAGGGGATCGAAGACCCCCATGAACTCTCCCAAAAAGCGCGCAAAATTGTGGGTAAATGGGTCGGAACCACCCATCGTCGACGCCCCATGATCGTTCCGGTGGTGATCGGGATCAAAGGGGGACACTAGCCCGCCGTAGGTGAGAATTTGTGACACGCGGGACGTGTGTGACTGCAGGGAATTAGGGTGCGCAGTCGGTACGCTCCTGCCTATGGCTTCCCCAACGTCTACGCGCACGCGTGGATCTTCCCTCAGCAAGGCAAAAAGCAGCTCCAAACGTAAGACTCCTGCCCGCTCCAGTCGCAAGAAATCAGGGCCGACCAGACCGGGTCCGGTCCCGAGGGCGTTTGGCAGCCTTGTCCGCGCAATTGGCCGCACCTGGACCGGTATTGCCCACTTAGCTGGCGGCGCGGCCCGTGGAATTGGTCGTGGGGCTAAAGAGCTTGACCCGGCTGTTCGCAGAGATGGACTCGGCCTGTCCCTCATTGCTGGGGCGATCATTTTGATGGCGGCCACCTGGTTTGGCGTTGACGGATGGTTCATTTCATGGACGGCGATGCTGGCTACCTCATTGTTCGGAGCATTAGCGTGGATTGCGCCGCTCCTTTTGATTGCACTGGCGTGGCGTTTTCTTCGTCACCCGGACCAAAATGGGGCAACCGGACGGCTAGCAATTGGCAGCGCAGCCATTGTTGTGAGCGTGCTCGGTTTGTGGCATTTGGCCCAAGGGACCTCGACTCCCAGTGACGGCGCTGACGCCATGAATAGTGCCGGCGGCACTATGGGTTGGATTGTTACCGCTCCAGTGGGAGCGGCGTTGGGTTCAATTGTGAGCGGGTTTTTACTGGTAATTCTGGGTTTCTTCGGATACTTGGTACTCACCAAAACCACGATCGCACACTTGCGTGAGATTGCGATTGCTGGATTCGGCCGGCTTCGTGGGGGAGTTTCTTCCCGTGCCGAAGCCGAGACTGAGCAAGAACAGGAAATTCCTGAGCCGCAATCGGGTGGTGAAATTCACGTGTCACCAGGATTCGCAGATCCCAACGGAGTTTTGCGGGTGGATCATTCAGATATTGCATTGGTGGGAGACGAGCCATTTATCTCGCCGATACCGACCGAAGATGAACGACCCGCCGCCGCGCTCATGGCGGGATTAGATTCCACCGCGCGCACACACGCGGATTCGCGTGGTGACACGATCATCGTCTCCGCCGGCACCGCGGCGGTAACTGCCAAAAATGCGACCGAGATTGTCACCAAGCATCAGGTCGCGCAGCAGTTACCACTCACTCCCCGCAGTGCCTACCGACTGCCCAAAGGAGACTTACTCAATTTAGGGCCCGCGCACAAGACGGCCACTAAAGCTAATGACCATGTGGTCAGCGCGCTGACTGAGGTACTGACCCAGTTTGGAATTGATGCTCGGGTGATCGGATTCATGCGGGGCCCCACAGTGACTCGCTACGAAATTGAGCTAGGGCCGAGTGTCAAAGTAGAACGAGTGACCGCCCTAAGCAAAAATATTGCTTATGCCGTGGCTAGCGCGGAGGTCCGCATTCTCAGTCCTATTCCCGGCAAGAAAGCAATTGGAATTGAAATCCCCAATGCTGACCGCGAGTTGGTTGCCTTGGGAGATGTCCTCAAAAGCAGGGTTGCGGCTAACGACCAACATCCAATGGTGGTGGCTTTAGGAAAAGATGTTGAGGGCGGTTTCGTTGTTGCAAACCTCGCTAAAATGCCCCATATTTTGGTAGCAGGGGCGACGGGTGCAGGTAAGAGTAGCTGCATTAACTCGCTGATTACCTCAATTTTGATGCGCTCAACCCCGGAGGAAGTGCGCATGATTCTGATTGATCCTAAGCGCGTCGAGTTAACAATTTATGAAGGTGTGCCGCACTTGATCACACCGATCATTACAAGCCCGAAAAAGGCAGCGGATGCGTTGCAATGGGTTGTTAAAGAAATGGATCGACGCTATGACGATCTTTCTGCGTTTGGGTTTCGGCACATTGATGACTTCAATAAGGCGGTTCGATCAGGCAAGGTGAAGCCATTACCAGGCTCACAGCGCAAGATCGAGGCGTACCCATATCTTTTGATAATTGTTGACGAACTCGCCGATCTCATGATGGTTGCTCCACGTGATGTTGAGGACTGCGTTGTGCGCATCACCCAGTTGGCCCGTGCTGCCGGTATTCATTTAGTTCTCGCAACACAACGACCCAGTGTTGATGTTGTTACCGGCCTGATCAAGGCCAACGTTCCCAGTCGTCTGGCATTTGCTACATCGAGTCTTACGGACAGTCGAGTAATTTTGGATCAGCCTGGAGCCGAAAAACTTGTCGGCCAAGGTGACGGACTTTTCCTCCCCATGGGCGAGAATAAGACGATGCGGATTCAGGGCGCGTTTGTATCCGAACACGAGATCCGTGAAATCGTGAGCCACTGCAAAAATCAGTGGGCCGCGGACTACCTGGACGAAGTGACAATTCCCGCTGCGTCAACGAAAGAGATTGACGCAGACATTGGTGACGATCTTGAGGTGCTGCTGCAGGCGGTTGAATTAGTTGTGGGAACCCAATTCGGCTCAACCTCAATGCTGCAGCGCAAGCTAAGGGTGGGATTCGCCAAAGCAGGGCGCTTAATGGATCTGATGGAGTCACGAGGGGTCGTGGGACCCAGCGAAGGGTCGAAGGCTCGCAATGTCCTAGTTGCAGTCGATGAACTTCCGGGGTTAATCCTCTCAATCCGCGGGGGATAGACTTTGGGGGTGTCGGAAAAAACTGTTGCAATCATCACCATGGGCTGCGCCCGCAATGAAGTTGATTCCGAGGAGCTCGCCGCAAGATTAGAGTCACAGGGTTGGACTCTGGTCAAGGATGCTGAGCACGCCGAGGCAGTGATGGTGAACACCTGTGGATTCGTAGATATCGCGAAAGCCGATTCAATCAACACGATTATTGAAGCCGCAGATCTCAAAGAGAGTGGCGGGGTTACCAAAGCGGTAGTTGCAGTTGGTTGTTTGGCGCAAAGGTACGGCTCTGAACTAGCGAGCGACTTACCCGAAGCTGATGCAGTGCTTAGTTTCGACGACTACCCGAAAATTGGCGAGCGCCTTGATGCAGTGATGCGTGGGGAAAAGATTACCGCCCATACGCCCAGCGATCGGCGGGCGTTATTGCCCATTAGCCCAGTTGACCGCGCAGCCAACACCACTCCGATTCCCGGACACGGCTCCCAAGATGTGATGCCCAGCGCGGATGAAGCTTTAGCGTGGCAGCCGCCGATCCTGCGCAGAAGACTTGAGAATTCGCCGGTAGCCCCGGTAAAACTGGCATCAGGTTGCGACCGTCGGTGCACCTTTTGCGCGATCCCCTCATTTCGTGGCTCATTCATCTCGCGACCGCCCGCTGACGTGGTGGCGGAGGTGGCGTGGCTGGCCGGCCTCGGTGTCACCGAAGCCGTCTTGGTGAGCGAGAACTCGACCTCATATGGCAAGGACTTAGGGGATTTACGGTTGTTGGAGTCTTTACTCCCCGCGATTGGCCAGGGCACTGATATTGCCCGAATTCGGGTCGCGTACCTGCAACCGGCCGAAGTTCGCCCAGATCTGTTGACCGTCATGGCGAACACTCCGGTTGTCGCGCCCTATTTTGATTTGTCGTTCCAGCATGCGTCGGCCACATTGCTACGCCGAATGAAACGCTTTGGCGGTAAAGATTCCTTCCTCGAACTCATCGCAACGATTCGAGATCTTTCACCGGCCGCGGGGATTCGCAGTAACGTGATTGTGGGTTTTCCGGGTGAAAGCGATGAAGAGTTCGCGGAGCTCATCGCATTTCTTGAGCAGGCACGACTTGATGCGGTGGGGGTCTTTTCCTACAGTGATGAGGAAGGTACCGAGGCGTTTAATCTTGAGCCCAAAGTTGACCAAGGCGTGATCGATGCGCGGGTGCGTCGGATCACCGATCTCGTTGACGAGCTGATGGCTCAGCGAGCCCAGGATCGAATCGGCGAGTTAGTTCAGGTTGTGATCGAATCTTTTGACGAGGAATCAAGCTGCTACGTCGGTCACGCTGGGCATCAAGGACCTGACGACGGTGATACGCAAATTATGGGAGCCACGGCCACCAAGGCCCTGGAGATCGGCCAGTTAGTGTCGGTGAGAGTCATTGACAGCAATGGCGTTGACCTGGTCGCGGAACTGGCTAATTAGTGCCAGCGCATCCACTCCCGCCCGATCATGCGGCTGATTTGCCGAACAGCACTTCGGCGTGGAATGTTGCCAATGCACTTACCGCGCTGCGTATAGCCGCTGTTCCGTTATTGGGTTACTTGTTACTGCAAGATACCCAGTTATCGCGCAATTGGGCCACGCTCGTATTTCTTGTTGCATCGTTAACGGATTTTCTTGACGGTTTCGTCGCGCGCAAGTACGGCTTAATCACAACATTGGGGAAAATTGCCGATCCGATCGCCGATAAATTTCTCACTGGGGTGGCACTTATGGGTCTGTCTTATCTTGGGGCGCTTCCGTGGTGGGTCACGATCGTGATTATTGCCAGAGAAATCGGTGTCACGCTTCTTCGTTTCTGGGTGATCGAACACGGGGTGATCTCGGCCTCGCGCGGTGGCAAAACGAAAACATTTACTCAAATAATTGCGATCAGCATGTATCTGGTCGTGTGGCCGACATCGGTGTCAGACTCGTTCGTCACTCTGTGGGACGTGTCGAAAATTTCCGCTATGGCAGTAGCGGTAATGTTGACATTAGGTACGGCAATTGCCTACGTTCGAAAAGCGACGCAATTGCGCAGGGAGATTGAGGTAGTTCGCCGATGAGTAGCGCGGGTGCAGGTGCAGCGCGGGTAGTTGAAGCATTGCACGCCAATGGGAAGACGATCTGTACTGCCGAGTCGTTGACAGGTGGTGCGCTAGCCAGTGCCCTGGTGGATATCGCCGGAGCATCGACAGTATTTGCTGGAGGCGTGACCACCTACTCGCTGGAGGCAAAACGGGCAGTCCTGGGGTTTAGTGAGACCGAACTAGCCCACGGTGCGGTATCGGCTGAAGTGGCCACCCACATGGCGCAGAGAGTCCGCAAGCTGTTTGGAACCGACTACGCACTCTCAACTACCGGGGTTGCCGGACCGGGACCTCACCGAGGAGTTGCTGAGGGAACCGTGTGGCTGGGATTTGCGTCCAAGACCTCTAGCGGGGCGATTTCGGTCGACCTCGCAGGTGTCAAGGATTCTTCCACGTCAGCTTCTGCTCGAAACTTGATTCGGGCGGCGGCCGTTACAGCAGCATTGGATTTAGTGTTTAATCAGGCAGTATTTGCCGGGCTCCACCCACAAACCTAAGCCAAGATCCGCGCAGGTCAGGTAAAGCGAGTATCATGTGTACAACGGTGGAGGGGCTCAAGTGTGAGTTCGCAGAAGGAAGGGACTGGAAATGATTGTTTTGCGCAATGTGATCGGCGATGAACTTCGCCGTCGTCGTCAAGATCAAGGTCGTACCCTGCGTGATATTTCAGGGGCCGCTTCGGTCTCACTCGGTTACCTCTCTGAAATTGAGCGCGGACAAAAGGAAGCGTCCTCCGAGTTGATCGCAGCTATCTGCGGAGCCCTGGATGTGTCACTATCTGACATTTTGGCGTCGGTGAGTACCCAAGTTGCCCACGCTGAATCTGCAGAGCCTTTTACCTACCCAAGCGCTATTTCCGCGATTTAGTTTTCGGCTTCATAAGTTGATAGTTGATAGTTGATAGTTGTGCGACTGAGCGACATGTCTGAACGACTCGAGCACGTGATTGGGTCAGATCACTGCACTTCGTGGCGTAAAGACATCGTGTTGCCGGGCATTGGAGATACCGTCGATGGCGCGGTATCTGCCGGGGTGCAGACCGCCGAGATTTGGCGCGCTGTATGCGATTTTGTCGAGGTGCCGAGCGCCTTGCTCTAGGGTTTACAGGTGAGTCACGCTACGGGAGCCAATCCACGCAAGCGGGTACCGCAATCAATAGATACTGCTGGGGTGCTTGCTGTTCAAAAACGGTCCATCGCGACCCTGTCGGCCGCCCAGGCGTTTGGGGGAATCGCCGTTGCAGGTTCAATGCCTGCTGGGGCGCTGTTGGCTGCATCCCTGACCGACTCGGAAGCTTTTGCCGGTCTCGCGCAAACAGCGGGCGTATTGGGCGCCGCGATTTTTGCGCTGCCTCTCGCACGGATCGCGTTAACCAAAGGGCGCAGACCAGCGTTGGCCACAGGTTACGGTCTGGGGATTCTGGGAACAATTTTTGTGATCGGTGGCGCAGTATCGCGTCAGGTAGGGCTCGTCCTGATCGGTTCACTCTTTGTCGGTGTCGCGAGTGCGGCCAGTCTTCAGGCGCGATACGCCGCGACGGACTTGGCTTTGCCAGAACACCGGGCACGTTCGTTGTCCTATGTTGTGTGGGCTGCGACAATCGGTGCGGTTCTCGGCCCAAACCTTCTCAACTTCAGTGGCTCGGTTGCTATGAGCCTGGGGCTGCCGCAGCTTTCAGGTGCATATGTAATTGCCGGGATTTCTTTGACTCTCGCGGTCGCGGTACTTGTTGTGGCACTGCGACCGGACCCGTTTATTCTGGCGCGGCAGGTGCGCCAAGCGGCAGATCCCGGAACCAAGATCCCGCACCCGAAATTGCGCGATGGAATCGAACATTTACGCACCCGTCCTCGAGCGGTTCTGGGAATAGGAGCAATCTCGATCGGGCACGTCGTCATGATTATGGTGATGGTGATGACACCCGTTCACATGGCCCATGTGGATGTAACCCTGCAGCTGATCGGCCTAGTGATTAGCGTCCATGTCGCCGGAATGTACGCCTTCTCGCCGCTGGTGGGAAGTGCGGTTGATCGTTTCGGTCGAGTCCCCATGATCATTGCTGGCGCAATGATTCTCGCCGCGAGTTGTGTGATTTCGGGGCTGGCTCCGGCGGACAATGTCGTGATTTTAGGAATCGGATTGTTCCTGCTTGGTCTGGGCTGGTCATTTACGCTGATTGCCGGTTCCACCTTGGTCACCGACTCGGTCGAAGCCAATGAACGCCCCTCAGTGCAGGGTCTGTCTGATCTGTCAATGAACGCAGCCGGAGCGCTGGGCGGAGTTGCCGCGGGAATCATTATGTGGTGGGGCGGATACCTCTGGCTCTGCGCGCTTGCCACCCTCCCACTGGTCGCCTTGGTCATCTGGACCAGCCTCCCGGCGTGTCGCGAGCCTTCGAACGCACGTTCGATATAGGCTCACATCGCTGGGTCGAGTTATCAACAGCCCTAGGTGCCTCTCCACATCAGGAAGTCATCTGGAGCAAATGTCAGTGCTTGCGCCTAGCCTCGAGCAAACATAAAAAAGTGAAGTGCTCCAGCTGCAGACTAGCTGAGATCACGGACCCAGGGTTGAGGAGAAAAGCATGGCAAATACAGAGAAGGACCGCGAAAAGGCCCTTGACAGCGCGCTAGCCCAGATTGAGCGTCAGTTTGGCAAGGGTTCGCTGATGCGCCTTGGTGATTCCGAGCGCGTACCCATTGAGGTAATTCCGACCGGATCAATTGCACTTGACATCGCGCTAGGTATTGGCGGATTCCCACGCGGTCGAATCGTTGAGATTTACGGTCCAGAATCTTCGGGTAAAACAACGGTGGCCCTCCACGCCATCGCCAGTGTGCAGGCCCGTGGCGGCCTGGCAGCCTTTATTGACGCAGAGCACGCCTTAGACCCGGAATACGCCGCAAATCTTGGAGTGGACCTGGATAACCTCTACGTATCTCAACCAGACACGGGAGAGCAAGCACTGGAAATTTGCGACACGCTCGTTCGCTCGGGCGCAATTGATCTGGTAGTCATTGACTCGGTTGCCGCGCTCACTCCTCGAGCAGAGATCGAAGGTGACATGGGAGATTCACACATGGGCCTTCAGGCACGGCTCATGAGCCAAGCCTTGCGCAAGATGGCAGGTCCACTGAGTAACACAAACACCACCGCAATATTTATTAACCAATTGCGTGAAAAGATCGGGGTGATGTTTGGTTCACCCGAAACCACGACGGGTGGTAAAGCCCTGAAGTTCTACTCCTCAATCCGACTCGATGTGCGCCGGATTGAGACCCTCAAAGGCGGCACGGAAGCTGTGGGTAACCGCACCCGGGTCAAAGTTGTCAAAAACAAAGTGGCACCGCCTTTTAAGCAAGCCGAATTCGACATCTTGTACGGGGAAGGGATTTCCCGCGAGGGTTCACTCATTGATATTGGCGTGGATCAGGGGATTGTTCGCAAGGCTGGCGCGTGGTACACCTATGAAGGCGATCAGTTAGGACAGGGGAAGGAAAATGCACGCACTTTCCTCAAAGACAATCTGGACTTAGCCAACGAGATTGAAAAACGAATCCATGAGCAACTTGGTATGGGCGCAAAAATTGACCAACCCGCCGAAGTAGCGCCAGCCAAGGCACCAAAGGCTACAAAAGATGCCGAGCCGCAGGGCGAAGACGAGTAGCAGCACCGCTTGATGAACTGGGAAGAAGCGAGTCGCGCCCCCTGCGGCGAGGAGTCAAAAATCATGTCGGTCGTGATGCGCCGACTGAATGCGACTGCACGCTCGAGGGGGGAGCTGCGCATCTACCTACTGGGTAAAGATTTCGAGCTGGACCAGATAGAAAGTGTGTTGGATCGCGTGGAGTCAATGGGTTACATCGACGACGCACAATACGCCCTCGACTGGGTGCGAAGCCGTCATCGTTCCCGGGGTTTGGCCCCGAGCGTTCTCACCCGCGAGTTGGTCAACAAAGGGATCGATCGTGAATTGATCGACGTTGCTTTGGAACAATTCAGTGAGCAGGACACCCAAGATCGGGCCTATCAATTAGCGGCCAAGAAATACCGTAGCCTGCACGAGCTTGACGGGAAAGTCGCGATCCGACGGATTGCGAGCCTATTGCAACGCAAGGGCTACGCTCCGGGCGTGTGCTGGCAAATAGCCATGGAAACGGTGGGCGCTGACCTGGAACCAGTGGGGGATTTAGGGGGGTAATACCCGAGATCTAAGCACTGTTCAGATCGTGTTAGGATGTGGAAGAAATTTTTTCTCATCCATTGTGAATGCGTGTCAGGAGTTTTCATGCCAGGTGTGTCCCATTGGGCTGTACGCAGGCCGGTCGCTGCGCTTATTTCCTACTTCGTGGTTGTGATTGCGATCATCGGCTTGGGCGTTGGTTTCGGTGGGAGTCTGAACGACTCGTTCGACCTGCCGGACACTGAGTCAACGACCGCTCAGCAATTGCTCGGTACGATCGGTAATGAGGGCATTAACGCAGAATCTAGTGGAGAGACCGCAAAAATTGTCTGGTCTCCCACCAGCGGAACTGCGGTTGATGCGCAGTCTAAGGCGATTATTACCCCGCTATTGACCGACATTGCCGCGCTCAGCTCAGTTGGCTGCATTACTAATCCATTTGACGTGAGCGCTCCGTTCGGCGGCAGCTGTCCAAGCGCCCCGGCCGGCGGAGACGATTCGAGTGCGCAACCCACCCCTGATCAACAGAAGGAACTGGCGCCAGCACTTGCGGCCGCGGCGGCAGCGAACTCGCCGGTCAGTGCGGATACTTCGGTTGCGACGGCCACCATTACTTTCAACGGCGGCTCTGGCGATGTTCCTTCAGATCAGGCCGTGTCGATCTTGGATCAGGTCAAGAAGGCAAATACAGATGCAATGGCAATCGGGGCCAATGGGCAAATCCTGGAATACGCAGGGCAGGAGCCACCATCGAGTGAGGCAATCGGCATTCTGGTTGCCATCGTTATTTTGTTGATCGCTTTCGGATCCATTATTGCCGCTGGGATGCCAATTATCGTTGCGGTAATCGGGCTTGCAGCCGGACAGATGCTGGTTCTGGTCGTGGCGTTGTTCATGGACGTTCCGAGTTTTACACCCATACTTGCGGCAATGATCGGGCTCGGCGTTGGAATCGACTACGCCCTTTTTGTTCTGAATCGATACCGTCAGTCGGTCTTGATTGGGGATCCACCCAAACAGGCCGCATTGGGCGCGGTGAACACGGCCGGGCGAGCGGTTCTGTTTGCGGGCACCACGGTAATAGTGGCGTTGCTCGGATTGTTTGTCTTGCGAATTGGTTTTTTCAACGGCCTTTCGCTCGCGGCGGCGGTCACGGTTTTGATGGTGATGCTTTCTGCGCTGTGGCTACTTCCGGCCACTCTTTCCCTACTCGGCACGAAAGCGCTCGGATTGCGTCTGCCGTGGGGAACTAAGCCCGGTGAAGGCAAGCCGGAGGGCCAGCGTTGGAATCAATACGGGCATTTAATCCAGCGTCGTCCGTGGCTATCTGCGGTGGTGTCCCTTGGCTTAGTCCTCGTGTTGGCCATCCCGGTCTTCTCACTGCGTCTTGGTTTTGCAGACGCCTCGGGAAGTGCACCCGGCACTCCCACCCGAATCGCCTACGACCTCACCGCTGAGGGCTTTGGCGCCGGGGTGAATGGACCATTCATTGTGGCCGTCCAATTGTCCACGGCCAATGATTTGGATGAGTACGGCGATGTTGTCACCGCACTTGAAAAGACTCCTGGTGTGGCCTCAACGAATCCCTCAACAGCCATGTTGCCTTTGCTCAAAGGACAATCTGGGAGTGCTCTGAGCCCCGATGGCTTGGTGGGGGCGGTGGTTGTGATCCCCGAAACTGGTCCACAGCAGGAGGCAACAGATCAGCTGCTGAGCCAGTTGCGAGACGTGACCGCACCGGATCTCAAGGCGTCAACGGGTGCCG
>ERZ890510.130-NODE-130-length-63526-cov-6.779710_pt1 | contig 63526 bp, 57 predicted proteins | sample MGYA00521265_ERZ890510 | MGnify/ENA primary metagenome ERZ890510 (study PRJEB32303, sample SAMEA104408624) | aquatic metagenome | biome: Brackish water; feature: Chemocline; material: water | place: Baltic Sea | collected 2014-10-26T21:54:00 | depth 110 m ... | reverse complement strand
AGATAATATATTATCTATATCTAATTGATACTTAATAATTAATTCAAAATATTTATGTATAATCTTACCCGTTATTGTATAGAGGTTTTCACTGTCAATAGCGCGTTCTATTTCTAGGTTTTTGGTTTTAATGTTTACTTTGGGCTGGGGACTATCTTGAAGTTGATCAATTTTAAGGCGACGCAATTTTGGTACAAAATTACCGTATTCTTCATGATTCTTTTTATGATGTACTTCTATGTACTCATGTTTTAATATTGGCCATAACATCTCAAGAAATGTTCCTGTTTCTGGTTTAAGATCTTTATCATTGCTTCCGCAAATAGAGCCTATTAAATAGCAATCATTCTTTGCCCTCGTTATTGCTACATACAATAATCTGATATGTTCATTTTTCAATCGACTCATTTCTTTAAATCGATGGTAATCATACAAATTTTTAGTGTCATCATTTTTGTTGATTGATAGAATATCTTTGTCTAAAAGAATTAAGTTCTTATTTTCATTTCTTTTTTGTCTATTTAGGTTGGGAATAATTACACAATCAAATTCAAGTCCTTTTGATTTTTGGATTGTTAAAAATTTAATTGGATTAATTTCATTGCTCAACTCCGATGTATAAATTTCCTTTAATTTCCTCTCCAGTCTTACAAAATCTACCGATAATGGAGAGCTTGATTCCTCTATTAATTCAAAAAATATATCAATATTTTCTAAATCTCGACTATCAATCATTGTTTGAGGGCCTTTCAGTTGCCTCCAAATGCTCTCTATAAAGTATGTGTGTGTAACTCTTCCTCTGTATGAAATATTATTGCTTATAACAACCCTGAGTCGGTTAAGTCTTACTTGGCTTTCTTGATTTAGCATTTCAGTAACTATTGAATTGTTAATAATCTCCCATACCGTCGAATGATGATCTTTTTCCAATAACAATGTTAGGTCGTTTATTGACAAGCCGCACCAGGGAGCTTTTAATACAGCTATCCATTCAACCCTATCAGAGAAGTTAAATAGCGCCTTAGCGAGCGATAAAACGTCTTGGAAGGATTGGTTTGCTTCAATTTGATTAATCTCTATTGCGTCTATTGGTAGTTGAGCACCACTTTTCTTAATTAATGTTAGCAATTCTTTGAGATGTGGTCGCGATTGAGTAAGAACAGCAATCTCTGTGTTAGGGTTCTGAGCTCTTATTTCGTTAATAAGATTAAGAACATAACCTGCTTCAGCCTCATAGGTTTCTGAATTACTCTTTGCCGCAATAAGAAGTGGGCGGTAATGAACGCCAGAGCCAAGAATATTAACACTATTAAATGCTGATGGTTTATAGCAAATAGAGCCCATAGAAGCATTTTCTTCGGACGGAAAGGCGTTCTTAAATGTTGTATTTAGCCAGCTAATAATATTTTGGTTTGAGCGAAAGTTAACATCTAACATAAGTGATTTAAGTTTTAGATCGCCAATACCCGATAATTGAGCATCCTTAAAAATAGAAACTTCGGCTTTCCTAAAGCGATAAATAGATTGCATAGGGTCACCCACAGCAAAAAAAGATTTATCTGGGTTCCCTGCAAAGTTTTGAGAAAGTAATTCAAGAAACTCTAATTGACTGTAATTAGTATCCTGAAACTCATCTACCAAGATATGTGAAATTTTGGAATCAAAAATTATAGCTAAGTTAGTCTCTTTAAGTGCTATTAAGGCATTTGCTAGTACTTGTATAAAATCAACGGTATTACTTTTTGTGAAGTTAATATTTAAGGTAGCAGTGATATGCCTTAGTAATGAACTGACGCTTGAAATAATGGGGTAAATATCCTCTATTTTTGATTCATCAACTACATTATAAAAATCTTCTAATAACTTGATTTTATGTATTTTTAAATTTAATATTTCATTTATTTTTCTTTTTAATTCTTTGCCATTATCGTCTGGCGGGAAGCCATTTGATTTATCAAATTTTGTTGTTAATTTCCCAGATTTTGTAAGAATAATATCTCTGAAGTAGGACCAAAATTGGTATGAATTTGTATCTTGTAGCCGCTCTATTTTTGCATCAGAAAGATTCAGCGATACCTGGTGGACAATCTCCTTAATAGTATTAATTTCCTGAGCAGTAAAAATTTCCTTAATTTTCTGTAACCAAAAATTAATTTCATTTTTATAATAATTTTCATAATGTACTTTGATCTGAGCCTCTGACATCATTGAATAACTATTGATGTAAGGGAGCCATTGGTCTCTTTTTTTAATTAATTCAAGGGCCTGTGTTGCAATTTTTGTATAGTCATTTTTTAAATATGAGAATAATGGCTTCAAATCATTATTGTCATTGATAGCTTCTTTTATGGATGCCAGGTAAAGCTCCTCAGGATTAGTATCAATTTTCAGTAGCTTCCCTGATTGGCTTAAAATAGGAGTTTGTGCGATTAATTGCATGGCTAATTTATCAATCGTCATTATCATTAATGAATAAGGAAATTCATCTCCCCACTTTAATTTTTTTGCCCTGTCTAGAACCTTATTTGTAATATTTGTTGTTTCTCCATCAGTTCCTTTGCCTTCAAGGGCCTCTACAATCCTTTTCCTCATCTCCATAGCTGCTTTATTCGTGAATGTTAAAGCTATTATTTCTGTTGGCTTATCAACCGCCAGCAAGAGCGTGAGAAATCGTTTGATTAATATTGATGTTTTTCCAGACCCAGCAGGGGCTTCTAATATAAAAGATCCTGGCCCTAAGGCTTCTTGACGAACGCTGTAATCGATAGGATATTGGTTATTAATACTCATAATGCTCAAACTGATATTTTTTTTCCGCAAGCCTTAAAAGGGGTAACACTTTGCAGTAATCAAAAGCCTCCCCGTCGATAAAAGTGACTGATGCATTTCCAGAAAGATAATCATTGGCCACCCGCTCAAGATCTAGCACCCAATTATCAACCAAATCTTGCCAGCAATTTATATCTGTACTGTCAATTTTTCCATGTAAATTCCTTGTGATAACTTCGGTGGAATGTGAAGTAACGCCATATAAATTATTATTTTTTCGATTAATCCATCCAATAGCAACCCCGCTAAGATTTTCTATTCCGGAAAATCCTGCGTAGATTGGTAATTGTAGTTCTAGATTATTTTTTGAAAATAAGCTTTTTCTGCTTGGAGGAGCATTGCCAGTTTTGTAATCAATTAAGAGGTTTGAGCCATAATGAAGCTTATCAATCCTATCTACCTGAATCGTAAATGAAATCCTTCCAACCTTAATTTGATAAGGTTTCTCACAGGCTACGACAGTAAATGGAGGCCTATTTTTTTCATATATAAGCCAATTAAAAAGTGTCTCTTGTAGATGTTCAGTTTCGAAGCTAACAAAAGTTGGGTTGATGTTCGGATAGTCAGTTATGTATTGACCAATAACGCAATTAACAACTTCATTGATTTCATTTTTTAGCACTTTTTCACTCATCTGGATTAACATATTTGAGCTCTTATGTTTTAGCCAAAAAATCTCAAGCGCCTTATGTATTAATTGCCCCTCTGCTCTTCTAGATACCGTATCCTGCTCATCCGTGTCGTACTGACGACAACCTAAGCGATGCTCATAAAAAGCCCAGGCAGGGCATTTTTTTTGTTTCTCTAGGCAGCTTCTACCACTGTTGATATGGATTTCACCTTCAATTATTTCTGCGTAACTGTCATCTATCAATTCCTGACTTAATGACAAGTCGACCGTATTATTTATTGGGTTTTTTTTCACATGTATTGCATTTCCTAATCCTGGCGAAGGCCTTAAGCTAGCATCTTTATCTTTTAAGCAATATGAGATTTGTAGTTCAGCAGTGGCAGATGTTAGACGGAATTGAACCAGCTTATGAATTTTATTAATATAATCTGCGTCGTATATATGGTATTTATTTTGTAGAATTTTTGGTATAAATGGATTGTATTCAACTTTTCCAGGCCAAAAATTATCATTCATATTGGATAGCCACACAGCGTCATAATCCTTCAACGGATTCTCATGGTATCCGTACAGGTCAATAGTTGCATCAATATTAAATTGCCTTGGAACGAAATTTTCAAGGTAATAAAAAAATCGCTCAAGATAGGCATTAAATGAAAAATTTTCTTTACCCATAATACTTAAATTAACCTCATTAAATACATTATATAAATTATTTATACTATTGATTTCAAATGACAATAAATTGTTTATATTTGACCAATTTATTGATGATAAATAACCCTCTACAAGAGAGGACCATGTACTAATTTTTCTCTTCGTAGTCCATTTTTTTTGATTTTTGACGCAAATATTTAGGACTTCTGAGAGGGTTGTTAGATTTAGGTGTTTAATTTTTGGGTCGTTATTCATGAGGTGGATAATGGATCTCAAAGTCATTTCAGGGCGATTTAATTTTAATAAATAGACTCCAAATTTTTGCCTATCTTCAAATCCGTCGTTATCAACCCAATTGCTAAAAAGAAGTAATTCGTTAAAAGTTTTGATACTTATAGGCCTGTCCTCATTAACGCGAATTAAATCGTACGCCGCTCTAATTATGGGCTCAACAGATAGTGGCCGTCTTAAGCTTGAGTAAACTATGTTGCAATTATCAAGGCTTTCATAAATATTTGGCTGTATTTCTCTGTTAATGGCACTCTGGATTTTATTTTGAAGGTAATCTAACGCTGGCGTCATTATTAGAAGCCGGCGCTGATTTAATTTATGTTTATTTTTTATCCATCCAATAATTCCATAAATCTCATCATCGTATGTATCGTAGCTTTGAACTGTTACATTTGCCTTTGGATTCAGTGTTGATTCATGCCTTATTACATTATTTTTTTTGCTAAGATTTAATATTAAGCTTTCATATAGAGGTTTTTTTTCATCCAAGCCTATAATGTACAAATCCTCATTAACCACGAATCCATTTCGATTAATTAGATCAATACACTGTCTTGTTAGGTTGTATTTAGTTGCGAGATTTTTCTTGGTGCAAAACTTAATGAATATATTTCTCCATTCACTAAAGAAGCGGGTTTCTTTATATGTGATATTTTCATTTAATTCCTCTTCGCTAATTAAATGTTCAGTAATTAATCTATTCGCATTGATGGCCATTTTGCATAAGTCATCTATCCCTGATGTAGCGATAGCTATTTCTTTATTCTTGAGTAAATGGTCTCGAATTATCTTTTCCCAGATGAATTTTTCCTCCACTCCATTTAGAACTTTATATGCTTTTTCCACCGGATTGACCATACAATAGTCCATGTATTTCTCAATGAGCCAACGATCGATTAATTGAATTAATGGTAATTGCGTTATTGTATTTTTTTTATGTGATTTATATGCTAATTGAATATCATGAGCCTGATTTTCAGAGTTACAGAGAATGGCATTGTATGATTTATTGAACATTAGGTTTAGATTGTAACCCTTCTTTATAAACGATTTGGACAAATTTCCTTGAGCGATAAAAAAAATTATATAACACCAGAAGGCTTTCAAAGGTTACAAGAAGAATTAAATCAATTAATCAGAATTGATCGACCAGAGGTAGTTAAAGTTGTTAGTTGGGCTGCTGGTAACGGAGACCGCAGCGAAAATGGCGACTATATTTATGGAAAAAGAAAGCTCCGTCAGATTGACTCTAAAATTAAGTATTTAATTATCAATATTGAGGATGCAGAGATTGTTCGTAGAGATCCTAGTAATCTTGAAGAAAGAGTTTTTTTTGGAGCATTTGTTCAGATTAAGGATGATAATAAAGATAAGTTGCTTACAGTAAGAATTGTGGGGACCCAAGAGATTAATCATGCAACAGGAAATATTAGCTGGGTTTGTCCTTTAGCATTATCATTGATGGGTAGGTCTAACGGTGATATTGTCAGCGTTGAGACAGCGAGTGGAAGTCAAGTATATTCAATTCTTAAAGTGTCTTATTAATGAAAGTCTGGCATATTTTTTCTAGAGCAATTGATAATTTTGGTGATGTCGCTATTTCTTTGCGCTTAAGTTATCAACTGTCAACTCAAGATCACTGTGCTGTGATTTTATATATAGAGTTTAATAAAACTCTCCAGAGATTTTTTCCCAATTTAGATATAACAAGCAATGTGTTTGTTAGCGAATTAATAGAGGTTAGGAATATTGATTATGTTTTCGATGATATAGGCATACCAACTTACATTATTAATGTTTTCAACATTGGCATCCCTCAAAATTATCTTAAAAAAATTACCCAGCAAACTAAGTATATTATTTACGAATACCTATCTGCCGAACAATGGGTTAATAATTTTCATCTAAAACCTTCGATTAACGCCAATAAGAAGCTTGATCAAATTTTCTTTTTTCCAGGATTTACAGAAAATACAGGTGGACTTTTAATTGAAGAGGTTTTATCTAGAAAAACAGGAAATAACCTAAATTTTTTTATAGATAAAAATACATTTAAGGGCTTAAATTTTTCAATGTATGCATACCCCAACACTAATTTAGACGGTTTTTTAACAATCATCGACGATTTAAGTCTCAATGCCAAAATCTATATTTCAGAGGTAATGTTGCAATATCAAAATATTTCTTTAGATAGAGGTAAGCAAGTGATAGTTTATCCCTTTATAGCCTTTGATGGTTATGATCAACTATTATCGGTTTGCGATATCAATTTTGTGAGAGGCGAAGACAGTTTAGTAAGGGCAATTATTAGCGGAAAGCCTTTTATCTGGCAGCCCTATATCCAAGAATCTGAGACACATCTTGTCAAGCTAGATGCTTTTGTTGAATTCTATTTCTCAGAATTAAAAAAACCGCTTTTTAAAATTATTCAATCAATTTTCAATCAATGGGCGGGCGGCCGATTGTCATCAGACTCTCTTATTGCTTTCGTGAAAAATATTGATGAGTTTAATCAGTACTATCATAATCGATCGAAAAGCTTACGAGCTCAAAAAACGGTAGTAAATAATCTTATGGAATATTGTTGAAATATTGATTTCAAGTATAATTCCCGAATTCTATATTTACGAAATAAGGCTTTTATTATGAAAACAGCACAAGAGGTAAGGGTAGGTAATGTGATTATGGTTGGAAAGGATCCAATGGTAGTTTTAAAGGCTGAGTTCAATAAATCTGGTAGAAACTCTGCAGTAGTTAAGATGAAATTAAAAAACCTTTTAACAGAGTCATCGATGGAGACAGTCGTTAATGCCAGCGACAAATTTGATCAGGTTATTCTCGAGAAGAAAGAGGTCACATACTCTTATTTTGCTGAGCCGTCCTATGTGTTTATGGACAGTGATTATAATCAGTATGAGGTTGATGCAGAGAACATGGAGGATGCCCTCAATTTCTTAGAAGACGGTATGCCTTGTGATGTCATATTTTATGAGGGTAAAGCTATTTCTGTAGAGCTGCCCAATTTTTTAACAAGAGAGATCACTTATACAGAGCCGGCTGTAAAGGGTGACACTACATCTGGTAAGGTTATGAAGCCAGCTAAAATTAATACAGGGCTTGAATTAATGGTCCCATTATTCTGTGAAACTGGAGATAAGATTGAAATTGACACCCGCTCCTTAGAATACAAAAATAGAGTTAAGTAGCCAGAATTTTTTTATGCCATTCATTACGATTACATTGTTAGAGGGAAGAGGGGTTGACTATATAAGCTCTGTCTCTAACGGAATTAATAGTGCGGTAATTGAAACGATGGGATTCCCAACTGACGATCTTTATCAGGTAGTTCATCAAGTAAACCAGGAATGTTTACAATACCAGGACAGGAATGAGGATCGGGTAATGATGCATCTGGTAATGCGATCAGGTAGGCCAAACAAGGCAAAACAAGCTTTCTACAAAAAAGTGGTGCAGAATTTATCTGACAATCCTGGAATTAAGCCAGAAAATATCTTTATTACAATTACCGAAAATCATGATGTAGATTTTTCATTTAAGGATGGTGTAGCTCAGTTTGTAGTGTGATTTTTTCTAGGAATGAATTTTTATTATTGACCCGTACCACCAACAATAATATTATCAATCTTTAAGGTGGGCTGACCCACCCCCACAGGAACACTCTGTCCCTCTTTGCCACATGTTCCAACTCCGGAATCAAGCCTCATATCATTTCCTACCATACTTACTTTATTTAATACATCCGGACCGTTACCAATAATTGAAGCTCCTTTAACTGGATGCGTCAATTTTCCATTTTTTATAACCCATGCTTCGGAAGCTGCGAAAACAAATTTTCCGCTTGTGATGTCAACTTGTCCCCCACCGAAATTATTTGCATACAACCCATTTTGAACAGAGCTTATAATTTCATCTGGTGAGTACTTTCCATTCAGCATATAGGTATTTGTCATTCTCGGCATAGGAAGGTGTGCGTATGACTCTCTTCGGGCATTTCCTGTGACTTCCATATTCATGAGATTTGCATTATGCGTATCCTGAATGTACCCGACAAGGATCCCATCTTTAATCAACGTGGTATTTTTTGTAATATTACCTTCGTCATCTACATTCAATGACCCTCGTCTATTTTTAATTGTTCCGTCATCTACAACTGTTATTCCTTTAGCTGCAACCTGAGTGCCAATTTTATTAGAAAAGGCGGAAGTTCCCTTTCTGTTGAAGTCCCCCTCAAGCCCATGTCCAATGGCCTCATGAAGTAATATGCCAGGCCATCCAGGACCCAACACAACAGTCATTGCACCTGCGGGCGCAGCTATTGAATCCAAATTAATTAATGCTTGGTTAACGGCTTCAGTCGCATATTGGCTTAGCACCTCGTCAGTAAAGTAATCAAGATTGTACCTTCCACCACCACCCGAAGAACCTTGCTCTCTTTTATTAGATGATTCAGCTATTACACTGACAGAAAGCCTAATAAGCGGCCTAATATCTTCAATTAACTCACCATAAAAATTTTTGATTAGAATAATTTCGTATTGGGCCGCTAATGAGGCTGATACTTTTTTAACTCTCGGGTCGAGATTTTTTGCCGTACGTTCAATTTTTTCAAGAAGTGCAATTTTTAATGAATTATCTATGCTATCAATTGGGTTGCTTGTGGGGTAAAGGAGCTTTCGTTTGGAAGGCTTATGTAATGGAACGGCTCTTGATTGCCCCTGATTTTTTATAGAATTTACAATTTTACAGGCCTCATTAAGTGCATCAATACTTATATCATCCGAGTATGTAAAAGCCGTTTTTTCTCCACTTATTGATCTTATGCCAACCCCTTGGTCTATTGAAAAGCTACCATTTTTTACTGCTCCATCTTCAATTGACCAAAATTCACTCTTGGAGTATTGAAAATAAAAGTCAGCATAATCTACATTATTTTTGGTAATTTTCACCATCATGCTGTCGAGTTGAGCTAGACCTATATTAGCCGGCGTTAATATGTGTTGTTTGGATAGAATCATATAATTAATTTATTTTTAATTTTTTTTGGGCTTGTCGTTTGGACTAAATATAAAATCAATGAGATCCTGAGAGGGTTTAATTAGTAATCCATCAATGACTTCGCCTGTCGTGTTTATAACTTTTCCTGCGGGATTGAGTATGGCTTTATCAATCAAGCCAGCTGCGCCTGAATTCGACTCGAGATTTATTTCTTTTGGGTCATCCCATGAGCCAGTTACTCGATACTCTGCTGTTGTGATTTTATTCAATGGATCATCCAGAATTTTTTGTGCAATAAATACAGCCGCTGCCGCTAAAGGCCCACCAATAAGGGCGCCAACTGTTGCTGTATCACTTACCTTAGGTCTAATCGTGATATATAGATCTTGTGTTTCGTTAATAAAGTCAATCTTACCATTCATTAGGGTCTGAGCAGAAGGCCCATCCATTTTCAATGCCTTTGATGACAAAATACCTTTATTAATTATAGTTTCGTTAGACTCAATTCTGTCAAAGGGTAAACCCTCCTGAAATAAATCACTAAAATCAAGTGTAAGTCTTTTTGGAAGATTTTGTAGTGATAATAGACCTACTAGCCTTCCAGTAATGCCTGGACTAATTTTCTGCACATTTCCTTTTTTAGCAATTAGATTAAAATTCCCATAGAAATCTTGTGAGTCAAATTTTGAGGGTCCATTATCCCATGTGATTAAGCCACTAATTGTTGCTTCTCCTTTATCAACAAGGTTTGGGTAGCCCAGCCCAGTTAGTGTGTCTCCTATGTTCCTTACGTCCCATTGAAAATCTAATGATGTTTTTTGTGGAAAAGATTCAGAATTCCAGTAACCGCTTCCTCTAATTGTATTTGACTCCTTCACCAATCTAATATCATCGAATACTATCCCTTCTTTATTGTCATGGGCTTTCAGGCTAACCTTACCATATTCAACATCATTGACTTTAAAGGAATTGATATTCATATCAATTAGGTTCGTATTTTCATTAACTTGAATTTTTTTGCCATCAACGACCATTAGGTCTACAGAAGAAATTTCTTCTTTTTTATTTTTTTGATTAATGTTGCGAACTAGATGAATTTTCTCAAATTCAGCCTTATAAAAGTGATTTGATTGAACGTATGTGATGCTGCCTACGGCCTCATTTGAGTTGATATTAATTTTTAATCCATTCGTGGTAGGCAGATAGTCGACGGTAGCTTTGGTCAGCTTATTAGACTCTATTATTAGCTCATCAAAATTTAATTGGGCATTGTCAATAAATGGATCAAATACTTTTTCTTTGGATATAGTATCGCCACCAGTTAAATCTTTAAAGATTGACTCATAATCCTCGGTGTTAAAATTTTTGAGGTTGGCAACTAATGTCACGCCTTTTTTTGGCATAATTGGTACTGTATTTATGCCAATAAATCCTTGGTTAATTTTATTATTTTTTCCTCTAATAAGCTTTGCGTTAACCAGACTACCATATGAAATATCAATATAATCCCTCCCATCGGAAGGGGAGCGTTTTTTAATTGTTAATGGTATAGACTCACCAGATTCTTTATTAAAATCTTGTAGATTATTAATAGCAATCCCATTAAGGTCGGTTGTTAGAGTAAATTCAGATTCTTTTTCCTTTAGTTTAAATTCTGCATGCCATTCTGTATTCCCGCTTATACGTTTAGACCCTTCATCCCCAAATTTTGACCTAATAAGTTCATCACCAATAGACCCATTAATATCAATTAGAGTTATGTCATTTTTATTGTTTAGCGATACAACTAGAGGCTGCTCCAGAAGCGTGGCGTTTGCATTTTTTATTGAAACGGTTTGACTGTTGAATAAGAGCTGCCCATTAATGTTTGTCAAAAGGGGTAAGTCTAGTGAAGGATTCTCGAGCGAAGACCCATTAAAGGTGTATGTTCCTTCGTAGGTTATATCGTCAACATTTTTCATTGGAATATTTAGGTAGAGATTCAACTCGCCAGGGCCATTACCTTTCATATCTTCAGACGTACCTTTCATTGCCTGTTTAATGGGGCTGTTGTTGATAGCATTGAGCATAAAGTTAATCGGACTATCGGTAACTATATCAACCTGAAGCATGGGCTGATTATCAGCAAAGCTCGCAATTTTTCCCTTAAATAATTTGAATTGATTATTTAGAATATGACCGCTACTTGACGTGAGCTGAATTTGAGACCCCTTTATATCTAAATCAATATCAAAATTCTCGACAAGAGGCCAACCAGCTCCATACTCGATGGTAGCGCCTTTAATCTTAGATGTAATTTCAAACACGCCTTCATTGGGTTCTGGTTGATTTTTCTCATCAATAAATGGAAAGTCTTTGAGTTTACCTTTTAATCTAATTTTGGTATCAATCGCTTGACCTTTTAGCAGTGAGGTATCAAGCCAATTTAAGCCTTCTTTTCCGATTTTTATTGGATAATATTCCTTAAGGCCTGATATGTCTGATCGAGGTATACTTATTTGAAGATCAATCTCATCATCTTGCCCTGATTCTTTATAGGTTGCATTTAATGTCGCAGCAAGATCTGTGTTACTTATATTTAGATTGATAATATTAAAAATATTATCTTTCCACTTAAGTTCGCCGCTGATTTGGTCAAATCTCAGGGGCTCTCTGAATGTATCTAGCTTTGTAAAAACTAAATTTTCTGATTTTGAGACAATCGATCCTGACCTGTCTTTAATCTTAAATGTAGCATTTAGGTTATCTATACCAGGTAAGCCTTGAAATGGTTTAGTACTTAGATCAGATACTTGCATATTAAGATTAAGACCATTAAAAAAGTCATCACCTTTTTTCCATTTTATGACCAAGTCCTTAACGTTACCCTTTGCCGAGATGGTCTCAACCTGTTTTTTTAAGCCTTCAAATTTAGGCGGAAGGTAAGGCATAATTTTGGTTGCCGATTCTAGATTTACGTCATTAATGCTTAAAAATAATGATTCCAAATCTTGCGCATTATTAATACCAAATTTTAATTTAACATCTTCCAGAATAAAGCCGTTATCGAGTTTAAATGCAAAGTCATTAATTTCAATTAAGGACAAATCTTTATTTTTCTCAAAATTAATAAGGCCCTTAAAATAATTAATATTAATTTCATGGTCTTTCGATTTGATGATGAGGTGAGATAGATCGGCTCGACCAACTAGAGATTTTAGGAGTCCTTGATCGATATCTATTTTGATGTCTAAGTCTCCTTGGCCAGATAATAGATTCATCGGGTAATCAACCCAAGAACCAAGGGATGTCAATTGAAATTGATTTAAGGTAATTCTTATATTTCCATCTATTTCATCCAGGTTTTCGAGTTTACCTAGATCAATATGACCGCTCACCGATATTATCTCTGGAGAACTACGGTTCATATAGGTTGAAGCGTTAAAGTTATGACGGTGAGTAAAAGTTAATGGCCCGGATGAGTCATAATTAATATTAAGACCAGAAAGCTCTAACTTATCATCCCCTCGTGTTTTATCCTGCCATGTAAGATTTCCATCAACAATGATAAATTCATCTTGGTTCAAGAGCCAATTTGAGAAGGAGCCACTACTTTCGTTATGAGTAAAGGATATGCCATTAAATGTTAGCGAACCATCTGTTTCACGAACAATATCCATTGTTGGATTTGTAAGCTCAATGCGATTTAATATCGGCTCCAATTTGACGAGTGAAAACCAGGATAAATCAACTTCAATACGATCTATGCCAATTGATTTGTCATGGTTTTGATTGTAAATCTTATATTTATTAATGATAATTGAAGGGTTTGTGAGGTTCCATTTTTCTTCAATGGATGCAATTTCGACATCATAGCCAATCTCTTTACTCATCTCATCTACAATATAATTCTTAACAAAGTCAGCATTAGACCTAAGGAAAAAGAATGCTCCTGTGGCACCTAAAAAAGCGAGGAAAAATAAACCTAAAAAGATTGGTAGAGCAATTTTTTTTAAGAAAAAAGTTATTTTTTCCATGAGCCTGACAAAGTGGTAATTAAAAAAACATTTTATAGCTTTTGTTTTGAGATGTACAAAGATTAACCGTGTATTTCGTTTAATTGTTCTAGAATAGCAGGGTTTTCAAGTGTTGATATATCAGACGTAATGGCTTCACCCTTTGCAAGAGATCTTAATAGTCTCCTCATAATTTTTCCAGATCTTGTTTTTGGTAGATTATCGCCAAATCTAATTTCATCAGGTTTAGCTATAGGGCCAATCTCTTTTGCCACCCAATTCCTAAGGTTATTAATAATTTCCTTGGCATCTTCATTATTTGGGCGGCTACCTTTGAGCACAACAAAGGCAACTATCGACTCACCTTTAATGTCATGAGGCTTCCCAACCACAGCAGCCTCAGTAACCAATGGATTTGCAACCAAAGCAGATTCAATTTCCATGGTCCCCAGTCGGTGACCTGAAACGTTTAAGACATCGTCAATTCGTCCCATAATCGTAAAATAACCCGTTTTTTTATCTCTAATTGCCCCATCACCTGCTAGATATAGTTTTCCTCCTAACTCTTCAGGAAAGTAGCTTTTCTTAAAGCGCTCTGGGTCCCCCCAGATATTTCTGATCATTGATGGCCAAGGTTTTTTAATAACCAATAAACCACCATTTCCCCAATTTAAATCTTTCCCAGCCTCATCAACGACATCGATTTCTATGCCTGGAAAAGGAAGCGTGCAAGATCCAGGAACAAGAGGGGTAGCACCTGGCATCGGTGTAATTACATGCCCACCCGTTTCTGTCTGCCAAAATGTATCCAAGACTGGGCATTGACTATTACCAACCTCTTCGTAATACCACATCCAGGCCGCAGGGTTTATGGGCTCACCCACTGTTCCTAAGATTCTGAGGGAGCTTAAATCAGATTTTTTTGGGTGTGTTTCTGGGTTGACGTCTGAGGCTTTAATTAATGCTCTGATTGCAGTTGGGGCTGTATAAAAGATACTTATTTTATGACGCTCAATAATTTTCCAAAAGCGACTAGCATCAGGAAAGGTAGGAACACCCTCAAAAATAACTTGTGTCGCTCCCATGGCGGTAGGGCCGTATGCGACATAGGTGTGGCCTGTTATCCATCCTACATCTGCTGTACACCAATAAATATCGTCATCTTGCAGATCAAATGTCCACCGACACGTATTTACTGCATGCAATAAATAACCTGCAGTAGAGTGCTCTACGCCTTTCGGTTTTCCGGTTGATCCTGATGTATAGAGAATAAATAGTGGGTGTTCTGCATTTACAGAAACCGGCTCACAGTCTAAGTCCTTGTCACTTATTAGCTTATGCCAATCAATTTCATAGTCTTGTTTTTTCTGGTTAGGCTCAGTCCGGTTCCACACAATTACATTTTTAACTGATTCGCAACCACCCATAGCAATCGCTTCATCAATAGAAGGCTTTAGTGGAATGCATTTCCCACCACGAAATTGAACGTCTGAAGTGATTACTAGTTTTGCTTTAACATCTGAAACCCTCTCTTGAATACTTTTTGCTGAAAAACCACCAAATATGACAGAGTGAATTAGGCCAATTCTTGCGCAGGCTTGCATTGCAACAACTGCCTCAATCGTCATCGGAAGGTAAATTACTACAGTGTCACCCGCCTTAAGGCCGAGAGATTTTAAGCCATTTGCAAATTGACAAACTTTTTCATATAAAACCCTGTAAGTAACAGATGTAACAGCCCCATCATCCCCCTCAGATATGATGGCAATCTTATCTGACTTTGTCTTTAGGTGGCGGTCTAGGCAGTTATAAGAGGCGTTAAGCTGGCCATCTTCAAACCATTTATAAAAAGGCGCGCCTTCCTTATTTAATGTTTTGGTGAAGGGTTTATCCCACAGCAATAACTCCTTGGCTAAATCAGACCAAAAGCCCTCGTAATCGTCAGACGCTTTTTTGCACAACTCTTTGTAGCTGTCTATACCGGAAATAGTTGATCTTTGTTGGATTTTTATATCTGGATAAAAAATTCTATCTTCGTTATGCATTGATTCTATTGTCATTTTATATCTCTATTAATAATTTATTTTTATAATGTTTTATGTATTAGATATAAGACTAGTGCGCTATAGATTAAAAAAAATACAAAAATTAATGATTACACACTTGTCTTGATTTATCTCCCTATGATACAAGTCTTTAAATGATTTTAAAATGAGCTCTTTAAATTTTTTTATGACTTTACGACTAAGATTAAATATTCTACTTACAATGATCATGTTGACTTTTATGTCCGTATTATTTTTTGTGACTATGGCAGCAACAAAGCAGCAAATTCAAGAAGGCGTTGAATCGGCTAACCGTGTCTCTATGCAGCTTTTGGATACAGTAATTGCAAGCTCCATTCAAAACCCCGGGTGGGGCAATACCGACCAGGTGTTGGCATCGTTTCTGAAGGACCTAGGCCACGTTAGAAGTAACACTATCTCGTTGTATGATCTTCAGAGTAATTTAATATACCGCACACCAGATAGCACCTATAGGGCGAATGAAACGCCTCCTAAATGGTTTATTAGGTTATTAGCCCCGCCAAATGAAATTAAAACTCGGCTGATCCGTTATGGTCGCCTAGTAGTTCAAACAAACCCCAGTGGCGCCATCAAAGAGGCTTGGGCAGAAACAAGCCGCTTAATTACTACTGTACTAATTTTTTTTATAGCGCTAAATATTATTCTTTATTCAATATTAGGAAAATGGCTTAAGCCTATTACTCCGATGCTTAATGCAATAGCAAGAATGGGCGAAGGAAATTTTGCAGTGAGGCTACCAAATTTCTCAGTGCCTGAATTTAAGTTAATTGCAGACAACTTTAATAAGATGGGAAAGTCTCTCGAAAACTTTATCAAGGAAAATAATAGGCTGGCACTAATTGCAGAACAAACGGCAGACGCAATCATTATCCATGATAAAAATTTGAATATATCCTTCTGGAATAGCTCTGCTGAAAAGATGTTTGGATACAAGAAGGTCGATGTGATGGGAAAGTCTGCCATGATTATTATTCCCAATAATAGAAAGAATGAAATTAAAAAAAATTCTTCTATTTCTAATAAAGTTAACAGCATCAAAAACTTTGACACAAAAAGACTGACGAAGAATGGCAGGGAAATTGACGTTTCGATATCAACCTCATCTCTCATTGATCCTAAAAGTAAACAACGTATTGGCGAGATAGTCAGTATGAGAGATATATCAGAAAAAATTATTGCAAAAGAATCTAAATTGCAGTTAGTTAAAAATAGGCAGTTAACCATGATCATCCAGGATCACATAGAGGACGAGAGAAGAAGTTTGGCACGAGAGCTACATGATGAACTAGGGCAGTATGTTTCGGCCATTAAAATCTTTGCTCAAAATATTACAAATCGATCAAAAGGTAAGGATAAAGATATTCAGGAGAGCTCTATTTCAGTGACTTCTGCAGCCAACCAAATTTATGATGGAATGCATAATATTATTCGAAAATTAAGACCAGGCTCTTTAGATAATCTTGGTTTAAAAGAAACCTTAAAAGATCTTGTTGCTACCTGGCAGAGCCAGCACAAAACTCATGAGATTATATTAACTGCTAATACTGATTTGGATCATCTTGGGGAGGCTATTAACATTAATGTTTATCGAATTATTCAGGAGGCAATGAATAACTGTTTAAAGCACGCAAAAGCCTCAAGAATTAATATTCTAATTGAGAGAAAAAATAAAAATTTATTTTTAGAATTCCGGGATAATGGTATTGGATTTAATAAGGCTATTTTAATTAAAACAAAACAATTTGGCTTAGTTGGAATCAAGGAGAGAGTAAGCTCATTGGGGGGTAAGTTTGATCTTTTTACCGAAGAAAAAAAAGGAACGATTCTTAAGTTTTACATTCCAATAAATTAACTTAATTAAATATAAAAAGGCAAAAAAGTATGAGCAAAATTAAAGTTCTCTTAGTTGATGATCATGCAGTTGTTCGCATGGGATTCAAAATGCTTATTAATGCTGAAACCGACATGGAGGTTTTGGGTGAGGCAGAGTCTGGTGAATTGGGAATAAAGGCCTACAAAGAGCTCAACCCAGATTTGGTTATTATGGATATTACAATGCCTGGAATTGGAGGTATCGAAGCAATAGACAGAATCCTAGCAAACGATAAAAGCGCACGAATTCTAGTATTATCAGCCCATGAGGACTCTGTTCATCCTAAAAGAGTCTTAAATGCAGGCGCGCTTGGCTACCTGACAAAAAGAAGTGCGGCTGAAGAATTAATTAAAGCTATTAGAACCGTACATAGCGGGAAAAAGTACTTGGAAGCTGCCATTGCCCAACAAATGGCAATCACAAATCTTTCTGGGGAAAATAATCCTGTTGAGATTTTATCAGATAGAGAATTCGAGGTATTTATTGCCCTAGCTAAAGGTAGGAGCACAAATGAAATTGCTGATACGATGTGCTTAAGCCCTAGAACCGTTGGTACTCACCTTTATAATATAAAACAAAAACTTAATGCAAATAATTCTGCAGAAATTGCTTTAATAGCAATACGTTGTGGATTAATGGACGCATAAGTTATTTGATTGAAGCAAAAATTCCGCTAACTACAATAAGGGCGATACCAACATAGGTGTGCCAATCAATACTTTCTTTAAAGTAAAATACCCCAATGATTGTTGAAAAAATAATAGCTAGGTATGAGAGGCCTGCATTCCCAAGTGTGTTTCCGACTCGATATGCCTTGGTAATTGCTAGTTGAGCTATAGTTGCCGACACTCCTAGCAGGATAAGAAAGAAAAGATCCTCAGGCCTGGGTTTGTGAAGGCTACCAAAGAGCGAGACTAAGCCTGCCCCAAGGGTTGAGATTAGGGTGAAGTAGAAAACAGTTCTAATGTCGGGCTCCTTAAGCTGAGCCAGCTGAGTAACATACAAATAAGCCATAGCCGCACCAAATCCTGATATTAAGCCAGCCAATCCAGCTACATAACTTTCATTATCAAAGATTGGTTTCAATGTAAAAAATACTCCAATAAAGCCAATCGAAATGGCAAAAAACAACCAATTTTTAACTTTCCGCTTTAATATAAAAGGCATTAATAAGCCAACAAACAAAGGGGAGGTGTAATTAAGTGTCATCGCGGTACTTAATGGCAAATAACATATAGCGTAAAAGAAAAGAAGAAGTGATAAAAATCCAACCGACGACCGAGTGACGTGTAATGTGAGGTATTTACTTTTAAAATTTACTTGGTTTACTCGCATTATTATCGCGATAATAATTAAGCTAATTAAGGCCCGATAAAAAACTAACTCAGATGGACTAAAGTAGTCACCACCAAATTTTACACATGCACCCATGATGGAGAAAAATACCGTTGAAATTAACATCCATTGAACACCTTGATGAATTCGGATCATAATAATTTAGTGAATTTAATGTGTATTTATGAAGGAAGATTAAGTATAATCTCACCTTCTATGATTTTATATAAATTTAATATTTATGAAGGGGCAATAACCGCATGAAAAATCCATTAGATTCGATACAGGGTACGATAATTGCAGGAGTGGTTCTTTTAATAGCATCGATTGTTTTTTTAGATTGGAGTGAAATTGGCATGTCTGGACTGCTTGGGGACGCAAGTTCAATTTACGCTGGTTTCATGGGATTTTTTCATGTGATCGCAGGTGTTACTTGGATTGGTTTACTTTATTACTTTAATTTTGTGCAAGTACCTGCGCTAAAAAATGCTGCTGCGGATGGTACAGCATCAGGCATTACAAAACATGTAGCACCTCTTGCATTGTTATGGTTTAGATGGGCCGCACTTGCTACGTGGTTAGCTGGGGCCGCTCTCCTTGGCTCAAATTTTACCGACGCATTTCTTATGCAAAATGGGTATGAGGCTATTGGCCTAGGTTCATGGCTAGGAACTATTATGTTGTTTAATGTTTGGGGTTTAATTTGGCCAAATCAACAAAAAATATTAGGCATGAAAAAAGCTTCAGATGAGGAAAAATCTGTTGCAAGAAGAGTGGCGTTGCTAGCATCTAGAACAAATACAATGCTGTCAATTCCTATGCTCTTATTGATGACAAACGGCTTGTCACACCGAGCTTTACTCGGTTTATAAATAATAACTAAAGCATAAATCGGCGGCTTTATGCCGCCGTTTTTATTTCTATATGAGCTTAATTAAAAATAGTCTACTAAACACCTATAAGAGGTTACCGGTTTCCTTTGTGAAGGGGGAAGGTGTTTGGCTATTCGATAAATTAGGCAACAAGTACTTGGATGGATTGTCTGGCGTTGCAGTTAACACTTTAGGCCACAACCACCCTGACCTTGTGAAAACGATTACAGAACAAGCCCAAAAGCTAATACATGTTTCAAATTACTACCATATTGAAGAACAATGCTTGTTAGCAAAAAAAATTACCTCACTCTCCAAGCTCTCCTCAGTATTCTTTTGTAACTCGGGATGTGAGGCTAATGAGGCTTCTATTAAATTAGCAAGACTGCATGGACATAGCTTAAGCATCGATAATCCGGAGATTATTGTCATGGAGAAAGCATTCCATGGCAGAACTATGGCAACCCTCTCAGCTACAGGCAGTAGAAAGGCCCAAGCTGGTTTTGAGCCGTTAATGTCTGGCTTTATTAGAGTGCCTTTTGACGACCTTGAGGCAATTGATAAGATTGCTACAAAAAAAAATAAAGTTACTGCAATTTTGGTTGAGCCTATTCAGGGAGAAGGAGGCGTTAATGTACCCGCTAATTTCATTTCTTACTTGGTAGGCTTAAGAAAGATTTGCGATAAAAATAATTGGCTTTTAATTTTTGATGAAGTGCAATGCGGTGTTGGGAGAACTGGTAAATGGTTTGCCCATCAACACGCTGGTGTTCTTCCTGATATCATGACACTTGCAAAAGGCTTGGCTTCAGGCGTACCTATTGGGGCGTGTGTGGTAAATGAAAAAACAGAAAAATTAATATCACCAGGCAAACACGGCTCTACATTCGGAGGGAATCCATTGGCATGTGCTGCCGGACTAACAACCTTAAATGTAATTGAGAGAGATGGCTTGATGAGCAATGCTGTTAGGCAGGGCAAGGAAATTGTAAGCATCCTTGAGAAGGGTATAGGTAATCACGATGGAGTAAAATCAATCAGACATATGGGCCTGATGATTGGTGTTGAGCTTAATAAACCCTGCTATGAATTAATTGAGATTGCATTAGGTGAAAAATTATTAATTAATGTCACCGCTGATAATGTTATTAGATTGCTCCCCCCATTAATTATTAGTCACTCTGAAGCCACGTTACTTGCAGAACACTTAATTAAAATTATTGATAAATTTTTAGATGCCTAAAGAACTATGACAATTAAACACTTTCTACAATTTAATGATTTAGATAAATCAGAGCTAGAAGCTATTTTTGATAAAACAAAATGGATCAAAGCTAAATTTAAAGCTTATGAGCAATATTGGCCCCTGCAGGACAGAACTCTGGTGATGATTTTTGAAAAAGCTAGCACAAGAACTAGGCTGTCATTTGAGTCGGGAATGCAGCAGCTTGGTGGGTCTGCAATTTATTTAAATACCAGAGATTCCCAATTGGGCAGAGGCGAGCCAGTAGAAGATGCTGCGCAAGTGATATCAAGAATGTGCGATATTGTAATGATTAGAACCTTCGAGCAGGAAATTATTGAAAGATTTGCGAAAAACTCAAGAGTGCCTGTTATTAACGGCCTAACTAATGAATATCACCCATGTCAGATTCTTGCAGACATCTTTACCTATATTGATAAAAAAGGATCTATTCAGGGAAAAACAGTGGCATGGATTGGTGACTCAAATAATGTATGTAATACCTGGCTTCAAGCTGCCGAGTTATTAGATTTTAATGTGCATGTTTCAACCCCAAAAGGCTATGAAGTTGAGATTGAAAGAGCTGGTCTATACAATCATGCTCATTTTGAAGAATTTGAAGATCCTATGGATGCTGCCAAAGGGGCTGATATAGTAACAACTGATGTTTGGACTAGTATGGGTTTTGAGGCCGAACAAAAAGAAAGGGTTAAAGATTTTGCAGATTGGCAAGTCGATGCTGAAATGATGAAGCTAGCTAATAAGGATGCATTATTTATGCATTGTTTACCTGCGCACAGAGGTGAAGAGGTAACCAGTGAAGTGATTGATGGCCATCAAAGCGTTGTATGGGAAGAAGCAGAAAATAGGCTTCATGTTCAAAAAGCTCTGTTAGAACACTTATTATTAGGGGGCTCCAAATGATAAAAGATGTAAATAAAATTGTTCTAGCTTATTCTGGAGGGCTTGATACATCAGTGATATTGAAGTGGCTCCAACAGGAGTATAAATGTGAAGTAGTTACATTCACGGCCGACTTGGGTCAAGGAGAAGAGATTGAGCCAGCAAGAGAAAAAGCAAAGTCAGCTGGCGTAAAAGAAATTTTTATTGAAGATTTAAGGGAGGAGTTTGTAAGGGACTTTGTATTTCCTATGTTTAGGGCAAATACTGTTTATGAAGGAGAATATCTTCTGGGAACCTCAATAGCCAGACCCCTAATAGCAAAGAGATTGGTGGAGATAGCCTCTCAAACTGATAGTAATGCTATATCACATGGGGCGACAGGAAAAGGAAATGATCAGGTAAGGTTTGAATTAGGTGCTTATGCTATTAATCCTGACATAAAAATTATTGCTCCTTGGAGAGAATGGGACTTGCTTAGCAGGGAAAAGCTACTTAAATTCGCCGAGGAAAATAGTATTCCAGTTGAGATGAAACATAAGGAGGGGGGAAGCCCCTATAGCATGGATGCTAATTTACTTCATATTTCATATGAGGGAAGACATTTGGAGGACCCCAAAAATGCACCAGAGGAGTCTATGTGGAGATGGACGACACACCCCAAAAATGCCCCTGATGAATCCGAAAAAATCATAATTGAGTTCAAAGGTGGGGATCCAATTAAATTAAATGAAAAATCCTTAAAGCCCCATGAGATATTAGCTGAATTAAATAAGCTAGGTTGTAGGCATGGAATCGGAAGGCTCGATTTAGTCGAGAATAGATATGTTGGGATGAAGTCGAGAGGCTGTTACGAGACACCTGGAGGTGCCATTCTTTTAAAAGGGCATCGAGCAATTGAGTCCCTTACGTTAGATAGGGAATTAGCGCATTTAAAAGATGAGTTAATGCCTAAATATGCCTCACTAATATATAACGGCTACTGGTGGAGCCCAGAAAGAGAAGCTTTACAAACACTAATTGATTTTACTCAAAAGAATGTTAATGGTTGGGTTTCGATGAACCTCTATAAAGGCAATATCGAGATAATAGGTAGGGACAGTGATTGCTCTCTGTTTGATAGTGAAATAGCAACGTTTGAGGATGATGCTGGGGCATACGATCAGAAAGACGCTGCAGGATTCATTAAGTTAAATGCTCTTCGTTTAAGAATTGCAAATAAAAAAAGAAATAAATAATGGTGAAGAAATGAGTCAATTAAACAATGTAAGTGTTAATCCAAAAGCCAATATCTATTTTGATGGAAAATGCATTAGTTATACCGTTATATTAGCCGATGATTCTAGGTGTACCGTAGGAGTTATTTTTAATGGTGTATATAAATTTAATACGGACTCAGCTGAATTGATGAAGCTAACTTCAGGAAAATGCCGTATAAAATTGTTAGATACTAAAGAGTGGGTTTCCTATAGCCAAGGTCAAGAGTTTTCGGTGCCAATGAATAGTTCATTTGACATAGAGGTTTTTGAGTTACTGCATTATGTTTGCCACTATGAGTAAGATTTCATAATCACTAAGAAGGAGAAAAAAAATGCCATCATTTGATATTTCATCAGAAGTAAATATCTCAAATTTAACAAATTCAATTGACACAACTTCTCGTATGATTGCTAATCGCTATGACTTTAAGGGATCAACTGCAAAAATTGAGTTCTCCGAGAAGGATATGTCAATTACTCTTTATGGCGACTCGGAATTCCAAATAAATCAAATAAAAGATATTTTATTTCCTTCTCTGGAAAAAAAAGAACCTGATAGCTCAAAAAGAATCGATTCGAACCCGATGCAGACAGTCTCAGGTAATAAATCAAAACAAGAGCTTAAGATTAAAAATGGAATTGATATTGATCTAGCCAGGCTAATTGTAAAGACAATTAAAGACTCTAAAATTAAAGTTCAGGCAAATATTCAAGGGTCAGAGGTTAGAATTGTTGGTGCAAAGAGGGACGTTTTGCAGGAGTGTATTGCATTAATTAAGTCATCCCATAAAGACTTTCCATTATCATTTGGAAATTTTAGAGATTAACGTTTATGACAAAAACCTTGTATGAAAAAGTTTTTGACCGTCATGTAGTTCAAGAAGTTGATAATACATTCCTTATTTACATTGATCGGCACCTTGTCCATGAAGTCACAAGCCCACAAGCTTTTGAGGGGCTTAGGCTAGAAAACCGTAAAGTTTGGAGAGCAAGTTCAGTGCTTGCTGTTCCTGATCATAATGTCCCAACAAAAAATAGAAGTTCAGGCATTTCAGACCCTATCTCTAAGATTCAGGTTGAAACTCTTGATAAGAATTGCGAGGATTTTGGTTTAGAGCAATTTAAAATGAATGATCAGCGCCAAGGGATTGTTCATGTGATAGGACCTGAACAGGGCTCAACATTACCAGGAATGACTATTGTTTGCGGGGACTCACACACAAGCACTCATGGTGCGTTTGGATCTTTAGCTATGGGGATAGGGACATCAGAAGTTGAGCATGTTCTTGCGACTCAATGTTTAATCGTTAGAAAAGCGAAAACTATGCAGATTAATGTTGATGGATTACTGACCCCATACATTACCGCGAAAGACATTGCTTTATTTATTATCGGAAGAATTGGAACAGCCGGCGCTACTGGTTATGCAATTGAGTTTTCTGGGTCAGCAATTAGGTCGCTATCAATGGAAGGGCGCATGACGTTATGTAATATGGCAATAGAGGCTGGTGCGAGAGCAGGGATGATTGGTGTAGACCAAGTAACGATTGATTATGTTAAAAACAGACCATTCTCACCCAAAGGAGATTTGTGGAGTAAGGCTGAAAAAGACTGGAAAATGCTAGTTACAGATGAGGGAGCTAAGTTTGATCAAGTTGTTATGATTGATATTAATGAAATTGAACCTCAGGTGACATGGGGCACATCACCGGAAATGGTGTGTGGTATTAACGGGAGCATTCCAGACCCAAAAGATTTTGAGGATGAAACACTTCAAAATGATTACAGAAGAGCCCTGGATTACATGGATTTACAAGCACTCACTCCAATTAAAGACATTTTTATTGATAAGGTTTTTATTGGTTCGTGTACAAATTCAAGAATAGAAGACCTTAGGGATGCTGCAAAAATTGTCACATCAAAGAAGATTGCATCTAATATCAAATTAGCTATGGTCGTACCTGGATCTGGATTAGTCAAATTGCAAGCCGAACAGGAGGGCTTAGATAAAATTTTTCTTGATGCTGGTTTTGAATGGAGGGACCCAGGTTGCTCTATGTGCTTAGCCATGAACGCAGATCGTCTAGAAGAGGGCGAGCGTTGTGCTTCAACCTCAAATAGAAACTTTGAGGGCAGACAGGGAAAAGGTGGAAGAACTCACTTAGTTAGTCCTGTAATGGCTGCAGCAGCGGCGATTGCAGGGAAATTCGTAGACGTTAGAGATATAAATTTATGAATCCATTAAGAATACATAATGGGATTGTTATTCCACTAGACCGAGCAAATGTCGACACGGATGCAATAATTCCAAAGCAATTTTTGAAGTCAATAAAAAAAACAGGTTTTGGCCCCAATCTTTTCGACGAGTGGCGCTACTTAGATCAAGGGGAACCTGGAGAGGATGTTAGTAAGCGAGAAATTAATCCAGATTTTATTTTAAATATACCACGCTATCACAAAGGGTCAATATTACTAACACGTGAGAACTTTGGCTGTGGGTCAAGCAGAGAGCATGCGCCATGGGCATTATTAGATTTTGGTATTCGCGTGATAATAGCCCCAAGTTTTGCTGATATTTTTTATGGCAACTGTTTTAAGAATGGGATTCTGCCAATCGTAGTTACTAAAGAAGAATGCGATTTATTATTCAAAAAATGTGAAAATAATCCTGGATTCAATTTAACTATAAATTTGGAACAGCAAAAAGTTATTGATGGCGAGGATGAGATTTTATTTGATGTTGACTCATTTAAAAAAAATTGCTTAATTGATGGACTTGATGACATTGGATTGACCCTTAAAGATAAAAATAAAATTTTAGAGTTTGAGAAAGTTTATCAAGCTCAATTTCCATGGTTAATTAGGTGAGTATAAAATGAAAATAGCGGTTCTTCCCGGAGATGGAATTGGTCCTGAAATTATGAAACAGGCTATTAAGGTCTTAGATTTTTTTGGATTAAATGATGCAATTAGTTATTCCCCTATTGGTGGGGCAGCATATGATTTATTCAATGACCCCCTTCCAGAGGCCACATTAAAATTAGCTTTAGAGGCTGATGCAGTTTTATTAGGCGCTGTTGGAGACTGGAAGTACGATAAATTACCTCGAGAATTTCGTCCAGAAAGGGGGCTTTTGAGAATTCGACAAGAATTAAATTTATTCGCAAACCTTCGTCCCGCAATTATGTTTCCTGAGCTAGTTCATTCATCAAGCCTTAAACCTGAAATCGTAACTAACCTAGACATTATGATTGTTAGAGAGCTGACTGGCGATATTTATTTTGGGCAGCCAAGAGGTATAAATAAAAATGAAAAAGGCGAGCGCGAGGGAATAAATACAATGCGTTATTCCGAATCCGAGATAAGAAGGATTGCTCACGTTGCATTTTTATCTGCAATGAAAAGATCAAAGAGGCTATGCTCAATTGACAAAGCTAATGTTCTTGAAACCACTGAGCTATGGCGTGAGGTAATGACAGAGGTATCAAATGAGTATCCTGAAGTTCAACTTTCTCATATGTATGTTGATAATGCAGCCATGCAACTGATAAGAAATCCAAAGCAATTCGATGTTATGGTTACTGGAAATATATTTGGCGACATATTGTCTGATGAGGCTTCTATGTTAACAGGCTCAATTGGAATGCTACCTTCAGCTTCATTAGATGAAAATAGTAAAGGAATGTATGAGCCCAGCCATGGCTCAGCTCCTGATATTGCAGGTAAAGATCAGGCTAATCCTCTTGCAACAATCCTATCGTTAGCAATGATGTTTAAATATACTTTTGATGACCAAAAAAAGTTTGATGCGATTGAGGGTGCGGTTAAAAAAGTCTTACAGGATGGATTTCGTACCGCTGATATTTATTCTAATGGAACTATATTGGTTGGATGTGAAAAAATGGGCAATGCTGTCGTTGAAAGGTTGGAGGGTTAATCAATGAAAAAAGTTGGTATTGTAGGTTGGAGGGGTATGGTGGGCTCTGTTTTGATAAACAGAATGAATGAAGAGGAAGATTTTAACTATATCAACACATCCTTTTTTACAACATCACAAACTGGTCAAAAAGCTCCTGGTATTATTAACGCAGAACCTATTTTGCTAGACGCATATTCCATCGAGGATTTAGCCAAGATGGACATTATTATTTCCTGCCAGGGAGGTGATTACACTCAAAAAGTTTATCCCTTGTTAAAGGAAATAGAATGGAGTGGACATTGGATTGATGCAGCATCAACACTGAGAATGAGTGACGAGGCAATCATTATTCTCGACCCAATCAACGAATCAAAAATTAAAAGTAGTTTAAAATTTGGCAATAAAACCTGGGTAGGTGGGAACTGCACGGTGTCTTTAATGCTCCTCGCAATTCATGGCTTGATCAAAGAGGGGGCGGTGGAGTGGGTTTCAAGTATGACATATCAGGCTGCAAGCGGAGCCGGAGCTAACAATATGCGAGAGCTGTTGGTCCAGATGGGTCAGCTTTACGGCTCAGCTGAATCAGAGATAAACAAACCCAATTTTAATATTCTTGATATTGATTATGCAGTTTTAGATAAAATGCATTCTGCTGATTTTACGCGCGATAATTTTCACGTCCCCTTAGCGGGAAGTTTAATTCCATGGATAGATCAAGATCTTGGCAATGGAATTAGTAAGGAAGAATGGAAAGGGCAGTCAGAAACAAATAAAATATTAATTGGTGAATACAAATCAATCCGTGTGGATGGTCTGTGCACTAGAATTGGCTCAATGCGATCACATAGCCAGGCATTAACTATAAAATTGAAAAAAAATTATGAAGTAGATGAAATTAATGATTTAATAAAATCTAGTAATCAATGGGTTACTTTAATACCCAACGATAAAGAGTCAAGCATACATAATTTAAGTCCTTCTGCGGTATCTGGAACCTTAAATATTGCAATTGGAAGAATAAGAAAGTTAGCGTTAGAGGATAATATGATATCTGCATTTACAGTAGGAGATCAGTTACTCTGGGGGGCAGCAGAACCGCTAAGGAGAATGCTACGTATTTTAATTGACAAGGATGACAGTACATTTTGAAATATATAAATTTTTTATTAATAAGCTTATTAATGATTGTAAATATGGAGGTAAACGCACTCCAATTTGGAAAAATTAAGTTAAACTCAGCTCAGAACTCTCCACTAGATGCAGTAATTTCAGTAAACCTATCAAAACAAGACAATATTGACCAATTAAAGGCATCGATTGCCCCGAAAGAAAATTATGACGCACAAGGAATTGAGCGGTCAGAAATTCATAATAATATTCAACTAACATTAACTCCTACTAATGGAAATCAAGCGGTATTGGCACTATCAAGTAAAATTGCAGTTTCAGATCCATTTCTTGATTTATTGATTCAAATTGAATCTCCTGAAGGTAAGGTTTTCAAGGAATATACCGTTCTTCTTGACCCCCCAGAAAAAGATGTAATTAGCAAAAATATACAAGATAAGTCTGTAGTAACAAAGAGGGTCGAACAAAAAAAAGGTAGCGAAAAAAAATTAGTAAATATTAAGAAAACTGAATCTGAATCTGAATCAAGCAAAAAAGATCAGAGAAAAGAGGTTATTGCCCAGCCTGGAAAAACTTTATTTCAGATTGCAAGAGAAAATTCTATTGCGGGTATTAGCACGGAACAAATTGTAGTAGCTATGTATAAATTAAATCCAGGGGCATTCGATAAAAATATTAACGGCTTGATTAAAGGAAGAAAATTACAATTACCATCAAGAGATTATTACGAAAGTCTTTCTCATCTTCAGGCACGAAGTATTCTTAAGCAGGAAAATATTGCCTGGAAAAATATCACAACAAATAATAACTCTAAAAATAAAACAAATAAAACTAATGTTAAAAAAACTGAATCTGAAGAGTTAGCTAGGCTTAAGAGCGAGCTTATGGAGGCAAATAGAAAATTACAACAAAAAGAGTCTGCATTAAATGATATGAAAAATAATCAAATAACTCCCAAGCAGGTAGATGCTTTAGAAATTAAGTTGCCTGAATTAACTTCTAAAATAGATGGTCAAGTTATTCCGGAAATAGAAGAAAAAGTGATTGATGATGAACCAAACAAACCATTTATTTCCTCAGTAACTAATCAGGATGAAAATATTATTCAAGAAGTTATTGTCGATGATAAGGGCAGTGAGTCAATGAGGCCTGTATTCGTGTTATTACTGCTTTTACTTTTCACTCTGCTGATTGGTTTATTATTCGCTCTAAGGAGGAAAAAAAGATCAATTAATCAATCTCCAATTTCTACATTTTCAGCAAACCAACAGAGCTACGGTGTTTTGAGTACTGAAGATCCTATTAGTCGACTAGATATAAATAATGAAGATCTTACTTATACCCCAATAAATTCAAATGAAGCTAATGAGAATGATTTATCAGGTCATGAGGATTTAGATTCTCAGAAAAATAAAGATGACCTAGCGCGTCCATAAAATAAATGATTAATTCGTTTATTTTATTTTGTGGGTTATTAGTTTTATTTTTTCTCGGAAAGATATCCTTTTATCCCCAAATATTAATTCTGATATCTTTGATTATGATTGCTCAAATCAATAACCTTTCAGTGCTAAAACTAATAATCAAAATAAAATATTTTTTACTTGCGTTGATTATAATATATCCGTTAACTACCCCAGGTGAATTGTTATTTTTCTCATCATTTATATCGATATCTTATGAAGGGTTATTATTAGCCATTACAAATATTTGTAGGGTGGTCAGTATTTTTATTGTCGTAATGATTTTGTTAAGTGTCCTTCCAAAGGATTTCTTTTTGAGATTTTTAATAAAGACGTGTTACCCATTAAAGGCTATTGGAGTCAATATTGAACGATTAACCGCACGCCTATATCTCACCTTCGAATATTTAGAGATTTATAAAAAATACAACTTCAAATTTTCTAGTATTAGTAATGACATAACAAAGCAACTGAATATTAAAGATATTTTAACGTTAGATAGGAAGATTTATCTTATACAGCCAACCCCAACTGATTTCCTCTGGCTACTATTTTTTATCGTATCAATTTATTTTCTTCAGTATTTAATGTGATGAGAATTGCCGCTTCATTGGAGTACGATGGCCAGTTTTTTTGTGGATGGCAAAAGCAGCCGGATGTCCCAACTATCCAAGGGGCAATTGAATTGGCTTTGTCAGATATTGCCCAATCAGAAATTACTACATCTGCAGCAGGAAGGACAGATTCAGGCGTTCATGCACTTGGTCAAACCATCCATTTTGATACTGACATTATTCGCCCAATCAGCGCCTGGATTAAGGGTGTTAATTCATTGCTACCAAAATCAATAAGGGTTCAGTGGGCCAAGGAGGTGTCAGATGATTTTCATTCTCGCCATTCTGCAATCTTAAGAGAATATCAATACCTTCTAATTAATAGCACAATTAATCCGGCGATATTTAATTCCTATGCTGGGTGGAATTTTTACCCATTAAAATATGATTTAGTTAAAATGGCTTGCACGAAATTAGTTGGTGAGCATGACTTTAGCTCTTTTCGCTCTTCTGAGTGTCAATCCTTGAGCGCAATAAGGAACATTCACTATTTTGATGTCAAACAGTATAATAATGATTATATATTTACAATGCGAGCTAATGGTTTTCTTCATCACCAAATAAGAAATATGATTGCAGCAATAATTTTAATAGGGAGAGAGGGAAAGCCGCTCGATTTTATTGATTTCTTACTCACTCAAAAAGATAGAAAATTAGCTCCACCCACCTTTATGCCAAATGGCTTATATCTATCTAATATAACGTATGATGAGAAATGGGGTCTACCATCATCAAACAACCAACTTAAATTTTTTGGGAATTCAATTGGGAATTAAGATTAAATTTTGTGGCATTACTAACTCTGAAGATGCAAATTATGCATCTGACTTAGGCGCAGATGCTTTAGGCTTTGTTTTTTATTCACAGAGTCCTAGATTCGTAAGTCTAGATAAAGCCAGCAAAATAATTGATAAATTACCTCCGTTTATCACATCTGTTGGCTTATTTGTTAATCCTACTGAGGCAGAAGTTCTCGACGTGATTAATGAATGCAGGATAAATTTACTTCAGTTTCATGGAGATGAGGACGAATCATTCTGCACAAAATTTAATTTGCCATATATCAAAGCAATCCCGATGAAACCCCACGTAAATTTGTTAAAATTTTGTGACGACTATAGTACAGCTAAGGCATTACTGCTTGATACCTACTCCACCGACCTAAGAGGGGGTACGGGAAAAACATTTGACTGGAAATTAATCCCACTAAATACTAGCAAGCCTATAATTATAGCTGGTGGTTTAAATCCCCAAAATATAAAAAATCTATTGGAATCAATTAGGCCATATGGTGTCGATGTAAGTGGTGGTATTGAAAGCATCAAAGGTAAAAAAGATCACCAATTGATGAATGAATTTATTACAGGAGTTATAAATGCAGGCGTATGACTTACCCGATGCCTTTGGCCATTTTGGTCAATTTGGCGGTTCTTTTGTTGCAGAGACACTCGTTGAAGCATTAGACGAACTAAAAGAGATGTATGATAAATTTAAGGATGATCCGGAATTTCTAGCTGAATTTCATTATGACTTAAAGCATTTTGTAGGCAGGCCAAGTCCAATTTATTATGCAGAAAGACTTACAAATAAAATTGGTGGAGCCAAGATTTTCTTAAAAAGAGAAGACCTTAATCACACTGGCGCTCACAAAGTAAATAATACTGTTGGGCAAGCATTGCTTGCAAAAAGAATGGGCAAGCCCAGAGTGATTGCAGAAACTGGAGCAGGCCAGCATGGTGTTGCTACGGCAACCATAGCTGCGAGATTGGGGCTCGAATGTGTTGTCTATATGGGGTCAGAGGATATCAAAAGACAATCTCCAAACGTCTACCGTATGAAGCTTTTAGGTGCAAAGGTAGTCCCCGTTGAGAGCGGTTCTAAAACGCTTAAGGACGCATTAAATGAAGCTTTGCGTGATTGGGTTACCAATGTTTCTGATACTTTTTACATTATTGGCACTGTAGCAGGGCCGCATCCATACCCTATGATGGTAAGGGATTTTAATTCTGTTGTTGGTAAGGAATGTAGAACACAAATGCCTGACTTGGTTGGAAGGCAGCCTGATGCTATTTTAGCTTGTGTTGGTGGCGGCTCAAATGCAATGGGAATCTTTTATCCATACATTGATGATAAGAGTGTACGTTTGATTGGTGTCGAGGCAGCAGGTCATGGGATTGAAACTGGAATGCATGCAGCACCTCTAACAGCGAATAGCCCTATAGGGATATTGCATGGAAATAGAACATACTTGATGCAGAATGATGAAGGCCAAATTATAGACACACACTCTGTATCTGCTGGTTTAGATTATCCAGGTGTTGGGCCCGAGCATGCATGGTTGAAAGACTCTGGAAGGGCTGAATATGTTGCCGTCACAGATGATGAGGCATTAAAAGCATTTCATAATCTTTGTTTAATTGAGGGTATTATCCCCGCATTAGAATCCAGTCATGCACTTGCATACGCAGAAAAATTAGCAGCAACCATGCCAAAAGATAAAATTATCTTGGTTAACTTATCTGGAAGAGGAGACAAGGATATTAATACTGTTGCTAAACTTGCAGGATTGACCTTATAAATCATGTCTAAAATTCAATCAACCTTCGCTCAATTAAAAAGTGAAAATAAAAAAGCGTTAATTCCATTTATTACGGCTGGAGACCCGCATCCAGATATGACAGTTTCCATGCTTCATGCACTCGTTGATTATGGTGCTGATATGATAGAGCTAGGAATTCCTTTTTCCGACCCAATGGCAGACGGACCTGTAATTCAAAGAGCAAGTGAGCGAGCCTTAGCAAATAATGTTGGCATAAAAAAAACGATTAAATTAGTTAAGCAGTTTAGAGAAAATAATACCAAAACTCCAATTATTTTAATGGGCTATGCAAACCCCATTGAAGCTATTGGCATAGATAACTTTGTTAATCTAATAAAAGATGCAGATGTAGATGGGGTGGTAACTGTTGATTACCCGCCTGAAGAGTCGAAAGAATTTGTATCGCTTTTAAGAAAAAATGATATAGACAGTATTTTTTTAATATCACCAACAACCGAAGACACAAGGATTAAACTTATTACCTCCCAAGCCTCAGGGTTTTTATATTATGTATCCCTGAAGGGGGTAACAGGCTCATCAAACATTGATATTAAGCAGGTAGCAGAAAGAGTTATGAATATAAAAAAATATAGTGATTTACCAGTTGCTGTTGGTTTTGGTGTAAGAGATTCAGAAACTGCAAAGCAAGTTGCTTTAATATCGGATGCTGTAGTTATTGGAAGTCGTATTGTTTTGGAAGTTGAAAGCTCAAGCCAAGAGAATATTTTGGTAAATATAAAAAAACTAATGGATGAGATAAAGAAAGCTATTAGTTAAAAACTAAAGAGAGAGTCTAGAATATATGAGTTGGTTAAAAAATGTAATGCCACCAAAAATTAAAAAAATTGTTGGCAGTCTTAGGAAAAATATACCGGAAGGCTTGTGGCATAAATGCCCAACTTGTCAATCAGTATTGTATCGATCTGATCTGGAGAAGAATTTGGAGGTTTGTCCAAATTGTAATTTTCATAATAGAATTTCGGCCCGCGAAAGAATCAAACTACTTTTGGATGCCCCGGCTCAAATTGAGATTGGCGAAAAAATAAAGCCAGTCGACACTTTGAAATTTAATGATACAGAAAGTTATAAAAGTAGATTGCAGTTATCACAAAAAAAAACCAATGAAAATGATGCTCTTGTAGTTTATCAGGGGCTGATTGAATCTATTCCTGTGGTTGTAGCCGTATTTGAATTTAAATTTATGGGCGGATCAATGGGGTCTGTTGTTGGTGAAAAATTTGTTCTTGCAGTGAATAAGGCTATTAAAAACAAGTGCTCTTTTATAAGCATTACTTCTAGCGGAGGCGCTAGAATGCAGGAAGGACTTTTATCACTCATGCAGATGGCAAAAACAAGCGCAGCATTAACTAAATTAAGTGCAGCAAAGCTTCCATTTATCTCTATATTATCTGACCCCACTATGGGCGGCGTATCAGCTAGCTTTGCTATGTTGGGCGATGTTATATTGGCTGAACCAAAGGCATTAATTGGCTTTGCTGGACCGCGTGTGATTGAGCAAACGGTAAGAGAAAAACTTCCTGAAGGATTTCAAACATCTGAGTTTCTTTTAGAGCATGGCGCAATTGATATGATTGTTGATAGAAGGCAGTTAAGAAAGACAATAGCCCACTTAATTTCACATCTAAACAGTAATTAGTGCCTATAGAGCGTCCAGAGTCCAATTTATTATCTGAATGGCTCATTTATATAGATTCTATTAACGCTAAGAGCATCGAGCTTGGGTTAGATCGTGTAAGACGTGTTAAGGAATCATGCAATCTCAATCCAAACTTCCCGGTCATTATCGTAGCAGGAACTAATGGCAAGGGTTCGTCATGTAAATTACTTGAGTCTATACTTTTCGAAGCTGGGTATAAGGTTGGTTGTTACACATCTCCACATATTTATAGTTTTAATGAGCGAATCTGTATTAATAAAACTTCTTTAGAAGAAGATTTAATAGTTAGCTCCATAAAATTTATTGATGAAAATAGAAATAACATCCCACTCACATATTTCGAAATTACTACATTAGCTGCTATGAATCTAATGATTAAATCTAATGTAGATATCGCAATTCTAGAAGTTGGTTTAGGTGGGCGTTATGATGCGGTTAATGTATTTGAGCCTCAAATATCATTATTAACATCTGTTGGTATAGATCATCAGGATTATCTTGGAGATACGCTTGAGGAGATAGGTTATCAAAAAGCAGGAATATTTAGATCCAATAAAGATGCAATAGTTAATCTCGACAATCCACCTAGCTCTGTGCTTGGGTATGCCGAGGAAATAAAAGCAAATGTATCGATTAAGGGAATTGACTTTAGGGTTGAGAGGAAAAAAGATAGTTTTGATTATTTTGGCTCAGGCACCCATATAGCAAATTTACCATACCCATATCTATTAGGAGCCCATCAAATAGATAACGCCACCGGAGTCCTAAGGTGTATTGAATTATTGCCCCAGCACTTTAATATTAAAAAAAAATCTATTGAGAACGGAATAGTTTCATGCGAGCTGCCTGGAAGGATTGAAATTATTGCTCAGCATCCTATGGTCTTAGCAGATGTTTCTCATAATCCAGAGGCTTCACTAAAGTTATTTAATTTTTTATCTGAATTCAAAAATAACGGAAAAGTTTATGCTGTATTCTCAATACTCTCTGACAAGAACATTGAAGGTGTCATCGCACCATTTCTTAACTTAGTTGACGAATGGTTTATTGCTACAATTAATTCATCAAGAGCGCGACCCGCGGGCGAAATTCAACAATCAATTAAAAATGAAAAGCCTGATGCAGTAATTCATATCAAAGATAATCTAAAAGAGGCTTACCATAATGCCTTCGAAAAATCTTTACTTAATGATAATATAGTCTTGTTTGGTTCCTTTTATACCGTTTCTGAATGCTTAACAAAGATAAATACTAATGGCTGATAACAAAGAATCATTTCAAGAAAGCTTAATGATAAAGCGGGCTAAGAGACGATTACTTGGCGCTTTAAGTATTCTGATTTCATTATTTGTTTTGTCAATTTTTTTTCTTCAAGATAGAACGGAAATTAATTCAAAAAATTCTATTAAAATCTCCTTCCTAGAAATCGACACTAACAATTATCATGCAGAAAAGTCCTACGAAGCCCAAGATAAATTAACCCAGGATATGAAGAGCCCAATAATTGTTAAAAAACTATCTAATTTTTCTCGTGACGAGAGTATTGAGGACGGCCTATATTTTATCCAGGTGGGTATTTTTTCTGATGAGGGTAATGCTAGCAAACTTCTAAGCTCCATAAAGTCATTAGGTTATGATGCTCGCTTAGAGTTAATTCAAATGTCTGGTAAAGAAAAATTAAAATTAACAACTACAGCATTTAATTCACAAACCGAAGCCCAGTTTGCTTTGTCTAAATTTAAGAGCGCAAATCTCCCCGGCATTATCAAACAGGAATAATAAATGGTATTAATTGATTTTTTTCTAATATTTATTATTTTTGCATCATTGATTTTTGGTTTTTATCGTGGTTTTGTGAGAGAGCTCCTTGCCCTCATTGGTCTATTCTTTGCCTTTTATTGCGCCAATCAATTTAGCAACTTTCTCATTCCATATGTACCATTTAATTTTAGTACCTCTGTTAATCAAGTCATTGTCTACCTCTTAATTTTTATAGCAGTCCTGATAATATCTGGGTTAATTATTAAGCTAATCAATAGATTTATTATGTCAGTAGGCTTAAGTTTTATTAATATTTTTATGGGTGGTTTTTTTGGATTAATTCGTGGCATCTTAATATCTATGTTAATTATTTATATTACTGAAAAGTCTGAATTTCAATTATCAGATTCATGGTATTCATCAAAGGTAGTTATATTACTTAAAGATACCATGCAAAAAACATTGCCATATTTACCTTTTGATTGGCGTATCAATGTAAAATATGACGGTGTGCTGACCTAATTTATACGAGAATCTTATGTGCGGAATAATTGGCATTGTAGCGAATCAACCAGTCAACCAAATGCTTTATGACGGCTTGTTGGTTCTTCAGCATCGTGGTCAAGATGCAGCCGGAATTGCAACTTGCGATGACGGTCGTTTTTATATGCACAAGAATAATGGCTATGTAAAAGATGTTTTCCATACTAGGCATATGAGAGGCCTTTTTGGCAATGCCGGTATTGGCCATGTTAGGTACCCAACAGCTGGATCATCCTCAACTGCAGAAGCACAACCATTCTATGTAAATTCTCCCTATGGCATTGTTCTTGGCCATAATGGAAACTTAACAAACGCTGAGCGTCTAAAAGAAGATATCTTTAAACAGGATCTGAGGCATATTAATACTAACTCTGATTCCGAGGTTCTATTAAATGTACTGGCGCATTCAATAGAGCAAGCCACACAGAAAAATGTATTAACCTCTGATATTATTTTTGATGCAATTTCTACAGTTTTTAAGCGCTGTCATGGGGCTTATGCTGTCGTGTCTATGGTCGCTAATTTTGGCTTAGTTGCATTCCGAGATCCTTGTGGTATCAGACCCTTAGTCATTGGAATCAGAGAGACTCAAGAGGGGCCGGAGTATATAGTCGCGTCAGAAAGTGTTGCTCTTGATGTTTTAGGCTTTAGATTATTGCGCGATGTGGAGCCTGGTGAGGCAATCTTTATTGATTTAGACAGTAATTTTTATTCGAAAAAATGTATTGGCGCAGCGATAAAAACCCCATGCATTTTTGAGTATGTATATCTTGCTAGGCCTGATTCAATGATTGATGGTGTGTCTGTCTATCAGACGAGACTAAATATGGGTGAAACATTAGCAAAAAAAATTAAAAAAGAATGGGGTGACATTAAGATTGATGTAGTGATTCCAATTCCTGATACTAGCAGACCCTGCGCTCAGCAGGTCGCGGCAAATCTTAAGGTAGATTTTCGTGAAGGTTTTATTAAGAACAGATATATAGGCAGAACATTTATTATGCCAGGTCAAGCGCTTAGAAAAAAATCCGTTCGACAAAAGTTAAACCCGATTAAGTTTGAGTTCAAAGATAAAAATGTTTTATTAATTGATGACTCGATTGTTAGAGGAACAACGTCTAAGGAGATCGTTCAGATGGCTAGAGATGCGGGTGCTAGAAAAGTATATCTAGCATCTGCTGCACCCCCTGTTAAATATCCAAATGTTTACGGAATTGATATGCCTTCCCGAGTTGAATTAATTGCGTATGAGCGTAATGAAGATCAAATTAGTAAAGAGATAGGTGCTGACGGATTAATCTATCAAAATCTAGAGGACTTAAAACTAAATATCACACAAGAAAACCCATTACTAAAAGATTTTGATTGCTCTTGTTTTGATGGTAAGTATGTAACTGGCGATATTGATGATGTTTATCTAAATAATATAGAGCTAAAAAGATCAGAAAATTCAATTAATGAGCCCTTGACTAATTCTTCTACTCAACTTGATTTAAATCTAATTAATCCTTCTGTAGAGGAGGAGCATGCATAGCTTTCCTGGCCTTGACGAGCCCCCATGCTTTTTCATAATAATAGCAACGCCGATTTCAAATTAACAGCTTGCTGGTGTTTAATAAATTACTGCTAAAGTGATGCTGAGCTGTCATTGCTTAGCAGTTGATCTTGCTACAAATATTTATAATTTTAGAATATAAAAAAACATGAAAAAAAATAAATTTAATACCGATGCAATAAGGGCTGGCTCTATAAGAAGTGCAGAAGGAGAGCATTCAGAAGCCATATTCTTAACCTCAAGTTTTGTGTTTAAAAACTCTAAAGAGGCTGCTGATAGGTTTGCCAATACAAACAAAGGCAATGTTTATTCAAGATTTACTAATCCCTCAGTAACAATGTTTGAGGAGCGTCTTGCTGCATTAGAAGGGGCTGAAAAATGCGTAGCCACTGCGAGTGGCATGTCAGCAATTTTGTCTTGTTTTATGGCGTTATGTAATAGTGGCGATCATGTTGTAGTCTCTAAAAGTATCTTTGGAACATCCGTTCAGTTGTTGAATAATATTTTAAGTCGATGGGGGTTAGAGGTTACTTATGTTGACTTTACCGATCTTGATCAATGGAAGAGCTCGATAAGAAAGAATACAAAATTATTCTTTGTGGAAACCCCGTCGAACCCATTAACTGAAATTTGTGACATCAGTGCGCTCGCCACGATTGCACACAATTCCAACATTAAGCTGGTCGTCGACAATTGTTTCTGTACACCAGCACTTCAGAAACCTATCTTATTTGGAGCCGACATTATCATTCACTCAGCAACTAAATATATTGACGGTCAGGGTAGGTGTCTTGGTGGGGCAGTATTAGGAAACGCAAAGGATATGCATGAGGTATATTCATTTTTAAGGTCTGCTGGACCAACAATGAGCGCTTTTAATGCTTGGATATTTTTAAAGGGTTTAGAGACATTAAGTTTAAGAATGAATGCACATTCTTCCAATGCTCTAGCGCTTTCATTGTGGCTTGAAAGTCAGCCAAAAGTTAGTAAGGTTTATTATCCAGGCCTAAAATCTCATCCTCAATTTTCTCTTGCTAGTAAACAGCAGTCATCTGGGGGTGGCATTGTTTCATTTGAAGTGAAGGGAGATAAAAGTGAAGCATGGAAAACTATTGACTCCACCAAAATGCTTTCGATAACCGCCAATCTTGGAGATGTTAAATCTACAATTACACATCCCTCCTCAACAACGCACTCTAGACTTACACAGACAGAGAGAATTGATGCAGGAATATCTGATAATTTAATAAGAATTGCGGTTGGGTTAGAAGATATTCAAGATATAAAAGAAGACTTACAATACCTAATGAAATAACTGGTAATGCGAGTTTATTAGCCTTGGTTACATGTTAAAATAAAACTCAAATTCACATAAATATTAAAATTAAGACACTCAACATATGGATCAATTTGCAAAAGAAACTATCCCCGTTAGTTTAGAAGATGAAATGAAAAGGTCATACCTCGACTATGCAATGAGCGTCATTGTGGGTCGAGCACTTCCTGACGTTAGGGATGGGCTTAAACCTGTTCATAGGCGAGTCCTTTATGCCATGCATGAGCTAAGCAATAGTTTTAATCGTCCATATAAAAAATCAGCAAGAATTGTCGGTGATGTGATTGGTAAATACCATCCTCATGGAGATACTGCTGTTTATGACACCATTGTTCGTATGGCACAAGATTTTAGTCTGCGCTATATGCTAGTTGATGGGCAAGGAAATTTTGGCTCTGTTGATGGAGATAATGCGGCAGCAATGCGTTATACCGAAATTAGAATGTCTAAAATTTCTCATGAGCTTCTAGCTGACATTGATAAGGAAACAGTTGATTTTGGTCCAAACTATGATGGCTCAGAGCACGAGCCATTAATTATGCCTGCCAGAATCCCGAATCTATTAATTAATGGAAGTTCAGGAATTGCAGTGGGTATGGCCACAAACATTCCCCCTCATAACTTATCCGAAGTTATTGATGCCCTTCAAACAATACTAAAAAGACCAGACATTACCATTGATGAATTAATAGAAATTATCCCTGCACCTGATTTTCCAACAGCCGGAATTATTCATGGTGTCTCAGGTGTAAAGGATGGGTATAGAACAGGTCGTGGTCGTGTCGTTATGAGGGGAAGAACTCATGTTGAGGACCTTGAGAGAGGAAATAGAGAAGCAATTATTGTAGATGAGTTGCCTTACCAAGTTAACAAAAAGACTTTTATTGAAAAAATAGCAGAACTAGTTGGGGATAAAAAAATTGAGGGCATTTCAGATTTGCGAGATGAGTCTGACAAGTCGGGTATGAGGGTTGTAATCGAGCTAAAAAGAGGCGAAATTCCTGATGTTGTATTAAATAATCTATACAAACAAACACAACTCCAAGACAGTTTTGGAATGAATATGGTCGCCTTGATTGATGGCCAACCAAAGTTATTAAATTTAAAAGAAATTCTTGATGCATTTTTAAAGCACCGTCGTGAAGTTATTACACGAAGAACCGTATTTGAGCTTAAAAAAGCAAGAGAAAGAGGTCATGTACTAGAAGGGCTTGCTGTGGCTTTGGCTAATGTTGATGAAATGATTAAGATCATCAAGGCAGCGGCAACACCACCAGATGCCAAAAAAGAATTAATGGAGCAGTTGTGGAAGTCCGAAGTGGTTGAGATTATGCTTAAAAAGTCAACAGAGGACCTCTCAAGACCGGAAGGACTACCAAAAGCCTTTGGTCTTCAGCAAGATGGCTATCGATTGTCTGATAACCAGGCTCAAGAAATTCTTCAGTTAAGACTTCAAAGATTAACGGGATTAGAGCAAGAAAAAATAGTAAATGAGTACCATGAGATTATGGAAACCATCCTTAATCTATTGGATATCCTTTCAAACTCAGAAAGAGTTACCTCAATTATCGCATCTGAGCTTCATGAGATTAAGGAGCAGTATGGTGACAAAAGAAGAAGTGAGATAGTTGTTAATGCACATGATTATTCAATTGAGGACTTAATCACCCCCCAAGATATGGTTGTTACACTTTCTAATTCTGGTTACATTAAAGCGCAAGTGTTGGATGATTACCGCGCTCAGAAAAGAGGTGGTCGTGGTAAGCAAGCAATGGCAACCAAAGAGGATGACTTTATTGAGCAAATGTTTGTTGCAAATTCACATGACAATATTTTATGCTTCTCAAGCAGGGGCCAGGTTTATTGGTTGAAGGTTTATGAGGTTCCGCAAGGCAGCCGAATTAGTAAAGGTAAGCCCATTGTTAATCTATTCCCATTAATGCCCGGTGAAAAAATAAATGCAATTCTTGCAGTGAAAGAATTTGTTGAGGATGAATTTATATTTATGGCAACTGCAAAAGGTACGGTTAAAAAAACACCATTATCTGACTTTTCCAACCCAAGAAAGTCTGGAATTATTGCAATTAAACTCGATAATGGCGACTTCTTAGTTGGTGCAGGAGTCACAAATGGAAGTAATGATGTGGTGTTAGTTTCAAACGGTGGAAAGGCAGTTTGGTTTGATGAAAACGATGTAAGAAGCATGGGTCGAAATGCTCGAGGTGTTCGAGGTATGAAGCTCTTAGAGGGCCAACAAGTATTATCCTTATTAATTGCCTCATCGGATGAGGAGTCGGTATTAGTTGCGACTGAAAATGGATATGGCAAACGCACCGTTCTGTCTGAATTCAGAAAGTCTGGCAGGGGAACGCAGGGCGTCAAGGCAATTCAAGTAAGCGAGAGGAATGGTATTGTTGTTGCTGCAAAATTAGTAGGCGACCACGATGAAATAATGTTAATTACAACCGGTGGAGTTTTAATTCGGACACGTGTGAGTGAAATTAGGGAGCTTGGAAGGGCAACTCAGGGAGTGACATTAATTAATCTATCTAAAGAAGAAAAGCTATCTGGAATTGAAAAAATTGTTGAAACTGACCATATAGACGATGACGGCCAAGATGAGCTGCCAATATAATTTTTCAGCAGGACCGGCAGCAATCCCTCATGAAGTGTTGAAAAAAGTTCAGTCTGAGTTACTCGATTGGCATGGAACAGGGATGTCAGTGATGGAGATGTCCCATAGAGGAAAGCACTTTATGCCAATTCTCGATGAAACAGAAAGTAACCTTAGGCTTCTACTAAGCATCCCAGAAAATTATAAGGTGTTATTTTTGCAAGGTGGCGCGATAACGCAAAACTTTATGGTGCCAATGAATCTCCTTAATGATACGACTGCAAGTTATGTTGTTTCAGGTTATTGGTCTAAGCGAACATTTGAAGATGCGCAGCCATTTAATGGTATTCACTTAAGCGCCTCTTCAGAATCAATTGATTATAGAGTTCCTCCAATTTACCAAGATTGGAAGTATTCCAATAAGGATGCCTATATTCATTATTGTATGAATGAAACTATCCATGGCGTAGAGTATTTTGATGTACCTATAATTCATGACGTTCCCTTGGTTTGTGACATGTCATCAAATATCTTTTCAAGACCAATTAATGTAAAGAGTTTTGGTGTAATTTATGCAGGGGCACAAAAAAATATCGGCCCAGCAGGCCTAACAGTCGTTATCGTCAGAGATGACCTGATTGGGGTGGCCGATAAAAAAACACCCACCACGTTTAATTGGAAAATACAGTCTGACAATAAGTCTATGATTAACACACCCTCAACATTCAGTATTTATGTTGCTGGCTTAGTATTCAAATGGTTACTTCAAAAAGGTGGCCTCAAATCGGTAGAGGAAGAAAATATTAAGAAGGCGGACTATCTTTATAATTTTATTGATTCGAGTGATTTCTATTACAATGATATTAATAAAAATAATCGCTCAAGAATGAATGTAGCTTTCAGAATTAAGAGTGATGAACTTACTAGTAAGTTTGTTAAGGAAGCAGAAGAAGATGGGCTGTATGGCTTGAAGGGTCACCGAATAGTTGGTGGTTTAAGAGCCTCTATTTATAACGCCATGAGCCTCGAAGGTGTTATAGCGCTTGTTAATTTTATGAAAAAGTTTCAAGGTAACAACTAAGTATGAAAAAAAATATTAATAAATTAAGAGACGACATAGATAACGTCGACAAAAGATTGCTGGAGTTATTGTCAAAAAGAGCTAATTTAGCTAAAGAGGTTGGTCAAACCAAAGAAGATGGCGTTATATATCGCCCCGAAAGAGAAGCTCAAATTCTTTCTACATTAACGTCATTAAATAAAGGGCCGTTACCTAAAGAGGGCATTATTGATATTTTTAAATCAATTATCTCTAATTGTCGGGCGCTCGAGAAGAAGATAAGTGTCTCATTTTTAGGGCCACTCGGCACATTTAGTGAGGAGGCTACAATTGGTCAATTTGGAAGAAATATCGACCTTAAGCCAACGCATAGCATAGATGAAGTTTTTAACTCAGTTCAGTCTGATGCAGCACATTACGGGGTAGTCCCAGTCGAAAATTCAACTGAGGGCGCTATTAGTAGAACTCTAGATTTATTGCTTGTAAAAGAACTTAAAATTTGTGGTGAGATTATATTGCCCATTCATCATTGTTTACTTTCCAAAAGCAAATCAACAGATAAGATTAAAATACTATATGCACATGGCCAGTCTCTAGCGCAATGCCACGATTGGATCATGACTAACTTGCCAAATGTAACTAAAGTTCCCGTGATGAGCAATGCTGAAGGCGCGCGCTTATCCTCGAAAGATAAAAGCTCTGCATCTATTGCCAGCAGTAAGGCAGCAGATTTATATGATCTCAATATATTATTTCAAAATATTGAGGATGACATTAATAATTCAACACGGTTTTTAGTTTTATCAAAACAAGATGTCAAGCCCAGCGGAAAAGATAAGACGTCTATTGTGGTAGCAACAAAAAATAAACCTGGGGCTATCGCAGACCTTATATCCCCATTTGCAAAAAACAAGGTAAGCATGACAAAGCTTGAGTCTAGACCTTCAAAGCTTGGGTTATGGGAGTACGTTTTTTTTATGGATATTGAAGGGCACTGCGAAGACAAAGCTGTGAAACTATCACTAAATCAACTTGAGCTTAAGGCTTCATTTATTAAAATTTTAGGCTCATATCCCACTAAGTAAAAAATGAACTCTATAGTAATTCCTGATTATATTAATTCAATCCTTCCTTATCAGGGAGGCAGGCCAATTAAGGAAGTTGCTCGCGAATTAAATATTCCAGAAGGTAATATTGTAAAGTTAGCCTCTAATGAGAACCCTCTTGGTATTAGCCCAAAAGCAAAAAAAGCAATTGAAGATAATATTTCTGATATTTCTCGATACCCAGACGGCAATGCTTATTATTTAAAAGAAGCAATTCACAAAAAATTTAATATATTAACCAGCCAGATTATATTAGGTAATGGCTCAAATGATATTTTGGAGCTGGTAGCGAGAACATTTTTAGCTCCAAATGATGAAGCCATATTCTCCGAGCATGCTTTTGCTGTTTATTCCCTTGTTATTCAATCGGTCGGAGCAAAAGGCATTGAAGTGCCTTCATCCAACTACAGCCATGACCTAGAAAAATTTCTGACTGCAATTAATAAAAAAACTAAGGTTATTTACATAGCCAATCCAAATAACCCGACAGGAACATTGATTGAGAAAAGTAAGTTAAAATTTTTTTTAAACAACGTCCCAAAACACATTGTTGTAGTTCTGGACGAGGCATACGATGAGTACCTACATGATGATGCGAAATCAGAAGGTTTTAATTGGATTTCTCAATATGAAAATCTATTAATCTCGAGAAGTTTTTCTAAGGCTTATGGTTTGGCGGGTCTTCGTTTAGGGTATGGGGTTTCTAGCCCCTTTATTATTGAGGTAATGAATCGTATTCGCCAGCCCTTTAATGTTAATGCCCTCGTGCAAACTGCTGCGATTGCATCCTTAGATGATGATGAGTTTATCAGCAGAAGTAGGGTGGTCAACGACCTAGGAATGAATCAAATTACAAGTGCTCTAACTTCCCTGGGGATTGAATTTATTAGATCATATGGAAATTTCGTAGCCTTTAAACTTAAAGACGAGCAGGCTGCAATCATGTATTATCAGCATTTACTAAAAAATGGCGTCATTGTAAGGCCAATTGCAAATTATAAGATGCCTTCATTTTTGAGGGTAAGCATTGGTTTAGAACACGAAAATGATAGGTTTATAAATATTTTAAGAAGTTGTAATCCAATAGGATTTTAATATGATTATTGTTATGAATAATACTGCTAGCGATGAACAAATTGAGAATGTTGTTTCTCGCATCAAGCAAAAAGGACTAGAAGCAACAATATCTAAGGGCACCGAAAAGACATTAGTTGGCGCGGTGGGCGATGAGCGCTTACTTGACCCAGAGCTATTGCAATCACTGCCTGGCGTTGAGCAGGCTCTCCATATCGTTAAGCCATACAAAATTGTTGCTCGAGAATGGCATAAAGAAGATACCGTAATTGATATTTCTGGCCATCCAATTGGTGGGAAGCACATACAAATTATTTCTGGACCTTGTTCAGTTGAAACCCCCGACCAAATGGAAAAATCAGCTAAGGCAGTTAAAGCGGCCGGCGTTAAATTGATGCGAGGCGGAGCCTTTAAGCCACGAACAAGCCCTTACTCCTTTCAAGGGGTCGGGTTCGATGGCCTTGATATGTTCCGTAAGGCCGCTGATAAAGAAGGCCTACCAATTGTCACAGAACTTCTAGATGTAAGACATCTTGATAAATTTCTTGAGCAGAAGGTTGATGTTATTCAAATAGGCACTCGGAGTATGCAAAACTTTGAGTTACTTAGAGAGGTTGGAAAAGTAAATGTCCCAGTAATTCTTAAAAGAGGCATGTCTGCAACTATTTCAGAGTGGTTAATGGCCGCTGAATACATTGCTGCAGGAGGGAATCATAATATTATTTTCTGTGAAAGAGGAATTAGAACATTTGAAACCTATTATCGTAATGTTCTGGACGTCACAGCAATACCTGTGTTGAAAAAAGAGACACATTTACCTGTCATTATTGACCCCTCACACTCTGGTGGGAAGGCGTGGATGGTTGCCGCTTTATCGCGTGCTGGTATTGCTGCAGGAGCTGATGGTCTATTAGTAGAAATGCATCCGAACCCTTGTGAAGCTTGGTGTGACGCTGATCAAGCGATAAATCCCGAAGAATTAAAATCACTTATGGGCGAGCTTACTGCTATTGCTAAAATTTTAGGTCGAACTATTTCCGAGTAACTCATGGATATCATGAGTTTGGAATAGATATTTTCCCCTGTTGTATAACCTTATAGTCATTCAATATTCATCGTTTAATTACTAGTGATTTGGAATTGTTATGCACATTAGGGTTTTAGGTTCAGGCGCAGGTGGAGGGTTTCCTCAGTGGAATTGCAATTGTGAAAACTGTGCAGGGTTAAGAGCTAATAATCCAAATTTAAAAGCAAGGACACAATCTTCTATTACACTTAGCTCTAATGGTGTAGATTGGATATTATTCAACGCATCTCCAGATATACGCGCACAAATTGAGTCATTTCCACCCCTGCAGCCTGCAAGAAAAATAAGAGATACAGGTATTACATCTATTGTTATCACTGACGGTCAAATTGACCATGCTACAGGATTGTTGATTCTAAGAGAGCATGATAAGCCGTGGGATATCTATTGTACAAAATCAGTGTATGAGGATATGACGACTGGTTACCCAATATTTAATATATTAAGTCACTTTAGGGGGGTTAATTGGCACGAAGTCTCGACCGAGCAAGAACCTTACACGATACCAAAAGCAGATAATTTAATCTTCACTGCGGTACCATTAAAGAGCGAGGCGCCACCTTATTCTCCTCACCGACATAATACTGTTCCTGGGGATAATGTTGGATACCGAGTTGAAGATACAAATACAGGTAAAAATTTATTCTACGCTCCCGGGCTCGGTGTTATTGAGGAGCACGTCTTAAATTACATGGCTAATGCCGATGTAATTCTAATAGATGGAACTGTATGGACAAATGATGAGATGTCACGACACGGCATTAATGATAAGCTCGCAAGTGAAATGGGTCACCTTGATCAGTCGAGCAAAGGCGGAATTATGGAAACATTAAGTACACTTAAAAAGCCCAGAAAGATTTTAATTCATATTAACAATACAAATCCAATCCTAAGAGAAGACTCCCCAGAGCGAAAAATATTAAACGATCATAATATTGAGGTGTCCTATGATGGAATGGACATTATTATTTAAAGGGAATTAAAATGGTTCAGCCGTGGTCAAGAGAAGAATTCGAAGAGCAGTTAAGAGAGAAGGGTAAGGGTTATCATATCTACCATCCTTTCCATGTGATGATGTATGAGGGTAAGTTAACTAAAGAGCAACTTCAAAGTTGGGTTGCCAATCGTTTTTATTATCAAATTGGTATTCCCCAAAAAGATGCCGCCATACTGTCTAACTGCCCAGACAGAGAAATTCGAAAAGAGTGGATTGTTAGAATATTAGACCATGACGGCGAAGGAAGTAATGAGGGTGGAATTGAGGCATGGATAAAGCTCGGTCAAGCAGTTGGGTTGTCACGGGAAGATGTTACGTCACTTAGATTAGTTTCGCCTGGAGTAAAGTTTGCAGTAGATGCATACATAAACTTTGCGCGACAACGGTCATGGCAGGAATCTGTTTGTTCCTCATTGACTGAATTATTTGCTCCCCATATCCACCAACAAAGAATTAGCTCGTGGCCACAAATGTATCCATGGATAGATGAAACTGGCTTAGTTTATTTCAAAAAACGACTCACTGAAGCAAGAAGGGATGTAGAGCAAGGTTTAGGCGTCACTCTTGACTATTTTAGCCAGTCACGTGAAATGCAGGAAAAAGCTCTTGATATTTTACAGTTTAAATTGGATGTCCTTTGGGTGATTGCAGACTCAATTATGTTAGCCTCAACTGATATTAAGGTTGAAGGAAAAGATTATTTAAGGCAACCCAGATAAGATGGCCACTCAAGTTAACGATATTTATAAAATTGCTGCACACCATCGATTCCAATGGGAAAAAGCACAGGACTGCTTTGTCATTTTATTTCCAGAAGGCATGGTAAAGCTTAACGCAAGCTCTGGAGAGATTTTAAAGTTAGTGGATGGACTAACTTTGGTGTCTACAATAATCGAAATAATAAAGAAAAAATTTCCAGGAGTGCCAGAAATAGAGAAAGATATTCTGGCTATGTTCGATTTTGCTTTAGAAAAAGCATGGATCCAAAAAACTAACTAAGGACTATTCATATGGCTGTTCAAAACAACGGTGTATCAAGCTCAACGACCTCAACACAACCTTTGTGGCTATTGGCTGAGATTACATATCGATGCCCACTGCATTGTGCTTTTTGTTATAACCCTACGGATTATGACAAGCATACGCAAAATGAATTAGATACCAAGACCTGGATAAAAGTCCTAAATCAAGCACGTGACCTTGGGGCACTACAACTCGGTATCTCTGGTGGGGAGCCATTATTAAGAGATGATATTGAGATTATTGTTGAGGAAGCTCATCAATTAGGTTATTACAGCAATCTTATTACTTCTGGGGTTGGCCTTACTGACAAACGTATTGATGCCTTCAAAAAGGGTGGGTTAGACCATATTCAGCTTTCCATGCATGACATTACAGAAGAAATTAATAATTTTATTACAAACACAAAAACCTTCGAGTTAAAGAAAAAGGTTGCTGCCATGATCAAAGACAGAGGCTACCCAATGGTCCTGAATGTGGTGATTCATCGCTACAACATTGACCATGTTAAAGAAATATTAGAAATGGCTGAGGCTTTGGGTGCAGATTATGTTGAGCTTGCTAATACTCAGTACTATGGCTGGTCACTCATTAACCGAAATCAACTAATGCCAACAAAAGAACAGATTGATCATGCTGAGCTTGTAACTAACCAATTTCGTGATCGCGTCGGCAATAAAATGAAAGTATTCTTTGTTGTGCCTGATTATTTTGCTGAGAGACCTAAAAAATGTATGAATGGTTGGGGTGAGGTCTTTATGATTGTTACCGCAAATGGAGATGTTTTACCCTGTCATTCGGCTCGAGTATTACCTAATATGGTGTTCCCTAACGTCAAGGATGATGAACTTAAGGGTGCTTGGTACGACTCTCCTGCATTCAATAAATTCCGTGGTGACGAATGGATGAAGGAGCCATGCAGAACATGCCCAGAAAAAGAAAATGACTTAGGCGGCTGCCGTTGCCAAGCCTTTCTACTTACAGGGGATGCTGCAAGTGCTGACCCAGTCTGCACTCTGTCGCCCAATAGACACGTAATTGAACAAGCTGTCCTGGATGCCCAAAACCCAGTATTACAAGCACAACCCATTATCTTTAGAACCGATAAGAACTCTAAAAAGATTAATAACGGTGAAGAAAAAGACAGGCTAGGAAAATTTCACGCTGTCCCATAATTAAAATATAATCTCAGTCATGAGTTTATTTTTTAACCCTAAAGTGATTACTTTAGCAATGCTTGCAGCATTGGCGCCTTTTGCTATTGACACTTACCTGCCTGCTTTCCATATATTATCGAATGATCTCATGGCGTCCCCGCAATCCATTCAACAAAGTCTTACCTTCTATCTAGTTCCCTATACCATTATGACCCTATTTCATGGGCCGATATCTGACTCAATAGGCCGGATAAAAACAATCAAATGGGGGTTATTCTTATTTTTATTTGCATCTATTGGCTGTGCTTTTTCATCCACAGCCGAATCATTGTGGTTCTTTCGTGTGCTCCAGGGAATAGGTGGTGGAGCAGGAAATGTTGTAGCTCGAGCTATGGTTAGGGACCTCTATGAAGGACCCCAAGCACAGAAAGTTATGGCTACGATACAGGTAATTTTTGGTATTGCCCCTGCTATTGCCCCTATGATTGGTGGCTTATTGCTCGGTATTCACTGGCAAATGATTTTCTTGTTTTTAGCATTTTATGCGGGCGTGACAATTTTTCTTGGGACAACAATCCTCCCCGAAACAGTTCTGCCAGAAAATCGGCATAGACTTTCATTGAAGATGGTTGTAAATAGTTATAAAAAGCTCTTGGCAGACAGTGAGTTTATTTTATTAATTCTTTCAGTGGCCGCTAACTTCTCTGCATTTTTTCTCTATGTATTAGCTAGTCCTGTTTTTTTAATTGATCACCTTGGATTCAACGAGCAACAGTTTGGTTATTTATTTATTCCAACGGTAGCAGGCATGATGATAGGTTCAATAGTTGCAAAACGGACAGCCGGGGTTGTCTCTCCTTCCAAGGTATTAAAGTGGGCCTATTATTGGATGACATTTATTGCTGTTATTAACTTATGCTTTTGTTATATTTTTGGTAGTTTTGCCCCCCTTAATATTGCTTTTATTGCGCTCTATAATATTGGTATGGCCACTGCTATGCCCATCCTTTCTCTTGCTGCGCTGGAATGTTTTCCTAAAATTAGGGGCACTGCCGCATCAGGACAGGCATTTATGCAGATGCTATTTTCTTCGATTGTCGCTGGGTTGCTTGTGCCAATCTTATGGTTCTCAACATTTGGTTTAGCATTAGGGCTCTTTGTCATATTTTCTATCGGCCTACTGACCGTCACTAAAACAAAGCTCTGGAGTAACTAATTTTTTTGAATGTTAAGCTACCGACATAACTTCCATGCGGGTAATCATGCTGATGTCTTAAAGCATGCTACTCTGACTTTAATTCTGAGCTACTTCCAGAAAAAACAAAAATCTTTTTGGTACATCGACACCCATGCAGGTGTTGGTAAGTACGATCTCACGTCAGACCAGGCACAAAAGAATAAGGAGTTTAATCAAGGAATAGGGATGCTGTATACATCTCAAGACAGTCCAGATGAACTTACCCCTTATATCAATCAGATTAAATTATGTAATGGACCTAATGAGATGAGGTATTATCCAGGCTCTCCATTTATTGCCAATCATTTCATAGGCGCTCAAGATCAGCTGCGATTATTTGAGCTGCACCCAACTGACTTCAAATCCCTAACAGAGACACTCCCATCAAGTAAGAACATTAATATCATGAAGCAAGATGGGTTGACAGGCCTTAAATCCTGTCTTCCGCCACAGCCAAGGCGTGGAATTACTTTAATTGACCCCAGCTATGAGGTTACACAAGAGTATAAGGATATTTTTGTTGCAGTAAAAGACGCTGTTAAACGTTTCCAGACAGGGACGTACATGATCTGGTGCCCCTTAATTGACAGGAGGGAGCCAGAAGTATTGCTGGAAAATCTTAAGTCGATCGAGGTAAACTCCTCTCTTTACGTAAGTTTATCTATCGACAAAAAAGGCTCTAAGGGTATGTACGGTAGCTACCTTTATATTATTAACCCTCCATGGACACTCCGCGATCAACTCTCGGTAATTTGTCCGTACTTGGTAGATCGTATGGGTATTGAGGGCAGAGGTTCATTTGACTTGACTACTACCTGAGCTTCATTACAATCTGTATATGATAAATTCAACGCATAAAAGATTTGGGTCCTGGTTAGCTATTTTAGCAATGTTGTTGATTTCGTTCGCTCCATTAGCCTCGCAAGCAATTTCATCGTCAACTAAATTAGATAAGTATGATGTTATTTGCTCATCTTCCGGCATAAAGCTTGTTAATACAGGTCAGTCAGGCTCAAATGATACTTCGAAAATTCATCCTCTTATTCATTGTAATTATTGCTCACTGTCTGTTGATAAAGTTATCATTGGAATCGCTATTCAAACCAATGGTATTAATAAGGAGGAAGTAGCTTTCATCTTCCAAGATTACCATTCACCCTCTGTAGTTAATTATTTTCTAGTCACACAACTTCCTAACGCCCCTCCTTCATTTTAAAAGTTATTGATTTCTTAATTGGCTGTTAAGCGGCTAATTTTTATAATTTTTTATATATTGAGGTAGTTATGATTTATTACTATTTTTCTCACCACCTTTATGAGAAAAAACAGCCAGCAAAATTGTGTGGCTTTTTATGGGTCTCTTTTTTATTTCTTTGTGGATTCCTGAATGTGGCGACATTATTTGCCGATGAAATAACAATTCCTATTAACGTTACGGCAGAGGATCCACAGAATGAAGGTTTAATTAACGGTATTGTATTAGATGGTGATTATCTTGATGGCCGTCGATTGATGACAAACGATACTGCAACGCTCTTGGATGGAGTTTCAGGCGTTAGTTTTTATTCGGGTGGTGGTGTTTCAAGCTTGCCTGTTATTGATGGATTAGCAGATGACCGTATTAAAATTAAAATAGACGGAATGCCAATTACTTCAGCCTGTGCAAACCATATGAATCCAGCACTTTCCTATATTGACCCAAGTGCAGTCGGTAAAATTAATATATTTGCAGGCATTACACCGGTGAGTCAGGGTGGAGACAGCATTGCCGGCTCTATCTCGGTTGAGTCTAAAAATCCTGAGTTTTCAGTTCCAGGACAGGGCAATATTGTTAAAGGAAGTCTGTCTAGCTTTTATCGAAGCAATGGTAATGTTCTCGGTGCTAGTGCGAACGCAAGTTTTACATCAGAAAATTTTTCAATGAGTTACTCAGGCAACACGGTTGAGTCCGATAACTATGAAGATGGCAACGGAGATGATGTTAAGTCTACAAAATACAAAGTAAGGAATAACCTCCTTAACATAGCGACACGATCCGGTGACCATCATTTTGGAATCCATGTAGGCTGGCAAGATATTCCTTATCAAGCCTATGTAAATCAAGCAATGGACATGACTGGCAATCAAGGTGTATCTTTTAATGTTAACTATGAAGGTCATTATGATTGGGGGGTTCTCGAGTCGAGGGTTTATCGGCAACGGGTAAGGCATTCAATGGATAAGCTATCTGATAAGGGTGGAAGTATGCCGATGGAGGCATTGGGAATTGATACAGGTTATTTTGTTCAAGGAAGCATTGAATTATCTCAAAGAGATTTATTGAGGGTAGGCCACGAATACCATCATTACACGCTAGATGATTGGTGGCCCCCAGTAAGCTTAGGGATGATGAGCCCAAATACTTTTTGGAACATCAATGACGGTAAAAGAGATCGGCTAGCTCTTTTTGGAGAGATTGACTCTAAATGGAATGATCAGTGGAGGTCCCAAATTGGTACAAGGCTTGAGAGAGTCTATATGAGAGCAGGCGATGTTCAAGGCTACAATAATATGTCTTATGGGTCTGATGCTAACTCTTTTAATGAGAAAGACCATAAAAAGTTAGACTACAATCTAGATATAACTGCCACATCGCAATTTGAACCAAACAAAATAGAGCTGTATGAGTTTGGATTCTCTCGTAAGGTTCGGTCACCCAATATTCATGAACGCTTCACATGGTCAACTGAGATGATGATGGCAGGTTTGATGAATAACTGGCTTGGCGATTTAAATTCTTATGTGGGTAATTTAGATTTAGACCCTGAAGTAGCTTATACATTAAAATTGTCTGGTAATTGGCATGACCAAAGTCGCAAAGATTGGCAGGTAAAATTAACTCCCTTTTACACATACGTGGAAGATTTTATTAATGTGCGGGACTCAAACTACACAACAGCGAACATTTCCGGCGGAGGAAAAGAATTAATTTTTGTTAATCATGATGCTTATTTGTACGGTATCAATGCTTCTGGTAAGAAGTATTTGGGTAATTTAAATGGTGAGTGGACATCCAGAGCGTCAATAAGTTACGTTAGAGGAAAGAGCACTACAGGAACAAATTTGTATAACATTATCCCTCTTAATGCTAAATTTTCTCTAGACCACTCCCTAGGATCATGGACGAACACAGCAGAAGTTGTTACGGTAACAGGTAAGGATGACGTAGATTCTGTTAGAGGTGAGAGTGAAGTTCCTGGTTACACCATTGCAAACTTTAAGACGAGCTATAATTGGAATGACACTGTTCGTTTAGAAGTTGGCATAGATAATATCCTTGATAAACAATACAATCTTCCTTTGGGTGGGATTGAATACAAAGGAGTGAATCAATATAATCCAACAAGAGGGATGGGAAGGTCTGCTAATATTGGCATGACAATTAATTTTTAATTTAATAAAAATGACTTATCTAAGCCAGGTTTATGGAATATTGCTTGATTATTATCTTTGTAATGGTTGATAATGGCTTATGAAAAAAATATTTTATATCGATTACCCTCAAGAAAAAGAAGATCCATTAGTTAATAACTATAGGTGCAAATTTTGTAAAGAAAGTTCATTAAAAATTAATGGTTTATTAGAAAATCATAAGGTTAATTGTGAGTATAGAATTGAACAAAAAAAGCTTCTAGATGAGTTTATTTGATCAGCAGTGCATTAAGGCTATTGATTTGATTCTTCTCTCCGAAGATTGGGGGGGTGCTCATAAGATTGTTCAGGGCATTGATAGTCCAGTCGCACAATGGATTCATGCTGTTCTTCATAAAATTGAAGGTGACGAGTCTAATAGTCGTTATTGGTACAACCAATCTATGTTAGAAGCATACGAAACGCATAACAATTCACAACATGAACTTCAGGCAATTAAAGAAAAAATCTTAGGTTAACTTTTCCAATATGCTGACTAGAAAAAATCGGATAAACATATAATGATTATTAAACAAGAAGACTTTATAGAAAGCATTGCCTCTGCATTGCAATATATTTCTTATTATCATTCTGAAGATTTTATTATTGCTATGACCAAGGCTTACAATCAAGAGGAGTCAGCCCCAGCCAAGGACGCAATGCTGCAAATTTTATCGAGCTCAAAGCTTTCAGCTTATGGCCATAGGCCAATCTGCCAAGACACAGGAATCGTCACCGTTTTCATAAAGCAAGGAATGGGGGTTAAATGGGAGTCAGACCTTACCGTTGAAGAGATGGTCGACGAAGGTGTAAGAAGGGCTTACCTTGATCCAGCAAACCCACTTCGTGCATCGATAGTCAAAGACCCATTAGGAGCTCGTGCTAACACCAAAGACAATACTCCGGCAATCACGCATATCAGTCTTGTGAGTGGTGATGCTTTAGACATCAACGTCGCAGCAAAAGGGGGTGGATCAGAAAACAAAGCGCACCTGATGATGCTTAATCCTTCTGACAATATCGTAGATCATGTCCTTAACGCCATTCCTGAAATGGGCGCGGGTTGGTGTCCCCCTGGTGTATTAGGGATTGGGGTTGGCGGTACAGCAGACAAAGCGATGTTGTTAGCAAAGGAATCATTGATGGCGCCGATCAATATTCAAGATCTGCAAAAAACTGGGCCGAAGAGCAGAATCGATGAATTAAGGCTGGAGCTATATGAAAAAATTAATCAGCTTGGGATTGGTGCACAGGGATTAGGGGGTTTGACCACGGTATTAGATGTCAAACTATTAGATTACCCCACCCATGCTGCGTCTCTGCCGGTAGCAATCATCCCTAATTGTGCTGCCAACAGGCACATTCATTTTCAATTAAACGGCTACGGACCTGCCCAATTTATACCGCCCAATTTAGATTTATGGCCAAAAGAGGTATGGAAGCCATCAGAAAATATAACGAGGGTCAATTTAGAAAATGTTACCAAGGAAGAAATTTCAACGTGGACCATCGGTCAAAGCCTGCTTCTATCCGGCAAGATTCTTACGGCCAGGGATGCTGCTCATAAAAAATTAAAGGCGATGGCAGAGTCGGGCGAAAAATTAACTCGAAATTTAAACCTTAAAGGCCGCTTTATTTATTATGTTGGACCAGTTAACCCAGTGGGTGATGAGGTTGTTGGCCCAGCTGGCCCGACAACCTCAGCAAGAATGGACAGCTACACAGAGTTAATGTTGGACCACTACGGAATCTTAGGGATGATTGGAAAAGCTGAGAGGGGAGATAAAGCTATTGCTTCGATTAAAAAATCGCAAGGCGCTTATTTAGTCGCCATCGGTGGGTCTGCTTTTTTAGTTGCACAAGCCATCAAGTCATCGAAGGTGATCGCATTTCCAGAGCTAGGTATGGAGGCAATGTATGAATTTGAGGTTGAAGATATGCCGGTGACTGTTGCTGTTGATTCAGATGGCCAATCCATCCACCAGGCTGGCGTTAAAAAATGGCAGGAGATATTACTAACTCGCTAATTTTTTTGTTTGTATTGATTACTGGCATATGCCCTCGTGATTCCTTTTGGTCTCAGCGCTTCATGCCTTAAATCACTCTTACGCATCCTTTCACGCCATAATCGATAGCTAGATGGCTTAAGTTCTTGTGCCATTAACCGCTTAAGGTCAGCTTCTTTTAAGTTAAATTGCCTAAAGATAGCGTCTAACGAGGTTCTGTCCTCCCATGCCATCTCAATAATTCGATTGGTATCAACTTCATTAAAATTAAACTTCATGACTTTTATGAGTTCCTATTTAAAACTTTAAGAATCTATCTTACTAAATATCCCTAAGTATAAGTCGCTTTATTTTAAGGGCTTAGTTACTAATAATCGTTTTCAGAGAGCTTTTGCTTAATGCTTTCGGATAGCTGATTTAATTTTTCAAGGGCGACGTGCTTTTCTTCTGATGATATAACAAAAAAATCTTCCACCCGAGTGCCTAAGGTATTTATTTTTGCGTCATCAATCGAAAAACCGAAAAGATTAATTTCATTGGCAATTAAATTTAAAAGACCTGTTTTGTTATCGGTAATAATATCAAGATCATATTGACCTTTCTTATTTTTCTCAAAAGTAATTTCAGTGACGAAATCGTGATGCAAGGCTTGATTTGTCTTTTTAAGCTTTATTTTATTTAAGCTTAATTCCTTTAAAAGGGTTGCGGTGAGATCGGTTTCTATTTTTTTGAATAAATTATTGTAAGTACCTTCGGAGGCTAAAGGAACCATTAAGCTAAATACGTCCAACGCGTAACCATGTTTAGTGGTAAAGACTTTGGCTTGTGTGATCTCAAGGTTTAATCCGTAAAAAAAGTTTGTAATTTTTGAGAACAATGCCGCAGTATCTTTGGTGTAAATCATCACCTCGACTCCATTGCTGTGGCTTCCATGACGCACCCTGACTATGCTGTCATTGGCAGTGAGATGGGGCAGCAGAATCCGGGTTTGCCAAGCAATTTCATTGTCATCAAATCTCAGGAAGTAGGCTTTGCCAAACTCATCCCACAATCGTTGGTAGTCTGATGAAGCGAGGGAGTATTTTTTAAGAATTATTGCAGCGGCCATTTTTCGATCTTGAATAAACTCATCTTTAGAAAGCGAGCGTTGTGTGAGATTCCTTGTCGTGGCTTTATAAAGGGTATGAAGGAGGGACGCCTTCCATTCATTCCAAACATGAGGGCTAGTAGCCCTGATGTCAGCGACTGTTAATAAATATAATGCCTCTAAATTTCGTTTGTTTCCGACAAAATTCGAGAAGTGATTGATGACCTCCGGGTCTGAAAGGTCCATTTTTTGAGCAGTGCTTGACATGGTCAGGTGGGATTTAACCAGCCATGCAATAATAGTGCTGTCTTCCCTGTTTAGGTTATAGGCCCGTCCAAAACGCCTTGCAATTTTTTCACCGAGTTCTGAGTGGTCTCCACCTCGGCCCTTGGCGATATCATGAAAGATAGCCGCCAAATAGAGCACGTAGGGCTTATCAAATGCTTTGAAAATAGCGAAACATTCAGGGAATTCGTGTTTTAATTTTTCTTTGCTAAATCGCCGGATGTTCTCAATCACATTTAAGGTGTGCTCATCGACCGTGTAGATATGAAATAAATCATGTTGCATTTGGGCAACCACTTTTCCAAAGTCAGGAATAAATCTTCCTAAAACATTGGTTTTATTCATAAGGCGCAGGGCACGATTGACTTTATTGTCGGCGTTGAGCACATCAAGGAAAGCTTGTTGGTAACGTTTGTTTTTTCGAACAGTAGACGTTATTAATTTTGCGTTTGAATCAAGGCCACCGAGAAGGTTTGGCCCAAAACCAACGATCTCTTTGTCTTGTTGCATAAGTAAAAAAGGATCAAACAATGAAGTCATTAATGCCTTTGTTTTTTCCGATGGGATTTCCAATAAATCGTTGTATTTGAAAAAACCAAGGGGGTGCTTAATAGGGGTTCTTGGGTACTTATTTGGGTCAAGTCTTTTGATGAGAATTTCATTGAATAAAATTATATAATTAACTGATTTATAATAATTTTTCATTAAAATTTCACTGGATTTCTTATTCTTTTTACTGGGGTACCCTAGGTTCTTGGCCATCTGATTTTGAAGGTCAAAACTTACCCGATCCTGGATGGATCCTGAGAGCAGATGAAGCAGAATTCTCCGCTTATTGGTTCTATTCACATGGGCTGTTATTTTGTTAAATTCTGGCTTATCAATTACATTTTTTTTATATAACTCGCTGATTGTCCGTCCTTTTTTTTGGCTGCTAGAAATCCATAGAACTGTTTGAATGTCTCTTAACCCTCCTGGGCTCTCTTTAATATTAGGCTCTAGTTGGTAAGCTGAATCCCTGTACCTCTTATGTCTTGAAGTTTGTTCCGCTATCTTGCCTGCGTAAAATTGTTTTGGTGCCAGCTCTTTCTCTATTAATAGTATTAATTTGTTAAATAGGTAAATTTCTCCAATAATTAATCTATTTTCAAGGAGATTTGTTGCGGTAGTAATGTCTTTATGAAACTCTTCTTTAACTTCATCAAGGGATCTTACGCTGTGACCAATTTTAAGGCCAAGATCCCAACAGGCGGCTATAAATTTTGAAATTTTTTCCGACACCTCTCCATTTAATTTTTCATCAAATAGGACAAGGAAGTCAATATCTGAGTACGGGAATAATTCTTTTCGACCGTAACCTCCAACCGCAACAAGGCATAGGCTCTCATCGAGGCCACATGCACTCCATATAGTTGCAAGGTGCCGATCAACAAGTTCGGTATGTTTTGATAGAAAGAGTGGGCTTTGATGTCGCTCTAGAAAGCTTTCTCCAAGCCTTTTAAGCTCATTTTGGTATGCGCTTTTAAGATTCTTAATCTGCATGGCATTAATTAAAATGGCTTTGGGGTGCCGCTGGAAACGGTCAGAACTTCGTATGAATTCTCAGTGACAAGGACTGTGTGTTCCCATTGCGCTGAAAGGCTCCGATCTTTTGTCACGACTGTCCATCCGTCTGATAACATCTTTATGTCTTTTTTTCCTGCATTTATCATAGGCTCAATGGTAAATATCATGCCGGCTTGAAGCTTCATTCCTTGTCCAGGGTGCCCATAATGTAGGACCTGTGGGTCTTCATGGAATACCTGTCCGATTCCGTGCCCACAAAATTCCCTGACCACTGAGTACCCATTTTTTTCTGCATAGCTTTGGATGGCAAAGCCGATATCCCCTAAAAAATTACCAGGCCTAACCTGTTTGATACCCAGCCACATTGATTCATAGGTAATTTCACACAAGCGCTTAGCTTGAATTGAAGGCTCTCCTACATAGAACATTCGGCTTGTGTCGCCATGGTAGCCATCTTTGATGACGGTAATATCGATATTGACGACGTCACCTTTCTTTAAAACCTTTGGCCCTGGAATTCCATGGCATATCTGGTTGTTGACAGAGGTACAAATAGATTTTGGGTAGGGCGTATGACCTGGGGGACAATAATTAAGGGGGGCCGGAATTGTATTTTGGTTATTTATCATGTAATCATGACATAACCGATCCAGCTCCTCTGTTGTTACATTGGGCACAACAAAATTAGTTATATAATCAAGGACTTCAGAAGCAAGCTTTCCAGCAACTCGCATTTTTTGAATGTCTTCCTTATTCTTAATGGTAACGGTCATATCTAGCCATATTATTAATTAATATGTTATTATAGCGGGCTTTCGTTCTACGAAAAACAATAACCCATTAAATTTAGTTTAGGGGTGCCATTTTAAAATTACAGAATGGTCATTTTTAAATTTAATGAAGTGATTAACCCTTAATAGGAGAGAAGTATGGCTATAACAATGAGAGAAATGTTAGAAGCGGGAGTCCATTTCGGACACCAAACCCGCTATTGGAACCCAAAAATGGCACCGTATATTTTTGGTGATAGAAATAAAATTCATATTGTAAACCTTGAGAAATCTCTTCCAATGTTTGAAGACGCGCTCAAGTTTGCAAAAACACTAGCTGCAAATAAAGGTCGTATTTTATTTGTTGGTACAAAAAGACAGGCTAGAGAAATTGTCAAAGAGGAAGCACTAAGAGCAGGCTGTTCTTATGTTAACCATAGATGGCTTGGCGGTATGTTGACCAATTTCAAAACCATCAAACAATCAATCAAGCGATTAGTTGAATTAGAGACTATGTTTGAAGATGGAAGTCTAGATAAAATTACTAAAAAAGAAGGCTTAAATCTTAAAAAAGATTATGAGAAGCTAGAGAGATCAATTGGTGGCATTAAAAATATGACTGCCTTGCCTGATGCAATTTTTGTAATTGATGTGGGTTACGAGAGCGGTGCGGTAGTCGAGGCAACCAAACTTGGAATTCCAATCATTGGGATTGTCGATACAAATAACTCAACAGAAAATATTGCTTATATTATCCCAGGAAATGATGATTCTAGTCGAGCAATTCGTCTCTATGCAAGAGGCATGGCGGATACTATTCTTGAAGGTAAAAATAACGCAATCAATGAAGTAGCAAAAATGGTTGCTGAAAACGAAATAGCGGATGAGCCTGTAGCTGAAGACTCAACAGAAGAAGCTATTTAATTAAATTTTAATGTTTTTGGAGTATTTATATAATGGCTGAAATTACAGCAAGCATGGTAATGGCGCTAAGAGCAAAGACTGATGCGCCAATGATGGATTGTAAAAAAGCACTCACTGAGGCGGATGGGGACATGCAACGTGCCGATGAGTTGTTAAGGGTTAGGTTTGGTAATAAAGCTTCAAAGGCATCCACTCGTGTTGCAGCAGAAGGTGCGGTTGTCGCCACTATAAGTGATGATGGAAAAAGTGGGGTTTTATTAGAAGTAAACTCAGAAACTGACTTTTGTGCAAAAAATGACGAATTCAAGAGTTTTGTAAGCCAGCTTTCATTAGCTATCCTGGAACATCAACCTGCTAACATTGAGGCATTAAGTGGCATAGACATGAATGGCTCAAGCGTGGAAGAGGTTAGAGCTTCATTGATTGGAAAAATTGGTGAAAATATTAACCCAAGAAGGTTTCAGTTGCTCAAAGCAAAAGGAACACTTCATGCTTATATTCACGGAGTTAAGCTAGGTGTGATCCTTGATCTTGAAGGTGGAAATGAGGAGCTAGGAAAGGATATTGCAATGCATATTGCAGCAGCAAAACCTAGAGCTATTGACCAGTCTGGCGTCGAACCAGAATTAATTGAAGCAGAGCGAAGGGTGGCTATTGAAAAAGCAAAAGAAGCGGGCAAACCTGAGGCAATGCTAGATAAAATTGCTGATGGGACCGTCAATAAATTTCTTAAGGAAGTGACTTTGCTTAATCAAATATTCGTTAAGGATGACAAGATTACGATAGAAGGTCTCCTGAAAAATAATAATGCAACGATTCATTCTTTTACCGTTTTTAATGTTGGTGAGGGGATAGAGAAAGTGGAAACAGACTTTGCGGCAGAAGTAGCTGCAGCCTCCAGGGGCTAGAATTAAAAAAGGATTGTTTTAACAATCCTTTTTTTTATATTAAAATCAGATAAAAAAGAATACTTATTAATGACTAAATCAATTTACAAGAGAATTTTACTAAAGCTTTCTGGTGAAGCCTTGATGGGGAATGACGCATTTGGCGTTAATCCTGACACCATCAATAAAATTGTAAATGAAGTCAAAGTCGCCAAGTCTCTTGGCGTTGAAATTGCCATCGTCATTGGCGGCGGAAATATATTTAGAGGTGTTGCCTTGGGTGCTGCGGGAATGGATAGGGCAACCGCAGATTATATGGGGATGCTCGCAACTGTAATGAATGCATTGGCTCTTCAAGATGCAATGAAGCATGCTGAACTCGTTAGCCGCGTTCAGTCAGCTATTAATATAGATCAAGTCGTTGAGCCTTATATCAGAGGGAAGGCCATCCGCTACCTTGAGGATGGAAAAATAGTTATTTTTGCAGCCGGAACAGGCAACCCTTTTTTTACAACAGATACAGCTGCTGCACTCAGGGCAATGGAAATTAATGCCGATATAATGATTAAAGCAACTAAAGTAGACGGGATATATTCAGACGACCCAACTACGAATAAAGAGGCTGTGATGTATAAAGAGGTTACATTTGATGAGGCCATTCAAAAGAATCTAAAAATTATGGATGCAACTGCATTTACCCTCTGTCGTGACCAGAAATTACCGATTGCGGTATTTAATATCTTTAAAAAAGATGCGCTGCAAAATATTTTGATGGGTCATGATGAAGGTACACGAGTAATAATTTAATAGAACGGAGCTTTTATGGAAGAAATTAAATCAAACGTCAAAATTAAGATGCAAAAAAGTTTGGACTCATTAAAGTCTAACCTTTCAAAAATTAGAACTGGAAGAGCTCATACAGGCATTCTTGATCATATCACTGTAGATTATTATGGTTCGCTAACATCGCTGAGTCAGGTAGCCAGTGTTAACCTCGCAGATGCAACAACTATCAATATACAGCCGTACGAAAAGTCAATGATTGCTGTTATAGAAAAAGTTATTCGTGAAAGCGAACTTGGCTTAAATCCTGCGACCTCTGGCGATGTTATTCGGATTCCAATGCCCGCATTAACAGAAGAAAGAAGGCGTGATTTAATTAAGGTTGTAAAATCAGAAGGTGAAAATGCCAAAGTCTCAATAAGAAATATTCGTCGAGAAGCAAACGAGGCGCTAAAAAAATTAGTTAAAGATAAAGAAATCAGTGAGGACGACGAACGAAGGTCGCAAGATGAGGTTCAAAAAAATACAGATTATTACATTATTGAAATTGATAGGCTGATTGAAGGCAAAGAAAAAGATCTCTTAGTTATTTAAACCTTGAAGTTCTTAAATTATTTTTTTTCTGTCAAAAAACCTTTCCCTAATCAGGACAATTTACCAAAACATATAGCGGTAATTATGGATGGTAACGGCAGGTGGGCTAATAAAAGGTTTCTGCCAAGAAGCGCTGGTCATGCTAAGGGTGTTGATGCAGCCAAGCTATTAATCGATCTGGCACAAAAATACAGTATTAGTACACTTACCTTATTTGCTTTTAGCACTGAGAACTGGG